>OGYD01000388.1_pt1 | contig 37352 bp, 26 predicted proteins | sample 1576441 | NCBI WGS metagenome assembly OGYD01 (sample SAMEA3541537, study PRJEB24748) | human gut metagenome | biome: human gut; feature: human-associated habitat; material: faeces | place: China | collected 2012 | reverse complement strand
ACCGCGCGAGCGGTCACGTCTTCAGTTAACCCCCGACAGCGTCGGGGGCACAGCAGCCGACGCTGATGCGCCGCGGAGCGCCGCCGCTGGCACACCCCGGCACTGCATCTACAGCGGCACCGCCATGCGGTGCATATCTCCTCATCCTCTCTCCCCGGACGTGTCCGGGGTTAACTGAAAGCGGGTCCGCCCTGCGGACCTCATCCTCGACACTCGCCATCCCTGCTCCGCTGCATCGCCGCCATCCCGACGGCGCGAGCGGTCTCGTCACCCCATCACCGCCGACATCCGCACACATCGTCGCGGAGCGACGGCACTCTGCCGTAACCCGGTACGCAGAGCGCAGCGTGCCGGGACTTGACACGCCCCTGCTGTCGGCGTGCCGGAGGTACGCCACTACTCCAGAGCCGGAGTCCGACCGCGCAAGCGGTCACGCTTTCAGTTAACCCCCGACAGCGTCGGGGGCATGCGCACGACGCAGATGCGCCGCGGAGCGCCGCCGATGACGCACTCCTGCTCTACATCTACAGCGGCGCCGCCCTGCCACTCACTTCCCCACCGCCTCTGACCACACCCACAGCGCTATATTGAAGTAAGTTTTTACGCGTGAAATTTGCACAATTTTAAAAGTTGGCGTAACTTTGCTGCGCTTTTCCGCCAGCGCCCTCGGCGCAAGGCAGGCTGCCCGGATGGTGGAATGGTAGACACGAAGGACTTAAAATCCTTTGGCCATTGCGGCTGTGCGGGTTCAAGTCCCGCTCCGGGTACTCAAAACGGCTGATAATCGCTCGATTGTCAGCCGTTTTTATTTTAAAGAGTAGATATGAAGATACGCAAAGTTTTGGCGTCCGACCTGGACGCGGTGATGGAAATCGTCGACGCGGCGCGGGGCATAATGCGCGCCAGCGGAAACATGCGGCAGTGGACCGGCGGCTATCCCGACAAGACGGTGATGACTGCCGACATCCGCCGCGGCGTGTGCTACGGATGCGAGGACGATGGCAAGCTGTCTGCCGTATTCTCGATGATTCCCGGACCTGACCCCACATACACTGACATCTATGGAGGAGCGTGGCTCAACGAGGAGCCATATCTGGTGGTACACCGCATAGCGAGCCTGCCGGAATGCCACGGCGTGATGGATGCCGTGCTCAACTTCTGCTACCGCCACTGCGACAACATCCGCATCGACACCCACCGCGACAACTCCATCATGCGCCACTGTCTGCAGAAAGCTGGCTTCGCCTACTGCGGCATCATCTATCTCGCCAACGGCGACGAGCGGCTGGCTTTCCACCGCGCCACCACTCTCCCATAGTAGCGCATCTGCCATCCTGACCGCGCGAGCGGTCTCGCCTTCAGTTAACCCCCGACAGCGTCGGGGGACATCAGCCGACGCACATGCGCCGCGGAGCGCCGCCGATGGCACACTCCAGCACTGCATCTACAGCGGCACCGCCCTGCGGTGCATCTCTCCATCTCCACACTATCCCCGGACGCGCTGTCCGGGGTTAACTGAAAGCGGGTCCGCCCTGCGGACCTCATCTTCGACACTCACCACCGCCTCGCTCCCGTTGTAGCGCATCACCGCCGACATCCGCACCCATCGTCGCAGAGCGACGGCACTCTGCCATAACCCGGTACGCGGAGCGCAGCGTGCCGGGACTCGACACGCCCCTGCTGTCGGCGTGCCGGAGGTACGCCACTACTCCAGAGGCGGAGTCCGACCGCGCGAGCGGTCACGCCTTCAGTTAACCCCCGACAGCGTCGGGGGCACACGCACCGACGCAGATGCGCCGCGGACGCGCCAAGGGCAGCCGAGCGTACAAAAAAATCCTCCAGCCGAGGCTGAAGGATTCAAAAGTATAAGTGTGGTTTGGATTATCTCACAATCACCTTAGTGGCTGTGCCGTTGGCGCGAACCACGTAGAAGCCTGGAGCAACGTTTACGAGTGTGCTGCCATCTGCCACGCGTGCTTGGCGAACCAACTGACCGGCTGCTGTGTAGACTGCCACCTCGGCTGCCTCATCTGCCACAACCTCTACGCCGCCTTCAGCTGCAAATACCTTTACGCCCTCAGCCGACATCGACGATACGGAAGAGGTAGAGCCTGTTATAGTAAACGTATATTGTCTTGAAGCACTTTTGTAGCCACCCTTAACTGCGCAAACTGTTAATTCATACACTTCACCTTTAATCAAGCCAACAATTTCTGCACCCGACTCAACTGTTGCTGTCGAAGAACCGGTTTCTGCAGACACCAAAGTATATTCAATCTGCGCACCTTCTTCACAAGTCAATTTCACACAACTTGCATCTTTGACTTCGGTAGCTTCCTCTGTCAAGACTTTATCATTTGCCGCAAGCCAAGGCATTTCATTAATTTCTGCAGCAGTAAAGCCCAATGTTGCAGTCGGTGTTGTCAAGAATGCCAATGGGTAGACTTGAGTCGCTGCCTCGGCTTTTTTAGGCTTATAATAAGAAACGATGCCGACAACGTCATACGTTCCATCCGCAGGAACTGTGCAGAACTTCTTGTCAAACATGTCCACCGTATTTCCTACTGCATCGGCAAATGTTTCATTTTTAACATTCAGCACGGCATCCTTGATGATTACATACTGGTTCTGATTGTCAGCCTTGATTGCCGAAATCTCAATTTGTTTCGGATCTACGGTCGCTCCTTCTGTAGTCTCCGTCAACACTGGCTCAGTCAATTCGATTGTAGTATTGTTGTAGACAGTATATTGTCCTTTTATGCCTTTCGCAAAAACAGTTCCATTAGTGTATGCTGTAGAGAAACCTCCTCTTTGGAAGATAAGCATACCGTCTGTGCCGTCTGTAACCCAAAGGTTCTCACCTTTAGAGAATGTCACACTCAGCGGACATGTAAACTCATACACTACATCGCTGCCAAAAAGGTTGTTGCACTCTGGTCCATAAAGCAAGAAGTCTGCAATGTCAGTAAGTTTGTTGGAATAGAATTCTGCAGTTTTTTTGTCTCCTGTAATCTCTTTATCATTATTTGCAGTGACATCGATCTCGTATGTTCCAGTTTCAGTTATTTCTTTTGAGAACTCTGCCGTCAAACCTTTATCGCTGCTGAACTCTTTTCCATCTTTTTTAATCACAACATCCATTACAGTTGCGTTGATTGGCATAGGAACGGCAACTGTCATCGTGCCGAATAATTCACCTGTCTTTGCTTTCTTGTCGGCAGTGATATTAATATTTACAGAGCCGATTGCATTTGGGTCAACAACATTGAATGTAGCCTTTGCCACAGCTGATTCGTCGCTGTCCTTTATAGCCTTCACCCAAAGGTTGAGTGCGCCGACTGCTGCTGCGGTGTATTCACTGCCCGGTGTCCAAGTCTTTCCCTCATCGGTAGAATAAGAAAGCGTAGCCCCTTCTGTTTTAGTTGCAAACGTAATCTTGTCGCCTACTTTCACATCACCTCCGTTAGGGGTGATTGTCGGAGTGGCTACTGCCACTTGTTTAACCTTTACTTCATCAAGGAAGAAACGATTATCTTCAACCTCCGCTGCTTCAAATGTTATCTTCGAAGTAGCGTCAGCTCCTGTAATATTAATTGTATATTCTGTGAATTCTCCTTTTTTCAACTCCACAGATGTTTTGTCCAAAGTGCCGTTTGTTATTGAGATGTTCAACGTGTTTTTTTCGTTTGTTACATTCCATGCGCCAGCCTTGAACGTAAGGATAGCATCTCCCGCCAAGCCTGTCAATGCAGGAGTCGTTGCTTTTCCTTTAGCACCTCCTGTACCAAATTTAGCGCACATATTTGCGCCTTTTGCGTTTTCGCACGTCCATCCAGTAACATCATATTGAATATCGTTTGCAGCGATACTACCGTTCCATCGTCCATCATTTCCGCCCGTTCCGTCATTTTTGTCAAACGACTCATAGAACACCAAATTTCCTACTTCATAGGTCTGCTCTCCCGAGATGCCATCTTCAAGTCCTGTTTTTGTAGCTTTTGCTATGATTTTGTATGTCCCTTCTTTGTCAGGAGTAAATGATGTTCCTTTTACAAAAGAATTATATTCACCTCCATTGTAAGAATATTGATAATATATCTCAGCATCGGCTGTCGCAGACGTAAAAGTGATAGCATTGCCCAATTTCAAATATCCTGCAGCAGGTGTGAATGTCGGAGTGGCACATTTGGTTTCAGCGCCCTCTTCATAAGTGACTTCGATTGTTTTTACTTTTCGATGACCTTTTGTCCCCCCTATGCTAAATACAACTGACTCTGATTCGCCAGTCCATGTTGGGCTAGTAAAGCCAGTGGGAGTTGATGTTATTTTATTACTACCATCGCTTTTATTAAACGTAAATTTAATTGCTTTGATTTTTTTTGCAGAAGACACCGTTATAGTGTTTTTTGCATATGCACGAATTTCACCTCCATTACTTTTGTTCCACGCAGGAGTATTTCCTGGGGTTTTAAAAGAAACCGTGATTTCCCCATTTTTTATTCCACTAACCACTCCTGGGTCTGTAGAAAAATCAAACGTCACCGTTTTTTCCACTGCATACAGATTGCTTATGGAAGCAATCAGCGCGAACAGAAATAAAAAGTAAAATTTTTTCATAAGATTTTATTTTAGTTTGTTAGTTAAATTTCCGTTTATTATAGTTTTTGCATTGCATTTTACCGCCTGTTCCTTATAAGTCTTAAAATCAATTAAGCGTTCTATCTTTCAATTCGTTACAAAGGTACGTATTGCATAATAACCTTGCAAATTTTTCTACATTTTTTTCATCACAAGTTTGTAACATTCCTCCAATCCACGTCGCTGCCCTCAGCCACCTCTGCCCCAGCCTACGGCGCATCGGAGATGCGCTACTCCTCCAGAGGCGGAACCTGACCGCGCTCTGCGGACCTCATCGCCTATCGCAGTAGTGGCGGAACCCGACCGCGCTCTGCAGACCACATCGCCTATCGCAGTAGTGCGGAACCCGACCGCGCGAGCGGTCTCGTCTTCAGTTAACCCCTGACAGCGTCGGGGGCACACGCACCGACGCACATGCGCCGCGGAGCGCCGCCGCTGGCACACTCCTGCCCTGCATCTACAGCGGCACCGCCTTGCGGTGCATATCTCCCTCTCCACTTCTAACCCCGGACGCGCTGTCCGGGGTTAACTGAAAACGGGTCCGCCCTGCGGACCACTCCGCATCTCCCGTTGTAGCGCATCTCCGAAGCGCATAGGCATGGACATCCGCCATACCCCCACGCACTCTCCGCTGACGCTACGCGTGAGTGGGGTTACTGAAAATAGCGCGTTTCCAATGCGCCTCCGACTCTCCCCGACTCTCTCCCTCCGCGCTGACTCTCACGGCTCTCACGTCGCCATGACCCACACTCTCACCGACGCCCAGTCTCTCACTATCGCCGACGCGCTGACCCACACTCTCACCGCCTCTGACCGCCGCCAACGGCGCATCGGAGATGCGCTATTCTTTAGAAACCCCATTCGTACGGAGCGCAGCGGAGGACGCATGGGGTTATAGGCGACCCACACACCCGGCGCTTCGGAGATGCGCTACTTCCCCACCAGCCCGACCGCGCCCTGCTGACCTCATCGCCTCTCGCAGTAGTGCCAGGGTCCGACCGCGCCAGCGGTCACGCTTTCAGTTAACCCCCGACAGCGTCGGGGGTATACGCATCGACGCACATGCGCCGCGGAGCGCCGCCGCCGACACACTCCAGCACACTCCGGCACATCTATTCGAAAATAGTGTGCATTTGTCACACAGTTTTCGAATAGAATCACAAATCCAATGAATTTTTGTTCAAGAGAAAGTCATATATTCCCATTGTGGTTATCCCCATCTCATCCCTCGTCACTGGGCACTCTTCGCCAATAACAATAATTTTTTTAAACGAATCGTCGAGTTTTAAAAGAGAGGCACGCTCTTGCCGCACCTTGTCTTCCGACTCCATCCTGTATGCCGACTGTATATAGTACCTTTTACTGCCCAGATTACACACAAAGTCAACCTCCAGCACAGCACGATGCCGACTGCCGTCAGGCATCATGCCAAGAGTCGGCACAGCGCCCACGTCGACACTGAATCCTCTGGCACGCATCTCGTTGTAGACAGCATTCTCCATCAGATGACTTCTTTCGTACTGTCTGAAATTTATGCGCGCATTGCGCAGCCCCAAATCCATAAAATAGTATTTGAATGGAGAGTTTATGTAGCGTTTGCCTTTCAGGTCATAGCGTGTCGACTTTTCCACAAGAAATGCGTCACACAGATAGTCTATGTAAGTTTTTACGGTGTCGTAAGATATGGTCGATTTCTTTTCACTATGAAACGTGTTTGCCAACTTGTTGGGATTTGTCAAAGCACCGATTCCAGATGCCATAATATTTATAAGTTCCTCCAAATCGTCATCACGACGGATGCCGTAACGGTCTTTTATGTCGCGCAAATAAGTTTCTTCAAACAGCGACTTCAGATATTTTGCTTTCTGGTCATCCGTCTGACACATCAGCACCTGCGGCAGACCTCCATAGAGCATATATTCGTTGAACCCGGCTTGAACCGACCCCGTATATGCCGACATAAATTCCTTGAAACAAAGAGGATACATCTTCACCTCATATCCACGTCCACGAAATTCCGTAATGATGTCCTTCGACAAAAATTTAGCATTGCTGCCTGTCACGTAGACATCCACATTACGCATCCGCAAGAAGCCATTGAGCACGTCCTCAAAATGGTCGAGCATCTGCACTTCATCAAGCATCACATAGTATCGGCCATTGTCAACAATCCTGCTTTCAACATACTCATACAAATTGTCCGGATTGCGCAATGACTTGTTTTTATAGTCCTCAAGGTCGACTTTCACAATATGGTCGGGAGCGACTCCTTGTTGTTCAAGATGTGACGCAAAAATCTCGAACAGCAGATACGACTTACCGCATCTGCGCATTCCCGTTATTACCTTTATCATGCCGTTTCCTTGAAGCGACACAAGTTCTGCCAAATATTTGTCACGACTTATCATCCTATTCTAAATTAGTGTGCATTTGTCACATAGTTTCCGAATACAAAAATAACCTTTTCCTTTCACAAATCAAAGTCCTATTCGAAAATAGTGTGCATTTGTCACACAATTTCCAAATAGAGTCCGGCAGCAGGCTCGTCACCGCATCTACAGCGGCACCGCCTTGCGGTGCATATCTCCCTCTCCACTCTATCCCCGGACGCGCTGTCCGGGGTTAACTGAAAACGGGTCCGCCCTGCGGACCGCCGCCTCACTCCCGTAGTAGCGCATCTTCGACCTGACCGCGCGAGCGGTCACGCTTTCAGTTAACCCCCGACCGCGTCGGGGGTACACGCACCGACGCACATGCGCCGCGGAGCGCCGCCGCTGACGCTGACGCACTATTACACTGCATCTACAGCGGCACCGCACTCTCTCTCTCGGCGCATCGGAGATTGTTTGAAAAAAGATTTGCCAATCAAAAAAAAGTTGTAACTTTGTCGCCAAGAAATCGGTTTGCGCTCCATGGAGTGCGATTAAAAGGGAACGCCGTGCGAATCGGCGACAGTACCCGCTGCTGTGATTCTCGCCGAACCTGGGCTACCATCAGCCACTGCAAGCCATCTGAGCGCTTGCGGGAAGGCTCGTCCACGGGGAGAGATAAGTCAGAAGACCTGCCTGTTTCAGAGAAACTTCACATCGATGCTTTCGGGAGTTAAGGCAACGGAAAGGCAGGCGCACGGGACATTTTGCGCTCCGCCATCTTTCCAACATCCCCTGCTGTAAGCATTCGCTGCACGGTTTTCTCACTGCGTGACGTATAAAAACTATTTTACTAACCAAAATTATACGAATGCTTATGAAACGTATTTCAACTTTGTTGGTTGCGGCGGCGTTCTCGTTGGTCTGCTCGATGCAGGCATGGTCGGCGAATATCACCATGCCTATGTCGTATGCCGACGAGCCAAACGCCACTGTGACCGTAACAGAGGAGTCTACGCTGACCTATTCGGGTTACTGGGCTGAAAGCGAGACATCAAATCCCGTCTCCGTTCACCTCGTCCCGGCGGCAGGGCAGACTCTGCGCGTCACATGCACCCAGATGTACGGCTTCGACACGTGCGACGCCGAGCTGAAGGTGTATAACGGCGCGGCATCAATCAGTAATTCATTGCCGGCAGGCGACATGGGCGCCGTGGCTGAAGGCAAGGTGTTTGAGTCGACGGCTGCCGACGGCTCGCTGACGGTTGCCTACTCCAACGAGGAGGATGAGTATGTGAAATACTCATTCAAGGTGGAACTTGTTGCCGGAGGCGACATGGAGTACACCGCAACCGAGGCTGTCAGCCTCCCCAACCCGATTATCGGCGCGTCGATGCAGCCGGTGGCTGCCGCCAACGTCAAGACCGCAGGCGCAAGCAACGCACTGAGTGCCACACAGGTGGCATTCGTGCTCAGCGACGCCTCGGCAGTGTCGGGCGCACGCATCTACTACTCCAAGAAGGCTCCGTTCAACATCTCCGAAGCCGGTCTATTCGGTGCCAGCAAGGTGGACGGCACTACGGTGACAGCCACCGGATCGCTTCCGCTCGCTGCCGGCGACAACTATTTCTGGCTTGTGGGCGACGTTAGCACCACAGCAGCCGTAGGCTCTGCCATCACGGCGCAATGCACCTCGGTGAAGATTGGCGGCGAGGAGAAAATCACCTCACCGGTAGCCTCGACAGTAACCGTGGGCAACGAGCTCAACATGCCTTCCGCCGGCACATTCGCCATCGGCGCGTCGGGACTCAACTTCTACGACGACGGAGGCAAAGACGGCAAAATCTCATCGAAATTCGAAGGCGTGGTGACGTTCAAGCCCACCACACCGGGCAAAGTGGTGCAAATCGACTTCACGAAAGTGGAGCTGTATGAGTCGGCATACGGAAGCGACACATACAACGACAAGGTAAAGGTGTATAACGGCACGACGGTAAGCGACGCCAACCTCAACGCGCAGGTGATGAACGGCAATCCCGTGGTGCTGCGCTCGTCGGCTGCCGACGGCTCGCTCACCGTATGGATGAAATCAGTGACCGGCGACTACTACCGCGGCAAGGGCTTCGAGGCCTTCGTCAGCGAATATTCGCCAGCGCCGATGACTGTGAAAACGGTCACCACGGCACAGGTTGCCGACAACACAAGCACGGCAGGCTCAACCGACCAGCCTATCCTCTCGGTCTGCGTGACAACGGAGAACACCGAGGCTGTCAACGCCACTAAACTAACGTTTGAGACCGAAGGCACTACCGACATCAACCATCTGCAGAAAGCCACGGTCTACTACACCGCAAAATCATCTACTTTCGCCACCGCCACCAAGTTCGGCGAAGCCGTGCCTACAGGCAAGCAGGAATTCTCGATTGCCTTCGACCAGCAACTCGTGGAAGGCGAAAACTGGTTCTGGCTGGCTTACGACATCGACCCGAAGGCTCAGACAGGTGAGATTCTCGACGCAGGATGCAAATCGATTGAAATCGGCGGCGCAAGCTACAGCCCAGCCACCGTCAACCCCGACGGCAACAGCTCGGTGAAAAACGAACTGCTCTCAACCGTGGGAACCGTCGAAAAGACCATCTACGGAACTTGGACTTTCAAAAACACGCCAAACCCATACGTGGGTTACAACGGCTATGAGCCGGTGATCGGCGACCAGATTACAACATTCATCCCCGGCGACAACGACATGATCGTGGAACTCGACATCAAGTCGTTCGCGCTCTACTATTCAGCCAACGCAAACTATCCGCGCGCCAAGTTTGAGGTGTACAGCGGAAAAGGCACCACCGGCGAACTCCTGTGGTCGCTCACCGGCGAGGCCGACAAGAACGTGGGTCCGGGCAAGATTCTGCGCTCAAAGAGTGTCGACGGCGCACTCACAGTGGTGTTCGACGCCAAGACCGAAACATCTGGCTACACAGCCAAGGGCTGGGACGCCGAGGTGCGCGAATACCGCCAACGCCCGATGGAGGTAAGCTCCGTCAAGGCTACGCAGGCAAGCACCGACATCGTCAACAAGGGCGCTGTCAACCAGGAACTCCTCGGCGTGGACATCCAGACTGCCGGCAATCTCAGTCCGATGGTGCTGAAGGGCATCAAATTCAACATGAAGGGCTGCCAGGCAAACGTTGCCAAGCTCCACGTCTACACTTCAGGTCAGAAAAACGAGCTTACCAAAGAGACTTCAATCGCCGACATCGACGTGACCGCCGAGACGGCAGAGGCAAACATCACGTTCGCCCGTCCGCTTGAGCTTGCCGAGGGAAGCAACTACTTCTGGCTGACTGCCGACATCGCCGACGAAGCGGCTACCGACACCGACATCGATGCCGCCGTGACCGCCGTGACAACCGCCACTGCGACAATCAACGTGGATGCCGAGCAGGGCGACCCTGAAGGCGCGCGCACGGTGAAAAACACCTACAACCTGCAGGCTGGTGACAACGGCGAAATCGTTGTGGGCAACGAGGCACTGATGTTCTACGACAACGGCGGCGCCGACGGCAAGTCGCCGAAGAATTTCGAGGGACAGGTGACGTTCCGTCCGAAAGACGCAGGTAAAGTGGTGAAACTGACATTCAAGTCGTTCAGCACTTCCTACAACGACAATTTCTACATATATTATGGTGGCAAGAAGACTTCGACACCCGATGTTAAAGTGAGCAAGATGCTCGAAGCCCCTGTAGTGTCGGTTGCCGACGACGGCAAGCTGACAGTCTACTTCAAATGCCCGTCATACAGCTATGCAAGCGACGGCTGGGCTATCGAGGTGAGCCAGTACGAGCTCCTGCCGCTCTCCGTGGGCAACATGGCGATTACAAGCGTGGCTGCCGGCGAGTCGCTCCGCGGCTCGAAAAATGTGCCTATGCTCCGCGCCGAAGCCACAATCGACGGCGACAAGGGCGAGATGGACTTCTCAAAATTTGTCGTTTCTGCCGACGGTTCAGCCGAAGGCACCATAGCCACAGCAAAGATTTTTGTCACTACAACCGACCAGTTCAGCGCCAACAATCTTATCGGCTCAGCCAACACCGCACCGTTTGAAATCGCTACCGACTACAAAGCCACCGCTCCTGGGAAATACTACTTCTGGGTGGCTTACGACTTCAATGCCGACGCAGCCGAAGGCAATCTCGGCACCGCAGCCCTGACAGCCTACACCGCCAACGGCGCAGAGACAAGCACCATGGCGTCGATAACAGCACAGACTGCCATGAAGGCAGGCAAGAAAGGCGTCTACACCGTGGGTGAAGGCGGCGACTATGCAACCATCCAGGCGGCCGTCGACGACATTGCAACCGGCATCGAGGGCTCTGTGACTGTCAACATCCTCAGCGGCGAATACAACGAAAAGGTCAACATTCCGGAGATTCCGGGTGCGTCTGACGTAAACACCGTGACTATCCAGTCGGCTACGGGCAACTACAGCGATGTGAAGATTTTCCACAACGCATATACCGACCCGGGCTACAACACAGATAAATATGGTGTGGTCACGTTCAACGGAGCCGACTACGTGACGCTCCGCGGCGTGACGGTGACATCGACCGACAAGACATTCCCGGCTCTCGTCTATATGATCAACACGAGCCAGCACGACACCGTCGACGCCTGCCACCTCTACACCGACCGCATCGAGTCGAGCACAACGGCCGAGCAGCTCGTGCTTGTGCGCCAGCTTGCCATCGACAAGGAGAACTGCAACAACGACTACTTCACGCTCAGCAACTGTCTGCTCGAGGGTGGATACCGCGGTGCAATCATCGGCGGCACATCGTATGTGGCACTGACGCATCAGACAGGATGCGTGGTGGAAGGCAACACGTTCCGCGACAACGCGGCGTCAGCCCTCTCGGCATACTCCGGCGACAACAACATCACCATCCGCGGCAACGTGATTGAGAACAACACCACCACACTGTCGCGCGGATTCAACGGCCTCGACCTGCAGTTCGGCGACAACTGCATCGTGGAAGGCAATACAATGCACATCGACCTCGGTGTGGAAGCAATCGGCATCTACGTGCGCAAAGGCGCGTCGACAGCCGACAAACGCTCGCGCATCGTCAACAACGAGGTGTCGGTGAAGAGCAGCGACTACACGTCTGCCGCCATCAAGGTCAACGGCAAAACCCCGAATGTCGACATCGCCTACAACACGGCTGTCGTTGCCGGACACGAGAACAACGTGGCTTGCTACCTCAACGACGCGATGGAGGCAATGACCGTGCGCAACAACATTTTCCTTGCCCGCGACAACGGCTTGGTATACCGCACTTACAAGGACGCTGACGCTGCGGCAATCACATTCTCCAACAACGTGCTCCACACCAACGGAACTGTGTTTGCGCAGACAAGCAGCAAAACGAAACTCGCATCGTTCAGCGACTGGATGCTGAAAGTGAACGAGCAGAGCAGCTTCAATGAAGACGTTGCGTTCCTCAGCGACAAAATGCTCTTCCCTGCAGCCGCAGGCAACCTGCTCAACGCCATGCCGCTCGACTTCGTGACCACCGACCTGCTCGGCGCCGTGCGCAACGCCACGACACCGACAATCGGCGCTTACGAATATGCCGACGCATCGGCTGTTCCGGCATTCGACGAAGGCTATCCTGCAATCTCTGGCATCAGCCACAACGCAGCGACTGCCGTCCTCAAGACTGCCGCCAACGGCAAGGCATACCTCATGGTGAAAGAGTCATCGGAAACCGCTCCTACAGCCGACGAGATGAAGGCTTCGACACTCACCGCCACACTGCGTGCCGGCAAAGAAGTGTCGGTGAGCCTCAACGGCTTGTCGAGCCAGACGGAATACCGCCTCTACACATTGCTTGAAAGCCTCGACGGCACGAATGTGGGCGAAGTTGCGGCAACCGACGCGTTCACAACCACATATCTGCCTACCGAAGTGTCTACGTTCGAGAACGTGAAGGCTAACGATGGCGGTTTTGACGACGGTACGGCTTCTTTCGCCGGATTTACCGTAGTCGATGCCGACGATGCTGTGGTGGAAGGCACAAAAGTGGCAAAAATAGAAGGCACGGGAGCTGTGCAGCTCACCAACACCGACAAGGGCTTGACCTTGACCGGATTCTTCGTGAAAACTGACGCCGAGGTGGCTATGAACGTCTACGACGGCAACGCCGACGCTCACGCATACACCATCCCTGCAACTTCAGGAAAATGGATATTCTTCAACCTGAAGGACAAGGGCGCAGTGACGGCTCTCGACTTTGCAACAGAAGGCAACGCATATATCGACAACTTCAGCGGCGAGCCTCTGCCTCTCACAGCGGCATGCACCACTCCGCAAGCCACCGTGGCAAGCGGCGCGAAAGCCGACCTTAAGGCAGAATTCGACGGCGGCGTATATCCTGTGGCTGTGGAATGGAAAAACGCTATGCGCGAGGTTGTTGCCAACGGCGACAACACCGCCACCCCGGCTTTGGACCGCTCTGGCGTGTTCTATATGACAGCCACCGACGCATGGGGCAACACCGCCACCGATGCGGCAGTTGTCTACGTGACCGGCAACCAGTTTGCCGCCACAATGGACGACAACTTCCTCGCTCCTGAAAGCTTCTACAACGGTCTTGGCAAGGACGACCCAAGCTACACAAACCCGGGCACCAGCTCGCAGTTTGTCAGCGGCTCGTTTGCTTTCGACACCGAACGCCACACCTCGACATGGTGGGGAGGCTTCGCTCTGAGCAACCAGACAAGCACCGTGTTTGAGTCGTATGCCGACCAGTTCAAGTCGGCTGTGGGCAGCGGACACAACTCTGCGAACTACGCCGTGGTCTACAGCTACACCGGCGCTAACTACGCAGCCAACGTGACCAACGCCGCCGACGGAGCCGACGTGAGCGGATTCTACGTGACCAACACAGCCAACAACGTAAACGCCTACGTAAACGGCGACGGCATGTCGACCGCTCCAGGCGGATTCGCAAAGGGCGACTGGTTCAAGATGACCGTAAACGTTGTGAAAGCCGACGACACGACAGCATCGATGGACTACTATCTTGCCGACTACCGCGCCGACAACGAAGCCGACCACTATTACCTCGACACATGGCAATGGGTTGACCTCCGCCAGTTCGGTAAAATCAAGAAAGTGGCATTCGGATTCGAAGGCACGAAGAGAAACGCGTATGGTTTGACTACACCTACCTACGCTTGTCTCGACGACTTCGGCGGCACCCGTGAGATCAGCGACGCCAAAAAGGCTCTCGCCGGCATCACAATCCCTGCCACCGTCGACCTCCAGACACTCTTCAACCTCGACAACGACAATTCAACAGTGACCTATGCGATTGTCGACAACTGCGACGCAGCAAAGGCTACAATGGCTATCGCCGACGGCATCCTGACAATCTCAGGTCTTACCGACAAGACCGAGACATCAGCCGTGGTAAGCGCCACACAAAAGGGTAAAATCCAATTTGTGAACATCCCTGTTGAAATCGACGAGGAAAAGGCTTCTGTAAACGATGTGGCTGTCGATGCCGACGTCAGAATCTTCCCGGTTCCGGCAACCGACCGTCTCAACATCCGCACCGCGATGACCGACTATGCCGTACGCATCTACGCCACCAACGGCTCGCTCGTAATGGAGCAGCTCGGCAACAACGGAAGCATAGCCGTTCCTGTAAACCACCTTGCAAAAGGTGTCTACATCCTTACAATCGACAACGCACAGCAATCATCCAGACACCGCGTTGTCGTCAAATAGAGTTTTAATAATGGTTTAGAGTGATGTCCGCCCGGCGAAGAGATTTCGCCGGGCGGACTTTTTATTATTATAATATGTCTATTGACTGCTTTATCAGTTTCTGAAATAATCATTGAAGAAATACATGTGGTCGCGCAGCGAACGACGCCAATAGACCCACGAATGCTTGCCCGGACGCGACGTGAACTCATGATGTATGCCCTGCTTTGTCAACGCCTCGTGCAGTTTAACGTTGACATCGAAGAAGAAGTCCTCAGTGCCGCAATCAATGATCAGCTGCAATGCGCCGTCCTTGAGCAACGGAAGCTGCGCCATCACCGTATTCTTGTCCCAATTCTCCTTATGTGTCTTCTGATCGCCCAGCCTCAACTTGATGTCCCATTTCTCAGGAAACGGACGGAAGTCAACGCCACCGCTCATCGAGCCAGCCGCGCCAAACACGTCCTGATGGCGGATGGCGAGATAAAGCGCGCCGTGTCCGCCCATGCTGAGTCCTGTCACGGCACGTCGTCCACGGCGTGCGTCGGTAAGATAGTTTTTGTCGATATATTTCACCAATTCCGACGATACGAATGTCTCATATCTGATTGTAGGGTCGACAGGGCTGTCGAAATACCAGTTTGTGCCGCCGTCGGGAATCACCAGAACAACGTCAAACATATCGGCATACTGGCGCACATTGGTATAGCTGAGATATCCAAGAAGGTTGTTGTCGCCATAGCCATGTAGCAGATAGACCACCGGAAGAGGGCGCGCGCCGTAACTGTCGGGCAACACCACAGATACGTCGATCTGCTTATGCATCGACTCACTCTCAACTTTCACTGTTTCCAAACGACTTGCCGCCGCAGGAATGGCGCAGGCAAGAATCACGAGAATTGTCACTAACTGACGGATAGTTTTCATTTTTCAATCGATTTTATGGGGTTTATAGCGACAAACATAGACAAAATATGCGGAAAGTGCAATTTTTTTAATCTCAAATGTTGCACAAACGAAAAACTCGGCTTATCTTTGCACTCGCTAACGAAAACAGCAAGGACTGGTGCGGTAGTTCAGCTGGTTAGAATACATGCCTGTCACGCATGGGGTCGCGGGTTCGAATCCCGTCCGCACCGCAAGAGCCTGAAGCAATTGCTTCGGGCTCTTTTCATTTTTTCCTAAAAAACAAACAACTATGAAACTTAGACTGATTCTAATCGCACTCATGGCGCTGCTCGCATTCAACGCCTCTGAAACCAGCCTTGCGGACAACAACACACGCACCTCTGGCAACACGACAACCGGCACCGGTTATTTCCAAAACGGACGTCCGTTTGTAGTTATCTCCAAAGAAGAGATGAAAATGCGCGTGTACGACGCGACAGGACGCGAATTGCGCTGCTACCCTATCGCCTGCGGACGCAATGTGGGCAACAAGCGGCGTCAGGGCGACATGCGCACACCGGTGGGACTGTTTAAAGTGTAGGAGATTCTTGACGCGCACACATGGACACACGACTTTAAAGACGGTAAAGGCGTGATTCGCGGCGCCTACGGCCCGTATTTCGTGCGCTTGCTGACAGGGCACAAAGGCATCGGCATCCACGGCACACACGACGAGTCGTCGATAGGCACTCTCGCCACCGAAGGATGCATACGCCTTCATAATGCCAACATCCTGGAGTTTGCAACAAAATACGCCTACCGCGGAATGACAGTGATCGTGCTTCCATCGAAGAACGACCTTGAGAACGACGGACTCACACTTGAAACAGAAAACGGCTCAGGAAAATAAGTCGGCCAGAACGGCGGGCGAATGCAACTCGCCCAGCGCGGAGTTGTGCAACCGGTAATAGTCGAGCGTCAGCTGCAACAGCCGGTTGCGCTGCCCGCGGTTGAAGCGGAACAGGTGCATGTTGGCATACGTGATGCGCGACAGCCGATAGACCGCCTCCGCCTCCACTCCCTCGACATAATGCCCATGCACAGGACGGCAGCTGGAAAAGACGCCGCCCTCCATATCAAACACGCATCCCGGACGATACGTGTCGCGGTCGGGCTCGATTCCGATAAACACGCCTAAATTATAAAGGAAGCAGATGTGGAAATTGGCAATGCCGTCATTTGCCCGGTCGAGAAACACCACCGACCCCGCCACAAAAGAAAACAGCGCGGGATTGCGCTCCTGCTCCACGATGACAGCAGAGAGCAGCTCCGTGACAAACAGCGCCACGGCATTCTTGACAGGATCGGTATGGAGACTGTGCAGCGGATGCAGACAGCGCGCCTCCTTTATACTATACAGGTCGCGCCCTTGTCTGATGTCGGCAACAATCTCAACAAGCGAGAGAGGCTGAAACAACGCCCTGCGCTGACGCGCCACCTTGCCGTTGCCTTGCGGCAGCAGAAACGCCATGACGCCATGCATGTCGGTGTAGACACGCACAATAGCATTCTTGTCGTTGTATTTTATGGTGCGCAGCACCACCCCCTGCAGTTTCTCAATCATTGCAAAATGAATAAATTCCACGCCAAAGGTACACATTATGCGATTTATAATTTCTTAAAATCTATTAAAATCGCCGTTTTGCATGCACGATATTTGGTGGATAAATAAATAACTCCTATCTTTGCACTCGCTTTGACAGAAAAGCGGTTAATAATGTATTGGCCCATTCGTCTATCGGCTAGGACGCAAGATTTTCATTCTTGAAAGAGGAGTTCGATTCTCCTATGGGCTACATTAGTGTATTGGCTGATTTTCCAGCCGATACCTTTTTTCGTATATATACACAGCCATTCCAACAGTGAACAAAAGCATCCTCAAAATAGCAGTACCCGCAATCCTGTCAAACGTCATCGTGCCGCTGCTGGGACTTGTCGACCTCACTATCGCCGGCCACATCGGCGACGCCGTGACAATCGGTGCGGTTTCGGTGGGCGCAACGATGTTCAGCCTTACATACTGGAACTTCGGGTTTCTGCGCATGGGGACAAGCGGACTGACAGCGCAGGCATACGGCGCGCGCGACAGGCGACAGATGTCGGTGATGCTGTTTCGCTCAGTGGCACTGGCACTGCTGCTCGGCATCGCCATCGTGGCACTGCAGTCGCCCATAAGATGGCTGCTGCTCGCCGCCATCTCCCCAAGCGAGGCAGTCCACACCCATGCCTCGCAATATTTCTCCATCATAATCTGGGGCGCGCCCGCCACCCTCGCCACGATGAGCCTCACAGGATGGTTTATCGGCATGCAGAACTCCACCTACCCTCTCGCGGTGTCGATGGCTGTAAACGCCGTCAACATCGTCTGCAGCCTATGTTTCGTGTTCGCCATGCGGCTTGGATTCATCGGCATCCCCTTAGGCACACTTGCGGCACAGTGGTGCGGCTTCATCCTTTCCGCATTTTTCGCCGCCAGAATGATGCGCAAGGAAACCCTCGGATATGCTCCACGCGTCGAGGAGATGTTGCGCGGTCTGGGACGTTTTTTCAGCGTCAACCGCGACATCTTCCTACGCAGCCTGTGCGTAATGGCTGTGATGCTGTTTTTCACAGCTACGGGTGCACGCTCCGGCAACATGACGCTCGCCGTCAACTCCCTGTTCATGCAACTTTATCTGCTCTACTCCCATTTCATGGATGGGTTTGCATACGCCGGCGAGGCTCTCGTTGGCAAATATGCCGGCGCCGCCGACAAGCATTCGCTGCGACGCTGCGTGTCGCATCTCTTTGCATGGGGATGGAGTCTCGCCGCAATATTCGCTTTCGCCTATGGCGTCTTCAACCACGAAGTAATGTCGCTGTTCAGCGACAAGCCAGAGGTCGTAGCGTTTGCCGCAGCCTACCGATGGTGGATAGCCCTCGCACCGATAGCCGGCATGGCTGCATTCATCTGGGACGGCGTGTTTGTCGGACTTACCGCTACACGACAGATGCTGCTGTCGCTCGCAGGCGCGACGGCAGTCTATTTCACAATCTATTTTCTCTTTCCGCTCGCCGATGCCAACGATTGTCTATGGACGGCGTTTTTGGCATATCTTGCCGTCCGCGGAGTGATATTATGGCTCTGTTTTGCCCGTGAAAACAGATATTAGCGTTTATATTTTTCTCCACAAACCATACTTGAATATCAGACACTTAACAGAATATTAGTTTATATAATGATTCATTCTTCATTGCTTCAACGGAAACAATGGTGTAACTTAGTGCCATCGAAAGAACCATTCACTATTATTACGCAGTCTCTACTGTTGAGAAACAATGAGAGCAGACATAAAAAAGCGGAGCCGAAGACTCCGCTTTTTTTTGTTTTATAATGTATCGTATGCTTACTTCACGATAAGTTTCGCTGTGCTTACGCCGTTGGCTGTCGCCACGCGCACAAGATACATTCCTGCCTGCAGACCCTCTGTCGACACAGCGGCTGTTCCGTTGATCTCAGCCTGCGCTGCCACAGCACCACCAAGAGTGAAAATCCGCACGTTTGCCTCGCCGTCAGCCTCAACTGTCACAGCCTCGCCAGCCTTTACAGGATTAGGATATACGCGCACGCCCTGAGCTGCCTCAACGCCGGCAACGCTGCCGCCGCCTGCTGAATATACAGCCTCGAAACCAGGCACGAGGATTTCAAACGCCTGGCCCTTTGCCGAAGCACCCATGTCGAGACGGAGAGTGTTGACAGTCAATGGATACACACCGATATCTGTCAAATCAAGATTATCAGAAAGGTTGAGCTCCAATGTCGAAACCGTGTTTTTCGGAAGTTCGTCGGTAGTAAAAGCCCAAGCCGAATAAACTTTGCCATATGCGTCGGTCAATGTCGACGACACCTTCTTCACTGTTGCATTACCCGGGTTGATGCGCACGCGGAGTTTCTCAGGCAAACTCCACACGCGGCAGCCCTTTTCCAATTGGATATATGCGCCACGACCCGTACCGTTGCCTGTATAGTTGATTTTCACACCGTTTTCAAGAGCAGAAACAACAAGGTCTGTACCGCCAAACTGCGAGTTTTTCCATTCGCCGTCTTTGTATTCAGCGACAGGCATAACCTCGCCTGTAGGAATCTCGACAGACACATTTGCAGTTCCCACAAACGAACCTACCCTTCCGGTAATAGTTGTTGTTCCGTTTGCCACACCGCGGAGCACACCGTCAGCAGCACCAATCGTGGCAACACCGTCGTTTTCCGACGACCAAGTAAGAGCCACCGGGTTGATTGGCATCGTTTTCTCGTTAACAACAGCCTGCACCTCCACAGGATATTCGCGCTTATTGTCAATCACGATGTTTTTCAATCGGAAAGCAACGTCATCGCTTGCCGCCACATTTACAGGAAGCACCGCCTCAATACCGTTGTAAGTAGCCTTCAAAGCACCCATACCCTCGCCTGTGCCATAGAATGTCGCGCCGTCGTTGATAATCTCGCCGAGAGCCTTGTCGCAGCTGAGCTTAACGCCCTGCAAGTCGGTGTCGATAAGCACACCGTATTTGTTATAGCCATAGAATTTCGGAGTATAGATACCGTATTTCGGGAAGTTCATCGCCCAGTCTACGAAACGCACCTCTGCGACAGTCTTGTCGTCAGGCACATTGGCAACGACAAACAAACCGCTTGCCACAGCACGCTCATGGCCATCGCTCGTCTTGTTGAGCACACCAAGAGGCTCTGTATACATTGTCGAAGAGCCACCGCCGTCAACATTGACAGCCTCGTCGGCACCAGCATAGTAAAGCATTCCGGCAAGTTCCTGCGTGTGTACACCGGCAGAAATTGCGCTACGGCCGTCGATAACCATCATCACCAATTTGGTGTTGTCTGTCGTGTAGCCGATACCCGTACGCGGATGGCGCGCGCTGGCGTCGCCACGGTCGCCTTCAGAGTCGAGCACCTCGCCCGCTTTCAGAATCCATGGGTTGCCGCAAGCCAACTGAGTCGGGAACACCTCAGTGTCGCCGATAGTCACTTTCACATATGCCGACACCTCGTCGCCAACTTTCAAGCCACTGAGCAAATCTTTTGCAGAGCCTCGTGCGAGAAGCACATACTCTCCGTCGTTGATTGCGCAGTCACCGTTGGTGCCTGTAGCGCCGCACACCTTGAATTTCAACGTTTTGCCCGCGCCAACATAGTCGCCTTCCTCAAGAGTCACAGGCACTGTCACACACTGACCGTTAATCCACGGCTGGTTAGGAGTGCCGTAATACTTCGGTGTATAGATTGAAATACCATTGTCAGGAGCGTCGTTGTTGATTGCCTTGAGAGTGGCAGTCTTTCCGCCTACTGTAACCGTTCCATTTTCAAACGAGACAGCACCGATGTTCATCTTGCCGTCGCGGTCAACAAAGATGTTTGGCCAGGATGTAGAAGCCGAACCGCTGCGATAAATCTCGCCGCCGGCAACCGAAGCCCTCACAGGCGCGCCTACAATCGACTTGCCGTTGCTTGCCGAGCCTGAAGTGTGGAAGAAGTCGGTGTTGACACCGCAGAAATAGTTCTTTCCTTCCACAGTGTGGCTCTTAGCCATGCTGCTGACAGTTCCACCGCCAGGCACCTTGTCCTGAGCCACGATAGCCTCAATTGAAGTGTTGGGGTTGGTCAAGTCGGTAGTCAGATAAAACACACGCAACTGTTGCCCGGCTTCGTTGACAAGATGCAACGAAGTTTCCGTAGTGCCCGGACCCACCTTCGCATGGAAAAGCGTATCGACAGAATATTCGACACCTGCGAGCGCAACGGTCCTACCCCCGCGCTCCGCCGCGCTCATTGTAAGCGCTGCGCCCAGCAACAATACGCTGGATAGAAAGATTTGTTTTCTCATAATTATTTATGGGTTATGTTGGTTTCTATTCCACAAAATTACGCATTTCTATTCACCTCGCCACAATTTGCCGATAAAAAATCAGTAACAAAACGTTAATCGATGTAAAACAGAGCATACTGCGCTTATCTTCAAGTGAATCAGCCAAGAAATCCGCGACCTTAAATAAAATGCAGAACAGCCGTAAAACCGTCATTGTATTGACAATTTTACGGCTGTTTTATCACAAATCAGGAAATTTCCTTTCTTTCCTATGCCACGCATTAAGACCATTGTCTTGTTGATTTCTTCAACAGAACGCGATTCCTCATAATGCCCCATTCTCGAGAAGCCTCAAACAACTTTGGCATAACGGGTCCTGCTATTACACCATAGGCAATTGGATTTTACCACAATGCAACCTTTCCTGCAATGCCCAAGTCAATGGTTGCAGTTACCACACCCAATGCCTTGAACACCCTTCTCATAGTTGGTATTGTTATGCTATAACCTCTTTCCAACCGAGAAATCTGCGCTCTTTTTACACCGATACGTTCCCCCAGCTGTTCTTGGGTCAAGTTCTGTTCAATACGAGCTTTTTTGATAGCCTCGCCTAATCTATAAGCATGCAAAGCCACATCCACATCACTTTCGAATGCATCGCGTTTTGGTGTTCCTATTTTACCGAAATGCTTGTCAAGCACATCGTCCAATGGAGTAAGATTCATCCGTGCCATAATCACTTATTTTTGAAATATTCTCTTCTTATTGCTTCTGCTTTCGCGATTTCCTTACTTGGCGTCTTTTGTGTCTTCTTGACAATGCCATGAGTGGCAATCACCAATGTTTCTTTATCCTTGTCCCAAAAAGCAAATAAACGATAAGCTGTTTTATTATACAATGTACGGAACTCCCATATTTCCGAATTTTCCAACTTCTTGAAAAGCTCTTTATTGCGTTCTCCTCCCGCAACACGCTTAATGTTGTAGTATATCTTGTAAGATACCGCTTCGGGTAAACTTTCAATAAAGTTTTGTGCCTCGTCTGTCAAGACAAGTCGGAAGATATTTTGTGTCATAAATTATCATTGTTGCACAAAGGTAAGCATATTGTTTCATAAACAAGAAACAACGAACACTTAAATGTGATTCTATGCTCTTTTTTAACACATCTACATCTGACAATTGCTCAGAAAGGGGTTAAATCAATTTTTTTCGGCAGCCGACGGGAAGTCGAGGCGCACAAGTTCGATACGGGTTGCCGACTTCTTCAAGATTGTGAATTTCAAGCCGTCGATATCAAACGAGTCGCCCTGCTGCGGAAGAGCTCCGAGACGGAAAATGATGTATCCGGCAAGCGTCTGATACTCCTCATCCTCCGGTATGTCAAGGTTGTAAGTTTCATTAAGATGCTCAATCTCAATGCGTCCCGAGAATTTAAACGACGTGTCGCTGAGGCGCACTTCCGTAAGACGGCGCTTGTCGTGCTCATCCTCGAAGTCGCCGAAAATCTCTTCCACCAAATCCTCAAGGGTGACAAGTCCACCCGTGCCGCCAAACTCATCAACAATCACGGCAATGCTTCGTTTTTCGGCAAGCATCTTGCGCATCATCGTGTTGGCAGGCATCGACTCGGGTGCGAAATCCACCGGTTTTATGCATTTCTGCCACTCGGTGGCTGTGTTGAAAAGCTCGTTGACGTGGATATAGCCGATGATATTGTCGATGTCGTCGGTATAGACAAGTATTTTCGACAGTCCGGTAGCTGTAAACCTGCGACGCAGACGCTCACGGTCGGTGTCGGACGACACTGCCACAATCTCGTTGCGCGGAATCATGCAGTCGCGCAGCAGCGTGTTGCTGAAGTCGAGCGCGTTCTGGAAAATCTTCACCTCATGCTCAATCTCCTCCGCTCCAGTTTTTCCGGCATTTTTGTCGTCGATGGTCTGCTGGATGTAGTCGTCGAGTTCGCTGACAGTGAGCAACGCCGACCGTGGCGCCGAGGCTTTGGCGCCGAACAGGTGCATCAACGACTTCGACAGCCACGATGAGAACCATGATATCGGATACAATACCAGATAAATCACATAAAGCCCCACGGCGCAATGGCGCAGCGAGATGTTTGGATTGATGCGGAAGATTGTCTTCGGCAGAAACTCTCCAGTAATGAGAATTATGCCTGTCGATATGATGGTCTGGCACACAAGTATCAGCGCCTCGTTGTCGCCCACCACGCTTTTTATGCCCGGTTCGAGCAGCACGGCGATGCCTATACCGTAGACCACAAGCATAATGTTGTTGCCCACGAGCATCGTGGAAATAAACATGTCCTGACGGCTGTAGAACGTGTTGATGATACGGCTTGTCAGCCCTTTTTTCTGAGAGTCGACACCGGCACGCACCTTGTTTGAGGAAATGAAGGCAATCTCCATTCCAGAGAAAAATGCAGAAAAAGCCATCGACACAAGTGTGATTATCAAAGCAGTAGCAGTATCCATAGCAATCAACTTAAACTGGAGGTGTTGTCTCCTGGCGCTTCGGTATCGGAAAGATGCCCGAAGGCTTCTTTATCAAATAATTATGCAAATTCTCGTCCGACTTGAAGCCATATCCCTCAAGGATGCGGTCGGCGCGTTCGATATGCACAAACGAGTCGCTGCGCACCTCATGGAAAGTCTGGTCCCAATATATCTGCTCGGTCTCGATGAGTTCTTTTTTCGTGTTGCGTATCACGACATTGCCGTCGAGACGCCACAGCTTGTCATTCTTGAAGTAGAAAGCGGAGTCGCAACGTATTGTCGCCTCAACCTTGAAATTGTCGTCAAACTTTTCAAGAAACAGACCGTAAGGAAATTTCCAATTCGGACGGCGCGCCTCGTCGTAGACAAGCCACAGCTTTGCCGTGATGCGGTAGCGCGTCATGCCCGAGTCGCTGATCAGCGTCATCACGTCGCGCGTCTTCATCGACACCACACTGTCGCGGTTTGCCGGAGTGGCCACCACATCGCGTTTCACCTCCTTGCAAGCCGGCAGCAACGCCGTCAGCAGCGTTACCAAGAATAATATGCTTGTTGCCGTACGCATCTGCAAATTAGCGGATTTTCTCCTTCCAGAAAGCAAATTCCTTGAAGTTTATGCCAAGCGTGATGTTGAAATAGTTTTCTGTCACGAGGCTTGCAGGATAAGCCTTGCGACGCTTATACTCAAAACCGAGGTTGATTACGGTTTTCTGCGCCACTGTAGGAAATCCGAAACCGCAGCTTACGCCGAACTCTTTCAAATGGTTGTCGCCTATCATCAGATAGTCGCGCGTGTAGGAGCCACCGAGGCGGTAAGCCACACGCTGCAGATACGACCCGCGCATACGCGGCACATACTGCACACCGGCGGCAATGCGCCAGCGGTCGTCGAGACGCGTCTGATACATCACGTTGCCGTCTTCATTTGTCAAGCCCGGGAACGTGGCCTTGCTCCACTGCTGCATCGAGAAGTCGACCTCGGCAGAAAGACGCTGGTCGAAGTTGTAGTTCAGACCGAAGGCATAAGCGTTTGGCTTGCTGTAGCCCATTGTCTGCAAACGCTCATTGGCGATGGTGTCGGGTTTTGCCGCCCCAGAGGTCGACGACACGTCGCCCGACATATCATATTTCACGCCCCATGTGCGTCCGTGGAAATCTTTCTTCGGCGAATATGTGAAACCGAATGTCAGCTGATGCTTCGGAGCCAGACGCTGCGTGTACTGCAGACCCAGAAGCACATTCCAGTCGCGCACCTGTATTTTCTGCTCATAAAGCGTCGATGTCGACGATATGACGTATTGGTCGTTGACAATCGTACCGAATTGGTAAGAAAAGTTGGCACCAAGCGTCAATCCGCGCACAGGACGCGCGCCCAAACCGACATAAAGCTCGTCGATGCCGCCATATCCCGATACGCTTGTCGACTGCGACGTCTGCACCGTTCCATCGTCGGCTTTAAGATTGTTGCCAAACGAGTATCCCACCGTGGTGTAAGGCACCAAGCCGATGCTCGCACCCATATATTTCGTTATCGGGAACTGCAGCGTAAGGTAGTTCAAGCCTCCACCGAAAGCTTTTCCGCTGTTGCCCTCCTCGCTCGACTTCAGCTGCGTAAGGTCAAGACCGATGTCCCAATGCAACGTCAGGGAGTCGGTTGCGGCATACGATGCCGGGTTCATCACGTTGATCTGACGGCCGTCGGCCATAGCCACGCCCACGCCGCCCATGTTGCGCTGCGCGCTGGTTGCATAGTCGCTGAACAGTCCGTAACCATATCGTGAATAAGGCGACGACTGGTTTTGGGCAAACATCTGTCCCACTGCCGCCACGGCGAGAGCCGCCAATACTGTAATTTTCTTATAATATCTCATTGTATTCTAATATTCTGTTTAATCCTTTTGCCACCAAATCATTGTCGACAATCACGTTGTCTGAAATCCTGTCTGCCACCAGCGGGCTGTCGCCTCCCGTAAGCACTATCGCGGGCGAGCCGAGTCGGCGAGCCAGCATTTCAATCTCCGCCACAAGCCCGAGCACCACGCCGGAGCGGATGGCGGTAGGCGTGTCGTAGCCTACCGTAGGGATGTCGCCACCGACATCCACACGTGGCAGCTGCACGCAATGCGAAGCCAGCGCCTGAAAGCGCAACGACAGCCCAGGGGCTATGTTGCCGCCTTTGAAATGCGCATCGGCGGTGACATAGTCGTAGGTCACTGCCGTTCCGGCGTCGACCACCAGGCAGTCGCGTCCGGGAGCAAGCGTCAGTGCGCCCACCGCGGCGGCTATGCGGTCATGTCCCAGAGTGGAGGGCGTGGCGTAGTCAATGGCAAGCGGCATGGGCAGACGCTCGTCGAGCATATATGTGCGCACGCCTTTCTCCGACAGCAGGCTCTCAATCTGCCTGTCGTTGCCCACCACCGACGAATAAATCGCCGCCGTCACTGCATGTCCTGCCATCACAAGGTCGAGGTCGCCCGGCGCAAGCCGCTCAAAGCGGTGCGACTGCAACAACGTCGTTCCTGAAAACACCGACACCTTTGCCGACGAGTTACCCTGGTCGATTGTCAGACTTAAATTCATTCTTCGGACAAAAATACTAATTACTACTCAATTATGCGGCGGTTTGACTCGGTTTTCGCCTTCCGTCGCGACATTTTAATGTTTTTTACCGACCACATCGGTGTTTTCCGCCTTCTTTGCCTCCTTGCGCAACTGGTAGTCAATCATAAACGACGCGTAGACCTGCACCACGGCGCCTGCCGTCAGAAAGCCGAGCCACGTGCTGTGGTATGGGTCGGAGAAAAGAAACAGCGCCGAGACCACATAGCACATCGCCGACCAGAACTCCATCGTGAAAAGACGGCGCACGCGCAGGCTGAACGTCTGTTTGCGGCGCGCCGCGCGCTGAAACACGCGCACCACGACGATGAGCATTGCCGCAAAGGTGAAGATGTAGCGCAGCCACGGCGTTTTCACATCCACAAGCGGCAGAAAAGCCGACAGCAGCAATATCACCATTCCCACCGACAGCAATATGTTGAGTACATTTTCCTTTTTCATTTTTTCGATATATTTGTTTTTATTCGTTCACAATATACAAGTCTTCGTTTTCGCGCTTCATCAGATATTCCTCTCTGACAATGCGCTCCAGCGTCTCGTGGTCGCTCTCGAGCAGGCGCAGGCGCTCGCGATAGACGGCGGTCGAATCGTCACACTCCTTTATCTGCGCCTTGAGGTCTTTTATCCTTGCGTCATACTCCATCGAGCGGAAATAGTTGTAGTCGGAAAAAAAGGTGATGTAGACACCGAACGCCACCACAACCACAATCCATAAATTGAATTTCTTGATTCCGTCTTTTATGCGTCCTAAAAATCCCATAGCACAATCCTCCGTTTTTTTATTCATCAAGCAAATCCGGGCGCAACTCGCGGGTGCGCTTCAGCGCCATTTCGTGCTTCCAGTCGTCGATGCGTGCCTGATGCCCCGACAGCAGGACGTCGGGCACACGCCATCCCTTGTACTCCGCCGGACGCGTATAGACAGGCGGCGCGAGCAAGTTGTCCTGAAAGGAGTCGCTCAGCGCCGACTGCTCGTCGCCGATGGCTCCGGGAATGAGGCGCACAATGGCGTCGGTGATGATTGCCGCCGGCAGCTCGCCGCCGGTCAACACGTAGTCGCCGATTGTGATTTCCTTTGTGATGAAATGCTCGCGGATGCGGTAGTCGATGCCTTTGTAATGGCCGCAGAGGATAATCAGGTTTTCCGACAACGACAGCGTGTTTGCCATCCGTTGGTCGAACTTCTCGCCGTCGGGTGTCACAAAAATCACCTCATCGTAGTCGCGTTCCGCCTTCAGCGCGGAGATGCAACGGTCCACCGGCTCTATCTGCATAACCATACCTGCCTCGCCGCCAAACGGATAGTCGTCGACGTGGCGATGCTTGTCAAGACTGTATTCGCGGAGATCGTGCACCACGATTTCCGCCAATCCCTTGTTTTGAGCCCTTTTCAGAATCGAGCAGTTCAGCGGCGACTCAAGCATTTCCGGCAGAACTGTTATTATATCAATGCGCATTATGGCGCAAAGGTAGTGACTTTGCGCCTAATTGCAAAAAAAATATCGCCGAGGCGGAATTATCAGCAATTTATTGCGCAGCATAAGCACTTTTTTGTGTTGCACAACATATAATTTTTTTTGTTTTTCCCCACGCACATCCGTACCTTTAACGCATTTATTAGAGCAATATAAATACAACACCAATAGAACACAACCTAATATTCTGATTATGAAAAATTTATTAGCACTATTGGCTGTGCTCGTTTCAGCCATCAGCCTCCATGCTCAGGTAGCTCAAGTTGTGGTCAGCGGCTCGGTGCGCGACGCCGAGACAGGGGAAGCATTGGCGGGAGCGAGCGTTTACACAAAGGATTATCGCTACGGGCAAATCACCGACAACGCCGGTTTCTTTGAGCTGAAAGCTGTCAAGGACGAATCGTTGAATCTACACGTCAGTTATGTGGGTTACAAAACGCAAACCATAAAAGTCAAAGCCGACAGAAAAAGAACTGTCACCATAAAGCTTGAACACGACAACCAACTGCGCGACGTGACAATCTACGCTCCGTCGGAAATAGGCATACGCTCTTCGCAGATGAGTGCCAACGAGCTGTCGATACGCCAAATAAAGTCGATTCCGGCAACGCTCGGCGAGGTCGACATTCTGAAAGCATTGCAGACATTGCCAGGAGTGCAGTCGGGCAGCGACGGCACCGCCGGCATCTATGTGCGCGGCGGCAACTACGACCAAAACCAAATTACAATCGATGGCTTTCCGGTCTATAATCCGGAACACCTGAAAGGATTCGTGTCGGTGTTCAGCCCGGAGATGGTGAGCGGCGTGACAATCTACAAGGGCGGCTTTCCGGCGCGCTATGGATCGCGACTGTCGAGCGTGGTCGATGTGGAGCTGAAGGACGGCGACTTCGACCGCTACCACGGCTCTCTGACAGCGGGAATGATGTCGTCGGCGCTGCATGTTGAAGGGCCTATATGGAAAGGACATACATCATTCAGCGTGTCTGGCCGAGCGTCATATCTCAACGCCATAGTGATTCCTGTGATGAAACACATAATCGACAACCAGAATGTGCTCAACCCATATCTCAATCTTAGTTATTACGATGTCACGGCGCGCCTTGCACATCGATTTTCGAAGCGCGACCGCTTGACCGCCTCGTTCTACATAGGCAACGACAAGGACGATGTCACCCCGTCAAGCTGGCACATGCAGACAAACGAATATTTTCCAGAAGAAGAATTGACAAAGTATTTCAAATCGGAAACGGAAAACAATTCATCAAGCAATTGGGGCAACATCGTTGGCGGACTGACGTGGATACACACTTTTTCCGACAAATTGCAGATGCGCGCATCGGCTGGCTACAGCCAATACCGCTACAATCTTTCCCAATCGGAAAAAGTCGACAAGTCATGGTTGTCGAAAAAGGACAACAAAAAAGACATCTCTTTAAACCAAACGCTCAGCAAAGACTCCTATGCGAAATATCATTCACGAATCGGCGATTTCACGGCAAAAATAGATTTCACCCATAAAGCGGCGGCACGCAACACGCTGCGCTACGGCGCAGGCGCCACATGGCAGCATTTCGCTCCGACGGTCGATGTGTACGACCATTCGATTGTGACAACATATCCTATAATCGATGACTACAGCATCAAAGAAACGCTGCGCGACGAAACCATCGGCAGCACAACAAACTCAACCACAATCAGCGTCTATGCCGAGGACGATTGGGACATCAGCCATTGGTTGAAGGCCAACATCGGTCTGCGCTACGTGCTCTACTCACTGTCAGACCACACCGCCCACTCGCTTGAGCCGCGCGCGTCGGTGAGGTTTCTGCCCACAGACCAACTGGCATTGAAACTGTCGTATGCAAGGATGTCGCAGGGATTCCACATGCTTACGAGCGGCAACATCGTGATGCCGTCAGACATTTGGGTGCCTGTCACAAAGAGATTGCCGTTGATGCATTCCGACCAGGTGGCTGCCGGGGCGGGATATGAATTTGTCAAGGGTCTGACACTGGAGGTTGAAGGATACTACAAATGGATGCACAATCTGGCAGAATACCGCGATGGAGCCTCGTTTCTGACCACCACCGGCGATTGGCAGAACATGGCTGTGACAGGACGTGGCAGGGCATACGGCGCGGAGGTGCTGCTTAAAAAAGAAACAGGAAAGACCACAGGGTGGCTGAGCTACACGTGGGCAAAAGCACTGCGCACATTCGACCGACCGATGCAGGAACTTAACGGCGGCAGGGAGTTTCCCGCTGCCAACGACCGCCGCCACAATTTAAACATCATCATTGCGCACCGATTCGACAAGCACTGGACCGTGTCGGCGTCATGGACATTCCGCAGCGGACGTCGCGGCAATGTGGCGACAACGGTGGTGAGCGGCGGCAGAATCGACGAATATGACCCTGTGGGCGACAATTTCTCAAGCGAAGAAGGCATTCCGCCGCACGACATGGTAACCTAAGACCCGGGCAATGGAACATCCTTTTACCGCTACAGCAGGTTTTACACATATCGCGGCCGCAACTCCTTCCGCATCCCCGACGAGCACCATCTCGACCTGCGCGTGGTCTACACTCTGCGCCACCGCCGCGCCGAGAGTGCGCTCGGTCTGAGCCTATACAACATCTACAACCACCAGAACATCACCGATGTCTATGTCAGCTACGACAACGTCACGGCAAAGCCTTTTCTGAAAGGCGTGTGCAAACTGCCGTTCCTGCCGTCGGTAGATTACACCATCAAATTCTAAAAACGCTATGAACAAGATAAAATATCTGCTTGCCTTAATCGTTTTTCTCGCCACAAGCTGCGAGATTGAACTGAAAAACGATGATACGGAACTGCCGCCGGAACTGACGGTCAACGCCATGGTCTCTACCGACACCATCTTGACCGCAACCGTCACCACGGCTACGAGTTTCAAGGAATTCACAATCGATGAATATATCGACTTCGCCGACTATGAGGACAAGAATTTCAACGACGAGCTTGTGAGGCTGACGGTGATTCCGACCACTCAGGTTACGGCTACGGTCAACGGTTCCGACGTATATCAACTGAAGTATAATGCCGACAATCTCAATTTCCAATGCGACTACCGCCCGAAAGAGGGCGACGTGATTAAAATCGAGGCTGCCGCCGACGGCTATCCCACAGCCTGCGCTCAAGTGGTTGTGCCACAGCATCAGCGGCTTGAGATTGTGAGTTGCGAGAGGCTCTACGACCCGATGTCGTACGACATCGATACCAACACCGCGCAGGACACCGTGGCGCGCATCACGCTGCGCTTCACCGACCCTTCTTCCGAGAATAATTATTATCGGCTGAAAGTGCGCAGCGCCGGGCATTTAGGCAGTATGTATTTTTTCAAGGACTCGTTTGCAAGCAGCGATGTCATTTTCAAGAACGTGGCGCTCCACAAAGGCTACGGCGGTTGGGCGGCAGGAATGTCGAACGTGTTCAGCGACTATCTGATAAACGGCAAGACTTACGATTTCGTAGTGGAAACGCGGCTGCGCGAGACGCGGCCTGTGCATTCCAATGGCCGCGAAGGACCTGAGGACAAATGGGTTGACATCGAGCTGCAATCGATTACCCCTGATTTCTACCATTACCTCAATTCTGTGTGGATCTACCGCATCACCAACCGCGATGCCTACTCAGAGACGGTGCTCATCCACAGCAACGTAGACAACGGTTGGGGCATTGTCGGCGCGCTGGCCACGGAGAGACACACCATCAGGTTCTGACGGTGCCGACGGGGCTTTGCCGGGAATTGTGTTGAATAACATATTGCAATAGTTTGCGGTTTGCGGAAGTCTGCGTAACTTTGGGAGATGGATTTTCGCAAACCTGAATGAAGCATTTAATACTACCTGACAACGATGAGCGCAGGCTCATTTTCTACCTTTCCATGGAAGAATTCGCCGCCCGTGAGATGGACGGCGAGGCTTTCTTTCTGTGGCAAGTAAGCCCAACTGTGATTTTTGGCCGCAACCAATTGATGGAAGCGGAAGTAAACGTGCCTTTCTGCCGCGAGCATGGCATAAAAATGTTCCGGCGCAAGAGCGGGGGCGGATGCGTATACTCCGACTGGGGCAACATCATGGTGTCTTACATCGTGAAGGGCGAGGACGTAACCGCCACCTTCAACACGTTCCTGCAACGGCTTGCATCGGCGCTGCGCGACATCGGTGTCGACGCTACGGTGTCGGGACGCAACGACATCCAGATCGGCGGGCGCAAGGTGAGCGGAAACGCGTTCTACAAGGTGCCCGGGAAAAGCATCGTGCACGGCACACTGCTCTTTGCAAGCGACTTTGAGCGGATGCAGCAGGCAATAACGCCGTCGGCGGTGAAACTGCAGAGCAAAGGGGTGGCTTCGGTGCGCCAGCACGTGACCAACCTCAGCGAGCATACCGACATGCCCATCGAGGAGTTCAAACGCTATCTTATCGACAGATTCTGCGACGGAGAGAGAATGCTGACCGCCGCCGAGATTGCGCGCATCGAGGAAATCGAGCAGACATATCTCGACGAGAGTTTCTTCAACGGCAGCAATCCGGCATACACCGTCACCAAATCCGAGAAAATAGCCGGAGTGGGCGAAGTGACTGTCGGTCTGGAGATGCGCTCCGGCATAATACACCGCATAAGTATGTCGGGCGACTATTTCATGCTCTCCGACCCGATGCCCGCACTCAACAGCCTGCTCCGCGGCAAGCGCATCGACGAGGCAGCCGAGGCTCTGAAGGGCATAGACATGGGCAGGCATATCGCAAACCTCACAACAACACAATTGACAGAAATCATCTTAAAATCCTGATATAACATGGACGACTTGAAAAAAACTTGTCTTTACGACAACCACGTGGCTCTGAAAGCCCAAATGAGTCCTTTCGGCGGATTCATGATGCCGATACAATACAGTTCAATCATTGACGAGCACAATGCCGTGCGCCAGCGTGTGGGCATGTTCGACGTGTCGCACATGGGCGAGATCTTCGTCACCGGCGACGATGCCGAACGGTTTGTCAACCACATCTTCACCAACGATGTCACAGCCCTTCCCGCAGGAAAGATTCTCTACGGAATGATGCTCTATCCCGACGGCGGCGTGGTCGACGACCTGCTTGTCTACAAAATGGCTGAGCCAAAAACGTGGCTGCTGGTGGTGAATGCCGCCAACATCGACAAAGACGACGCCTGGATTCGCGAGCAGGCCAAGGATTTCAATGTGGAAATCGACAACGCCTCGCCTCGCTACGGACAGATTGCGCTGCAAGGCCCCGACGCAGAGAAGACTGCCGCCGAGGTGCTGGGAATGGATCTCGGCAACCTGGCTTTCTACACTTTCGAGGAAACGGAATGGCAGGGAAACCCTGTGATTGCGAGCCGCACAGGATATACCGGCGAGGACGGTTTTGAATTTTACGCAACGCCCGATGTCATCGTTGCAATGTGGGAGAAGCTCATCGCCGCGGGGGTGACGCCGTGCGGTCTCGGATGCCGCGACACGCTGCGCTTCGAGTCGGGTCTGCCTCTCTACGGACACGAACTCAGCGAGGAAATCTCACCTATAATGGCAGGGTTGGGCATGTTTGTGAAACTCGACAAACCGGAGTTCATAGGCCGCGATGCGTGCGCCAAGCAGAAAGCCGAAGGAATGGCGAAGAAGGTGGTGGGCATCGAGCTTAACGACCGCGCCATCCCACGCGGAGGCTATGAGGTGGAGGCCGACGGACAGACAATCGGCGTTGTGACCACCGGCTACCACACAATCACCACCGACCGCAGCGTGTGTCTCGCCCTCATCGACAGCCGCTATGCCGCCCTCGGCACGGAGGTGGGTGTGCGCATCCGTCGCAAGGTGTTTGCCGGAACGGTGTGCAAGAAGCGTTTCTACGACAAAAAATACAAGAAATAACATACTTAAAATCAAAAACATAAAAACTACAGAACTATGGCTAAGACAATTGAAGGTTTATTCTACAGCGAATCTCACGAATGGGTTAAAGTGGACGGCGAAACTGCAATCATCGGCATCTCCGACCACGCACAGCAAGCAATGGGCAACATCGTATACGTCGACATGCCTGAGGAGGAAGACGAAGTGACCGCCAACGAGGATTTCGGCGCGGTGGAAAGCGTGAAGGCGTTGTACGGCATGGTAAAGGATGACCACCACCGCACCCGGGCCATGGTGGACAGTGACGGGCGGGAAATCGCCATCAACATGAACCGCGGCACCTTTACCTTCATCACCGCCATTCAGGACGAGACCCACCGCTTTGCCAACGCCTACCGCAAGCAGCAGATGAAGCAGAAAAGCTACTCCTCCACCCTCACCGAGGTGCCGGGAGTGGGGCCTAAGCTCTCCAAGGCCCTGCTGGCTCAGTTCAAGAGCGTGGGTGCGGTGAAGGAAGCCACCCCCGACCAGCTGGAAAACACCCCCGGTGTGGGCAAGCAGTTGGCCCAGACCATCTACGAGTATTTTCATCAGGAATAAGTAAACGCCCTTCTCCGCTGGCTCAAGGCCGTGGGAGAAGGGCGTTTTGCTGTCAGGCAGGGGAGTGCTGAGGGGTCAGATCAATGAGGCCCGTGGCAGACAGGTCCAGATCCCCCTTGGGACCGGTAGAGGTATAGCGTTTGTCGTATTTTTTGCTGCCGATGCGGACAACATTGTCGGTCCGGGCATCAATGGTGTAGTCGGCAGGGTTTCCGTCCAGACACAGATGGATGGAGCGGTAGGCACTGATATTAGCCTGCTTTGTGCCGGAAAGCTGGCGGATGAGGCATCCACCGATGGAAATGTCCGCTTCCAGGTCCCGGGTCACGGTCAGGTCGTCGGCATACAGACTGCCGTTATCCAGCTCTACCTTCAGGCTCTGCAGCTGCAGGTCGTCCAGATGGACGTCCCCCACCTCCAAATCTAAGGTCAACCGGGTGAGGGCGTCTGCCGGGAGGGTGACGGTAAGCAGGGCTTCCGGGGTATCGGGGGACACCTGCCAGTTATCTGGCATCTCAAAATCCAGGGTGGTGTGCCCATATTCATCAGAGGTGCGCTGGAGAGGGGTATGGGGGAAGTTGTCGAACTGGAAGGTGGCGTATACGTCCGAGGTAAGGGTCGGGTCGGTGACAAAGACCACGGAACCGTAGTCCAGCTCCAACTCCAGCTCTGTACGCAGCTTTTCCAGGGGAATCTGCAGGGTGCTTTCCCCAAGGTCATCGGCGGGAATGGGAAGGGGTACGGTATCGGCCGGGACAGCGAGGTGGGTGCCGTTGCTCTCTTCCGGGACAGAGCTGCTGTCTGCTGCCGGAGACGCAGGCTCCACCGGCTGCACCGGGGTGGCTTTGGAGTGCTGGAAGAAAAAGCAAACCAGCACCAGCACCGCCAGCCCACCGCCCAGCACCATGCGCCAGGTGGACCGGGGCTTGTTGGCAGGGGCTGCCGGGGCGGCAGAGGGGTCTGCCGGAGCTTGCTCCTCCAGGATCTTGTGGGCTACCTCCTCCGGCGTGCCCAGCTCTGCCAGAGCCTGGGCCTCCTTTTCCGGCCCGGCAGCATCCAGATAATCCTCGTAATAGCTCAAAGCGTCCTTGCGCTCAGCTTCCGGCAAAGGGGCTAAAAGCTGCTCCAGGGCAGCAAGAAATGCAGTACGGGTCATAAATCATTCCACCTCTCTGAAAAATGTGTCAATGGAAGAACGGTAGCGGCTCCACTCCTGGGCATAGGCGGCAAGCTGCTGCCGCCCGGCAGCGGTGATCTGGTAATAGCGTCGGTTGCGGCCGTTGACTGGTGCGTCGTACACCGTCAGAAGCTGGTCCTTTTGGAGCCGGCGCAGCACCGGGTACAGGGTGGACTCGCTGAGTTCCAGGGTATGGGTGACCTGCTGGGTAATGCGGTAGCCATAGGTGCCCTCCGGCTCCTGGGCCACCACAGACAGCACGATGGCATCCAGCAGTGCGGCACTGATGGGAAAACTCATGTGGGGACAACCTCCTTTCGATGTGACCTGTTTCTATAATATTATATAACATATAATATTGCACAAGTCAATAGAGGAGCACAAAAAAATATGGCAGGCAACAAAAAAGCTCCCCCTTTCGGGGGAGTTGGATGGAAACGAAAGGATCGGACGGAGAGGGCGGAACTTCTTAGTCCTCCGAAGAAATATCCTGCCCAAAGTATTTTTCGCCCAGAGCTTTCAGGGTGCCGTCGGCGCGCAGCTCCTCAATGGCGGTGTTGATGGCTTCCAGCAGGGAAGCGCTGTCGTCGCCCTTGCGCACCGGGATGGCCACATGAGAAGCGTCCTCGGTCTGGGCCACCAGCTTGAAGTCGGCGTCCGGATGCACATTCAGGTAGTCGTAGAAGGACACATCGGCGTTCAGGGTGGCGTCGATGCGGCCGGCGGTCAGCAGCTGGATGGTCTCTTCCAGCGTGTCGATGCCCTGCACGGTGGCACCATAGCTCTCGGCCAGCTCCATGTAGGTGGAAGCCAGGCTGTTGGCAGTGGTCTTGCCCTTCAGGTCCTCGAAGGTCTTGATCTCGTCGTTGTCCTTGCGGACGGCCAGAGCGGTGTGGATGTAACCGTAGGGGGTGGTGAAATTATAAGTCAGGGCGCGCTCGTCGGTGACCTCCACGCCGTTGCAGACCATGTCAAAGCGTCCAGCGTCCAGACCGGCGAACAGGCTGTCCCAATCGCTCTCCACATACTCCGGCTCCACGCCCAGCTTTTCGGCAATGGCGCGGGACACCTCCACATCATAGCCCACCAGAGTGTCGCTCTCGTCATGGTAGCTCCAGGGCTGCCATGCGCCCTCCAGTGCCACGATCAGCTTGCCACTGGCCTGAATGGCAGCCAGCTGGTCAGCAGCGGAACCGGCAGCAGAGGATGCACCGGCGCTTGCGGCGGTGGAGGTGCTGCTGTTGGAGCAGCCGGACAGGGTCAGAACGCCGGCAGCGGCCATGACACTCATCATCGAAATAAAAGTTCTGCGCTTCATAGTTAAGTCCTTTCATAGAAAAAGCTGTATTAAGAGGACGGCGGGGAGTTTCCTAAGCAAATGTTCCGCTGGGGTGGGACCCTGTTGCCGCAGCTTAAATTTGCTATTTCTTTTAAATTGTCTTCTAATTTGTTA
>OGYD01000379.1_pt1 | contig 37654 bp, 25 predicted proteins | sample 1576441 | NCBI WGS metagenome assembly OGYD01 (sample SAMEA3541537, study PRJEB24748) | human gut metagenome | biome: human gut; feature: human-associated habitat; material: faeces | place: China | collected 2012 | reverse complement strand
GCATCTTCTTTTATGATACCTAAAAAAACTTACACACTTAACTTGACAAACCCTGGCAAGAAGCAGATGCTGCAAGAGTCATGCAGAAATCAGCTGACTTTACTCGCTTATGGTATAATCTTGATTCCCATGCATCGGTGCAAACATTTCCTAAAGTTACATCATATCTGGTAGATAAATATCGTATAGGCCCAGTAAAACCGATAAAAGAAATTTATCCTGTATATCATCCTCAGTCAGATGAACAAATCGCAGAAACGGTTGACGATAACGAGGCTAAAGTCGAGTCTCAAAAGTCAGGATTTCAAATCCCTAAAGAATTGAGGCTTTATTCCTATCAGCAGCAGGCAATTAATTCATGGCGGCAGCATGGCTATCGTGGCATCTTTGATATGGCGACAGGAACAGGTAAGACGCTGACTGGATTGGGAGCATTGGCGGCTTTATGTGAGCAGAAGCCGCGTCTGGCTGTTATTATCGTTTGTCCTTATCAGCATTTGGTTGACCAGTGGGGTGAGGATATCGAAAAATTCAAGGTGCATCCAATTATCGGACATAGCGCATCACCACAGCATAATTATAAGGAAAGACTCAGATGGGCAGTATTCAGCTTTAACCTAGAAGCTCGAGATTTTTTCTGCTTTATTTGCACGAATGCGACATTTGCTGCTGATTGGGCACAAGCAGAATTCGCCAAACTGAAGGAACCATCAGTTTTAGTGGTAGACGAAGTACATAATTTTGGTGCTGAAAAATTAATGCAGACGCTGCAGAAGAACTATACCTATCGATTAGCACTTTCCGCAACGATGGACCGACATAATGATCCGGAGGGAACAGAGTGCCTGTATCGATTCTTTGGCGATGTATGCATTCATTATGACCTTGGACGGGCAATTCAAGAAAAAAAGCTTGTGCCGTATGACTATTATCCTGTTGTCATTTACCTCACGGAAACAGAATTGAAAAAATATCAACAGCTGACCATCGAGATAGGTAAAGGCATCTATAAAAAGAAAGGAAAAATCATTGTTACACAAAAGGCTAAAACGCTGCTGCTAAAGAGGTCGCGTATAGTTGCTGGGGCAATGAACAAAGTCGAAAAGCTGCGCGAAATGATGCTAGAATTTAAAGATAAGCATGACATGTTGATTTATTGCGGCGCAGCACAAGTCGGCATAGAAGATGAAAATTTGGATATCCGGCAAATTGATTACATCTCGCGTATGTTGAATTTTGAGTTAGAAATGAGAACGGCACAGTTCACATCCAAAGAGTCTATGGATGAAAGAGCTCGGCGGATAGAAGAATTCAAGTCACATGACATACAAGCCCTAGTGGCCATTAAATGTCTTGATGAAGGCGTCAATATCCCGAGTATTCGCACGGCGTTTATTCTAGCTAGTACGACAAACCCGAAAGAATATATCCAGCGACGGGGTCGTGTATTAAGGCGTTATCCAGGGAAAGAATCTGCAGTTATCTATGATTTTATTACCATGCCACGTTCCTTGGACGAAGTTCGAAATTCAGATGCAGCATTAGGATGGCATGAACTGGCCTTGGTAAAAAATGAGCTTAACAGAATGGTAGAATTCCGTAATCTTGCTAGGAATTTTTATGTATCGGATCATTTGATTGATGAAATAAGGGATACGTACAATATTCCGATAACAGAAACTGGATTTGTTGATGAAAGAGAAGAGTGGGGGTAATCATATGGATGGACAGCAGGATTTTAAAGTTGATCAGGATATTGTCAAACGCTTGATATTCAGGATTATCATGGATGAAAATAAAAACCTGAAATTTCCATACAACCAAAGAACACCTGACAATAAAATGGCGGAGAAGATATACCAAAACATTGTCGATGAAGTTTCAAAGGGGTGAATGACGTGATTATTAAAAGCATGACACTGGAGAATTTCCGCCAGTTTAAAGGTGAATCTACACTGGATTTCGCCACAGATTCTCATAAAAATGTTACTGTCATTATGGGAGAAAATGGTGCAGGAAAGACGACGCTAGAACAGGCTTTTATGTGGTGCCTTTATGGAACAAATACATTTCGGTTAAAGGAACTTATTAATCGTGAAGTACGAGATACTATGATTAGCGGTGATGAAGAAAGAGTATCCGTGACTTTGATGATAAGCCATAATCAGAAGAATTATAAGATTGTACGTAAACAACGACTGAAAAAACAAGGTGTTCGTTTTGATAAGAACCCGGAGGAGAATTTCTGGGTATACGAACAGAATGAAAATGGTGACTATACTCCTTTGACTAGTACGAAGGGCGCAGCTATGATTCGTGAATTCCTGCCCGAAGAACTGTCCGGTTTTTTCTTTTTTGATGGCGAACGCTTAGAGCATATGAGCGAAGAATTATTAAACCATGGTAAGAGTAGTAATTTTAAGGGAGCTGTTCGTGGTTTAGTAGGATTAACTGCTATGATGAATGCGATAGAGCATCTCGGCAGAGAGAATTTGAAGAGAAGTGTCATTGGCATGATTAATTCAGAAATCGATGCGCAGGGTGATGTAGATGAGACAGAGCTAAGTTCGCAGATCGAGAAGCTGCAGACGGAGCGGGATAATCAGAATAATCGTCTAGAAGAGATTAAACCGGAACACGATCGATATCAACAGGATATTGGCAGATTTCGGAAAGAATTACAGGATATGCAGGATGGGATCAAGCGCCAAAATGAATATGAAAACTGCAAGCTGAAAAAGGAGCGTGAAGAAGCAGAACAAGAAAAAGCTCGTAAAAGTATATATGAATATTTTGGTAAAAATATTGGCATGTACATTTTGATACCGCTTCTCAGACGAGCATTGAATGAACTGGATGGAGAAAATAAACTGGATAAGGGTATTCCACATATTCATGCCGATACTATAAAATTCCTGCTTGAGCGCGGTAAATGCATTTGCGGGACAAATTTAGTAGAACATCCGGAAGCAGTACAACATCTCAATGAATTGATATCTTCGCTGCCTCCGTACAGCATTGGTAATATGATTGGTCAGTATACGGACCGTGCAAGGAGTCAAACACGTGGGGCAAGTGGGTTCGCTAGAGCTTTTCAAGAGCGCATGGCAAATTACGCACAGCATCTAACAAATATTGAAGAAGCAGAGGATCGAATGCATGATCTTGAGAAATTACTGCCTGACCAGGAGAAAGTAAAAAATCTGAATGGACGGATTGCGGAAGCAAAAGTAAATGCTAAGCGATTGAATGATGAGATATATCAGTTGGCAGGAATTGTTCGGGAAAAAGAGTCGCAAATTACGCGATTAGAGGCAGAACGGCTTCATTATAGACAGGCCTCTGTGAGAAATCGTAAACAATTACGGTATTTGGCTTATGCACAGGCAATTAAAGATGAGCTGGAAACGAGTTATAAGAAAAAAGAAGAGCAGGTTCGAGAGGATCTTGAAAACTGCATCAATCAGATTTTTGAAGATATCTATGATGGCGGTATACAGATTTCAGTCAGTGAGAACTATAATATTGTGACTACCGTTATTGATACCGATGCAGCAAGTGGCGATGAAATAGAAAAAAATACGGCGCAAAGTTATGCTATCATTTTTGCTTTTATTGCGGGAATCATTAAAATGGCCAAAGAGGGCAGAGAAGTGACAGGCGAGAAGATTTATCGGGAAGATGAAGGCTTCCCACTAGTCATGGACGCACCACTTTCGGCATTTGATAAGAACAGAATCAAGAAAATCTGTACTGTCTTACCGCATATTGCTGATCAGGTTATCATTTTCATCAAGGATACTGATGGTGAGATTGCCGAAAAATACATGCAGGATATTATTGGTAAGAAATGGCTTTTAGAGCAGGAAACGAAAACCCGCTCTACTGTTGTAGAAAGGGCGTGTGTATAATGTTCGATAAAAATGTTGTTTTTACAGGGAAACATGCCGAATATCTTCGAGCATTAGCACAAGGCAGCGGTAAACCCGATCCCAATCATGATTGGCCTTTTAAAATGAATTATCAAGTCCTAATGGCTGCTCCAGTTATTGGCTTCTTGTATCATCGTTTCAGCCCAAAGGACAATGACAAAAACATACAGGAAAATAAAATATTCGTTGAACAGCTTATCAATAATATTGACCAATTGGAACTTATCTATCGAACCATTGTACTTCTAGCACAATCAGATAGTGTCTCTTTGGATGAACGAATGAATCGCGCATTCCGTTATGACCGTGATGAAGAGAAGCGTAGAAAAGGTGATGAAATTTTTAAAGGATATGTTCGTGGTGGTATAGAGGTCCTTTATGAGCAGCTGATTCAAGGCGCTGAAACAAAAAGTGACGATATTCAAAAGTTGCAGGATTTTGTAGTTCTTTGCGGCCAGTTTGAGCATGAAGATGATCCAGAGTGCATCTATAAATTCTGCAGGGAAGCAGGTATTTAAGGGATTGAGGGGAAAGAATCATGGAAAACAAGAACATATCCGATTTGACGGAACTCATTAATCAGATTGAAGCTAATGAAATACTGCTTCCGGATTTTCAGAGAGAATTTGTTTGGAAAGATGTAGAACAGCAGAAACAATTGGTTGCCTCAGTCCTGGCACGTATGCCAATTGGCAGTATCCTGCTTCTCCAGTCTTCTAATCCAAAAGAATTTTCATCAAAGGCCTTGGGCAGAAAGCAGATTATCAATACAAGCGAACTTGGCGGCAATGTCGAGTACCTGTTAGATGGACAGCAACGTATGACTGTACTGACTAATGTTTTCTCAAATGCAATATTTCAGGGATTGACATCTGTCAATGATTTAGTAGCACCAATGGCCTTGAAACGACGTTTTTTTATCAAACTGCCAAAATGGAAATCTGCTGAGAATAGCGAAGAAGATATATTTGGGTTTCATGACTTGAATTTTCCTACTAATAATATTGATAACCCAACATATTTATCAGGGGAGATTATGCCAATTCTAGAGGTCATAGAATTTAACAAGAATGATGGAAAAGTGTTCAATCCATTCACTTCGGAGGAGAAAGCGACACCAAATGATTTAGCGAAATTTTGTATTAGTAAAAAAGACAGCTATCTAATTCCGCTTTATTTGATTACATCAAATGATCAAAAAACTAACAGAAAAATATCGCGCATAGCTACAAAGATAAAGGATGATTATGTTTCAGATATGAAAGACTATTATGATAGACTTTCGAAAGATGAACAGGAGAAATTTATAAAAAAATATACGGATGAACCTGATGAAGATAGGAAAATTGAAGATATTTTTGCTGGGAACTTCAATGCATGGTGGACATCTTTTAACGAATATTTAAAAGATTGTATTAAGATGACTGCCTTGAGCCAACTTGTTGTATCGGAGGCACAAAGAGGCAGAGCCATTGATATATATGAGAATTTAAATCGTGGCGGCGTTAGTCTAAATACTTTTGATTTGATGACAGCTAAAGTTGCGGTGGTTAGTTCAGAAGGCTTGTATCAACGACTCATCAAGTATATTTTGGAACCAACAGAAATCGATAAGAATGTTGTTCCAGAACGTATGGAGGCGGAAGTTGCCAAACTGACGAATTACAATGCTTCTTTGAGACTCGGCTGCTATAACGAAAATAATAATACGATTGCCCCGAAGTATTTGAACGCTTTCCTTGATGTTATATCGCTTCGTTGCTATAATCCGGATTTTATCCCACGTGAATATAAATTAGATTATATAAAACAAGATAAAATCCTTGATCTCAATCCGGAGAATATCAATCAAAACGTTGAGATAGTCTGTAAGGGAATTGATAGAGCTAGCTTTTTTTTGCAGACACGCTGCGGTATACGAAAACTGTCAGAGGTAAATAATCTTTTCATTCTTGTACTCCTGGCGTGTATATTTCTTAAGGATAAGTGGTTTCATGATAAAAAAGTACATAATTTGCTAGAAGCGTGGTATTGGTGCGTTATTTTTAGTGGTGAATTTGATAAGGACCAAAACAGAAACTTTATCAAAAATATCCAACTGTTGACAAAGTCCCTGGTGGATTCACAAGATATTGAGTGGCTTAAAAATATGAAAAGCATGATTTTAAACGCACCGAACTATTCTGATAAAGAGCTTCTACTCTATGAAAAAGTAGATGATGAACGTTATCCTAAGAAAAATTTAGCAGATTATATATGTCAATTCCTTTTGTCAGAGCCATGTCCAAGTATGTTTGACTCTGAAGAAGTAATGAGTGTATTCTCAGAAAAAACAAAGTCTGATAATACATCATTGGAAGCACATCATATCATTCCGTTGGGATCGGTAAAGAAAATAGGGCAAGTGTCCGGTGCTTTAAGAAGAGATGTACGTAGTATTTATAATTCTCCACTTAATTTCATCTATATCACGAAAAAAGATAATAATTCTATATCAGATAAAAGCGTCAATGATTATATTCAGGAAATTACATCGGAAGCAAGAAGTAGATTGATGTTGACAAAGTTCCAAAATGATGAATATAATGATGATGATGTAAAAGATTTTCTCTCGGAACGCTTTGACAGATTACAGGGCTTGATACGCAACAGGGTGGGGGAACTACTCGCCAATAGTGGCTATTCGTCATATTGTTCAAATTAATATGATAACAAGAAGCAATAAATAAAAGAAGGGAAAAAGCCTTTTGCGTCGTATATAATATTACATAGAAAGAAAACGGCGCAGAAGGCTTTTGTGCTGTTTAGACATAGGGGGAAGTATATATGAATATCATCGTGACCGGCGGTGCCGGCTTCATCGGCTCGAACTTCATCTACTACATGCTCAAGAAGCATCCGAGCGACCGCATCATCTGCGTTGACAAGCTGACGTATGCGGGCAACCTCGAGACGCTCGAGGCGGCAATGGAGAAGAAGAACTTCAAGTTCATCCGCGCGGACATCGCAGACCGCCAGACGGTCTACCGCATCTTCGAGCAGGAGAAGCCGGATATCGTCGTCAACTTTGCGGCGGAGTCGCATGTCGACCGCTCCATCGAGAATCCAGAGATCTTCCTGCAGACGAATGTCATCGGCACGAGCGTGCTGCTCGACGCCTGCCGCAAGTACGGCATCGACCGCTACCATCAGGTCTCGACGGACGAGGTCTACGGCGACCTGCCGCTCGACCGCCCGGACCTGTTCTTCACGGAGGAGACGAACCTCAAGACGTCGAGCCCGTATTCGGCTTCGAAGGCCGGTGCTGACCTGCTCGTCATGGCCTACCACCGCACCTACAAGATCCCGACGACGATCTCGCGCTGCTCGAACAACTACGGTCCGTACCACTTCCCGGAGAAGCTCATCCCGCTGATGATCATCAACGCGCTGTCCGACAAGAAGTTGCCGGTCTACGGCGACGGCAAGAACGTCCGCGACTGGCTCTACGTCGAGGATCACTGCCATGCCATCGACCTGATCCTGCAGAAGGGCCGCGTCGGCGAGGTCTACAACATCGGCGGCCACAATGAGCGCGCCAATATCGACGTCGTCAAGACCATCCTCAAGGAGCTCGGCAAGTCCGAAGACCTCATCGAGTACGTCACCGACCGCAAGGGCCACGACCGCCGCTACGCCATCGACCCGACGAAGATCCACACGGAGCTCGGCTGGGAGCCGGAGACGAAATTCGAGGACGGCATCAAGAAGACGGTCAAGTGGTACCTCGAGCACCGCGACTGGTGGATGGGCATCATCAGCGGCGACTACCAGACCTACTACGAGCGCATGTACGACAAGCGCGCCATCCTCGAGTACGCCAAGATCTGACGGCAAGACTGTGTGACAGCGAAATCGCTCAAACATAAGGAAGGCCGGTCGAATGGACATCGGATGTTCATTCGACCGGCCTTTTTTGGTCTGTCATGGATATATATGGATACAAAAAAGAGCTAGATGAAATCGATAAGATTCCTTCTAACTCTTGCTATTCAATATGGTGGAGACAAGGAGGATCGAACTCCTGACCTCTTGCATGCCATGCAAGCGCTCTCCCAGCTGAGCTATGCCCCCGTCTTCGCGTGACCGCTCATGACCGCTAACGACAGATATTATTATAATAGACTGCAACCGTATCTGTCAATACTTTTTTGCAGATTTTTGTGGTCACTGCTGAAACTTTTTTCTCAGTGGTGTTTCTGGTACAATGGAGTCAATGCTACATACAGGTTAATCAGGAGGAGTTCGTATGGCTATCAAGATTACAGGATTCTATCAGCTGCCGCATCAGACGATGCCGGAGCTCATCGACTTCAATGAGGTGTTCGACACCTCGTTCATGCGCAAGTACACGCGCTTCCGCACCTTCGAGAAGTTCTTGCAGGGCAGCCGCTTCAAGATCGAGAACCAGAAGGACTTTGAGGCTCTGCCGGAGGAGAAGATGGATGCTTGGGTCCGCAAGGCCACGAAATTCTCTTCTTGGCAGGAGATGCTCGACACTGCTACGGACAAGTACGTCATGCATAAGAATATGTAAGGTGCAGCGCTGACATTCGGACAGAGAATCGACGATGGACAGGAGGGGGATTCACTTGCGTTTCATTCATACGGCAGACTGGCATCTCGGGCGGTATTTTCACGGCATGCATCTGACGGCGGACCAGCGGGAGATCATCATGGGGCAGATCGTGCCGTTTGTCCGCGAGGAGGGCGTGGAGGCGGTCATCATCGCGGGGGATATCTACGACCGCGGTGTGCCACCTGTCGAGGCGGTCGACCTCTTTGACGAATTCCTCATGAAGATGGCGGAGCTGCGCGTCAAGGTGTTCTACATCGCAGGCAATCACGACAGCGAGTCGCGGCTGAATTTCGGCAGCCGTCTCATGCGAGAGGCGGGCATCTTTGCGCGCGGGCGGCTCGATGCGGAGATGGCCCCTGTCATCGTTGAGGATGACAGGGGCCCCGTTGCCATCTACCTCTATCCGTACATGGAGCCGGCGTCGGTCAAGGCGGCCTTTGCTGTAAAGGAGCCCTTGGACTTTGAGCAGGCCCATGAGCTGGTCATCGAGAAGAGTCTGACGGGCGCACCGGAGAAGATGCGCTCGATTGCTGTGGCGCATGCATTCTTAGCGGGCGGCACGAGCTCGGACTCGGAGCGGCCGCTCGCGGTTGGCGGCTCGTCGAACATCCGGCCTGGCATCTTCCGCCCGTTCTGCTACACGGCGCTCGGCCATCTGCACAATCCGCAGCGCGCCGGCGCGGACACGATCCGCTACAGCGGCTCGCTCATGAAGTACTCCTTTGATGAGGCGGAGCAGAAGAAGGGCTTCTTCCTTGTGGATCTTGACGGCAGCGGCAGAGCAGAGCAGCAGTTCGTGCCACTCGTGCCGCCGCATGACATCCGGCGCGTGCGCGGCCTCTTCGTGGACATCGAGGGCGACCGCACAGCGTATCCTCAGTCGGACGATTACATCGAGGTGGAGCTCTTGGACCGCGGCATCATCCTCGATGTGTTCAACAAGCTCAAGGCCATCTATCCGAACCTCATGCACGTGCTCTACCCGAACCTGCAGCGCGAGGGGACGATGCGCGAACAGGAGGGGCAGGCCGTGCTGAAGCTCACGGAGGAGACGCTGTTCTCCCAGTACTATGAGGACATGACGGGCGAGAAGCTCGGCGAGGAGCAGCAGGCCATCGTGCACGGTTGCCTGCAGGAAATCTACCGGGAAGAGAGGGATGCGAAATGAAGCCAGAAATCCTGACCATCTGTGCCTTCGGGCCGTACCAGAAGAAAGTCAGCCTTGACTTCTCTGTCCTCTCTGAGCAGCCGTTCTTCCTGATCCACGGGGCGACGGGCGCAGGCAAGACGAGCATCTTTGATGCCATTTGCTATGCGCTCTACGGCGAGGCGGCGACGGAGGCGCGCACGCCGCGCATGCTGCGCAATCGTGAGGCGGGCCCGGAGGTCGATACGTATGTCGACCTGACGTTCTGCGTGCGCGACACGCACTGGCACATCCGGCGCAATCCAGAGTACATGCGCAAGGCCAAGCGCGGCACGGGGCTCGCGCGGCAGGCGCCGGAAGTCGTGCTCGAGCGGCTGGAAGACGGCAGAGTCATGGAGTCCTGGACGCGCGACGGCGAGGTGCAGGCGCGCATTGTGCGGCTGCTTGGCTTTCAGTGCAAGCAGTTCCGCCAGGTCGTCCTGCTGCCGCAGGGCGAGTTCCGCCGCTTCCTCATGGCCGACACGAGCGCGCGCAAGGAAATCATGAAGGTCCTCTTTAACACGGAAATCTACCAGAAGCTCGAGGACAAGCTGAAGGAGAAGGCCGCGGAAGTCAGCAAATCGTACGATGGCATCGCCGAGAAGCAGAGGCTGTACCTTGCAGAGGCCAATGCCAAGGATGAGGCGGAGTTCGCTGCATTGCTCGCGGCGCGCGAGCAACAGACGGCGGCGCTCGTCAAGCGGACAGCGGCTCTGCAGTCCCGCAAGGAGGCGTGTGAGAAAGAGCGCGATGCGGCGCGCGAGACGATGGCGAAATTCACGCAGGCGGACAAAGCCGCGGAAGAGCTCCAGAAGTGGGAGCGCATCGTGCCTGAAGATGAAGAAGCAAAGGCCATGCTCGACCGCGCGGACCGTGCCGCGGCGCTCATGGACCTCGCCAATCAGCTGCAGGCGGCCCGGCAGGATGCAGCTAAGCGCGGGCAGGACCTCGAGGCTTTGAAGCAGCAGGGGAAAAAGCTCGCCACAGCCTACAAGCAGGCAGAGGAACGCTTCGTCATGGTCCAGCAGCAGAAGCCGGCCCATGCCGCTGAACGAGAAGAACTCATCGTACTGCAGGGGCTGCTGAAGGTCGCAAGAGAACTCGAGCAGGCTAAAAGAGATGCGGCAGCCAAGCAGACTGCCAGTGAGAAAGGTCAGCAGGAGGCCGCCGCTGCCAAGCAGCAGCTCTTGGCAGCAGAACAGGAGTTCAAGGCGCTGCAGCAGGAGGCCGAAGCCCTGCAGAAGGAAGCGCTCAATGTTGACGCGCTGAAACTCCGCCAGCAGAATCTCCTGGCGGAGAGGGAAAAAGCGGCGGCTGCCGCCAGGAGCGAGGCTCTTGTCCGAGAAGCTGCGGCTGACTATGAGCAGGCGGAGCAGGCTGCCAAGAAGGCAGAGACGGAGTGGCAGGCGGCCCGTGCAGAGCTCGCGCATCTGCGCGAACTGGCCAAGGAGGCCCGCGCCGTGCTGCTGGCCGAGCATCTCGAGGAGGGCGAGCCCTGCCCCGTCTGCGGCGCGACGCACCATCCAAAGCTCGCCGAGGCCGTGACGGAGATCGTCACGGACGAAATGCTCAAGGCAAAGGAAGCGGACGTCAGCGGCTTCGAGCAGCGGCATCAGGCCGCCGCTGCCAGAGCACAGGAAAAGTCTGGCCAGCTCGCCGCCGCCAAGGCAGAGGCCGAAGCACTCGTGAAGCAGCTCGCGGGCAGAGAGCCGGCCGAGCTGGCCGAAGAGCTCGCTAGCGTCAAGACTGCCTTGCAGGGCGCGCAAGAGGCCGCTGCGAGATACGGCAGCCTCATGAGGACCATCGAGCGCAAGCATCAGGAACAGGCACAGCAGCAGGAAAGGGCCGCTGCTCTCGAGCAGAAAGCAGCGGCTAGTGCGGCCGAGGCAGCCGCCGCCAAGGCCCTTGTGCAGGATAAGCAGGCGCAGCTCGCGGGCAAGGAACTGCCGGCAGAGCCCCAGGAGCTCGCGCGCCAGTACCAGCAGCGCGAGGCATCATGGCAGGCCGCGGAGAAGGCGGCCGTCGCAGCTGAGCAGGATTACCACAGTCTCGATACGCGCTACCATGCGGCCCAGTCGGCCTGGAAGACGAAGCGCGAAGAGCTGCTGCGCAGCCAGCAGCAGGCCGCAGCGCTGCAGCAGAGTTTTGTCGGGCGCCTGGTGCAGGCGGGCTTTGCAGATGAGGCGGCTTATGAGGCGGCCCTGCAGGGCCGCTGGCGCGCATCTGACTACCGCGACAAGGTGCGCCGCGAGCTCCTTTCGCACGAGCAGGCGCTGCACACGGCGCGGACCAACCTCGCCGATTGCCAGAAGACGATCGAGAAGCTGGAGAAGCCGGATCTTGCGGCGATGGAAGATGCCGCAAGTGCGGCGCAGGCGGCTTGGCAGCAGGCCCTGCGCGAGTCATCTGCGGCCGAGACGGTGCTGCGCTCGTGGCAGAAGCGCCAGAAGGACCTCGATGCTTTGCGCGAGCAGAGCGGCGAGCTCACGCAGACGTATGCGCGCATCACGGGGCTCTCGGAGCTCGCGAGCGGCAAGACGGGCAGCCGGGTCTCGTTCCAGACGTACGTGCTGCACTCGCTCTTGGACGATGTCATGGAGATGGCCAACCAGCGCCTGCTCATCATGAGCCGCGGCCAGTATGAGCTCCACGCTGGCCAGCGGCAGCGCGCCAATCAGCAGGGCGGCCTCGACATGGAGATCTTCGACCATTACTCCGGCTACGCGCGGCCCTTGGCGACGCTCTCGGGCGGCGAGTCCTTCCTCGCCTCGCTCGCACTGGCGCTCGGCCTCGCCGATGTCGTGCAGGCGTGCGCGGGCGGCGTGCGCCTCGACACGATGTTCATCGATGAGGGCTTTGGCACGCTCGACAGCGAGACGCTCGACGTCGCGCTCAAGGCCCTGTTTGAATTGCAGAAGAGCGGGCGGCTCATCGGCATCATCTCGCATGTCGAGGAGCTCCGCAGCCGCATCCCGGCGCGGCTCGAGGTCACGAAGACGAAGAGCGGCGGCAGCACGGCTCACTTCGAGCTGGGTACAGCAGAAAGTTGAGGATGATATGACAGCAGAACTTGATTTCACGATCGGCAGGGCGGGGACGGGCAAGACGCACGCCTGCCTTGCGGCCATGCGGCAGCGCATGGCTGAGGCCCCGATGGGGCCCGCGCTCATCCTGCTCCTGCCGGAGCACATGACGTTCAAGGTGGAGCGCGAGCTCGCCGCGAGCATCCCGAAGGGGCAGGGCTTCCTGAGGAGCTACGTCTTCGGTTTCCGCCGCTTTGCGCGCCACGTGCTCTTGGAAACGGGGCACATGAAGGTGCCGCGCATCAGCGAGGTCGGGCGGCGCCTGCTCCTGCGCAAGATCCTCGTGCATCACCAGAAGGAGAAGGACCTGCAGGTCTTCGCGCGTGCTGTGCGCCAGCGCGGCTTTACGGAGAGCCTCTCGGATGTGATACAGGAATTCAAGAGCTACCGGCTGACGACGGATGTGCTGCGCGAAGCGGCAGACGAGCTGGCAAAGGGCAATGAGCGTCTGGCGGGCAAACTGCAGGAGATGGCGCTCCTGACGGATGAATTCGCGGCAGAGATGCAGGGCAAGGCAAACGATGCGGAGGATATGATGAACCAACTCGCCAAAGCCATCCCCGAAGCGCCGCTCATAAAGGGGGCGGAGGTCTGGCTTGACGGCTTCATTTTCTTCAATCCGCAGGAAATGGCCGTGCTGCGTGCCCTCATCAAGACGGCCGCCAAGGTCCACGTCGCCCTGCCGATGGCCGGCCTTGCAGAAGGCGATGGCAGCGTCCGGCTCGACCTGCCGGAGAACCTGCAGGAGACGGCGCTCTTCAACAGGCCGTACCGGACGCTGCAGGCCATCCGCCGCATGGCGCGCGAGGAGCTCGCCTATCGCGGCCCAATGCCCATCCACCTGCTCGCTGAGCAGCACCGCTTTGCGCCAGCGAGCATCTTGCGCGGCATGGAGCAGGAGCTTTTCCGCTACGGCGGCTCGGCTCAGCCTGAGGAGCAGGGCGTGCAGCTCGTCGAGGCGGCCAACAGGAGGCTTGAAGTCGAGAGCGCGGCGGCCGATATCCTGCGCCTCGTGCGCGACGAGGGCTGGCACTACCGCGAAATCGGCCTGCTCGTGCGCGATGGCGAAGCGTACGGCGACCTCGTGCGCCTCGTCTTCGAGGATTACGGCATCCCGTTCTTCGAGGATGCGAAGCGGCCGAGTATCCACCATCCCTTGGCGGAGCTCATGCGGTCGGCCATCGAGGTCGTCGCGCGCGACTGGCGCTATGAGACGGTCTTCCGCTGCCTGCGCACGGGCTTTTTTCCGCCGGTGCGCGAGGACATTGACCGGCTCGAGAACTACGTGCTCGAGTTCGGCATCCGCGGCCGCAAGCGCTGGCAGCAGCAGGAGCCCTGGGACTGGCACCGCCGCTACAGTCTAGACGACGGCGAGCAGGTCGACGAGGATACGGCCTCGACGCTCGCGCTCATCGACTCGCTGCGCCGCCAGTCCGTCGAGGCGCTCTCCGCGCTGGAGGCGGCCCTGCGCGCGGCCGATGATGTCCGCGGCTACACGCTGGCGCTCTACGATTTCCTCGTGCAGCTCGAGGTGCCGGCCCGCCTGCAGGAGTGGGCGGAGGTCGCTGAGCGGGAGGGACGACTCGCCGACGCGGCGGAACACCGCCAGCTCTGGGACGACAGCATGGCGCTCTTCGACCAGCTCGTCGAGGTCAGTGGCACAGAGAAGATGACGCTGTCCGACTACGAGGCTGTCCTCAGCGACGGCCTCGATGCCTTGCAGATCTCGCTGATCCCGCCGGGGCTCGACTATGTGACCCTGGCCTCTTTCGATCAGAACAGCCTCGACAACATGCGCGGCCTCTACATCCTCGGCGCGGATGCCGCGACGATGCCGCGCCGCGTGCGCGAGCAGGGCATCTTCTCGGATGCCGACCGCCTGCACATCGCGGAGACACTGGCCGCCTGCCAGAAAGAGGGTGAGGAGGAGCACACGATCTCGCGCGGCGGCCACGAGAAGAGCTTCGGCGAGAAATTCCTGCTCTACCGCGGCTTCACCGAGGCGCGCGACTACCTCTGGATCTCCTATGCGCTTGCCGATGCCGAGGGCAATGGCCTGCAGCCATCGCCGCTCGTCAAGAAGATGCGCGAGCTCTTCCCGAAGGCGGCGTTCCTCTCCATCCCCTTGGAGACGGTGCGGCGCGACGATGATCTCTTGCTGGCGGCGCCGCGTCCGGCGCTCTCTGGCCTCGCCAATGCCCTGCGTGGCGAGCGCGAGCATCAGGCGATGCAGCCCTGCTGGCGCGATGTCTACAACTGGGCCATGGGGCAGAAGGAATGGCAGCGCCCGCTGCAGCTCGCCCTAGCAGGCCTCTTTGCGCGGTCGGGCGCGGGCAGGATACCGAAGGAACTGGCGGAGCAGATCTTTGCCAAAGGCACGGTCCTGCGCGGCAGCGTGACGCAGTTTGAGAAGTTCCGTCAGTGCCCCTTTGCGCACTTCGCGGCCTACGGCCTGAAGCTGCAGGAGCGCCGCGAATACCAGTTCCGCTCAATGGACCTCGGGCAGCTGCTGCATGCCGTGCTCAAGGAGTACGGCAGTATCGTCAAGCGTGACTACGCGAATCGCTGGCAGGATGTGCCAGAAGAAAAGCGCGCCGCGCTCTGCGAGGAACTCGTCAACACGCTGGCGCCGCGCCTGCAGAGCGAGATCCTGTTGAGCCGCGACAACTACCGCCACCTCAAGAAGCGCATCGAGAAGACGGCGGAGCAGGCCGTCGGCCATCTGTCGGCCTGGGCGGCCGTCTCGGCCTTCCAGCCGGCCTTCTTCGAGGAGGCGTTCGGCCATCCGGACGACGAGGTCCATTTGAAGCCGCTGCCTCTCGGCAACGGCTACGCCCTCTCGTTCAAGGGCCAGATCGACCGCCTCGACCTGCACGAGTGCGCGCCGTACTACCTGATTCTCGACTACAAGACGGGCCATGTCGCCATCAACCTCTTTGAGGTCTACTACGGCCTCAGGCTGCAGCTGCTCGTCTACATGATGGTGGGGCGCGAGCTCCTGAAGGAGAAGGGCGAGAAGCGCCTGCCGGCCGGCATCCTCTACGCGTTCCTGCAGAATCCTTTGCTGCAGACGCGGCAGAAGTACACGCAGGCAGAGCTCGAGAAGCGCGTCAACGCCGAGCTGCGCATGCCGGGCTGGGTGCTGGCCGACCTTGACGTCGCCAAGGCCATCGACGCGAGCTTCTCCTTCATCAAGCCGGGACTCAGCAAGGTCAAGGACGAGAAGAAGAAGGATGTCATCGGTCCCGATGGCAAGCCCGTCATGGATTTCGACAGCAACAGCAGGAAGCGCGGCTACATCCGCAAGCCGGAGGAGTTCGAGCTCATGCTCGCGTACGTCGACTACATCCTGCGCGATACGGGCCGGGCCATCCTCGGCGGCGATATCAGCGCGAGCCCGTACCGCCTCAAGGCGAAGAAGGACCAGACGGCCTGCACCTACTGCGAATACCGCGATGTCTGCGGCTTCGACCCCGACATCGAGGGCTATGCATACCGCGACATCGGTCCGGAGGACGATGCGGTGCTGGAAGAGAAGATGGCTTCGTGCACAGGAAAGGAAGATTTGCTCGATGCAATACACAGAGGATCAGAAGAAAGCGATTGAGGCGCGCCACCGCAACATCCTCGTCGCAGCGGCGGCCGGTTCCGGCAAGACCCGCGTGCTCGTCGACCGCATCATCGCGCAGCTCCTGGCGCGCGAGTGCAGCGTCGATGAGATGCTCGTCGTGACGTTCACGAATGCGGCGGCGACGGAGATGCGCGAGCGCATCGACAAGGCCCTGCAGAAGAAGCTCTTGGAGACGGATGACCGCGAGACAGCCGCCTGGCTCGAGCGCCAGATTGTCCTGCTGTCCGGCGCCTCCATCTGCACGTTCCACGCGTTCTGCCAGAAGGTCATCCGCCAGAACATCGACGCCATCGACGTCGACCCGCAGTTCCGGCTGGCCAGCGATCAGGAGATGGTCCTGATGCGCCGCGACGTGCTCGAGGAACTGCTCGAGACCTCCTATAAGATGCCAGAAGACGAAGCTGGGAAGGCGAAGTGGCAGGACTTTCTCGAGTTCGTCGACGATTATGGCGATGACCACGGCGACGAGGCCGTCTATGAAGCCGTGCTCAAGCTCTACCACTTCTGCCAGAGCCAGCCGTTCCCGAAGGCGTGGCTGCGCCAGCAGCAGGAGCGCTATGAGGCAGAGGCGGCGGACTTCTGGCAGACGCCATGGACCGCGACCATCGTGGAGGCGGTGGGGCGGGAGATCGAGCGCAGCATCCATGCCTATGAGGCGGCCTGCGCGCTTGTACGCACGGGCGGCCGCCCTGAGGCGGAAGAGGCGTCTCTGCTCGCGGCCTGGCAGCCGTATGTCGAATACCTTCAGGTCTGCATCGAGAAGCTCGAAGAGGTGCAGACAGTCTACCGCACGGCGCTTGCCGAGAAACAGCCGGGCGGCTGGGATGCGCTCTGCGCCGCGGCTAAGGGATGGAAGCAGCCCGTGCTGCGCGGCAAGAAGTACGAGGCGCTGCGCGATGCTTTCCCGGATATCCGCAAGGCCTTCGAGAAGAGCCGTGACGAGGCCAAGAAGATCTTCACGGATGCCCGCGACCGCTATCTGGCTGAGACGGAAGCATCCGTGCTGGAAGATATCAGGGCGTGCAGCGCGACCGTGCGCCGCTACGTCGCGCTGACGACGGCCTTCATCGACGCACTGCAGGCAGCCAAGAAGGAGCGCAATGTCCTCGATTTCAGCGACCTCGAGCACTTCGCGCTCGCCGTGCTCTGCCGTGACCCGGAGGCGCTTGCTGGAGCTTCTGAGGCAGATTTTCGCGGCGAGCGGGGCAAGGCACTGCGCACGGATGCGGCGGAGGACCTGCGCGAGAAGTATGCCGTCATCATGGTCGACGAGTACCAGGATACGAATGGCGTCCAGGAGGCCATCCTGAACCTCATCGCACGCGCGGACAACCGCTTCACCGTCGGCGACGTCAAGCAGAGCATCTACCGCTTCCGCCTTGCCGACCCGTACCTCTTCCAGGCGAAGTACGACGCCTATCCCGAGAACCCGGGCGTAGAGGACATGGACCAGCTCATCACGATGAAGCAGAACTTCCGTAGCCGCGCCGAGGTCCTCGCGCCAATCAACTTCATCTTCGACCAGGTCATGACGCGCGAGGCCATGGAGATCGAGTACGACGAGAAGAGCCGGCTCTATCCGGGCGCCTCATATCCCGAGGCCGAGCATACGCTCAAGGGGCCCATGGAGCTCGACCTCATTCTGCGCGGCGAGCCGGATCATGGGATTGCGGGGCTCGGACAGGCGGCTGCGCCAGAAGAGGAAGATGATGCGGGCGGCGAGGAGCTTGAGGGCTTCGAGCTCGAGGCCCAGCACATCGCCGACCGCATCGCGGGCCTCATGGAGGCGGGTTATCGCGTCTTCGACAAGGATGCGAGCGGCTACCGCCCACTGGCCTACCGCGATATCGCCGTGCTGCTGCGCGCCGTCAAGGGCAAGGCGAACACCCTGCTCGAGCTGCTGCGCAAGAACAGCATCCCGGCCTATGCCGACGTCGATGGCGGCTATTTCGAGGCCAATGAGGTGCGGCTCGTGCTCGCCCTGCTGAAGACCATCGACAACGCGCGGCAGGAAATCCCGCTGGCGGCCGTGCTCGTCTCGCCAATCGGCGGCTTCACGATGGAGGAGCTCGCGCGCCTGCGCATGTCCGTCCCCGATGAAGACCTCTTCGGCGCCCTGCTGCGCAGCCATTCGCCGGAGACGCCTCTCGAGGAGGGGCTCGCCGACCGCGCGGCCGACTTCTGTGCCGCGCTCAACCGCTGGCGCAGCTACGCTGTGAGCCACAGCGTGCCGGAGCTCATCTGGAAGCTCTACCGCGAGACGGGCTACTACGACTACGTCGGCGGCCTCAAGGGCGGCCTGCTGCGCCAGGCCAATCTGCGCATGCTCGCTGACCGCGCCGCCGAGTACGAGAAGACGAATTACCGCGGGCTCTTCCGCTTCCTGCGCTTTCTCGAAGACCTGCGCAAGCGCGACACGGACCTCTCCGTCGCGCGCACGCTCGGCGCCAGCGAGGACGTCGTGCGCATCATGAGCATCCACAAGAGCAAGGGACTGGAATTCCCCGTCGTCATCGTCGCCGACATCGCCAAGGGCTTCAACCAGCTCGACGCGAGAGGCACCTTCCTGCTGCACAAGGAGCTCGGCATCGGACCGCGTCTCGTCGAGCGCTCGACAGTCGGGCGGCAGATGTATGACACCCTGCCGTATCAGGCCATCGGCGCGCGCATCGTTGCGGAGACCAAGGCCGAGGAGATGCGCGTGCTCTACGTCGCCATGACGCGCGCGCGCGAAAAGCTCATCCTGACGGGCACCTTGTCCGCGGCCAAATGGGAAAAGCAGGCCGCCCGCTATGCGCGCAGCCTCGACAGCCGCGAGCTCGCCCTGCCGGACGATATGATCCGCGAGGCGGACAGCTATCTCGACTGGATTGCACCGGCCGTGGCGCGCCATACCGACGGTGCCCCCATCCGCGAGGCGGCCGGCGTGGACTGGGGCGAGATGCTCGATACCGTCGAGCCGGCGGCTCACTTTGCTGTCAACCTGCTCAGCGCCGAGGCGATACAGCCAAGGGAGGAGCAGGAAGAGCTCGACGCGACCCTGCAGGCCGTGCGCGAGGGCAGGGCGCTGCCGGCCTCGCCTGAGCGCGAACTCGTCGAGAAGCGCCTGAGCTGGCACTACGATGCCGAAGAACTGCCGGGCATCACGGCCAAGATGACCGTCTCCGAGATCAAGCAGCGTTTTGCCGAGTCGCTGCGCGAAGACGAGCCAGCGGCCCTGCCCATCGCGCCAGCAGCGCCGCCCGTCTGGCGCCGCCCGCAGTTCCTGCAGCAGAAGGGGAGGCTTTCCCCTGCCGAGCGCGGCACGCTCATGCATAGCATCATGCAGAACCTCGACCTGCACGGCGACCTCACGCGCAAGGGCCTGCGCGCACAGGTCGCCCGCATGGAAGCCACCGGCATGATTGCCGCCGGCCACGAGGCTGCCGTCAACTACACGAGCATCGAATCCTTCTGCCAGTCCTCTCTCGGCCAGCGCATGCAGCAGGCCGTGCGCGTCTGGCGCGAGCTGCCCTTCAGCCGCATGATCCCCGTCGGCGAGGTCAACCCCGCCTACGCGGGCAGCAGCGAGAAAATCTTCATCCAGGGCGTCATCGACGTCCTCTTCGAAGAAGCCGACGGCAGCCTCGTCCTGCTCGACTACAAGACCGACCGCGACACCACCCCCGAAAAGATCCGCCGCCACTACGCCAAACAGATCGAGCTCTACCGCGAAGCCGTCGAGTCCATCCTGGGGAAGAACGTCAAAGAGAGCATCTTGTTCATGCTTTATGACGGCACGAGCTTACGGATTTCTTGAATCGCTGAATCAAAAAACGAGACTGTAGCCAGATGCTATTGCATCCAGATTGCAGTCTCGTTTTTTTTATGGTGATTTACTTGTCGCTCTCTTTTTTTGCATCGGACGGCGCTGCGGGGGCATCGTCGTTTTTTTCCTCGCGGGTGACGAGGATTTTGTCGATGCGGGCGCGGTCCATGTCGACGACTTCGAAGGTGAAGCCGTTCCACTCACATTTTTCGGCGACTTTTGGGATGTAACCGAAGTAGGAGGTCAAGAAGCCGCCCATGGTCTGGTAGTGGTCGTGGTCTTCGTCGGGGAGCTCGGCGATGTCGAAGCGCTCTTTGAAGTCGTCGATGGAGCAGAGGCCGTCGACATACCAAGAGTGCTCGTCGCGCGGGGTGAACTGGATCGGGTCGGGCTCGACGTTGGACATGGAGTCGCCGATGATCTCCTGCAGGATGTCGTTGAGGGTGATGAAGCCGACGACGCCGCCGTACTCGTCGAGGACCATGGCCTCGTGGATGCCGGTGTCGCGGAACTTGGCGAGCACGCGGAAGGTCTCCATCGAGCGCGGCACGAACATGGGCTTGCGGATGTACTGCGCGAGGTCGAGGGACTTGCGCTCGAGCGAGGCGTTGAGGAGGTCTTTGGCGTAGAGCACGCCGCAGAAGTCGTCGAGATTCTCGCGGCCGACGGGGAAGACGTTCTGCGGATGTTCGCGGATGATGCGCAGGTTGTGGCGCAGGGAGTCGGTCAGGTCGAGCCAGAGCATCTGGGTGCGCGGCGTCATCAGGGAGTAGGCGGTCTGGTCGCTCATGTGGAAGATGCGGTCGACCATGGCCTGCTCGGATTTCTCGAAGGTGCCGTCCTCGGTGCCCTGCTCGATGAGGTCCTTGACCTCGTCTTCGGTGACGGTGTCCTCGACGTGCGGGTTGATGCCGAGTAGCAGCAGGACGCCATTGGCCGAGCCAGACAAAAAGCGGATGAAGGGGCGCGCGAGGCGCGTGAGCCTTGCGACAATGCCATGGTACTTCATGAGCATGTGTTCAGGATTCTGCGCGGCCTTTTTCTTCGGCAGGAATTCGCTGAAGAGCAGGGCGATGTATGTCACGATGACGATGCTGACGAGCATGGCAATCGTCGTGGCATGCGGCAGGAACGCGATGAAGCTGGCGAGAAACGGCGCGATGAAGGCACCGGTGCAGATGCCCATGAGGATGCCGGTCAGCGTGATGCCGACCTGGACGAGCGAGAGCGGCGCTTCGACGTTCTCGAGCAGGCCGAGCGCTGCCTCGGCATCTTGATTGCCGTCCTCGGCGAGTTTCTCGAGGCGTCCGCGGTGGCTCTCTGTTAGGGCCGTCTCAATCAGCGAGAAAAAGGCGTTGGCCAGCAGCAGTAACAGCAGTAAGACGAGCAATAGGCCCGCGTCAGTATTGTCCAAAAATGATACACATCCTTTGCAAAGATACATACAGATTGTAAACTATTTCCCTATAATATAGCATAACCATGGCGTTTTGTCACATCTGGCGCGGGCTCTGGGTGTGGCTCAGTCGTCGTACCAGGGGCCATTGCCGATGACGATGCCGCCGTGCAGGGTCACGGGTGTGGAACTGCCGACTTTGGTCGGCATGCGCGTCGTGAGCTTATAGGGCGTGTCGACAAGCCAGGCCGTCACGAGCACCGCGTCGTCCTTGATCTTGCGGTAGGCCTTGCGGTCGAGCTCGGCCGTGTAGACCTCGCTCTTGTGGGCGGCGACGGAAGAGCTCGTCAGGGCCTGCGTGAAGGCCATGCCGTCCGACCAGCGGTAGAGCGTCTTGCCATTCTTGTCGAGGATGGCGAAGTCGTAGACCTGCCCGTCGCGGTGGGCGACGGAGTAGTCGCTGTCGCCGTCGTTCGTGACCTTGAGCTCCATGACGAGTCGGCCGTGCTTCTCCTCGACGGTCAGCTCCTCGACAATGCTGTCGAAGCTGAAGGCGGCGTAGGACGGCACGATCTCGCTGCTGTGCGAGCCCGAGGTTGGGAACGAGACGCCGATGCCCGTGCCGAAAGAGGCAGAGGCCACTGGCATCGAAGACAAGGAGGCAGCGCCGACTGCAAGGGCAAGCGCGGGGATAAGGGCATATCTTTTCATGGTAATCACTCCTGATTTTGTTTGTCATTCTGGATTGGTATCGTTGATTCTATTGTACCATGTCATGTTAGAATTAGGCAAAAGATGTTCCTTGCATGTATGGGGACTCAAACGGCAAAGATTCGTTCAAAGATTCATGGCTTGATTTCGATAGTATACAATATGCCTAATTGTATACAGCTAAAATATGCAGTGTGTATATTGTTAAAGGAGCGCATTCCCGCTATACTGTAACCATAAAAGGCGATATGAAAGATGCAGCGGCGCATTAGTAAAGTAAAATGTTACTTATGCGCCGCTTTGTCTATTTAGGAGGTACGATTTTATGAAAGCAGATGCAGCACAATTGAATGATTGGCTAATGAGAATCGATACCTTCAATGCAACGCCTGGAGAAGGTACAACTCGAGCCGTTTATACAAAGGAGTTCTATCGGGCTCGCGAATATTTAAAGAAGGAAATGCAAGATCTCGGCCTTGAGATCCATGAGGATTGCGTCGGCAATATATATGGAGAATATAAAGGATGTCATCCAGAATGTCCGCCTGTCTGGACCGGTTCACATATCGATACGGTTCCGCATGGTGGGCGCTATGATGGAATGGCTGGTGTGTTCGCAGCCTTGGAAGTTATCCGCATGATGAAAAGTGATGGCTATCAGCCGAAACGGAGTATCTTCGTCAATGCTTATGCTGGAGAGGAAATGAGTCGTTTCGGGATGTGCTGTATTGGCAGTCGCGCGATTGTTGGTCGCATTCATCAGCAAGATTTAAAGGACGCAAGAAATATGGCTGGTGAGAGCATCTTTGATGTCCTCAGCCATGATGGTTTTGAGCCAGAGCGATTCAATCGAGACTTTTCTACAAAGCCGAGGGTCCACGCAAGTCTTGAGCTGCATATCGAGCAAAACAGGATCTTGCAGGACAAGGGCATCTCTGTTGGTATTGTCACTGGCATTTGTGCACCGACAAATCTGCGATGCGAGATTCATGGCATTCAATCGCATGCCGGCGGCACGAGTATGGAGGATCGCCGCGATGCCTTTATGGCGTCAGCTGAGATTGCTCTGGCACTCGAGCACTTAGCGAAAGCCTCAGATAGTGAATACATCACGGGAACAGTCGGCGCGATGAAATTGGACCCTGGCGCAGCAAATGTCATTCCGGGGCAAGCGAATTTCTCCATCGATATCCGCTCCATCTCGGCACAGGATAAGGATGACTTGGTCGAGGCATTGCAGGAAAAGATTGATGAAATCACAAGGAACCGCGGTGTTACCTATCAACTGGAACAGCTGAATAACGATACACCGTACATCTGCAGTCCGCGCATCCGAGAACTCTTGCATGAAAGTGCAAAAGAACTGGAGCTTCCTGTACTCGATATGATCAGTGGTGCTTATCATGACAGCCTGATGTTGGGTGATATCACAGATGCAGCGATGATTTTCATCCCCTGTAAAGATGGCATCAGTCATGACCGGAAAGAATCGATTGATATGGATGATCTTGCTAAGGGCACAGACCTTTTAGCGGCCACCTTACGCCGCCTTAGTGAAGAATAAGGATAGGATATTCTATATTAGGATAGGAGAGAAGACATTATGGCAAAGAAGAAGATTTGCATTATCGGCGGCGGTATTTCTGGTACGGCTCTTGGTTATAATCTGAGCCTCTATGATGATGCAGAAGTCACGCTTTATGAAAAAGGCCGCATCGGTGCTGGCACGACATCGAAATCAGCTGGCACGGTATGCCTGTTCGATGATTCCCTGAATAATCGCTATTGGGATGTCCGCCTTTATGGTTTTGAGACATACTGTAAGATGGAGAAGGAAAAAAGGGGATCGGCTGGATTTGACAAGACGGGCACGCTGGTCTGTGCATTGGATGAAAAAGACGAAAAACGCATCAAGACAGGTATTGCACTGGCAAAATCCGCAGGTTACACGGGTGAATACATCACGGATAAAGACAGAATCAAGAAGATTCTTCCGATGATTGATCCGGATTCCATTATCGGTGCAGGCTATACGGCAGATGATGGGTACTTCGATGGTACGATGATTTCCAATAATTTTGCCAACAAGATGGAAGCGAATGGCGCAACCGTCATCATCGGTGTTGGTGTTACGGATATCAAGGTAGAAGGTGGAGCAGCCGTTGGCATTACGACATCGGAAGGCAAACAGGAAGCTTATGATGTCATCGTGGACTGCACAGGGCCGTGGAGCCGCTTCACGGGCAAGATGGTTGACCTTGAAGTGCCAATCTGGCACACGAAGGCAGAAGCATTCTTCATGGCACCATCTGAAAAGCTCGACTATGTATTCCCAATCCTGAAATTCCCGGCATTCTATGCGTTGCGCGCCGGCAACAACATCTTCATCTGTAAATCGCATCTGTCGATGGACCTGGACAATCCAATGCATGCGGGCCAGTGGGACCCGGATAAACTGCCGGAACGCGGCGGCACAGATGATTATTTCATTGAGTTCCTGTTCGAGCAGATGGAAAAGAATGTTCCTGGCTTGGTCGATGCAGGCCTGAGTTCATCGTGGCTGTCTTATCGTGCAGAGCCACGCGATTTCCTGCCAATCATTGGTGACACGCCGGTCAAGAACTATCTCCTGGCCACGGGCTATGGCGGAAATGGTGTCATCGAGGCACCGGCAGTCAGCCGTGATCTGGCAAAATACATCATGCGAGGCGAAAGCACATTGCTCCTCGAAGAATGGGCATTCTCGAGACTGTTGAAGAAATGAGGCGGATGACGCATGAAGATAGCAATCTGTATAAAACATGTTCCCGTCAGTGAAGATGTAGAAATCGATCCGGTTACGCATAGTGTCCGTCGTATCGATGCAACGTGCGATATGAATCCCTGTGATCTGAATGCGATGGAGATGGCTGCTCAGCTCAAGAAAGCAACGGATGGCAGTATCGATGTCTACACGATGGGGCCGGATGGTGCAGCGACATCCTTGAAGAAGTGTCTAGCCCTTGGGGCAGATGAGGCGTATCTCCTGAGCGACCGCAGCTTTGCCGGTCGTGATACACTCGGCACGGCTCGTGTACTTGCCGATTTTGTCAAACGCAAATCATACGACATCGTTTTCACTGGAGCGGAATCCAGTGATGGTGCAACCGGGCAGGTTGGTGCTATGCTCGCCGAACTTCTCAGCATGCCGGATGTCGCCGATGCCGTATCCGTAGAGCCGGATGGAGCCGGTGCACTGCTTATCGGCAAAAAGGTGCAGCAGGGGACGTTGAAAATCAAGGCAAGAGGACCAGTCCTCTTAGCGGTACCATTTGGCTGCAATGAACCGAAACTCCCGACACTGCGTGCGCAGATGAAAGCGAACCACAAAGAGATCCATGTCTTGACGGGGAAGGACTGCGATCCATCCGTCCTCGAGAACCTGGAAGTCAAGTCTGTCGTCACGGATGTATATCCAGCGCCAGAGGCGAATAAGCAGGCGAAGGAGATTACAGGTACTCCGAAGGAAATCGCCGTAAAGATCCAGAAACTTTTGGAAGGAAGTGAGCAGGATGTCTGAGATCGTTGTTTATGCACAGATTACCAAGAACGGTCTGAATCCGGAGACAGCCGAGCTCGTCACTGCCGCACAGGAAGTCGCAAAGGTTTCCGGAGAAACCATCACCGTTCTCGCCGCTGATGGCCAGGCACCTTCGTATGAAGATGCACTGAAGCTGGATGGCGTTTCGGATGTTATTCTCCTGCATACGGTCGGCATTGGTGAAATGCAGACGGATGTGCTGAGCAAGGTCATTGCAGATGTCATCACTTCCCGTGATGTGTCGACGATTCTTGCGCCGTCGGAGCATCAGGCCAGAGCTTTGCTTTCGCGTATTACTGTAAAGCTCGACGCGGGCATGACAGCGGCCTGCAAAGAACTGAAGCCAGAAGCCGTAGATGGTAAGGTCGTCGTCCATCAGATCAAGAGCTCATTTGGCAGTCAGGGACTCGTTACGTGTGATATCACGACAAAGCCGGCAATCATCACGTTGATCCCAGGATCCTACGAAGCAGCACCCCAGACAGGGACGCCGAAAATCCAGGTCATCGAAAAGGAAAATCTGACATCGGCTCTTGAGGTTCTGGACTTTGAAGAAAGCCAGTCGGCAGGTAACCTTCTGGGGGCAAAGCGTGTGGTCTGTGTTGGCAAAGGCGCCATAGAAGGAGAAAACTTCAGTCTGGCAAAATCTTATGCACAAAAAATCAATGCTGCATTTGCTGGCAGCCGTCCGATGGCCGATCAGCACTGGATTGATTTTGAGGCACAGATTGGTGAATCCGGTACGGTTATCCGACCAGAAGCCTGCCTAATCTGTGGCGTTTCCGGTGCTATCCAGTTCACGGAGGGAATCAAGGGAGATCCTTTGGTCATTGCCATCAACAAAGATCCAAAAGCCCCAATTTTCGGTTTTGCTGATTACAAAGTCGTTGCCGACATGAAGGATATCTTACCAGAGCTCCTGGCGGCAGCCGACCAAAAATAAATTTCAAACTTTTGTTTTCTAGGAAAGGAAGTATTTGATATGAGTTACTTGAATGGTCAGACGGGTTACCGTAAAGACATCCTGACGAATCGTTCTGTCATTGGCAATGGCTATGTCATTCTGGAACCGGACGGACTCGTCAAGAACGTTGTACCGGGCTATTCGGATTGTGATGTCACGATCCTCGGCACGCCGCAGATGGGCGCTACGTTTGCTGATTATCTTGTCACAGCACATGCAGGCGGCAAGAACACGGGCATTGGTGGCAATGGCATCGAGTCGTTCCTCTATGTCATAAGCGGATCGGTGAGCGTCACGAATGCAGATAAAGAAGCAGAACTGACGGAAGGCGGCTACATCTTCAGTCCGGCAGATAAGCCATTCACGTTCGAGAACAAGAGCGGTAAAGATGCCAGACTCTATGTCTATCGCCGTCGCTATATCCCACTTGAAGGAACGAGCGCTCACACAGTAGTCGGCAACATCAATGATGTTCCTTACATGGACTATGAGGGCATGAAGAATGCACAGAGCAAAGATTTCTTGCCGTCGGCAACGGATCTTGGCTTTGATATGAACATGCACATCCTCAAGTTCGAGCCGGGTGCATCGCATGGCTACGCAGAGACGCATTTGCAGCAGCATGGCATGCTGTTCCTCCAAGGCAAGGGCATGTATCTCTTGGATGATCAGTGGATCCCGCTCAAGAAGGGCGATTATGTATTCATGGATTCTTACTGCCCGCAGGGCTGCTACGCCGTTGGCACGGAAGACTATATCTACATCTATTCCAAAGACTGCAACCGTGATGTAGAACTGTGATGCCAGTAATCGGCAAACCTGTCTTTTAACCGCATAGAAAGAGGACAAGGGAGTCTGAACTTGTCGGAGTATTTCCGGCTTGTTCAGGCTCTTTTTGTTTAAACGAACGAAAGCTTCGGGAAAGGGAGCGATATTATGAAGGGCAAATCAGGGCTTTCTTTGACCATGTGGATCATCATTGCCACAGTTGCCGGCATTATCTTTGGTTCTGTCGTTGGCCCATGGGCAACAAACTTGAAATTCATTGGTGATATCTTTATCAACTTGATCCAGATGTCAGTTGTCGTATTGGTCATGACAGCCGTTGCCGGGGCCATTGCCGGACTCGGCGGGAATGGGTCTGGGAAAATGGGCTTGGTTGTATTCGCGAGCATTGTCGTCTTTACCTTGTTGTCTGCTTTCCTTGGACTTGGCTTAGGCCTTTTGGTCCAGCCGGGACTTGGTATCGATATTGGCACCACGGCTTCTACTGCGCAGATAGCAGATACTTCTATCACGAAGACACTAGTAGGTTTTGTGCCGACGAATATTTTCTCATCGATGGCATCGGGTGCCATGGTTCCATGTATCCTCTTTTCTATCTTCTTTGGTGCATGCACAGGCATCTATCAGCGTGACCATCATACTACCATCGTTACGGATTTCCTGACGGCTGTCAATGGCGTCATCTTGGAGATCATCAAGGCTGTCATGAAGGTCGCTCCAATCGGCATCTTCTGCCTGCTGGCAAATGTAGCTGGTGGTACGGGATTTGCCGTCATCCTGCCAATGCTCAAGTTCCTTGGCTGCCTGCTCATCGGTGATGTGATCCAGTTCCTTGTTTACTGTCCTGCTGTTGCGGCTATCTGTGGCGTCAATCCGATGAGAATGCCGAGCAAATATGGAAAGATGTCGATGATGGCACTGACGACAACGTCGTCGGCAATCTGCCTGCCAACCAAGATGGAAGACATGGTAACAAAGTTTGGTGTCGATCGCAAAGTCACAGACTTCGTTGGTCCAATCACGATGTCGATGAATAGCTGCGGTGCCGTCCAGTGCTATGTCCTCGCCATCCTCTTCATGAGCCAGTCCACGGGAATCACGCTCTCTCCGATGCAGTTTGGCATGGCTATTCTGCTGGCCGTCCTGATGTGCATGGGAACAATCGTTGTCCCAGGTGGCATGATTGTCGTCTACACCTTCTTCGCTACAACGATGGGACTTCCGACCGAATCCGTTGCCATCCTTATTGGTATTGACTGGTTCTCGGGCATGTTCCGCACACTGATGAATGTCGATGTCGATGTCCTGGTTGGCATGCTCACCAGCAAGGCCCTTGGCGTATTCAACAAAGGCGTCTACAACGATGAGACAGCTGTCTCTTATAACGATGCTATAACAAATCCTGGACCTGTGGCAAGTCCGGGAAAATAAAGGAGAATCGCAATGGATAAGAAAATCAGTACGGCACGCATCCGCAAGAACCTGGAAGACCTGAAAGCTTTTACGGCAACACCGGGCAAGGGATGCACGCGTATGCCGTTTTCCAGGGAAACAAAAGCTGCGGCAGAATATCTGAAAGCAGCGATGAAAGACGCTGGCCTTGATGTGGTGGAAGACTGTGTCGGCAATATCATCGGCACACGCAAGGGCAAAGACAGCAGCCTGCCGGCCATCGTCTGCGGCTCACATTATGATTCTGTATACAATGGCGGCGATTACGATGGTATCGCTGGCGTGGTGGTAGCGATTGAGCTGGCGCGTATCTTGCAGGAAGAAAATGCGATGCTCGATACGGATTTCGTCGTCGTAGCCTTCATGGATGAAGAGGGATGCCGCTTTGGCACGGGCTATTTTGGCTCGTATTCCATTCTCGGCGAGATGGATGTCGACCAGTGCAAGCGCTTCAAGGACCGGGATGATATCAGTGTTTATGACGCCATGCAGCGTTATGGCCTGGATCCAGAGAAGGTAACGGAAGCTGCCTGGGACAAGAATCGCATTGGCCACTATATCGAGATGCACATCGAACAGGGGCCTGTCCTCGATGCAGAGAAACTGGAGTTTGGCCTTGTCAACTGTATCGTTGGCATCCAACGCTACTTATTCACGGTACATGGCCGTTCGGACCATGCAGGGACGACGCCGATGCACATGCGCAAAGATGCTGTCGATATTGCGACGAAAGTCATCAGCAAGATCGGGGACCTAGCGCGCGCTGAAGAACCAGGTACCGTTGCGACGGTCGGATTTGTCCATGCCGTCCCTGGTGGCATGAATGTCGTTGCTCAGGAGATGTCCTTCAGTGTCGATATCCGCTCGACAAAGAACGAAATCATCGACAAGATTGCCAAGAAGATACAGGCACTCTTGGAAGAGGAAACGTCGAAATGTGGTGCATCGTATTCGTACGAGACAAAACTCAGCATCACGCCTGTTGATATGAGCAGTGCAATGCTGGACATGATGGAAGATTCCTGCAAGAAACATGGCTATCAGGCCATCCGCATGCCAAGCGGCGCTGGTCATGACGCACTGGCCATAGGCCAGCATCATGACACGGTCATGCTTTTTGTGCCGAGTAAAGATGGGCGCAGTCATTGCCAGGAGGAGCATACGGAGTATGAGTCCTTCGGCAAGGCGACAGAAGTCTTATACGATTTGATCCATACGCTGTAAGGCGTGACAGCTGCTATCATAGCTGTGATTATCATGGGGGCGAAGATGATGTTTGATTTGGTCGTGAAGAATGGCAGGATTGTCACATCTGATCAGATTTTTTCCGCAAATGTTGGCGTGAAGGGCGAAAAGATTGCCGCGATTTTTGCACCGGGGCTGCCGTTTGAAGCAAGAGACGTGGTTGATGCAAAAGGGAAATACGTATTCCCTGGCGGCATTGACAGCCATGCGCACCTGAATGATCCGGGATATAATTGGCGCGAAGATTACACGCATGGTACAGCAGCTGCTATCGTTGGCGGTTATACGACCATCATCGATATGCCCTTGCAGAATGAGCCGGCGATGACCAATGGAAATATCATGGATAAGAAACTGGAAATCGTTGCGCCACAAGCTTATACCGATTACTGTTTCTGGGGTGGACTAGTCGACTATAACTTTGCTGACCTCAAAGAACTCGATGCAAAAGGCTGCATCGCTTTCAAGAGTTTCATCGGGCCGGTCTCTCCCGATTATGTACCGCTGACCATTGGTCAGGCGCGCGAAGCGATGGAGATCCTCAGGGAATTCGATGCGAGAGCCGGTTTCCATTGTGAGGACTATTCCTTGATCAAATGGGGCGAAGAACGAGCTAAGCGCAAAGCAAAGCCAGATTGGCAGGATTTCCTGGATTCACGCCCGGTCATTGCAGAACTCGTCGCAACGCAGAATATCATCGAATGTGCCAGAGAAACTGGTGCTAAAGTGCATATCTGCCATGTCAGCCATCCGAAGGTCGCTCAGGCAATCAAGGAAGCACAACTCGATGGCGTGGATGTCACGGCAGAGACCTGTGGGCACTATCTGAGCATGACCGATAAGGATGTGTTGGCACATGGAAGCCTCTTCAAATGCGCACCACCTCTGCGCAGTGCAGAAGATGTCGATGCGCTCTGGCATTATGTTGAAGATGGCACGCTTTCCTGCATCGGTTCCGACCACTCTCCCTGTGAGCTCAGCGAAAAGAGTGAGGAAAAGCATGGCATCTTTGGGGCATGGGGGGGCATCTCGAGCATCCAGAGTACCATACAGGCAGCTTACAGCGAAGGCGTTGTCAAACGAGGTGTCAGTCCGACTGTCATTGCCCATGCCATTGGCGAGGGCCCTGCTCGTGTCTTTGGCCTCTATGGCAAGAAGGGCGCCATCCGTCCAGGGTTCGATGCGGACATGGTCATCCTCGACCCGGATGCCAAATGGGAAATCACAGCAGATTCCCTGTACTATGTCAATAAGATTTCTGCTTTTGTCGGCATGAAAGGACAGGGGCTTCCCGTCTGCACTATCCTGCGTGGTAAAGTCATGGCCAAAGATGGCAAATTGGTCGGTGAGAAAGGCTTTGGAAAATTCGTGAAGAAACAGTGGGCAGAAGGATGATGGGGGTGCTTTACCATGTCGAATACTTATTCCTTGCTAATCCGTGGCGGTAAGGTCATGCTTCCTGAGGGAATGCAGCAGGTCGATATCGCTGTCGATGGAGAAAAAATTGTTGAAATCGGGCCATCTCTTTCTGGCTCCGCAGACCGTGAAATCGATGCCACGGGAAAAGTAGTGTTCCCTGGTACTTTTGATGGTCACGTGCATTTCGATGAGCCTGGCCGTACAGAATGGGAAACCATCAAGGACGGCAGCGCAGGTCTTGCAGCTGGTGGCGGCACGACATTCATCGATATGCCGCTCAACTCCAGTCCTTGCTTGCTCGATAAGGAAGAATTCCAGAAAAAATATGATATTGCCAGCCATGATTCCTACACGGATTTTGGGTTCTGGGGTGGCTTGACGCCCGACAATCTCGACCGGCTCGAAGAATTGGCTGCCTGTGGCGTGGTCGGATTCAAGGCATTCTCTTGCTACAGCGGCATCCCAGAGTTCAAGGGCATTGATGATTATTCCGCACTCAAAGGCATGGAAATCATCAAGAAGCTCGGGCTCCCTCTCATGGTCCATTGCGAAAATGATGCACTGACCGCAAAACTCGGGGCTGAACAGGCGGCAGCTGGACGCGATGATGCCTGGGCGTATTTTGCGGCACATGCTCCCATCACAGAGATTGAGAGTATCACGCGCATGATCACCTTCGCCGAGGAAACGGGCGTCAAGCTGATCATCGCGCATGCATCCCTTGGCAAGAGCATCGACATCATCAATGCAGCGCGTGCAAGAGGTGTCGATGTATCAGTAGAGACGATCGGGCAGTACCTGATCCTGACGGATGAAGAGGTCGCAGCTCTCGGCCCAGTGGCAAAATGCTCGCCGCCGGTCCGCAGCAAGGAGAACCAGCCACTCATGTGGGCACATCTCTTGGCAGGTGATATTGATTATGTGGACTCCGATCACTCTCCGTCCGACCCATCTTTGAAAGAGGGCGTTTCTTTCATGAAGGCATGGGGTGGCATCGCTTCTGTACAGCACACGCTGACAGGGCTGCTTACGCACGGCTACCATGCGCGGAAAGTGCCATTAGCAAGAATCATGAAGCTGACCTGTGAGAACATGCCAAAATCTCTCCGGATTGAGAGAAAAGGAAAGATCGCGGTAGGCTATGATGCAGATTTTGCACTGATAGATCTGAATCGAGAATACATCCTGAAAGCCGACGATATCCTTTACAAGCATCATGTTAGCCCCTATATGGGGACGCGCTTCAAAGGCGCTGTCGATGAGACAATCCTTCGTGGACAGACCATCATGAGAGATGGGAAAATCATCGGCACGCCGCGTGGCCACATGATCATGTGCAAAGGATGACAATCTACCATGAATTACCAGAAAAAGGAGTGGTCTCCATGTGTGTAGCGATAAACAAGGCAGTAGAAATCGATGAATCACTGCTGCCCAAGAAGCCGGAGGAACGGAAGCTGAATCCGTGGAACTATATGTCGATGTGGCTCGGAGATGGTGTAAATCTCGGTAATATGACTCTCGGTGGAAGTCTTGTCGTTGCGGGTACAGCCATGATGAATATCTACCAGACACTGGCGGCGGCGTTCATTGCCATTGCAATCATATCCGTGATTTTTTCTCTGAATGATAGTTTTGGCTATAAGACAGGAATCCCGTATGTCATGCAGCTCCGCATGTCCTTCGGTGCCAAAGGCAGCATCATCTCATCACTGCTCCGCGGCATCCCTGCCATCGTATGGTATGGTTTCCAGAGCTGGATTGGTGCAACGGCATTGAATGAGATACTGAAGATTGTTGCTGGCATCGATCAGCAATTCATGTGCTTCATCGTCATGCAAGCTGTGCAGATTGTCCTCTCTTTCTTTGGTTTCAAGGCCATTAAATGGGTAGAATCGATTATCTCGGTTGTCATTATGCTGGCACTGCTCTATGTCTTCTATATCCTTCTATCTCAGCATAGTGCAGAAATCGTCAGTACGTGGGTTGATGCGGAAGGAACCTGGGGAATTGAATTCTTTGGCTTCATCATGGCATTCATGGGTAACTATGCGGCAATTTTTCTTTCTGCTGCGGATTATTCACGCGAACTGGAACCTGGCATCAGCCATGGAAAACGCGGCTTGCTGTATTTCTGTCCGATTGCTCTGGCTTATGGAACCGTCCTCTGCATCGGCGCTATGCTCGCATCGGTAACGGGGATTTCCAACCCAGCAAAGGCCATTCCGATGGTCGTTAATAATCCGTCAATCAGTGTATTCATTTCCGCATTCATCGTCATGGGTGCTGTCGCTGTAAATATGGTTGCCAATATCGTGCCGCCTACCTATGTCACGGTTCTCCTGACGAAGGTACGCTATCGTATGGCGGTTATCATCACTGGCGTGCTTGCTGTATGCAGCTGCCCGTGGATCTTAGTGCAGGATTCTTCGGCTATGGGGTTGACCTACTTCATCCTCATCTATTCCGCATTCCTCGGTCCAATTGTTGCCATACTCTTGATTGAGTACTACATTCTGCGCAAGCAAGAAATTGATATTGCGACGATTTATTCCTCAAAAGAATCTATGCCGGGATACAATAAAGCCGCTATCCTTGCCATGTGCCTAGGAGCTGTCGCCGCTTTCCTAGAGGTTAAGCTGGCATGGTGCCTCGGATTTTTTGTTGGGGGTATAGCGTATTATTTCCTCATGAAATATACTTCGCTTGGTGCAGGATTCCGCACGGACATATGAACCTATAAAATAAAAGAATCCACTGGAGTTTACTGTTGGATATCGAGAGCGAGAAGAGCAAGGTAAATCAGATGATTTTCTTCTGCGTTGTCAAACTGGATGTCCAGCAGTTCTTTTATTTTCTCGATGTGGTTGATGGTTGTATTCCGGTGCAGATACATCGACTTTGCTGCCAGGCTGGCATTGTAGTTTGCGTTTAGATAAGCACGGAGTGTTCCTGTTAAATTGGTATGATGCTCATGATCATATTGGAGGACAGGTTCTAGGAAATTGCGGATCAGGATAGCCTGATTTTGGGGGTGATTACCTATCATAAGAGCAGGGAGGAGATGCAGGTATGAGCGGATTGAACCAGTATCTTTGGTATTGGTATTCAGTGCTGTCAGGCTTTCCTCTAAGGACTGGCGAATCGATGCTACGCTGTTATGGCAGCTGCTGATACCGATGGGGATAGGAGAATTTGCATATGGTTTCCATTTCTTTATCAGTCCTCGAGCGAATTGGCGTACTGTATGCAGCGCTTTGAGAGGATGGCAATCCGTAGGGAATAAGAAAAAGCAACAGAATATGTTATTGTTCGTGCAGATGAAGGGAGTAGAGAATCCAGCCGCTGTTTGCAGGACATCCTGCTTCATCTTGGACATCATATCATTGGAAAGCCCTTTTACCGCTGGCAGATTGGTTGTCAGGCAAATCCATGATTTGTGAAAATCAAATCCGTAAAAGAGGCAGAGATTCTTGATTTCCTGTTCGGTCAGTTTCTGTTTCTGCATGACTACACGCAGAAAGAAAGACGAATGATGTTCGCGATTCTGAAGGCTGAAGTTCTGTTGCTCGAAGGCGAGTGCTAATAGTCTTAAGATACATTGCCAGAAATCTTCTGGAGGAATCGCCTGATCTTTTTTATAAAAAATCAGAAGTCTCCCCATTTGGTTGGGAAGATCCATGCTCTGCATTTTGTGTGTAGCGTTTTTCAGCATTAGTTTTTCTATGGCAGTGACACCTTGGCTGTAAGCATTTTCCATGATTCGCTGAAACCACTCATCATCTGGAAGCGTATTTGTTGGAGCAATAGAACAGAGTGGCATTTCTTGTTCATCGACCAGGCTTACCGGCATTTCTAGGAAATCAGCGAGTTTCTGTAACAGGTCATCCCAAGAGGAACGGTTGAGTACATCATCCATGAAATTTTGGATGAATTCTTGCCGTGCAATCGGCAGAGCATGCGCTTCGATATCTAGCTGATTGAAAACAACCTGAGAAATGGTAGAAAAACCGTAGAAGAAAGGCAACTCGATGATCGGGAAGTCGAGTTTTGCCGCTTCATCCAGGATGGCTTCTGGAATTGACCGAAAGTAACGACGAATCTTGATGGCAAGTGCAGCGCATCCGAATTCTTTCAGGTCGCGGACAATACTGCGCTGCAATTCTGGGTTGTCCAAAAATATAAAGCCTGTCGTTAAAATCAACTCATCCCTCTTGAACCACTTGCTGACATCTGGATTATCCAAAACATTCACGCTTTGAATGGGGCTATTGATGTGACTGAAACTAGTGAGTAAGCGCAGATTACTCAAGCCACTATCCTTTAGCAGCCATTTGATTGTTGGCATAGAACCCCTCCTCTTAGAAGATGAAAATTTTGTATAAATATACCAGCGGTCCGTCCTTACCTTGTTTATCATCAGTATAGGGCATGAAGTATGTTCGTGCAATACCGATTTGTACAAATGGTTTTACACTCGCTGGACTCTTGGCGTCAGACTGATGACAATGTGACGAAAAAAGATATTGGGGCGGGCGCCCCTGTACTGCCTTGACTTTACAAGGCGCAAGAAGTCCGATACAATAAAGACAGCTGTACAAGTTGGTACAGCTGTCTTTCTCTATTATAAGGAAACACCTCTCGGTTGATGAGAAAATGGGCTTGCCCACCATGGGGCAGATTTTGGAGGAATAAGGATACAGATGGATAAAGAAACAAGAAATGACCTGCCGGGAATCCAGTGGTTCCCTGGCCACATGAAGAAGGCGCAGCGACTCATCGAGGAGAACCTCAAGCTCGTCGATGTCGTCATCGAGCTGCTCGATGCGCGCATCCCGGCGAGCAGTGCCAACCCGATGCTCGCAGAGATTATCAAGGGCAAGCCAAGGCTCATCGCGCTCAACAAGTCGGACCTCGCGGATGCGGCGAGCACGAAGCGCTGGCTCGCGTACTTCCGCGCGCAGGGTATCCCGGCAGTTGCGATTGACTCGGTCAAGGGCCGCGGCATGAAGCAGCTCGTCGCGAAGGCGGAGGAACTCGCGCGTCCGAAGACGGACCGCTTCGTCAAGGCTGGCGGTCGTCCGCGCGCGGCGCGCTGCATGATCCTCGGCATCCCGAATGTCGGCAAGTCGTCGCTGATTAACCGCCTTGCCGGTGCGGTCAAGGCGAAGGCGGCGGACAAGCCGGGCGTGACGCGCGCGAAGCAGTGGATCAAGATCGGCGCGGCGCTCGACCTGCTCGACACGCCGGGCATCCTCTGGCCGAAGTTCGAGGACCAGACGGTCGGCCTGAAGCTCGCGTTCACGGGCGCGATCAACGATGAGATCTACGACCGCGAGCAGGTCACGGCGCTCTTGCTCTCGGTCATGCGCCGCGACTATCCGGAGCGCTTGCAGGAGCGATTCAAGTTCAAGGGCGAGATGCCGGAAGACGGGCTGGCGCTGCTCGAGGCCATTGGCCGCAAGCGCGGCTGCCTCGTCAAGGGCGGCGTGGTCGACCTCGAGAAGGCGCAGAACATCGTGCTGACGGAGTTCCGCAGCGGCAAGCTCGGCCTTGTCACGCTCGATGAGGTGCCGCAGGCCCCTGCAACGGAACCGGCCGGTGAAGAGCGGGGGGATGAGGCATGAAGGCTGTCGCAGACTGCACGATCAAGGAGCTCGAGGCGGCTTTGACGGCGGGCCCGGTCAGTGAGGAATTCCTCGCCGCCTGCCGCGAGGACCCGCGCAAGGCGGCGGCGCGTCTCGTGCGCCGCTATGAGAAAGCGCAGGCGGAGCACGAGCGCCTGCTGAAGCTCTACGCCTACGAGCATGCGGCCTGGGCGCGCGGCCACGAGATCGTGGCGG
>OGYD01000366.1_pt1 | contig 38191 bp, 34 predicted proteins | sample 1576441 | NCBI WGS metagenome assembly OGYD01 (sample SAMEA3541537, study PRJEB24748) | human gut metagenome | biome: human gut; feature: human-associated habitat; material: faeces | place: China | collected 2012 | reverse complement strand
GTATGTGGACACGTTTAAGCATCTTGACGAATTTACAGGGGCCTTGCTTGATACGCGCCCGTTCTTTTTCTATTTGAGCACTGCCGCGGTTTTTGTGGCGTTCACATCGCTGATTACGGAGTCAAAAAACGCATGAGCAAAAATATCAGCAGATTCGACGACTTTAAATATACTACGCGTATCCGCGCCCTGAACTTGTTTGCGCAGATATTTCTGGGTACGCTGCTTTTTGTTGGGCTTAATTTTCTGGCGGCGCGCCACTACGCAAACTTTGACTTTTCAAAAAGCGGCGCACACTCGCTTTCTCCCGAAAGCGTGGCGTACGTTGAGAATCTAAAAGCGCCGGTTGAGATATTCGCGGTGTTCGGCTCAAAGTCGGCGGAGGATCCTGAAATAAGGCTTGCGCGGAGGGATTTGAGGTCGCTGTTTTCGCAGTACGAATACATATCGGGGAAGACCGCGCCTGTGAAGTACAGCTTTGTTCAGGCCCACATAGAAAACTCGCGCGCGGAGGAGCTTGCGCGAAGGTTCGGAAATGACATTGAGGATATGGTAATAGTCGCGTGCGGGCAGAAATTCAAAAAGATTCCGTTTACCGACTTTTATGCGGTGGAGGAAGGCAAGCCCCCGAAATTTGACGGCGAGAGGCTCGTGACTTCCGCAATTTTAAATGTCTCAAAGGGTGGTCAGCAAAAGATATATTTTCTCAAAGGACACGGGGAAATGAGCGTGAAAAACGCGTCTTCCACTTACGGACTATCAGAATTTGCCGCAGCTCTTAAATCGCGCAATTATGCAGTCGAAGAGCTTGACCTGAACGAAGCAAAGCAAGTTCCGCAAGACGCGGGGCTCGTCGTGATAGCTGGCGCACAGGCGGCTTTCCTGCCGCGCGAGATAGACGAGCTGCGCAAATACCTGATGAAATCGAACGGAAGAGTGCTGATACTTCTATCTCTCGGGCCGCTCGGGGGGCTTGAAGACATACTCTTTGAGTGGGGGCTTATGAGCGACGACAAGCTCGTCCTCGATACTAGCGGAGACTATGAGAGTTCCGCGGGGGATTTGATTGCAAGGAGCTTCCCCAAGACGCCGCACCCGATTGCAAAATACCTTGTGGACATAGATATGCCAGTCCAGTTCGGATCAGTGCGCCCCGTGCGCCCCGATATGGGCGCCCCGCTCGACGACTCGCTGAAAGTGGATCCCATAATTTTGAGCAGCCCAACAAGCTGGGCGGAAACATCGTACCGCCGGGCAGGAATGCAGCGCTACGACGACTCTGTCGACTTGCCTGGGCCGCTTCCGCTTGCAATGGCGGCTTCGCGCGTTGGCGGCGACGAGCTCGGGCTTACAATTCCCGGAGGGAGGCTCGTTGTTTACGGAGACGAAAATTTTGCGGCAAACCGCTGGTTTAACAGGCTCGGAAACGCGAAGCTTGCAGTAAACACTGTAAATTGGATGTTCGACGAAAACTCGATGCTCAATATCCCTGCACGGCAGCTTGAATCGTTCTCGCTTACGTTATCGCTCAACGAGATTGCGGGGCTTGGGTGGCGCTTTATGATACTGCCGGCGGTGGTGTTAGTTATGTCGCTGTTCGTGTGGCTGGCAAGGAGGAACTGATAATTATGAGGTTTAGATTTACAATTTTTCTGTTGGTTGCAAACCTTGCGCTCTTTGCGGCGATTTGGGGCTTGGAGAGGGAAAAATCTTCCGATTCGGCAGAGCGCCGCGATATGGCGCCGATTACCTTGCTTGAAATCGAGGGCAAGTCGGTCGAAAAGCCGCGCATATTAAAACTCGAAAACAACAGGTGGCGCATAGTATCCCCTATAGAGTGGCCCGCCAATCTCTTTGCTGTAAACCGCATAATAAACCAGCTTGAATTTCTCGAAAAAGAGACGGGATTCTCCGTCGAAGAGGCTCTCAAACGCGGGCACGGACTTGCCGAGTACGGGCTCGACGACCCGGCTTACGTTTTCAAGTATGGGAATGGCGAAAAGATGTACACATTGAAAGTCGGCAAAGGCGCGCCGATAGGCAACCGCATATACCTATTGGACTCGTTTTCCGACAGGGTTGTGGTTGTCGACAAGGAGTTTGTTGACGGGCTTGTTGTGGATATGGAACGCCTGCGGAACCAGTCGGTTTTCGACATACCGCGGTTTGAAGTTTCCGCATTTTCGGTGCGTTTGCCGATAGTGGTGTCTCCTGCCGATCCGCGGACAAACTTTTTAAGAATAGGCGTAGTTAGCGACGCCGGCAAATGGAAGATTGAAACGCCGATAGCCGCCGCGGCAGACCCGAGGGAAGTTGACGCGTTTCTCGACGAGATATGCCGAATATGCGCGCTGGGTTTCCCGCAGAATGTGACTTTGTCGCAAGATCAATGTTTCGCAGGGTCAGAAGGTCAACGAGGGCGACGTGCTTATCGTCCTTGAGGCCATGAAAATGGAAAACGAGATCGTCGCAACCAAGTCCGGCACCGTCGCTCAGATCGTCACGGCAAAGGGCGCAGTAGTCGAGACCGGTGCTCCTCTTGTTGTCATAGCATAAGGAGGTAACGGATGGACATTCTGGGTACTCTCCAAAAGCTTTCGATGGAATCCGGCTTCGCCGCGTTTTTCGTCACCGACGGCGGCTGGAAAAACCTCATCATGATAATCATTGCCTTTGTGCTCCTGTACCTTGGCATAGTCAAAAAATTTGAGCCCCTGCTGCTGTGCGGTATAGCCTTCGGCTGCCTGCTGACAAACCTGAGCTACTTCATTGGCATGGGTGAGAACGCGCTGTATCACCCCGAGCTGTGGGAGGCATTCCTCGATGAGGCAAGCCCCTATTATCACAGCTACGGCCATGTAATGTCGAACGCAGGCCTGCTCGACTTCTTCTACATCGGCGTAAAGGCCGGCATTTATCCCTCGCTTATCTTCCTCGGTGTCGGCGCGATGACCGACTTCGGACCGCTGCTGGCTAACCCCAAGAGCCTGCTTCTCGGCGCTTCGGCTCAGCTCGGCGTTTTCGTCGCATTCCTCGGCGCTATCGCTCTGGGCTTCACAGGTCCCGAGGGCGCTTCCATCGGCATCATCGGCGGCGCAGACGGCCCGACCGCAATATTCTTAACAACAAAGCTTGCGCCTCATCTGTTAGGACCTATCGCCATTGCGGCGTATTCCTACATGGCTCTGATCCCGCTCATTCAGCCGCCTCTTATGAAGCTTTGCACAACAAAGGAAATGCGCGAGGTGAAAATGGAGCAGGCGCGTGAGGTCTCCAAGGCCGAGAAGATCATCTTCCCGATCGTTGTCGCAACCTTCGTCATTCTGCTTCTGCCCTCGACCGCTCCGCTGGTCGGCTGCCTGATGCTCGGCAACCTCTTCCGTGAGTGCGGCGTGACCGACCGTCTGTCGGATACCGCTCAGAACGCGCTGATGAACATCGTAACCATCTTCCTTGCGACCTCAGTCGGCGCAACGATGGTCGCTCAGAACTTCCTGAGCGGCGCAACGATCAAGATCATTATCCTCGGTCTGTGCGCATTCGCCATCTCTACCATCGGCGGTCTGCTCGGCGGCGTTGTCATGTACTACGCCTCCGGCAAGAAGATCAACCCCCTCATCGGCTCTGCCGGTGTTTCCGCAGTCCCCATGGCCGCACGCGTTTCCCAGGACGTCGGCAGAAAGTACAACAAAACGAACTTCCTGCTCATGCACGCAATGGGTCCCAACGTTGCCGGCGTTATCGGCTCCGCTATCGCAGCAGGCTTCCTGCTTTCTGTCTTCGGCGGCTGATAGATCTATCTTTTCAAGGCATGTGTCATACGGCACATGCCTTTTTTATTGCATTTTCATTGTAAAATGTTAATAAAATATCGTTTTTGCGCAGCAAGGCTATTGACAATGCGCCGCAATGCGCATATAATCTAAAACACTTGTTACAAAACATTTGTTTTAAAACGTTCGTCTCAAATCAAGGAGAGATCTTAATGCCGCCGAAACCCAAATTTTCAAAAGAAGAGATAATAGATGCCGCACTCGATATCGTAAGCAGGGACGGAGTCGCGGCGCTCACGGCGCGCGAGCTTGGCGAAAAGCTCGGCAGCTCGTCAAGCCCTATTTTCACCGTTTTCAAAAGCATGGACGAGGTCATGCAGGCCATACGCATTGAGGCAAAGCGGCGGTATGACAAATACGTCAGCCGTGCACGCGACTACTATCCGTCGTTTAAGGCCATCGGCATTCTCATGCTGCGTTACGCCAAGGAGCAGCCGAAGCTCTTTCAGCTTCTGTTCATGACCGAAAATGCGCAGGCGCGGCGTTTTGACGATGTTTTCGATGCTTTGGGCGAAACGGCAAAGCTGTGCATCGAATTTGTCACAGACGACTACGGCCTCACGGAAGAGCAGGCGCGCTTTTTGTTCCAGTACGTCTGGACATTCACCTACGGTGTGAGCGCAATGAGTGCAACGGGAATGTGTGATTTTTCCGAGGATGAGCTTATAAGCATGCTCGGAAACGAGTTCATGTCCGTCATGAGCTTTATAAAGTCCGGCATGTACGGCAAGGCCATGACCGATATCCGCCCCATTAAGCGCGGCGACGGCGCGCTGCCCGACACCCGGAGCTTTGACGAACCAGCCTAAGCTCTGCCGATGTGCGCATGTTTGCCTTTTTGTTGCTGTTGTCTTGTACTTTATTAGAAAAATGGCTTTTGCGACCAATAGCAACCGCCGGTTGACACATTTTCCGCCCGGCTTTATTGCCTGCAACCGCAAAAAATGTTACTGTCAGCACACAATCCAACTGACAGGAGGAAATCAACCATGATACTCGCAGACAAAATCATCGATCTACGCAAAAAGGCCGGATGGTCGCAGGATGAGCTTGCGTCAAAGCTCAACGTAACGCGCCAGTCCGTTTCCAAATGGGAGGGCGCACAGTCGATTCCGGATATGGAGCGCATCGTCCGGATGAGCAGGCTATTCGGCGTGACAACGGACTATCTTTTAAAAGACGAGCTTGAGACCGAGGAGTTTTCCTCCGCCGATGCCGACACCGGCACCTCACTGCGCCGCGTGAGCATGGAGCAGGCGTCAAATTATCTGGCGCTGCGCAAGGCAGCCGCGCCGAGGATAGCCCTTGCAACGCTTTTGTGCATCGTCTCGCCGATCGTCATGATCGTGCTTGCATGCGCAAGCGAATTCGGCTATCTGGGCATAAGCGAGGACGCCGCGGCCGGTATCGGACTTTGCGTTATGTTCTGCATCGTTGCCGCCGCAGTCGTCATCTTCATCCGCACCGGCCACGCATCGGCCGAGTTTGAATTTCTCGAAAAAGAAGAGTTTGAGACCGAGTACGGCGTTGCAGGCATGGTAAAAGAGCGCAAAAAGGAATTCGGTGAGCAGTATTCGCGCCTGAACGCCGTCGGAACGGCGCTGTGCATACTCTCGGTCCTGCCGATCTTCGCTTCCCTCGCGTTTTCTGCGCCCTATATATGGGCAGGCATTTCCGTCGCAGCGCTTCTGCTTATTGCCTCGTTCGGCTGCTATGCCTTCATACGCGCAGGAGTTTACAACGCGGCAATGGATAAGCTTCTCGAGGAGGGCGACTACACGCGCGAGAACAAGCGCAAAAACTCCGTTTTCGGCGCGATAAGCACGGCCTACTGGCTCGTTGTCACGGCGCTTTTCCTCTACCTCAGCTTCGGTCCGAGCGGCAACGGTCAGCCCGGCACGCTGTGGTATATCTGGGCCATCGCCGGCATTCTGTACGGCGCGATCGTTGCTTTTAAAAATGTTTTTGTCCGCAAAGGCGGCAAGAGATAGGAGCTTATATGGAGCAGCATATAATTGAAATATCACATCTGAATAAAAGCTTCGGCAGCATAAAGGCCGTAAGCGATCTTTCGTTTCATGTGCGGCGCGGCGAGCTTTTCGCCTTTCTTGGCGTCAACGGTGCCGGAAAGAGCACGACCATATCCATCATGTGCGGCCAGCTCAAGGCCGACAGCGGCAGCGTCATCATAAGCGGCCACGATGCCGACCGCGACATTGCGCAGATAACGCGCAAGCTCGGCGTCGTGTTCCAGAGCAGCGTGCTCGATAAGCCGCTGTCTGTCCGCGATAATCTTGAAAGCCGCGCCGCGCTTTACGGCATAACGGGAACGGAGTTTGAAACAAGACTCGGTGAGCTGTGCGAGCTTCTTGATCTTTCCGAGCTTCTTGACCGCAGCGTCGGCAAGCTCTCCGGCGGTCAGCGCCGCAGGATAGACATTGCCCGTGCCCTGCTGCACAGGCCTGATATCCTCATTCTCGACGAGCCGACCACCGGCCTCGATCCGCAGACGCGCAGACTCTTGTGGAGCGTTGTGCGCTCGCTGCGCGAGAAAGAGAACATGACCGTTTTTCTCACGACGCACTATATGGAGGAGGCCGCCGACGCGGACTATGTCGTTATTCTCGACAGCGGCCGCATAGCCGCCGAGGGCACGCCCCTTGCTCTTAAAAACGCCTACACCGGCGACTACATAACCTTTTACGGCGCGCAGCCCGAGGCGCTGAGCGCTCTGGGGCTTGAATATGAAGCTCTGCGCGATGCGTACAGAGTATCCGTTGCAAACACCGCCCAGGCTACAAAGCTCATAACGGAGCATCCCGAGCTTTTCGTCGATTACGAGATAACCAAGGGTAAAATGGACGATGTTTTCCTCGCCGTGACCGGCAAGGCTCTTTCGGGAGGTGGCGATTCATGAAAATGCTTTTAATTCTCACAAAGCGCAACTCAAAGCTCTTTTTCAAGGACAAGGGCATGTTCTTTTCCTCGCTGATTACTCCGGCGATACTGCTGGTTTTGTATGTAACGTTTTTGTCCAACGTCTATCGCGACAGCTTTTTATCCGCACTGCCCGATGGCTTTGCGCTTTCCGAGAGCATCATCGACGGCGTTGTCGGCGGTCAGCTTGCCTCGTCGCTGCTGGCGGTCTGCTGCGTCACCATTGCGTTCTGCTCAAACCTTTTAATGATCCAGGACAAGGTCACAGGCTCTGTTCGCGACCTCACCGTGACGCCGGTAAAGCGCAGCGTGCTTGCAATGGGCTACTTTGCCTCGTCCGCTCTCGTCACGCTCATCGTGTGCCTTGTCACCTGCGGCATATGCTTTGCATACCTTGCCGCGATCGGCGGATGGTTTTTAAGCGGCGGCGACATTGCGCTTATACTTCTGGACGTTTTTCTGCTTACGCTGTTCGGCACGGCACTTTCATCCTGCCTGCACTATTTTCTCACGACTCAGGGGCAGCTTTCGGCCGTCGGAACGCTTGTCAGCGCAGGCTACGGCTTTGTATGCGGCGCATATATGCCCATGTCAAACTTCCCCGTCGGGCTTCAGAAGGCGCTTTCGTTCCTCCCCGGCACCTACGGCACGAGCCTGCTGCACAATCACTGGATGCGCGGCGCGCTCGACGAAATGGGCAGCAGCGGCGTACCCTCGCAGGTGATCTGCGCGATACGCGACGGCATCGACTGCAACATTTATTTTTCCGGCAAGGCCGTCTCCGAGCCTGCAATGTTTCTGATCGTTGCCGGTTCGGTGCTTGTCGTAACTGCAATTTACATCCTCATAAACGCACTGTGCCGCCCAAGATACGGAGACAGATGACAAGCAAGAAATAAACGCACTTAACGCCTTAACGCACTGAAAAAAGGAGATAGAAACATGCTCGATATCAAAGAACTTACAAAATGCTACGGCGAGAAAAGGGCTGTCGATGACCTCAGCCTGCACATCGCCCCCGGAACGATCTACGGCTTTATCGGCCACAACGGCGCCGGTAAGACGACGACGCTCAAATCCGTTGTCGGTATCCTCGATTTTGACGAGGGCGAGATACGCATTAACGGCGTTTCCGTCAAGGATGATCCCATCGCGTGCAAGAAGGTACTTGCCTATATTCCCGATAACCCCGATCTGTACGAATACATGACGGGCATAAAGTACTTAAACTTCATTGCCGATATTTTCGGCGTAAGCCCCGAGGACAGAAAGGCTCGCATTGAAAAATACGCAGACCTGTTTGAGCTGACAAAGGACCTGGCTCAGCCCATTTCCGCTTACTCGCACGGCATGAAGCAGAAGCTTGCCATCATTTCGGCATGGATACACGCGCCCAAGCTCATCATCATGGATGAGCCGTTTGTCGGCCTTGACCCGAAGGCCGCGCACATCCTCAAGGGCATGATGCGCGAGCTGTGCGACGAGGGCGGCGCGATATTCTTCTCGACCCACGTTCTCGAGGTCGCCGAAAAGCTCTGCGATCAGGTCGCCATCATAAAGGGCGGCAAGCTCATCCGCTCGGGCACGATGAGCGAGGTCAAGGGCGATGACAGTCTGGAGGAAGTATTCCTTGAGCTGGAGGATGAGTCATGCTGAAAATTCTTCTGAAAAAGCAGCTTTACGAGCTTAACAGCAGCTTTTTCTACGACCGCAAAAAGGGCAAGGCGCGCGCGAAATCGACGAGCATCCTGTTCATCGTTCTGTACGCGCTGCTGATGATCGTCGTCATAGGCGGCATGTTCGCCGCGATGTCTTTCATGCTGTGCAAGCCCTTTGTCGGTCTGGGACTTGACTGGCTGTATTTTGACATGATGACGCTTATGGCGCTGTTTCTCGGCGTTTTCGGCGGCGTATTCAACACATATTCAAGCCTTTACAAAGCCAAGGACAACGACCTTATGCTCTCGCTGCCCGTGCCGACGAAGTACATTCTCCTGTCGCGTCTTATGGGCGTGTACCTCATGGGGCTTATGTTCAGCGCCGTTGTCATGCTTCCGGCGATCATTGTTTATTTCATCGTCGCAAAGCCCGCATTCGCCGGAGTTTTCGGCAGCATCCTGCTTACGATCCTTGTGAGCGTTTTCGTTTTCATCCTCTCCTGCCTGCTCGGCTGGGTGGTCGCGAGGGTGAGCGTTCATCTCAAAAGCAAGTCGCTCATCGTCGTTATCATCTCGCTTGTTTTCTTCGGCCTTTACTACTTTGTGTGCTTTAACGCCTATGATCTTATCGAGCAGCTTATCCTGAACGCCGTGACCGTCGGCGAAAAGCTCATGAGCTCGGCATATGTCCTGTACATCATCGGCGACTGCGGCGCAGGCGGCTGGCTGTCGATGCTTTACACGACCCTTGCCGTTGCCGTACTGTTTATCCTCACCTATCGCATTCTCGCGCGCAGCTTTATCAAAATTGCAACGACCTCCGACAAGGTCGCAAAGCGCGAATACCGCTCGCAGACGGCTAAAATGCGCAGCACATCCTCCGCGCTTCTGCACCGCGAGCTTTCGCATCTGCTCTCAAGCCCGACATATATGCTAAACTGCGCCCTCGGCACGCCTATACTCATTATTGCCGGTGCGTTTTTGCTCATAAAGGGTGCGGACATTATAGCAATATTTGAAATGTTCACTCTTCCCGACGGCTTTTTTACCGCCCTGCTCGCATTCGGCGTGTGCGTCCTCGGCGCGATGAACGATATGACCGCCCCCTCCGTTTCGCTTGAGGGCAAGGGACTTTGGATAGCGCAGTCGCTGCCTGTGCAGCCCAAAGCCGTGCTCCACGCAAAGCTCAGGCTCCACATGCTTTTTACGGTCATCCCCGAGCTGTTTTGCAGCGCGTGCATCTGCATCGTGTTCCGCCCCGACTTCGTCTCCGGCCTGCTGTGCGTCATTCTGCCGCCGGTGTTCACGCTGTTTATAGCCGCGTTCGGCCTGATAATTAACCTCAAAAAGCCCAACCTCAACTGGCAGACCGAGGCCATCGCCGTCAAGCAGAGCATAGGCGTTCTCATCGCGATGTTCGGCGGCTGGGTGATCGCGGCAGTTCTCGGCATAGCCTACTATCTGCTGTACGCGGTTATCGGCTCAACGCTGTTTTTGTGCATCGCAGTCGTGCTGCTTGCGCTTTTGTCCGCGCTGGAGCTTAAATGGATAAACACACGCGGCAGCGAGATATTCAGGTATCTGTGATGAAGGATATTTTAAACAAGCTGCTCATCATAGCAAGCATCGGTCTTGCCGCAGCAGGCGTTATATTCCTCGTCATATCCTTCACCGGAAAATTCGACGGCACATGGCCGCTCGCGGCCTCGCTTATCTGCATAGTGCTTTCAAATATCTTCAATATTATCCGAATCAGACAGGGTAAATGAAAAAATTCCGTATCGAAAAGATACGGAATTTTTTCATTTATTTTATTTCGGGTTTACAGGCCGTATTCTTCGGCAAGCTTTCTGAACGCCGGCAGCGAATTCTCGGCCGTTTTTTCGGACACGCAGTAGGCAAGGCGCGCATAGCCTGCAACGCCGAAGCTGTCCGACGGAACAAGCAGTATCTCAAACTTTTTGGCCTTTTCGCAAAATTCCCCGGCGCTGTCGCCCTTTGGCGCTTTTATAAACAGATAAAACGCGCCGTCCGGCTTTACGCAGTCAAAGCCCATGCCGGACAGGGCATCATACAGCGTGTCGCGATTTTTGGCATAGCTCGTGATATCCGGCCGGACATCAGCGCACTGTGCGAGCATGTGCTGCATAAGGCTCGGCGCGCAGACATAGCCCAGCGCTCTGCCTGCTCCGCACACTGCCGCGAAAACCTCCGCGCTGTCCTTGACGCAGGGCGGCACCATTATATAGCCAAGGCGCTCGCCCGGCAGCGACAGGGACTTAGAGTAGGAATAGCAGACGATCGTGTTGGGGTAAATGTTCGGCACAAACGGAACGGTCACGTCGCCGTAAACAAGCTCACGGTAAGGCTCGTCGGCAATGAGGTAAATGCTCTTTCCCTTTTCCTCCTGCGCGGCCCGAAGGATCTTGGACATGACTCTGAGCGTCTGCTCGCTGAGTATCGCGCCCGAGGGGTTGTTCGGCGAGTTTATGATAACTGCCGCAACGCCCTGCTCGACAGCGTTTTCAAACGCCGCCATGAACGGCTGCATATCGTCCCCTGCCGGCGGAACTATCAGGACCTCCGCTCCGGCATTTTCGGCAAACACCTTGTATTCGGGGAAAAACGGCGCAAGCACCGCGACCTTCTCGCCCTCGGAAACAAGGGCCGACATGACTATCGACAGCGACGAGGAAGCGCCGGAGGTCAGGTAAATGCTCTCGGCCGGTATATCATATCCGGCTCTTTTGCTCTCCTGCGCCGCGGCGGCCTTGCGCGCCGGCATTGCGCCGGGGGCTGCCGTGTATCCGTGCAGGGCTAAGCTCTCCTCGTTTTGGAGAAGCTCGATAAGCGTGTTTTTCACCTTTTCGGGCGTCGGAACATTGGGATTTCCTATGCTGAAATCAAAAACATTTTCGCTGCCTATCTCGCTGCGGCGCGCGTCGCCGTAGGCTGCGATGGCGCGTATGGCCGAATCGCTTTTGCCGAGTGCAAGCATTTTCTTCGCTATCATGGTGCTGCTCCTTTCCGATTTATCGTGTGTGTTGTTTTATCTGAGGTCTGCCAGCTCGTATATAAGTCTCTCGGTCTTATCCCAGCCGATGCAGGCGTCGGTGATACTCTTGCCGTAAACTCCGCCGTCGGGCTTCTGGTTGCCGTCCTCGATGTAGGACTCGATCATAAGTCCCTTGACCAGGTGCAGGATATCGTCCGAGTAGCGCGTGCTGTGAAGGATCTCCTTTGCAATGCGCGGCTGCTCGTCCCACTGCTTGCCGGAGTTTGAATGGTTCGTGTCGATAACGACCGCCGGGTTTTTAAGGCCGCTTTTTGCGTAAAGCTCGCACAGAAGCTTGATATCCTCGTAGTGATAGTTGGGTATCGTTCTGCCGTATTTGTTTGACGAGCCGCGCAGGATCGCGTGTGCAAGCGGATTACCCTTGCTCTGCACCTCCCAGTTTGAGTAAACGAAGGTGTGCGGATGCTGGGCGGCGGTGATGGAGTTCATCATAACGGAAAGATCGCCGCTGGTGGGGTTTTTCATGCCGACAGGCAGATCAAGGCCGCTTGCAGTGAGCCTGTGCAGCTGGTTTTCGGCGGATCTTGCACCGACCGCAACATAAGAGAGCATGTCCGACAGGTAGTGGTGGTTTTCGGGATACAGCATCTCGTCTGCGCAGGAAAAGCCCGTTTCGGCAATCACCTTCATGTGCATTTTGCGTATCGCTATAAGGCCGCGCAGCATATCCGGCGAGCTGTTCGGGTCGGGCTGATGGAGCATACCCTTGTAGCCGTCGCCGGTCGTACGGGGCTTGTTGGTGTAAACGCGCGGAACGATGAGTATCTTGTCTTCGACCTTCTCCTGAACCGTGCGCAGGCGCGAAATGTAGTCGAGCACCGAGTCCTCGCGATCGGCAGAGCACGGGCCTATGACGAGCAGCAGTCTGTCGTCCTCGCCGGTGAATATTTTCCTGAGTGCCTCATCGGTGATCTTTTTTCTCTCGGCAAGCTCGGGAGTTATCGGGTACATTTCCTTTATCGCCTGCGGCGTGGGCATTTTTCTTTTGAATTCCATGTTCATGACTCATCATCCTCTTTTTTAACATCAAAGTATTTTCTGCGCTCTGTGGAAAGGCGCATCATCTGACGTATCGTTTCGCGGTCTCCGTTTGCTATGCTGTTGCGCATAAGCTCGAACTTTTCGGAGAAAAGATCCATCTGGCGAACAAGCTCGTCACGGTTGAGCAAAAACAGCTCGCTCCACATTTCATCGTTTATTTTTGCAATGCGCGTAAGGTCGCGGAACGAGTCGCCCGTGTAATCGACAAGGTGGTGCGAATCCTTGCACACCATAAGCGAAACTGCGATGCAGTGCGCAAGCTGCGAGAGGAAGCCGATCATCTCGTCATGCTTTTCCGGCGTAAGCTCCGCTATCATGCGAAAGCCCATTATTCTTCCGAGCTCCTTGCAGGTCTCGATGGCCTCGGGCGTATTCTTATCCGTGGGCGTCACGATATAGTTTGCGCCCTCGAATATCTCCATACGCGCGTTTTCAACGCCGCTGCACTCGCGGCCGGCCATGGGGTGCGCGCCGATAAACTCAAGGTCAGGCCGCAGCATGTCCTGAATTTTATAGACTATGCTGCATTTTACGCCGGTGACGTCGGTTATAAGCGCATTGGGCTTAATGTACTGCTGATATTTCTCTACCCACTCTACAAACGCATGCGGATACATTGCGAAAATCAGCAGGTCAAACTGCCCGATGTATTCGGGGTCGATCTCGGCTCTGCCGTGCTTTATTATCCCCTCGCGCAGGGCATAGTCTATCGTCTCCTGCCGCCGTGCGACCGCGCCGACCTCAAAGCCGTGCGAGGTGAGCGACTCGGCGTAGCTGCCGCCCATAAGGCCCAGGCCGAGTATAAGTATTTTTGTGTTTTTATCAAGCTTCATATTCTGCCTCCAAACCGATGGAGCTAAGTGCGTCAAAGTAATTCGGGTAGCTCTTGCGCACCGCCTGAGCACCGTCAATAACGCCGCCTGTTATGCTGCACAGTATCGTCAGCGCCATGACTATGCGGTGGTCGTTGTGCGACGAAAGCTCGCGCTGCGGCTTGCTTATACGCCCCGGCTTTATCGTAACGCTGTTTTCGTGCAGCTCGGTCTTGATGCCGAAGGCTTCAAGCTCCTGCGCCATAACGGCGGCTCGGTCGCTCTCCTTTATCCGCAGTCTGCGCGTTCCGGTAAAGCGCGCTCCGTTCCCTGTAGCCGCTGCAAGCGCAAACAGCACAGGGCCGAGGTCGGGGCAATTTGAAATGTCAAGCTCCGCGCCGGGCCGTGTAAGCTCCCGGAAATACTCAAGGCACACTCTGTCGCCCTGTATGCTGTTTTCGTTCAGGCCGTTCACATTAACTCTGCCGCCGATGAGGTTGAACGCCTCGAGCGCCGCGGCATTTGACCAGTCGCCCTCAACGGTCTTATCTCCGGCAGCATACCGCTGTCCTCCGGGAACGGCAAAGGTGTTTTTCTCATGCTCTGCGATTTTTATGCCGAACGAGCCGAGCGCCGCGGCGGTAATGTCTATATACGCTCTGCTCTCGACCGGCGGAAGGATCTTTATCACGCTGTCGCCGCTAAGCAGCGGAAGCGCAAACAAAAGTCCCGTTATGAACTGGCTGCTGACATCGCCGCGCAGGACATACTCGCCTGCCGTAAGCGCACCGAAAAACTCGATTCCGCCGCTGTCTTTTTTAATTTCGATGCCCTTATCGCCGAGAAGCTGCTCGTATATTCCGACGCCTCGCTCAAGCAGCCGGGGTGTACCCTCGAACCTTACTCTGCCTCCGGTGAGCGCAGGCGGTATCATAAAGCGCAGCGTGCTTCCGCTTTCGCGGCAGCGCAGTACCGCACCCTCGGGTGTTTTGCCCGTTTTGCCGCATATTTTCACCGTGTCGCCGAGCTTTTCGTATCTTGCGCCGAGCGCGGCGATGCAGTCGAGCGTTGCGAGCATATCCTCGCTTTCGGAAATTCCGTGTATCGTGCTCTCGCCCTCGGCGAGGGCGGCGCATATCATCAGGCGATGCGCATAGCTTTTCGACGGCGGCGCGCTTATCTCGCCGCAAAGGCGCGACGGACTTATTTTAACCTTCATTTTTCTCTCCGATGTAGTCGATAAGGAAATCCAGCGCCTCGTTATAGCCGTCAAGCCCGTGTCCGCAGATGGTCTTGACCGCAGCATCGCGGATGTAGCTCACCTGTCGGAATGCCTCGCGCTCGGACACCTCGGAGATGTGTACCTCCACCGTCGGTATGCCGACGCCCTTCACCGCGTCCGCTATCGCGACCGAGGTGTGCGTATACGCGGCCGGATTGAAAACGATGCCGTCAATGCCGTCAAAATACGCCTTCTGTATCGCGTCAACGAGGTCGCCCTCGTGGTTTGACTGATAAAACTCGACCATGACGCCCTTTTCCTCGGCGTGCTCGCTTATCAGCTTCAGCAGATCCTTATAGCTTTGTCTGCCGTATATCTCCGGCTCTCTTATGCCGAGAATGTTTATATTCGGCCCGTTGAGTACGAGTATTTTCATTCTCCCAGCTCCTTTAATATTGCGTCGGCCTCCGCCTCGGGCGTGGTGTTCGCGTCGATACGCAGCTCTGCCGCCGCAGTGTAGATATCGTATCTCTCTGCATAGAGCTTCTCAAGCGCGCTGCGGCGCGAGGCAAGCGGTCTGTCGTCGGTCGCGATGAGGTTTTCCGGCGCGCGATCCAAAAATACGATCGTTCCGTTCTGCTTGAGTGCTCTCACGTTTTCCGGATCGAGCACAGCTCCGCCGCCGGTCGCAATGACCTTGCCGCCGGTCGCGGCAAGCTCGGCGATCGTCTCTTTTTCAATGCGCCTGAACTCCGGCTCGCCGAATTTGGCGAAGAAATCGGAAATGGACATGCCGATTTCTTTGACGATGTATTCATCCGTGTCGGCAAGCTCCTTGCCGCATTTTTCGGCCAGTATCCTGCCCACGGTGGTCTTGCCGCTTGAGGGCATGCCGACGAGGACAATGTTCTGCTTTGCGCTTTTCACGCTGTCAAACGCGCGTTTTATAAGGCTCTCGTCAAGCTCGATGCTCCGGAACACCGCCGAGGCGTAAACCGCCTGAGCCGAGAGCATGTACAGTCCGCCCTCTGCCGGAATGCCCCGCTTCTGCGCATCGAGTATAAGATTTGTGCGCAGGGGATTGTATATCGCGTCGAGCACGCCCTCAAGCTTCGGGAACGATGAAATGTCCATCGGTCTGCCCTCGACCTTCGGGAACATGCCGGCAGGCGTTGCGTTTATGATGATCTGCGCATCATTGTGCTCCTGCACGGCCTGCTCATATGTTATGCTGCCGCCCTTTCCGCTGCGCGAAACGTAATCAACGCTCTTTGCGCCCATGAATTCCGCCAGAGCGTGCGCAGTTTTCGATGCGCCGCCGGTGCCGAGGATGAGCACCTTTTTGCCCTTCATGTCAACGCCTGCATGCTTTGCAAGCGCCAGCATGCCGGGAAAATCGGTGTTGTCGCCGTAAAGCTTGCCGCTGCGGTTTACGACGGTGTTCACCGCGCCGATGCGCTTTGCCGTTTCGGATATCTCGTCAAGATACGGGATAACGTCCTGCTTGTAGGGTATCGTAACGTTTATCGCGTTAAACTCACGCTTTGTCATGAACTCGCCCAGCTCGTCCGGTCTAATCTCATGCAGCTCGTATTCGTAGTCCGCTATCTGCGCGTGAATTTCGCACGAATAGCTGTGCGTCAGATGCTCGCCGATAAGTCCGTATTTCACTTGTCATCTACTCCTTTCGTCAGCACATCCGTGCCGTATCGCAGGCTGAGCATATCCGCAACGCACAGCGCCGCAACACTGTCGAGCACCGGGCATATCCTGCGGATTATCGCCGGGTCATGCCGCCCGTGGATGCTCAGCTGAGTATTTTCGTTTTTTATAAAGTCAACCGTGTCCTGCTGCTGCGCAATGGACGGCGTCGGCTTGACGGCGCAGCGGAAAATGATCGGCATGCCGTTTGTTATGCCGCCGTTAATACCGCCGTTATTGTTCGTCGTCGTGACTATCCTGCCGCCGGATACTCTCAGTGGGTCGTTGCACTCGCTGCCCTTCATATCCGCGGCGGCAAAGCCTGCGCCGAACTCGATGCCCTTAACTCCGCCGAGGCTGAACGCCGCGTGGGAGATCACGCTCTCGACGCTGTCAAACCACGGCTCGCCGACTCCTGCCGGAGTGCCGCATATGACGGTTTCCGTAACTCCGCCGACACTGTCGGCTTCTTCGCGCGCTTTCAAAATGCGCTGCGCCATTTCCTCGCCGCGCGCATCGTCGAGCACGGGAAAGCTTTTTGCGTTGAGCGATTTTATATCGCTTTCAATGTCGCCGAGCTTTCTGTCCGAAACGCCGGCGCACTTTGCGATGTGCGTTGCAAGGCTTATGCCTATGCCCTCGAGCGCCGGGATGATAACGCCGCCTGCCGCAACGAGCGCCGCGGTTATCCTGCCGGAAAAATGTCCGCCGCCGCGATAGTCCTCAAAGCCGTGATACTTGCAGTAGGCCGAAAAATCGGCGTGTGCCGGGCGCGCCGGGCCGTAGTTATAGTCGCGGCTTCTGGTGTTCTCGTTTGGGATGACTATGGTCAGCGGAGTGCCGGTCGTTCTGCCGCCAAACACGCCGCTTACGATCTTAAACTCGTCCTTTTCCTGCCGGGGCGTATCCAGCGACGAGGACGGGCGGCGGCGCGTGAGCTGCCGCGCGATGAAGTCCTCATCGACCTTTATTCCCGGTGCGAGTCCGTCTATCACGCATCCGACCGCCGCACCGTGGCTTTCGCCGAATATCGTCAGGCAAACGCTCTGACCGAAGCTGTTTTTCATCTTTAGCCCTCCAAACGCGAGAGTATCTCGTCGGCGCTCATGCGGCAAAGGCGGAACGATCCGATCTCGTCAACGATCACCGCCGCAATGCCGTCGGAGGCCATTTTCTTATCGTGCTTCAAAAACGGCATAAGCTCCTCGGCGCTCTGCCCGATCCTTGAAGGCAGGCCGTATTTTTCAAGCACCGACTTTATCCGCGCCGCAGCATTATCTCCGCTCATCGGGATCATGCCGAGCGCAACGCACTCGCCGTGCAGGAGCTTGCCTGCATTGAAGCTCTCGACCGCGTGGCCGATCGTGTGGCCGAAGTTGAGCACCTTTCGCAGTCCCGTCTCGCGCGGATCCTGCTCAACAACGTTCTTTTTTATCATCAGCGCACGGTAAATGATCTGCGGAAGATCGGCCGTGAGGTCTGCGCTGTTTTCGATAAGCTCAAACAGCTCGGCGTCGTTCGTCGCCGCCATTTTTATCGCCTCGGCAAGGCCGGCCATGAGCTGGCGGCGCGAAAGCGTTTCGAGTACCTCGGGGTCTATGATGACCTTTTTGGGCTGGTAGAACGCGCCGACGATGTTTTTAACGCCCCCGAAATCTATCGCCGTTTTACCGCCGATGGAGGAATCGACCTGCGACAGAAGCGTTGTCGGAATATTATAAAAATCCACGCCGCGCATGTAGCAGGATGCTGCAAAGCCGCTCAGGTCGCCTACGACGCCGCCGCCGACGGCAACAACGCAGTCGCCTCTTGTAAACGACTTATCGAGCATCTCGGACAAAAGGTGCCGGAGTTCGTCAAAGCACTTGCTCTGCTCGCCCTGCGGTATGGTGACGATCGCCGCCTCGCCGCACTGCGCGGCAACGGTCTCGGCGTACTGCGCCGGAACTCCGCTGTCGGTAACGACGAGCACGCGGCGGTTCAGGTTCAAGAGCTCACCGGCCTTTTTAATTGCGCCCGGCTTGAGCACGATGTCATAATTCCATGTATCGGTCTTTACGGGGACGATCATATCTGTCACTCTCCGATTTTAAGATTTGAGTAGTAGGTTCCGACGAGCTTGAGCTTTGCGCAGATAGCCGACAGCTCGCGGAGCATATCCTGCCCGTTTTCGTTGTTTATGTTTCCCTCGGCCTCGATGTAGAAGAAGTAGTTCCACTGAAGGTCCTTCATCGGACGCGAGCGCAGGTTGCGCATATTAAAGCCGTGCGAGCCGATGATGTTGAGCATCTGTGCAAGCGAGCCGGCCTCGTTTTTGACGGTGAACACGAGGATGAAATTCTCCTCGGCGCGACTCGACATTGAAGCCGGCCTGTTCTGCGCACGGGAGAGCGCCGCAAAGCGCGTTGTGTTTATCTTGCTGTCGTTAATGACCTTATCAATAATATCAAGATCGAAAATTTTGCTCGTCTCGTCCGAGGCTATGGCTGCGACCGATGCGTCGTTTTTCTCCTTGACGTACTGTGCGGCCAGCGCCGTGTTTGAAAACGTCTCGGTCTCGAAGCCGTGCGCGCGGATGTACTCGCCGCACTGCTCAAGCGCCTGCGGATGGCTGATAACGGTCTTTATGCTGTCTAGCGACGCGCCTTCTACGCCGAGCAGATTATGCTCTATCGGAAGATCGACTACCTGATTTACGAACAGATCGCCCGAGAAGATAAGATCCATGACCGTTCCGACCTCGCCGGCAGCGCTGTTTTCAAGCGGCAGCACCACGCAGTCATACTCGCCGCGCTCGACCGCGCGATATGCGTCGCCGAAATTGGAATACGGGATAAGCTCGGCCTCCGGGAACATGCGCTTTGCCGCCATATATGCAAACGCGCCCTCAACGCCGCAATAGGTAACGCGCATGCCGTTTAAGAGCTTTGACTGATACTCGCAGGAGAGATCTATCGTCTTTCTGAGAAACTGCACATAATACGACTCGATATCCGCGTTCTCAATAAGCTTGCGGTCGCGGTCTATAAGCTCCTTTTCGCGTACCTCGTCCTTAATGGACAGCCCGTGCCGCTTTTTATATTCGGCTATTACGGACGCAGCCTGCATGCGCTGCTCAAAAAGCTTTGCCATTTCGGCGTCTATGCGGCTTATCTCGTTTCTGGAAGTCTCAAGTTCGTTCATATCGCTACCTCTGTCTATTCAATAAAAATATGCGGTCCCTTTGCAAAGGAACCGCATTCAATGACAATTATTCGCCGCCGAAACGGCTTTTATGCGTGCATTGTTACGTCCTTTGCCAGGCGGTGCTGCGCCAGCCATAATAAAAAACGCAGTACGAATAAAATCGTACTGCGTCAAAAGACATGGATGCACTGCGGACAGACTCAGACACGGAACAATTGCCGATCGTTGTGCAGCGTGCAGTCATTTCCGTATCCTCGCTTTCCTGATTTATTAACGAATAAATTATACTCACACCCGGCGGCCTTGTCAATTGCCGCTTTTGAACAAAATTCTATGCGTCCCGACAGATGGTTTTAGTAAATATCGGGGCAGTTTCGAAAACTGCTCGTCGTGCTGGGTGCATTTCCCCAAGCTTCTTTGGGCAGCATGGGCGCATTTTGGCCGCTCAAATCGGCCAACGAAGGACGAACGCCTGCCGTCGGCTTCCGTCACTAAATGCTTTGACCGGTCACATTTGAGCGAGATAAACGGCAATCCAATGGGGCGCAGGTCATGCTTTGTGTATTTCCAAGTTCCTTTGGGCAGCATGGGCGCATTTTGGCCGCTCAAATCGGTTTAACCCCACAGGGCGGTGAGCATAGGTATTATCTGTTTCTTGCGGCTCATTACGCCGGGCAGGAAGATCATGTTATCCTTGGGTTCGGCGGAGAAGGCGCGGCGGATGGTATCGTCGCTGCCGATGTAGAGAAGCCGGGTGCCCTCGAGAAGGACGTCGGTGAGCATGAGGATGACGATGTCGTAGCCGTGATCGTCCTTCATACGGCGCATCTCACTGAGGAATTCCTCGCGGCGCTCGAGCATTTTCGCCGAGTCAAGAGTCGTGATCTGACCGACGCCGAGTATCTGTCCGGAGAGGTGGAACTCCTTGAAGTCGGAGCGGATAAGCTCGGATACGGGCTTTGTGTCGGACGAGCCGGAAAACAGCTCCTTTCCCAGGGTCTCAAGTGAAACGTTTGCAATGCGCGCCATGCGCTCGGCAAGCGCGGTATCACGCTTCGTGCAGGTCGGGGATTTGAACATGACCGTGTCGGACAGTATGGCCGCCGCCATAAGCCCGGCCATTGCCGGCGAAGGCATTACGCCGTGCTCCTGATACATGCCGCATATTATGGTCGTCGTACTGCCGACAGGCTCGTTGCGCATGCGGATAGGCTGTGCCGTCTGGATGTCGGCAAGGCGGTGGTGGTCGATTATCTCCAGTATCTCGGCCTGCTCAAGACCGGCTACCGCCTGCGATTTTTCGTTGTGGTCAACGAGCACGACGCGCTTTCTGCGCGGACGCAGCAGGTGATATCTTGACAATGTGCCGACGACCTTTTCGTTTTCGTCGAGCACGGGGTAGCAGCGATAGCGGCTTTTGAGAACTTCCTCGCGGACATCGTCGATGTAGTCGCTAAGATGGAAGCATATCGTATCCTCGGTGTGGCACGGGCGAGAGATAGGGATCGCCTGATAGATGAGCTTTGCAACGCGCGCAGCGTCAAACGGAGTGGATACGATGCAGGTCTTGCCCGCGTTTTCAAGCCACTGCTTTTTTGCCTCGGTCTGGCACAAAACGATGCAGTTTACGCCGAGCTTGAGCGCACGCTCGACCATGTCGGGCTGATCGCCGCACAGCACGATGCTGTCGGGGTCGTTGAACAGAAGCGTATCGCAGCTCTGCGGCAGCGTAATGACGACGTTGCCCGAGATGCAGTCGAAAAGCTCTGCGTCCTCATTGAGTATCTTGCCCTCGAGCACGCTCAGCACATTGTAAAGCGGAACATCGTCTATATGCGGATCTATTATGGTCAGCAGGCTGTACGACGCGATATCTCCGGCCGAGAGAGTGCCGTGCAGGGTGCCGTCCTCGTTTATGACGGGAATGACGGACACCTTCTGCTCGCGCATCATGCGCCAGGCTCGGTTCATCGTGACTGAGGAGTTCAGCGCAGGGGGCGTATCGAAATCAAGGTCGCGCACCTGCGTGCGCACGTCGTTTATCTGGCGCGGCGGCTCAAAGCCGAATTTATCGAGCATGCGCTGAGTCTCGTCGCTTATATGTCCAAGGCAGGCCGCAGTGTATTCTCTGTCGCCGAGGGCGTTGCGAAGCGCCGCATAGCTCATCGCCGCGACGATCGAGTCGGTGTCCGGATTACGGTGGCCTACCACGAAAATTTCATTCATTATTCTTTCCTCCGCTCTTGGATTCTTCACAATTATAGTATGTGATTTTTAAATGTCAACAGAAAAAGCTGCATCTTAACAGATGCAGCTATGCGTTTTATCTCACTTTTTATTCCCCTGCGCATGCATCGAGCAGATCGCATATCTCCTGCGCCGAACCTGCGGCGGCAAAAGCTCCGTTTCCGTAATCGGCATAGGCGCGGCCGTCATCAATATAAATGAGCACAAAATCAGGCTCGACACCGTCATCAAAGCTGACCGCGTAATCGGCCTCGCCCGACACGACATATTCGCTGTGCGCATCTTCTGCCGGCGCAAGCAGTGTGCGGAGCTTTTCAGCTGTCTCCGCCGAGACAGCAGCTCTTGTTTTCGAATTCTGAGCCAGAGTATATGTTGTTTTGTCACCATTGTCGGTTTGTCCGGTGAATCTCCCGTCCAGAACAGGCAGCGTCTCTTCAACATACAATTTGATTGAATCGACTTTGTTTTCCGCCGGTCCTAACATACCGCTTTTGGCTCCTGCGAATATGACAAGGGCAAGGCATGCCGCTACGGACAGATATTTTATCCACACTATACCGTTTTTCTTCTTCGGCTTTGCCTTTATGCCGGACATAATCTTTTCATGCAGTCCGTCGGGCAGCGGCTCTTCCTCATGCATCTGCTCCGACACTGCCGAAAATGCATCATAAACGCTTCTGCATTCGGGACAGGAGGCAATATGCTCGCGCACGAGGCTCTGCTCTGCTTGGCTAAGCTCGCCGTCAAGAAGGCAGCTTATCATTTCTCTGCATTTTTCACAGTCTATCATGTTTTGCCGCCTCCTTTCATTCCTTTTGACGCTATAGACTCCGGAATGTTCCCGCTGTCGAGCAAAAATATGCACAATCTCTTACGCGCGCGGAAAATACGCGACTTGACCGTGCCCTCCTCAATCGAAAGTGCCTTGCCTATCTCGGCATAGCTCATGCCGCAAAGCTCTCGCATGACAAGTATCTGCCGCTGCTTATCCGGCAGAGTCTTCAATCCCTCCTCCACCGACTGCATGCTTATCTTTTTTATAAGCTGCTGCTCGGGGTCGGCTTTCGGGTCGGGGATGTCAAGCTGAGCATCCTCGTCATCGTCGCTCACGGTAAGAGATACCTGCTGCTTTCGGCTTTTCGAGCGCAGAAAATCAAGGCAGACGTTCGTCGTTATCCTGTATATCCACACGGAAAACTTACTGTCGCCCCTGAACGAGGAAAGGCTGCCGTAGGCCTTGATAAACGCCTCCTGCGTCATATCGAAGGCATCGTCGCGGTCCCCCACCATGCGCAGCGCAAGGTTATAGACCGTTTTTTCGTACCTCAGCACAAGCTCCTCAAAGGCGTTTGCGTCGCCGCCGAGAACTTTTTCGATTATTTTCTTTTCAGAAACTTCAGTCATACAAGCTCTCTCTTTATACCTTTTATTATTTCCTCAAGCTCATCGAGCGTTTCGACCTTCACAAGGCGCTGCTTATAGTACCCGGCGTACGCAACGCCCTTGAGGTACCACGGTATCTGATGCCTCGCCTCAAGACATGCAAGGCGCTCACCGAATTTTTCCGCATACATTTTTGTATGCCTTAAAGCGAGATCCATGCGCTCGGCAAGCGGCGGCGTTTCCGGTATCTCTTTGCCGGAGAGCAGTGCGTTTGCCTCGGCAAAAAGCCACGGATCTCCGAACACTCCGCGCCCTGCCATAGCAAGATCGCAGCCGGTGTAGCGCAGGATATGCGCCGCATCCTCGGCGGAAAATATATCGCCGTTTGCGATGACCGGAATGTCAACGGATTTTTTCACCTCGCGGATGATATCCCAGTCCGCACGGCCGGAGTACATCTGCGCTCTCGTTCTGCCGTGCACGGCTATCGCGGAAGCCCCCGCCTGCTGCATTATCTTTGCAAACTCCACGGCATTGACGCTTCCGCCGTCAAATCCCTTCCGGAACTTGACCGTAACGGGGACATCGACGCTCGACACCACCGCCTGTACTATTTTCCCGGCAAGCTCCGGATCGCGCATGAGCGCCGAGCCGTCGCCGCTTTTGACGATCTTGCCCACCGGGCAGCCCATATTTATATCCAGCATATCCGCGCCGGAATATTCGATCGCCATAGGCGCTGCCTGTGCCATTATCTCCGGCTCGTGGCCGAATATCTGCGCGGCGAAGGGTCGGCAGCCGGGCAGATTATAAAGCAGGCTTTTTGTCTTATTATCGCCGTAGCACAGCGCCTTCGCACTGACCATCTCGGTCGTCGTGAGTGCGGCGCCAAGCTCGGTGCATATCGCACGGAACGCAAAATCCGTGACCCCTGCCATCGGCGCAAGCGTCAGCAAGCCGTTAATCTCAACATTGCCTATCTTCACCATAATATATCCAGTCCCACCGGGCAGTGATCCGAGCCCATGATTTCGGGCAGTATGTAAGCATCCTTTATGTTATCACGCAGCCTGTCGGATACGACAAAGTAGTCGATACGCCAGCCGACGTTGCGCTCACGCGCAGCCGCACGGTAGCTCCACCACGAATACGCATCGCGCTTATCGGGGTAAAGCGTGCGGAAGCTGTCGATAAATCCGGCATCGAGAAGCTCGGTGAACTTGCCGCGCTCTTCGTCGGAAAAGCCTGGGTTAAAGTGGTTAGTATCGGGATTTTTAAGGTCTATCTCACAGTGGGCAACGTTCATATCGCCGCAGACTATGACGGGCTTAAGCTTATCCAGCCCCATAAGATACCCTCGGAAATCATCCTCCCAGCTCATGCGATAGTCCAGGCGCTTGAGCTCGTTCTGCGAATTCGGAGTGTAGACACATACAAGGAAAAATTCATCGTATTCGAGTGTTATTGATCTGCCCTCCGTTTCGTGTCCGGGGATGTTTTGTCTCACGCTTATTGGCGTGTGCTTTGTAAATATTGCCGTACCGGAATAGCCTTTCTTTTCGGCATAGCTCCAGTAGCTTTCGTATCCGGGCAGATCAAGCTCTATCTGACCTTCCTGTAATTTTGTCTCTTGCAGGCAGAAAAAATCCGCGTCAAGCGACCAGAATATATCCTCAAAGCCCTTTTTTACGACGGCGCGCAGGCCGTTTACATTCCAGCTTATAAATCTCATTCGTTCAGCCCCCTCGCGTCGGAAAGCGCAGCATTGCGCAGCCTCGGTGCCTCGCCGGACGCGCCGTTTTTTGTGTTCTCGGTTTTTACTGCAACAAGGCGGTTTATCTTAACGCCCATTTCACGGAACTTGCACTCGTAGTCGGTCATGACTCCGCCCTCGCCGCCGGCATGCAGGTCATTGGTCACGCTGTGGACCTCCCAGCCCTCGGCCTTTATCTGCTCAAGCGACCAGGTAAACAGCGGCAGATTATCCGTCTTGAAGCATACCTCACCGCGCATTGGCAGGATATCGGCATATATCCGCAAAAAATTCGGAGATGTGAGCCGGTGCTTTGCGTCGCGGCTTTTCGGCCACGGGTCGCAGAAGTTTAGGAAAATGCGCTCGACCTCGCCGGGAGCAAACACCTCGCGCAGCTTCAGTGCATCCATAGATATAAACCGCACATTGCCTATATCTTCGGCGCAGGCGCGCTCCATGGCGATGACCATAGCATCCTCGACCCTTTCAAGCGCTATAAGCTCCGCGCCGGGATTTTCCTTTGCCGTGCCGACCGTAAATTGGCCCTTGCCGCAGCCTATCTCGAGCCACAGGCTTTTTCCGGGAAAGCTCTCACGCCATTTCCCGCGCAGGGCGGCAGGCTCGGCTATCTGCACCGCGGCGCACTTTTCCATGCGCGGCTGCAAATTCGGTTTTTTTCTCATTCGCATTTATCGATCACTCTCCGAAGCTTTATCCATAGTAAAATACCATACATTCGACAAAACATCAATCCGAAAATCATTCAATATCAACACATTTTCGGCAAAAAACCGGACATTTTCTGACATATAACTACTTGAAAACTTAAAAATCTTATGATATAATGCAATAATCAAATAATTAACACCCCTTTGTTGCGTTTTTAAGGAGAATAAATATATGAAGCGTGTAAAAGTATCTAATAACGTAATCCGCCGCCTTCCCAGATATCTTAGAAAGCTCGACGAGCTTACCGATGCAGGCGTGAGCCGTATATCATCCGGCGAGCTGGGCCGCCAGCTCGGTCTCACCCCCTCGCAGATCCGTCAGGACTTCAGCTGCTTCGGCGAGTTCGGCCAGCAGGGCTACGGTTATAAAGTCACCGCACTTCGCGCTGAGATCGCATCCATCCTCGGCATGGACAGGGGCTACAGCGCCATCCTCATCGGTGTTGGTAACCTCGGTCAGGCACTTCTGTGCAACTTCTCATTCAAGACCTGGGGCTTTGACCTCAAGGCCGCGTTCGACGTTAAACCGCAGCTTATCGGAACCGATTACGAGGGCGTAAAAATCCACGACATGGCCACCCTGCCGCAGTTCCTTTCCGAAAACAAGGTCGATGCAGCCGTTCTGTGTGTTCCCAAGGCTCACGCGGTTCAGACCACCGAGCTTCTCACCTCGCACGGCGTGAACGCGATCTGGAACTTCACCAACGTCGAGCTGACCGCTCCCGAGAGCAGCACCATCGTTGAGAACATCCACTTCTCCGACTCTCTGCTGTCGCTGAGCTACTACATCTCCGAGGATAACGACGAGAAGGCCGCAAGAGCTGCAAGAATGAACAAATAAGCTTACCATTTCAAAAGCCGGCTTTTGGCCGGCTTTTTTCTTTGGAGGGACAACACATGTCAGACACGATAGCCGCCGTTTCCACCGGCACTCAGGTCTGCGCGATAGGCATCGTCCGTATGTCCGGAGGCAAGGCGATCGAAATCGCAGACAGGCTCTTTTCGCCCGTGTCGGGGCGCAAAATGGCCGACTGCGAGGACAGAAAGCTCATCTACGGCAAGCTCTGCGACGAGCAGGGGCGGCTTCTGGATATCTGCCTTTGCACGATAAGCCGCGCTCCGAACAGCTACACCGGCGAGGACACCGCCGAATTTCAGTGCCACGGCTCGCCCGTCGTTCTGCGTGCGGTGCTTGAGGCGGCGTTCGGCCTCGGCGCGAGGCAGGCTCTGCCCGGCGAGTTCACAAAGCGCGCATTTCTCAACGGCCGCATGGATCTTTCAGGCGCGGAGGCAGTCGCGGATATCATCGACGCCGAAACCGCCGAGGCCGCGCGCAACGCAGCCGGTCAGCTCGGCGGAGCGATATCGCGACGCATCGATGAAATATACGGTACGCTCACCGACATAAGCTCGCACTATCACGCGGTGCTCGACTATCCCGACGAGGATATCGAGGACTTCACCCTTGCGCGATACGAATCGGATATAGAGCGCTGCACGGCAGTGCTTGAAAGCCTTCGCGCAAGCTATGACAGCGGAAAGCTTCTGCACTCGGGCGTTCCGGCTGCGATAGTCGGGCGGCCCAACGCCGGAAAAAGCTCGCTTTTGAACGCCGTTCTGGGCTATGACCGCGCCATAGTCACCGATATCCCCGGCACGACGCGCGACACGATCGAGGAAAAGCTGCGTCTCGGCGGCGTACTGCTTCGTTTGACCGACACAGCCGGCATACGTGAGACCGACGATGAGATCGAGCGCATGGGCGTCACGCGCTCGCGCAGAGCGATGGAGCAGGCAGAGCTTGTTCTCGCCGTCATCGACGGACACCGCGAGATAACGTGTGAAGATCTTGAGCTTATAAAATGCGCCGAGCGCGCGCCGCACGGCATCGTCATTTTATCCAAACATGACCTTGGCAGTTTGAGCAAAATGCCCGAAACGACACTGCCGGTCATCGAGATAAGCTCCGTCACCGGCGAGGGGCTTGATAAGCTCGAGGACACGGTGCGCGCGCTGTTTCCCATGCCGGTCGCGCCTGCCGGCGAGATACTGACGAATGCCCGGCAGTTTGACGCCGTTTCGCGCGCGCTTGAATCCATGAAAGCAGCCGGCGGCGCGATGCGCTCGGGCTGCACGCCCGACATAGTCCTCACCGAGACCGAGACCGCCATGGCCGCCCTCGGCGAGCTTACCGGACGCACCGTGCGCGAGGAGGTCACGAACCGAATATTCGAGCGCTTCTGCGTTGGTAAATAGAAAGACAAGAAGCAAAAACAGACGGCTGGGCCGTCTGTTTTTTATTTCAGGAACGGAAGTCCCGTCTGGGGGCGCGGATAGAACAGCACCTTCGGGCAGACCTTGCCCGTCAGAGCCATTGCGCGCTCAAGCGCCTTCTGCACATCGCGGACAGGCTCCATTAGCATCGTGCGCGCCTCGTCGTCGCTCACGTTCGGGCAGCTGAGTATTACCCTTGCGCCCTTGCGGTATATCTTCGCAAGCAGCAGGACGTGATCCATCTGGATCTCGTAATGCTCGGTCGTCCACTTTTCTATCTCCGGCAGCGTTTTTCCAGAGCCGAACGCGCGCAGCATATCCGGGGAATTCACGCCCTCGCCGCAGCCGCAGGTGAGCAGCGTCACGATATCGCCGTCGAGTATCTCCGTAAGGCCTATAAGCGCCTTTGCCGACTGATAAAAGTCGATATCCAGCGGCTGACCGGGGCAGGTCACGATAACGTCGGGCTTTTCGATGCCGACGCCGAGATAATCGCGCACATATTTGACCGCCGCGCTGTGGCACTCGACAAGACTGCCGGTGAAAACGGCTGCAATTTTCATCTCGTTATTGAGAATGCAGTTTACGCCGAAGTCAATGCCGAACAGCTCGGCGGCTTCGATCATATCGTCGCTCACGGGGTTTCCGTCGATCTTGCCAATGGCCGCGTTGGGGTCAAGTATCCGCTCGGGGCGGTGGTTTATGCGGATCGTCTCCTCGCTCGATATGCCGGGCAGCACGGACTTTCGTCCGCCGGAGAAGCCTGCGAACTCATGCGGCTCGACCTTGCCGATCTGAACATGAACATCGCACTCATATGCCCTGCGGTTTACCGTCACGGGCGTTCCGTTCGAGCTGTCGCCGAGATATATAAGATTATCCTTGTCAAACGGTGTGTGGTTTACGCACGTTACCTTGCCGTAAAGCTCGCCGAGGGCGCACTTCATCTCGTCCTCGGTTGCCGGGCGGTGAACCCCGATGGCAACGAAAAACGTGATATTCTCAAGTTCTATGCCGCCCTTAACAAGCTCATCGACCGCGACCTTCGCCATGGGCGCCGTGGGAATGCCGCGCGTTGCGTCCGATATCAGGACGCAGGCGGTCTTTGCGCCTTTGTCGCGCACTATCTCATGCAGGGTTTTGCCGGAAACAGGCTCGGCAAACGCCTTTTCGATCGCCGTGCGCTCGTCTATCGCCGCAAGCTGCCTTGTCTGCACCATTCCGGCGCAGTTGGCTTCCGGCAGGCGCAGCTCGATGCCGAGCATCGTGTCTTTATATATGCACACGCCGTCTTTATTTTCTAATGTATACATTGCGCTGTCCTCCAGGATAAGAAAATCGGAGGGGCAGAGCCCCTCCGACTGTAATTATTTTGCCATCAAAGCTCGACGTCCTTGCCGCCGGTGAGATCCTCTTCGGGCTTCTCGATGCAGGCATGGTTGCCCTTGCCGGTGAAATCGCAGATGAAGTTGCGCAGCTCAAAGAGCGTTACCGGTACGAATGCAACGGGTATTGCCGCGTAAGCCCATGCATAGGGGATCCTGAGTGCAGGCGTCAGACGGAATCCGGCCTTCATGCAGTACTGTATGCCGATGACGACCATAAGAATGCAGATGCAGACTATGATAAACTGCGTCAGCTTGGTCAGGAAGTTCTGAACCTTCTTCGGCATGTGCTCTTTGAAGACAACGATCGCGACGTGCTCGCGGCGTGCGGCAAGCACCGCAACGCTCATCATGCCGAACCAGACGAGCATTATCTTCAGCAGCTCTTCCGACCATGTCAGTGAGTTGTTCAGAACATAGCGGAATACGATGTGAGCCATGAGGATAACTACCATCGATACCAGCACGAGTATGAGCAGCACCTTCATTATCTTGAATACTACTTCGAGGGCTTTGTCAATTTTTTCAACCATTTGTCTTCTCCTTCCGGATGTGTCTTCAGCCGCCTCGGCGGTCAGACGTTAGAGAAATCAGAACTTGGAAATCTGTGCGAGAACGTCCTTAACGTCGTTCATGTACTGGTCAACGGCATCCTGACCGATGTCCTTAGCAACGAGCTTGATAACGGCAGGCTGTGCAACCTTTGCCATCTCGGCTCTTGCGTCTGCGGATACTTCATTTATCTGCATGCCGTACTTGTCGGCGAGGTCGGCAAGGATGAGATCCTCACGCTCGAGGTTGCAGAAGCGGCTGAATTCCTGAGCGTAGATAGCGCCGGCCTGAACGACCTTCTGATATGCCTGGGGCAGGCTGTTGAAGAACTCGAGGTTGCAGACCAGAGGCATTGCGTCATAGATGTGGTTGGTCAGCGACAGGTACTTCTGGACCTCATAGAGCTTCTTATCGGTGACGTTTGCGATGGGGTTCTCCTGTGCGTCAACGACCTTCTGAGAAAGGGAGATGTACAGCTCAGAGAATGCTACGGGAGTGGGATTGGCGCCGAGTGCGGAGAAGGACTCCATGTGGTTGTTATTCTGCATGGTGCGCAGCTTAACGCCCTTGAAGTCGGCAATGCTGTTGATAGCGGAAACGTTGCTGGTGACCTGGCGCATGCCGTTTTCCATGTAAGCCATGCCCTTGAGGCCCTGAGCTTCCATCTTATCGAGGAGGTTGGTGCCGACATAGCTGTCGAGAACCATCCATGCTTCGGTGTAGGAATTGTAAACGAAGGGGATGTCCATTACTTCGAACTCGGGAACGTAGGATACGACCGGAGCGAAGGATGCAACTGCCATCTCGAGGTTGCCCTGAGCGACCTGCTCAAGAGTCTCTTCCTCGCCGCCGAGCTGGCCGGAAGCACAGACCTCTACCTGGACCTTGCCGTTGGTGTGGGACTCAACGTACTTCTCCATCTGATACAGGCCGAGAGTTGCGGGGTAAGAGTCGGAGTTTTCGCAAGCGATACGGATGGTGTAGGTCTCGTCGCCTACATCCTCGCCGCCGGCGCTGTTACCGCCGTTGCCGCCGTTGCCGCAGGCGCACAGTGCAAACACCATGACCAAGGCAAGAAGCAGTGCAATGATTCTTTTTGACATTTTCATTTCTCCTTTTTAATTTTTCGTTATTTTCAGTTAACTAACGACTATGAGAGGTAGCCCATCGACTCCGGCAGCCACAGAGCGATATCGGGAACAAATGTCACGAGCAGCAGTATGGCTATCGTCGTCAAAAGGAATGGCAGGGCTTCTTTTGCCGTTTCCTCTATGCGGACGCCTGCAATGGGGCTGGTGACGAACAGCGTGACGCCGAAGGGCGGAGTTGCAAGACCTACGACGAGGTTTATGCAGAATACAAGGCCGATGTGCAGAGGATTGATGCCGATCGCCCATGCTATGGGGGCGATGATCGGAGCGAGGATAACGGTGGATGCGTAGTCATCCATGAACATGCCGCAGACAAGAAGCAGCACGTTGACAAGCAGCAGGAAGCCCCACTGCGGCATCTGGCTCAGAGGCTCGATGAGCAGGCTCATGACGCGCTCGTTTGCGATGCCCCATGCCATTGCGGTGCCTGCGCCGGCGAGGATGAGAACGAGGCCGGAGGTGGAGGCAGCTTCAATGATCATATCGGGGATATCCTTGAGCTTGACCGAGCGATTTACAAAGAAAGCGATGATCGCACTGTAAACGACTGCAACGCCGGATGCTTCGGTGATCGAGAATATACCGCTGAATATACCGCCGAGGATGATGACCGGCAGGAAGAGGGCCGGCAGAGCCTTAATGGTAGCCTGTCCTTTTTCCTTCCAGGTGGACTTGCCGTAGGACGGATAGCCGCGCTTTTTCGCGGTGCGGTGTGCGATGACGCACTGCATGAGAGCTATAAGTATAGCAGGGGTAACGGCCGCCATAAACAGGCCGGCTATCGAGGTGTTGCCGACTGCCGTGCAGTAAAGGATCATCAGCACGCTCGGCGGCATGATCGGGCCGAGCAGCGAAGCCGAGGACATGACCGCAGCCGAGTACGCCGGCGAATAGCCTTCCTTCTTCATCATGGGGATGAGGAAAACGCCGAGGGACGCAGCCGATGCGACCGCCAGACCGACGATCGAGCCCATCAGCAGCGATGCACCGATGGTGACGATAGCGATGGCGCCCTTGAAGTTGCCGAACCACACGTTAACGAATTTGACGAGCGATTCAAGCAGGCCGCCGCGCAGCATAAGCTGGCCGGTAAGTACGAAAAACGGTACTGCGAGGAATGAGAAGCTGTTCATGCCTCCGTACATTTTTATCGCAAGCTGGACAATGTTGAGGTCTGCCGAAAGCAGGTAGACCACAGTGGTGATAAGAAGGTTGTATGCGATTGGCAGGCCGATTATCATCAGTGCCAGGAAGCATACGATCATCAGTATCAATGACGTTGACATAGCTTCTCTCCTTATAGGCTCTCTGGATTTGTAGGTTCGCGGTGCTGCGCATTTTTTGTGTATTTTGTGGGATGCACAGTTTATACCGCGTTGTTATCATTATAACTGTTTTTATGAAAAAATATATAACTATATTAACTTGAATTATTAAAATAATAATTTTAGTATTTTCTGTACAAAATAATACTGCACTTTTTGTGCATAAATTTCACTTGACAAGCTTAAATTTATAGCTTTTTAACAATCATTTTTAAATTGCATGTTAAAGGGCTTTAAAAAATATAACTCCGTTAACGAGAAACGAAATTATCCGCCGCTTTGTTTGACTTTGTATTCGTTTGTCATTATATTTATTATATCGCTGCGATATATCGCAGGAGCGTAACCGTTCATAATACCTGTTGGAGGAATGACATATGCAGAAAAAGATCAAGAACCGTGAGGCGTTACTGTCGCACGGCGACATCAACGGAAGAAAGATCGTTCTGGACATCACCGAGAAAACGCTTCAGCATCTCGATGCTTACGAGCGCATCAAGAGCATCGCACATATGGAAGGCGATACACTTTGCATCGGCTCGCGCCGCTGGGATCTGAGCAAGAAGCGCAACGTCTATCTGCTCGGCGCAGGCAAGGCCTGCAATCATATGGCCATGGCTGTTGACGAGATCCTCGGCGACCATCTTACGCGCGGCATTGCCATAGTTAAAATAAAGGAAGACACAGATGTTTTCCGCAAGACCGACGTCTATGTCGGCGGTCACCCCCTGCCCAACGAAGAGGGTCTGCGCGCATGCAAGGAGATCATAAAGCTCGTTGACAGTGCAAACGAGGATGATCTTTTTATAGTAGTAATAAGCGGCGGCTCGTCCGCTCTCATGAGCTGCCCCATCGAGGGAATAACTCTTCAGGACGAGATCGACACCACCGACGTCATGCTCAAGTCCGGCGCAGGCATTTATGAGATAAACGCCATCCGCCGCCACATCTCGGCCATGAACGGCGGCATGCTCGCAAAGCGCATCCGTGAGCGCGGCGCCGAGCTTATCGGCTTCGGCATCTCCGATGCGGTCGGCACTCCGGCGACCGGCGATATCGGCGAGCCGTACAAAAACTACAAGGGCACTCCCATGGGTCCGGATCAGACCACGCTTGAGGAGGCACGTCAGGTCATCCGCGATTACGACGTTGCAGACCGTCTGCCCAAGAGCGTTGTTGACTACCTGATGAACGTAGGTCCCGAGGGTGAAACTCCCAAAGCTTTCCCCGAAAACACCTATTTCCTTATAAACAGCCTGCCCGACTCCTGCCTGACGGCAAAGCGCATATCCGAGGAGATGGGCATTCCGGCAATAATCCTCACCTCTTATCTCGAGGGCGAGGCCAAGGACGTCGGAACGGTGTTCGCCTCCCTCGCACGCGAGATACAGAACTACGGCAACCCCATAAAGCCGCCCTGTGTCCTGCTGTGCTCCGGCGAAGCCACCACCAAGATCCTCGATAACTCCACCATCACCGGCCACGGCGGCCCCGGCCAGGAGCTTACGCTTTCCTACTCCATTTCCGGCAAAAAGGCCCCCGGCTGCGTGTGCCTGTCCATCGACTCCGAGGGCACCGACGGAACCACCGTCGTTGCAGGCGGCATGACCGACTCCACCAGCTACGACGCCGCATGCGAAAAAGGCATCGACGTTTTTGAAAACCTGCGCGGCCACGCCTGCTTTGAAGCGCTCGACGCGATCGGCGACGCAGTGTTCACCGGCAACACCGGCACAAATCTGTGCGATTTTAATATAATGTATGTTCCTGAGCTGCCTGCCAAAAAGCTCAAGGGCAGCCGCATCAAAAAGGTTCACGCACGCCAGATCATCGACTGCAAGTGCCGCCCGATGGTCGAGGTCGACGTTATAACCGAGGACGGTTCGATCGGCACCGCCGCAGCTCCCACCGGCTCCTCCGTCGGCATGCACGAGTCCTTCGTTCTTCGTGATAGCGACCCTGCCGAGTACGACGGCATGTCCGTACACAAGGCCGTTGCAAACGTAAACGACATAATCGGCCCTGCGCTCATCGGCATGGATACCCTCGACCTCGATGCCATCGACAGAAAGATGATCGAGCTTGACGGCACGGACAACAAGTCCAAGCTCGGCGGCAACGCGATCTACTCTGTCTCCGTAGCTGCCTACCGTGCAGCAGCGGCAAGCCTCAAGCGTCCGCTTTACGACTACATCGCAGGCGGCGATATCAAGACCGTTCCCATCCCCTCCTTCAATGTTCTCAACGGCGGCAACAACGCCGGCATAAAGCAGGCGTTCAACGAATTCATCGTCATGCCCTACCGCGCATCGGATATCGAGCAGGCAGTCGAAATAGCCGTCAAGGTCTTTAACCGCCTCGGCAAGGTCATCCGCGAGTACACCGGCTCCGAGCCTCGTGTCGGCGGTTCGTTCGGCTGGTGCGCTCCGTCGGAGGATCCCGAGGTCTGCCTGAACCTCATCCAGAAGGCGATCGACGACTGCGGCTACACCGAGCAGTGCGCCTTCGCGCTCGACTGCGCCATGAGCGAAATGTACGACCGCGAGAGCAAAACCTATTACCTCAACGGCAAGCAGGTCACGACAGACGAGGTCATCGCCTATGTCAAGGCCCTGACCGAAAAGTACAACTTCGTGTTCATCGAGGATATGCTCGACGAGGACGACTGGGACGGCTTTGAGAAGGCACACAAGGAGATCACCCGTACCTTCATCATCGCCGACGACTTCACAGTTTCCAACCCCGAGCGCATCCGCAAGGCATATGCGTGCAACAGCATCGACGGCTTCATCCTCAAGCCAAACCAGGTCGGCACAATCTCCGAGGCGCTCGAGTCCCACCGCTTTGCCAACGAGCACGGCCTGTTCTCGATAACCTCCGGCCGCAGCGGCGGTGTTGTCGGCGACGTGGTAATGGATCTCGCAGTCGGACTTCAGATACCGTTTATCAAAAACGGCTGCCCGCGCTCCGGCGAGAGGATCGACAAGCTCAACTTCCTCATGCGCGTCAAGGATAATTATCCCGGCTGCCACATGGCAAAGATCGACGACATAGTTAAGTTCTAAAAACGCAAACAGCCGCCGCAGTTCAATTGACTGCGGCGGCATTTTTCATTTATTCGGTTTTATGCGATGCTGCCCTTATCGTTGACGGCCTTTACGGCCAGCATCGAATAGTTCCAGTTATTTTTCATCGCAAGCTCCGCGCCGAAGGGATCCTTCATGCGGAAGCTTTCTATCATAAGCTTGTGGTCATTATATGACGTGCCCATCGTGTTATTGCGGAAAAACAGATAGTCCAGCCGCGCAATGTGCACCCACAGCGCCGAGCAGAATTCTTCGATATATTCGTTTCCGGCGATCTCGAGTATCTTTTCGTGAAAGCTCTTGTCGGCCATCAGAATGCTCTCGGCATCGTTCCGACGCTCCGTCACCTCGCCGAACACAGCGTTGAGCCTTTCAAGCTCCTCAACATCGGCAGCGTCGGCCTTTTCCACCGCAAGGCGAACGGCAAGGCATTGCAGGGTCTGCATCGGCAGATAGTAGCTCTCGATATCGTCCAGCGCAAGGTCTGCGACTATCGTCGCCCTGCCGGGATAGGTGAAGATGAGCTTCTGCTGCTCGAGCATTTTCAGCACCTCACGCACCGGCGTGCGGCTCACATTAAAGTATTCAGCGATCTCCGTATCGGATATTTTCTCGCCGGGCTTGAGCTGCATAACTGTTATCCAGTGCTGCAAAGTTTCGAGTATATCGTTTTTCGTCAGCGAATCGAGTTTCGCATGTGGATAGTTGGGAAGCGGCATTTTTTGCCCTCCGTTGAAAGCTTAACTGATGCAATTATAGCATCACAAAAACACGCCGTCAAATCATTCCTTGCAATATCAGTCTGCATATTGTACAATAAGTATCGGAAAGTATTATTTAGAACATATGGAAGGACGGGTGAATATGCTCTTCACCTCAAAAGTAAGTGCCGCATACGGCAAACTGACGCATTCACAGAAGGTAGTCGCAAATTACGTTGACGAAAATTATGAGGATATTGCCTTTTCCACGCTTGAGGAGCTGGCGGAAAAGATAGGAGTGAGCACGACAACGGTCATTCGCTTTGCCCGTGCGCTTGACTATTCCGGCTTTTCCGAGATGCAGGACAGCATAAAAAAAGAGATACAGACCAAAGGCTCGCTGCCGGACAGGCTCGAGCGCGCGGCCGCTTCATCCGGAAATGACCTGCTCGAGGAGGCTTTCTCGACCGATATAAAGAACATTCAGCTCACGCTCGCAGGGCTGCATGCAGACGATCTCGAAAAGGCAATCGAAATGATAAGCGGAGCAAACAACATATATGTTCTGGGCATGCGCAGCAGCTTCTCGCTTGCACACTACATGGTATCGCGCCTGGGCGAGATAAAGCGCAACGTGCATTTTATCCAGACCACAGGCCTCATCTACCCCGAAGAGATAGTCAACGCAGAGGCCGGAGATGTTTGCATTGCCTACATTTTTCCGCGTTATTCGCGCATCGGCATCAACATACTCGCGTGGATGCGCAGCCGTGGGATCAAGGTCGTGCTGTTCACGTCCAACAATGATCTCCCCGTCAAGGCCTACGGCGACGTATGCTTCAACTGCTCGATAAAAAGTGTTTCCTGCAAAAACTCGCTGACAGCTCCCATGTGCCTGACAAACTACCTTGTCGCGGAGCTTGCCCTCCGCAATTACGAGGAGGCGCACGACGTGCTCTCGCGAACCGAGGAAATACTCAGCACCGGATTTTATCTCGGAATTTAAGATTCACGAAAAAAACGGCTTCCCACGAGAAGCCGTTTTTCTCTATTTATCCAGCGCTATGCCCATGAGCGCCTGCTTTATGCGGAATATCTGCGTTGCCTGGGCGACGTTGAAATCATCAAGCTGCTTATTGAGCTTATCTATCGCGGCAAGCTGGTTTTGCGTAAGGCCGAGCGTTTTTTCGCCGCCGTCAGATGCCTTGCGGCTGACAACGATGCCGTCGGCGTCGAGCTTTGCTTTGTTTATTATCTCCTCGGCCTTTGCGTTTGCGTCCTTTATCATTTCGTCGGCCTTTGCCTGCGCGCCCATGATAAGCTCGGCGACCCGCTCCTTGGAAAGCCCAACATCGTCTATCTGCCGGCGCAGCTCGTTATTTTCCTCTATAAGCTCCGCAAACGCGGCCTTGATCTCCTCCATCCGGGCATCGACCTTATTGGCGTTGTAATACTTCTGCTTTGCGATATCAAACGTTATGCCGTCAAAAAACTCCATCGTCACTGACATATTTCACCCTCCGCATTTTATACACATATATAGAGCTAATATAGCGCATTTTACGCAAAAATTCAATGCACTTTTCGCGGCGTTGCGGAAGATTTTTCTTATGATCATCTTAAAAGTGTTGACAAATTATGAACTTATTAATAAGATGTTAACAGCAGTGCCTCAGGGCACATAAACGCAAAATTTAATTAAAGGGGAGAAACATGAAAAAATCAGCTCTTACCACCACGATCAGCATCCTGCTCATCGTCGCATCGCTGTTCGCGCTTATCGCCGCCGGGTTCGGCGTCAAGGACGGACTTGCGATAAAGCAGTACAAGGAAGAGGATGCGAAGGCGGCAGACGTTGTAGGCGATCTTGAAAAGGCCATCGGTATGCTCAAGGAGAACGAGGCAGCCTATCTTGAAGGTGTCGGGACCTACGCCAAGGGTCTGAGCGACTATGCAGCCGGTCAAAAGGCCTATAACGAGGGCAAGGCTACTCTTGCTCAGGGCTATAAAGACTATGACGAGGGCAAGGCCACGCTCGCGCAGGGCTACAAAGACTATGCCGCCGGCAAAAAGGCGCTTGAGGAAGGGCGCGCAAAGGTCGCGGCAGGTCAGGCGATGATCGACGCGAACACCGACGCCT
>OGYD01000361.1_pt1 | contig 38400 bp, 30 predicted proteins | sample 1576441 | NCBI WGS metagenome assembly OGYD01 (sample SAMEA3541537, study PRJEB24748) | human gut metagenome | biome: human gut; feature: human-associated habitat; material: faeces | place: China | collected 2012 | reverse complement strand
AGCTGTGCTCCCGCCCTTTCTTTGTTGACTTATATGCAACGACGGATATAATGAAAATAACAGGAATTCCCTGATTAAATTATTTGTATAACGAGAGAGGAGAGAAACGATGAAAAAGCTATTTGCATTGATGCTTGGCCTGCTGTCCTGCACACTACTGCTCTGCCTGTCTGTCAACGCAGTCGAGCTGTATGTCGACACAGAGTTGGTGCAGACCGATGTGCCGCCGCAGTTGGTGAGCGGCCGCACGCTTGTGCCCATGCGGGCGATTTTTGAGTATCTGGGCGCGGAGGTCACGTGGGACAATGACACTCGAACGGCGACTGGTACGCTGGATGACACAGTCGTGATCATCCAGATCGATAATACAACAGCTTACGTCAACGATGTGCCGTACACGCTGGATGTGCCTGCGCAAATCATCGGAAACCGGACAATGGTTCCGGCACGCTTCGTTTCGGAATCGCTTGGCTGCGTCGTCACATGGTATAATGAGACGCAGACGGCGGCAGTTGCGAATAAGACGAAGGGCGAGCACATCTATGTGACAAAGACGGGCAAGCGTTATCACTATTCCGGTACCTGCAACGGCGGTACTTATTACGAAGCAACGCTCGCTGAGGCGATGGGCAGAGGCCTCACTCCCTGCGACAAATGCGTGCTGACAAAGAACTGAATCTTTTCGGAATAGGGTAAGGGCGGGAGCTATGCTCCCGCCCTTACTCATTATTTTCCTGCTATCCTGCTTGCTTTTATCCTTAGATGACGCCATACTCCTTGAGGAGCTTTTCAATGTCGGTGCCTTCGATTTTGCCGAGAGCTTTCTTGACGGCCATCTTTTCCATGAAGCCCATGTCCATGTCGGTGGCCTTCTTGCCGTCGCGCAGCTTGACAGTTGCGTTGAGCAGGTCGCGCACATCATACACGCTGCCCCAGACCTCGGGCACGCCGCGGTCGACGTTGCAGAGCGTGTAGACCGCTTCCATCGCAGTGCGGATGGAGTACTCGGTGGTGAACACGGTGTCGCGCGGGGTATCGGCGAACTGGCCGACGAACGCGAGGTTGACCGAACCGTCGGGCACGACCTTCGGGCGGTCGCCTTCGGCTCTGGGCTCAAAGAACGTGGTGACGTAAGGCATCATGCACGGCGTGGTGTTGCATTCGTTCGTGGCCAGATCCATGATCTGATCCTCGGGGATGCCGATGTGGTACAGCCACTCTGCCGCCAGCTCGATGCCGGTGCAGTCGCACATGTTCTTCTTGATGAAGTCGCCCTTGTCGTCCCAGCAGTTGAGGCCGTAGACCCAGATCAGGCAGTGATCCTTCGGCTGCTCCTGGAACTGACCCTGACGGTTGATGGTCCAGCTGATGAGCCAGCTCGAATCGCGGCAGGTGACGATGCCGCCGGTGACGACCTTACCGGAGAGCGGGTCGCGCTTGCAGATCTTCTGGATCGCATCGAGGATCTGCTTGTTGGCCGTATCGACCGTCCAGGACTCCCAGCTGGTCTCCTTGATGTCCTTGAAGAACTTCTCGGGACGGCCGAAGGCCGGATCCTGCGCGGCAAGCTTCTTCCACATCTCGACGGACGGGCCTTCGCCGTTCTTGACCTTCACGACCGGCGCGTGGGTGTTATCGCCGTAAGCGGACGCGTCGCCCTGGCAGCCGTTGGTGCAGATGACGAGATCGTTCTCGGTCAGCTCGATGACCTTTTCCACACCGCCCTGGGTGTACTCGATCTTCTTGGCGACCTTCTTGTCCTCGGTGCAGTCGCAGACGATGTTCGTGACCGTGGTGTCGAAGAGGACCTTTCCGCCGTGGTCGGTGATGTATTTGCACATCGGGAGGATCATGGACTCATACTGGTTGTAGCGGGTGAAGCGCAGCGCGCTCAGGTCGGGCAGACCGTCGATGTGGTGGATGTAGCGCTGCAGGTAAAGCTTCATCTCAAGGGCGCTGTGCCACTTCTCGAACGCGAACATGGTCTGCCAGTAGGTCCAGAAGTTCGTGGCGTAGAACTCATCGTCGAACACGTCATCGATCTTCTTGTCCTCGAGGGACTTATTGGTCGCCATGAACAGCTTGAGCAGCTGCGTGGCGGCGCCCGGCGTCAGGCCGTACTTGCGGTCGGTGTGGGCGTCCTGGCCCTGTTTCTCGGTGACGCGGCACAGGGAGAAGTTCGGGTCTTCCTTGTTGAGGTAGTAGTACTCGGAGAAGATCGTCTCGCCCGGGTTCACGATCGACGGGATGGACTTGAACAGATCCCACATGCACTCGAAGTGGTTATCCATCTCACGACCGCCGCGCATGATGAAGCCCTTGGTCGCATCGTAGATGCCGTCGCAGGAGCCGCCGGCTACGGGCAGGTGCTCAAAGAGCGTGATGTGCTCACCGGGCATCTGTGCATCGCGGATCAAAAAGCAGGCCGCTGCCAGACCGGCCAGACCGGTGCCGACGACGTAAGCCGACTTATTCTCGATGCCTTCAGGTTTTTTCGGCGTTGCAAACGCCTCATAGTTACCGCTGCTGTAATACATTCTGTGTACCTCCCATTCATGATGTGTTTTCCGTATTTTTTGTGCAGTCCGTCTGCACGGTTTCTTCTGTTACTGTCACTAACACTTGCTTCGAAAAAAAAGAAGCTTTCGTTTGACAATTATCAATATAGCGCATTTTGCCGTCTTTACTGCACCATTTGTTACACAAATGGCCGTAATTAAACATGACCGTGTGGTTTTGTTGAATGTCACAAGTTTGACGACTTTTCATTGTGTATTTTGACCATTTTTCGCCGCACGTCCGATTCGAATGTGTCATTTAGCACAAAAAATAGGCTGCTCGGAAGCGAAATCACGCTTCCAAGCAGCCTTGCCATCTATGAAATCGGAGAAAAACTGCCTATAAATTGGCCATACTCTCGAGTGCGGCGCGGTCGAGCACGTAGATCTTCCCGCGGCCGGTCTGCAGCAGCCCCATCTGGCGCATGCCCTCAAGCTCTCTGCTGATGACCTCTCTGGTCGTGCCGAGGTGGTGCGAGATCTCCTCGTGCGTGATGCGCGCGAAGCCGTCCTCAGGGTGTGCATCGGCTTTTTCAAGCACGACGCGCGCGATGCAGCTGCGCAGCGGGTGGAAGAAATAATACTCAATGTTATTGAGCACCTTCTGTACATTGCGCGCCACAGTGCTGCGCAGAAACTGCTCCACGACCGGGGCCTCGGCACAAAGCGGACGCAGCGCAACGATGTTGATATAGGCAAACACGGCATCACTGCTTGCCTGCAGGATGGGCATTGTGTCGCCCGGCTCTGCGCTGTCGAGCGTGTTGAGCACGCAGCAGCCGCCGCTGACGACCGACAGCAGCGTGATCTCGCGGCCGGTATCCGTCGCGATAAACACACGCAGCCCGCCGGAGAGCACGAGGAAAAGTCCGTTTCGCTCCGGCATGGAAAACACCACATTGTCCCCCGCGCGGTATGAGCGGACGATGGTGTTCAGGCGCAGCATCTGCTGCTGGGAGCTTGTGAGCGCATCCCAAAACGGCAGACACGGCGTGAAATCGTAGGAACGCTTGGTTCTATTCTTCTCCGTACTACTCACCTCCGCGATATTTGTCCATATGTTACTGCCACTAACACATCTGTGTAAAAAAAAGAAAACCAGATGATATTATCTTATCAAACCGGCGCGCCCTCTCTGTATCTTTTGTTACACATCTTGCGTTTTTTCAGTTTTGTTACACAACGCGGGTGTGCTCGGCTCATTTTTGATGTAGTTGACGAGCAGCTCGCCGGTGAATTGCACGACCGCGACCGGAGAGACGCCGAAGGACAGGTTCTCATAGATCGTCGTGCCGGTATATGCGTTGAGCAGGCACTGGTACACGGCATAGATGTTCACATCCGGCCGGATCGAGCCGTCGGCCACGCCCTCGCGCAGCGCCTTGAGCGCCGGGACGGGGATCTCGCGGTCGTAATACTTCCAGAAGACATTGTTGACGTCGTTGCCCGTCCCCTTCTCCGAGTAGGCGGAGAACATCTCACGCGTGTAGTCATACCACTCCGGCCGGCGGTCATAAGTGCGAAAATAGATATGCATGCAGACGACGAACTTCTCATACCCGTTCTTGCAGGACGCAGCCTCGCGGGTATACTGCGCCATGAAATCCGAGAAAAACGTCGCCAATGCATCGCGCCACGCGGCAAAGACAAGCGCGTCCTTGTTGCGGAAATAGCGATACAGCGACGTCGGTGTCAGGCCGGCAGCCTCGGCGATGCGGCTGATGGGCGTCGCGGCGATGCCGTCGGCAATGAACAGCGACTGCGCCACATGGATGACCCGCTGGATGTTCTGTTCGCGTTGCTCGCTGCGTTTCATGGCTGCACCTCCCGTGTGAATACTGCCTACAGTATGCCATGTTTCCCCGCCGTTTGCAACTGAAAATGAAAAGAGTGCGCTGCCGGGACGGAAATCCGCAAGCAAAAAATGGGCGCTCTGCCGAAGCAGAGCGCCCACACAGGGGTCACATTTTGCGCTGTGCGGCGATTAGGCCTGCTCAGCCTTCTTGCTGTTAGACGCGATCGCCTTGCCGCCCTCGATGACGAGGTCGATTGCAAGGATGACCAGCAGAACAGCCAGAATACCACGGATGTAGAACCAGGCAACGCCCTGGCCGCCGGCGATGATGCCGACGATCTGAGCCTTGATGGTGAACACCAGAGAGGTCAGCGTCACGAGGATCATGAAGATCATCGGGAAGATGAACATCTTGTTGTTTCTGCCCATCTTGCCGAGCCATGCGGCGACGGCCAGCAGGCCGAGGCCGGCGAGGAGCTGGTTGGCAGCGCCGAACAGGGGCCAGATCTTCGCATAGCCGGTCATGCCGAGCGCGATGCCGAGCACGACGGTGATCGCAGTGGAGACGTACGGGTTGCAGAGAACCTTGCGCGCGCCGGTAACGGTCGGGTCGGAGACCTTCTCACCGGGCTTGAGCCAGAACTCCTGGAACATGTAGCGAGCCAGACGGGTCGCGGTATCCAGAGAGGTCAGGCAGAACACGGAGACGGCCAGAACCATCAGCGTGTAGGTGACATTGATAGCACCTGCGCCGAAGACCTTGCCGAGCATCTCGGACAGGCCGGTCGCAAAGACGACGGTCGGGGTGACGACTTCGCCGGTCTTGTATCTCTCCCAGATGTACGCAACGGCGCACAGGGAAACGAGCGCGAGCACGCACTCAATGAGCATGCCGCCGTAGGCGATGGGCTGCGCGTCCTTCTCGTTGTTGAGCTGCTTGGCAGTCGTGCCGGAGCCAACGAGGGAGTGGAAGCCGGAAATCGCGCCGCAGGCGATGGTGACGAACAGGGCCGGGAACATATAGCCAAGGGAGCTGCCCGTCGGAGCGACGGTGTCAACAAAGCCGGTGAAGGCGGGCATGTCGAGAGACGGATGCGCGCCGACAACGCCGATGAGCGCGAGGAGCATCATGGCGTACAGCAGGAAGGAGCTGAGGTAGTCACGCGGCTGCAGCAGGATCCACACAGGCGTGACGGAAGCCACGAGGATGTAGATGCCGCAGATGATCATCCAGGTCTGGTAGCTGAGGTAGATCGGATGCCACTTGATGCCGAGCCACATGATCACGGCGATGGCAACAACGCCGATGAGCGTGGACACACCCAGAGGCGCGTTTCTGCGGTACACGAAGAAACCGAAGAAGATCGCCAGGACGATGAACAGCAGCGAAATGATCGCCGTGGTCGCGTTAGCAGCAGACTTCGCCATATCGACAGCGCCGCTCTCCAGATAGGTAGCCTTGAAGGTGTTGGCAACGATGGACGCAAACGCGGCCACGACCAGGATCAGGGTCAGGTAAGAGAAGATGATGAACAGACGCTTCGCCTTCTGGCCGATACTGCTCTCAACAACGGTGCCGATGGACTGGCCGTTGTTGCGGACAGACGCAAACAGTGCGCCGTAGTCATGCACACCGCCGAAGAAGATACCGCCGATGAGGACCCACAGCAGCACCGGGACCCAGCCGAAAACAGCGGCCTGAATAGGACCGTTGATCGGGCCGGCACCCGCGATGGAGGAGAAGTGGTGTCCCATCAGGACAGGGGCTTTTGCGGGGCAGTAGTCCATACCGTCTTCCAGCTCGTGAGCCGGGGTAGTGCGGGACGGGTCGATACCCCACTGTTTGGACAGCCATCCGCCGTAGAACACATAGCCCAGGGCGAGAATGACAATACCAATAATCAGAATTACAGCAGCATTCATTGAATTAACTCCCTTCTTTCATATTCTTAAACAGTGTTGTCTTCAACAACTGTGCTGTACTGCGTCCGCTGCCGTTGGCAGCCGTTTTGCCGGTGCTCAGCTCCGCAACGCCGGTGTGGTAATCCATCCAGCCGTGGAAGGCGAGCTTGAAGCTCTTATAAATACGTGTGCGGCGCAGGGCGCGCAGCGCATCCGGCTCACAGGTGTCACACAAAAAGATCGCCGTGATATAAGAGCACATATGGTTCGGACCCGGCTCGATCCGCTGCAGGCCATCAACACGCGCCTGCTCACGGCACTGCTCGAAGATCGCCTTCGTGAGCACGGGCACCGAGAAAATGTAGACATATTCGTTGTTGTCGGCCTCCCAGAGCTTGGCGGCCTTGACCAGAACATATTTCTCAGAGTGGATGTGCAGCCCGGCCTCCGCGACCAGATGGCCCTTCGGCTCCTCGTGGCGCACAACATCAAAATATCCCGAATAACTGTGGCACAGTTTGTCGAGCGCTTCTTCGCGGGTCATTCGCTGTCCTCCCCGTTCGATGCAAAATTTTCATAGTATGCTTTCATGCAGGTCATGAACAAACTAAGAACAAAGTGTAAACACATTGCTAAGATTATGATAGCGCGCACACCAGAATCTTTCAAGTGAAAAGAATGACAAATATCTGGTTTCTTTTTTGTCAACTTTTCATAAGCATTGCACAAAAACACCGAAAGATGTTATGTTATGTAAACCGTTTTCGTTCAAATCATACAAGTCTGGTGGGAAACGCAATCTCATGATTTTTCAGCAAAAACATTTGTGGGTCATGAAATTGACGAACTTTTCTTCTGTTTTGCTCATCATTATGTAAACCATGCACAAAGCGTGAATTTCTGCCGTGTTAAGAGGCAGGAATTTCGTCGAAAAATGATTGACAGACGGAATGATTCCTGATAAAATGAGGCGTCTCAATTGGAATGATCTTCAGAGTCTTTCCGAAGCAAGATGCGACCGCCGCCGTGCCCCGCACGCCGGCCAAGGCCATACGGACAGCCGGGTCGAATGCCGCAAACCGCACGCATGTGCGGTGGCAACTTCTGTTGCCTTATTGATTGAGTTAAAAGCTCAAGTTTTATAAGTTGGTCACTTAAAACCAGGCTGCTTTCAGCATCCAAACTTGTGAAATGGTCAATAAGAGTAGTAAAAGTAATCTTTGCTATATAGACTCTCAAGACACGACATTCTGTTGGGAACGGTGTGCACGGGCCGGACGCGGCTGCGTGCCGACGTGCGCCAATCGGATTTGTCTCGCTCACAAGCGCCGCTGCTGACTTTGCAGCGGCGTTTTTTGTGCCTGAAGGGGGACATCAACCATGAAAAAAGTCATTGAGCTCCGGGGCGTCACCAAACAATTTGACGGCGAAACCGTTCTCGACAGCATCGACCTCGACATCTACGACAACGAATTCCTCACACTGCTCGGCCCCTCCGGCTGCGGCAAGACCACGACCCTGCGCATGATCGGCGGCTTCGAAACGCCCGATCAGGGGGACATTCTCTTCCTCGGAGAGCGCATCAACGACATTCCGCCGCACAAGCGCAACATCAACACCGTCTTTCAGCGCTATGCACTCTTCCCCCACCTGAACGTGTTTGAAAATGTCGCCTTCCCGCTGCGCGAGCAGAAGCTGCCGCGCGACGAGATCGAGCAGAAGGTCAACGAGATGCTCGCGCTCGTCAAGCTCACGGGCTTTGAGCGGCGCAACGTCACGCGTCTGTCCGGCGGCCAGCAGCAGCGCGTCGCCATCGCGCGTGCACTCGTGAGCCGTCCGCGCGTGCTGCTGCTCGACGAGCCGCTCGCCGCGCTCGACCTGAAGCTGCGCAAGGACATGCAGCAGGAGCTCAAGAACATCCAAAAGGCCACCGGCATCACGTTCGTGTTCGTCACGCACGATCAGGAGGAGGCGCTGAGCATGTCCGACACCATCGTCGTCATGTCGGAAGGGCGCATCCAGCAGATCGGCACGCCGATTGATATATATAATGAGCCGGAAAACGCTTTCGTGGCCGACTTCATCGGTGAGAGCAACATCGTCGACGGCATCATGCGCAAGGATTTCAGCGTCACGTTCTCCGGCCACACGTTCACGTGCGTGGACAAGGGCTTTGCCAAAAACGAGAATGTCGATGTCGTCATCCGTCCGGAGGATGTGGACATCGTGCCGATCGAGCAGGGCATGCTGCGCGGCACGGTCACGTCCATCACGTTCATGGGCGTGCACTATGAGATCATCATCGACATCAACGGCTTCAAGTGGATGATCCAGACGACAGACTATGTTGACGAGGGCGCGGAGGTCGGCCTTTATATCGAGCCCGACGCCATCCACATCATGAAAAAGTCCGAGTATTCGGGCATGTACGGCGACTACTCCTCGTTCAGCAACGAGCTGGACGAGCTCTCGGACGCAGAAAGCGAGCCGGACGAATGAGCAGCCGCATCCGCACCGAAAACCGCCGCGCCTCGCTGGCGCAGCGTCTGGCGCTCGCACCGTATTCCGTGTGGGCGGTCATCTTTGTGGCCGTGCCGCTCGTATTCGTGGCCTACTATGCGTTCACGGATGAGAGCTTCCGGTTCACGACCGAAAACCTGACAAAATTTTTCACCGCCGTGAGCACGATCACCGACGACAGCGGCGCCACGCGCGAGGTACACACCTACCTGCTCATCTTCTGGCGCTCGGTGAAGCTGGCTGTCATCTCCACAGCCGTCTGCCTGCTCATGGGCTACCCCATCGCATATATCATCGCGCGCGCCGCGCCGCGCACGCAAAAGACGATCATCACGCTCATCATGATCCCGATGTGGATGAACTTCCTCATCCGCACCTACGCGTGGATGACCATCCTGCAGGACACGGGCCTGCTCAATGCGCTCTTTTCCGCGCTGCATCTCGGGCAGGCGCACATCATCGGCACGGAGGCCGCCGTCGTCGTCGGCATGGTGTACGACTACTTCCCGTACATGATCCTGCCGATCTACTCGGTCATGGCCAAGATGGACACGCGCCTGATCGAGGCCGCGCGCGATCTCGGCTGCAACAGCCTCGGCGTGCTGCGGCGGGTCATCTTCCCGCTGAGCCTGCCGGGCGTCGTGTCCGGCATCACGATGGTGCTCATCCCGTCGATCAGCACCTTTTATATCTCGCAGAAGCTCGGCAACGGCAAGTTCTTCCTCATCGGCGACGCCATTGAGGGGCAGTACGTGGCCAACAACCTGCACTTCGCCGCTGCCATTGCCTTCATCCTCATGCTGATCCTGCTGGCGGCCATGGCGCTGATGAAGCGCGGCACGAACCGCCGCGTCTACGGAGGTGTGTGATATGAAACGAGCTGCAAAAATCTACACCGCCCTCATCTTCGTGTTCCTGTTCGCGCCGATCGTGATCCTGCTGGTGTTCTCGTTCAACGAGGCAAAGAGCCTGTCGGTGTTCTCCGGCTTCTCATTGAAATGGTATCAGGAGCTGTTTCGCGACGGGGAGACGCTCAACGCGCTCAAAAACACGCTCATCCTCGCCGTGATCGCCTCGGTCGTCTCGACCGCGATGGGCACGGCCGCCGCCGTTGGCATGAACAAGCTGCGCAGCAAATATCTGCGCGCCGCGCTCGACACGGCGACCGACATCCCCATGATGAATCCGGATATCATCACCGGCATTTCGCTGATGCTCATGTTCGTGTTCTTCGGCCGGCTGCTCGGCGCGTCCACGAGTCTCGGCTTCTGGTCGATGCTCGCGGCGCACATCACGTTCTGCCTGCCGTATGTCATCATGCAGGTACTGCCGAAGCTGCAGCAGATGGACCGCGCGCTGCCCGAGGCCGCGATGGATCTCGGCTGCACGCCGGTGCGTGCGTTCTTCCGCGTGGAGGTGCCGGAGATCCTGCCCGGCATCATCACCGGCATGATCATGGCCTTCACGCTCTCACTCGACGACTTCGTCATCAGCTACTTCACGCAGGGCAGCGGCTTCCAGACGCTCCCGATCCGCATCTACAACATGACGAAAAAGACCGTCACGCCGAAGATGTACGCGCTGGCAACGATCATTTTCTTTGTCATCCTGGCGCTGCTGCTGCTGACAAACCTCGTCGATGAAGACGACACGCAGCGCATCCGCGACGCCCGCCGCGCCAAGCGCGAGGGTAAGCCCGCCCGCGCCGCCCGCAGCGGCAAGAGCCGCCGTCCCGTGCGCGCCGCCGTGGGCATCCTCACTGCTGCCGCACTGCTCATCGCCGGCATCAGCATCTACAGCAGCCGGCAGGAAACGCGCGTGCTCAACGTCTACAACTGGGGCGAATACATCTCCGACGGCTCGGACGATTCGCTCAACACCATCACGGCGTTCGAAGAGTGGTACAAGGCGACCTACGGCGTACCCGTCAAGGTCAACTACGACACCTACGCGAGCAACGAGGACATGTATGCAAAGCTCAAGAGCGGCGCCGTGAGCTACGACGTGGTCATCCCGTCGGACTATATGATCGCGCGCATGGAGTCTGAGGATATGCTTCTGCCGCTTAATTACGACAACATCCCGAACTACCAGTATATCTCCGAGGACTTCCGCAGCCTGTACTATGACCCGGACAACACCTACACCGTGCCGTATACCTACGGCATCGTGGGCGTGATCTACAACGCAAACGTCGTGGATGAGGCCGATACGGGCAGCTGGGATCTCATGTGGAACCCGAAGTACGCCGGCAATATCCTGCAGTACAACAATGCACGCGACGCGCTCGGCACGGCCATGTACCGCGCCGGCATCGATGTCAACACCACCGACCACGCCGCGTGGGAGCAGGCGCTGCAGGCACTCGTTGACCAGCGTCCGCTCGTCAAGAGCTACGTCATGGACGAGATCTACAATATGATGGAGTCCGGAGAGGCCGCCGTCGCATCCTACTATGCGGGCGATTACTTCACGATGTGCGACGCGCAGGCGGAAAACGTCGATCTGCAGTTTTACTACCCCGACGAGACGAACTACTTCATCGACGCCATGTGCATCCCGTCCTGCTGTCAGGACCAGGAGCTGGCTGAGTGTTTCATCAACTTCATGCTCAGCCGCGAGGCAGCCGTCGCCAACGCCGAATATATCTACTACGCCTCACCGAACCGGCTCGTGTACGAAGACCCGGAATACATCGAGGACATGGGCGAGGACACAATGGACATCCTCTACCCCGGCATCGGCTCATTCCGCGACGAATACAACCGCAGCGCCTACCGCAACCTCGATCAGGACACGCTGACCTTTGTCAACAGCCTCTGGGAGACGCTCAAGATCAATTAAACACCGCGTTCAACCCCGCTCCGGTACCCGGAGCGGGGTTCGGACTATCAAAAGGGTCTTCCTTTTTGCCGGGAGAACACGCTTTTGCAGATGCGCGCGCAAATGCAATGAGGTTTTCTGCAAGCTGATAGGAAATTATACAAATTTGGCCTTGATTCCCGGCTGCGCTTCCCTTATGATATGTCTTTGGATTTTTACGCATTTCGAACAAAAGGTGAGGAAATTATGCAGGCAATGACCAAACAGCGGCATATGGACATGCTCAACGGGCCGCTCTGGAGCAAGCTCCCGCGCTACGCCCTTCCGGTCGCGGCGACCGGCATTCTCGGGCAGCTGTTCAACGCGGCCGACGTCGCCGTCGTCGGCAACTTCACGGGTGAGCTGCGCACGGTCGCCGTGGCCGCTGTCGGCGCAAACAGTCCGGTCATCGGGCTGCTGCTGAATCTGTTCATCGGCATCGCACTCGGCGCGAACGTCGTCATCGCCAACGCCATCGGCCGCGGTGACCGCGAGACCGTGCACCGCGCCGTGCACACCTCCATCGTCACGGCGCTCGTCGGCGGCGTGCTCGTGGCGCTCTTCGGGCAGCTGGTCGCAGACGGGCTCATGGGACTGCTCAATGTGCCGGAGGATGTGTATCCGCTCGCGCTGTCCTACCTGCGCATCTACCTGCTGGGCATGCCGGTCATCCTGCTCTATAACTTTGAGGCCGCCATTTTCCGCAGCATCGGCGACACGAAGATGCCGCTGGCCGCGCTGACGGTCTCCGGCATTCTGAACGTGCTCCTCAACCTGTTTTTCGTCATCGTGCTCAAGATGAACGTCAACGGCGTCGCCATCGCAACGGTGCTCTCGAACGCAGTCAGCTCCGTGCTGCTGCTGCGCCGTCTGCTGCACAGCGACCTTGTGCGCGTCGAGCTGCGGGAGCTGCGCATCGACCGCAACGCATTCAACAAGATCATGCGCATCGGCCTGCCGGCCGGCATCCAGACCGCCATTTTCTCGCTGTCGAACATCATCATCCAGTCGGCCATCAACAGCCTCGGCACGGTCGTCATGGCCGCCTCGAGCGCAGCCTTCAACATCGAGATCATCGCCTACGACGTGCTCAACTCCTTCAGTCAGGCGTGCACGACCTTCGTCGGCCAGAACTACGGTGCCGGCAAGATCGACCGCTGCAAGAAGACGATGTTTCTGTGCCTCATCGAGGACTTCATTGCCTCTGCGGTCGCCATCGCGCTCGTACTGCTGACGGGCAAGTATATTCTCGCGATCTTCAACAGCGATCCCGAAGTCATTGCCATCGGCTACACCCGGCTGCTGTTCCTCTTCGGGTCATATATCTTCACGCTGACGTATGAGATCCTGTCGGGCTATCTGCGCGGCTTCGGCATCTCGCTCGCCCCGGCCATTCTGACGCTCTTCGGCGTTTGCGGCGTGCGTATCTTCTGGATCAAGGCCATCTTCCCGATGCACCGGACGTTCCAATCGATCCTGCTCGCCTACCCGATCAGCCTTGCAACGACCACCGTGCTGATCATCGCCGCGCTGCTGATCTGCCGCCCGGCGCACAAGTTTGCCGCCCGCAGCGGCGAACAGACGCAGGCGTGACCCCTGAAACGCAAGCACCCCCTCGGGCAGAGCCCGAGGGGGTGCTTGCGTTTTCCGCTTCTGACAGAGACGGGGAATCTCCCATCATCGGCTCCGGCGTAAAAAAGCGCACACACCCGCGGGTGTGTGCGCTTTTTCTGTCTGTATTCACGCGCCGAGATAGGCCTTGCGCACCTTATCATCGTGCAGCAGATCGCGTGCGCCGCCGGACATGGTGATGCGTCCGTTTTCGAGCACATAGGCACGGTCGGCGATGGCGAGTGCCATCTTCGCGTTCTGCTCCACGAGCAGGATCGTGATGCCCAGCTCATGCATCGTGCCGATGATGGAAAACACCTCCTGCACGAGCACGGGCGACAGGCCCATGGACGGCTCGTCCATGACGATGAGCTTCGGTGCGCTCATGATCGCGCGGCCCATGGCCAGCATCTGCTGCTCGCCGCCGGAGAGCGTGCCCGCGAGCTGCTTTGCGCGCTCCTTCAGACGCGGGAAGCGGGCATAGACCCGCTCGAGATCGTCCGCGATCGCCTTTTTGTCCTTGCGGAAATACGCACCCATGGCAAGGTTCTCCGCAACGGTCATGCGCGTGAACACCTGCCGTCCCTCCGGCACGTGCGCAAGACCCATGGTGACGATGCGGCTGGGGTCTGTCTTGCGCAGGTCGTGCCCGTCGTAGATCACGGAGCCGCTCTTGATGGGCACGAGCCCGGTGATGGCGTGCAGCGTGGTGGTCTTGCCGGCGCCGTTGGCACCGATAAGCGAGACGATCTCGCCGTCATTGACCTCCATACTGATGCCGCGCAGCGCCTGCACAGCGCCGTAGGACACCTCCAGATCTTCAATCTTCAGCATCGTCGTCCGCCTCCTCTTCGCCGAGATACGCCTCGATGACCTCCTGATTGCTCGCGATCTCCGACGGAAGTCCGGCAGCGATCGTCTGGCCGAAATTGATGACCTGTATGCGCTCGCAGACGCGCATGACCAGGCTCATATCGTGCTCGATGAGCAGGATGGCCACATGAAACGTATCGCGGATGGTGTTGATGCACGAGAGCAGCTCCGCCGTCTCGGTCGGGTTCATGCCGGCTGCCGGCTCGTCGAGCAGCAGCAGCTTCATGTTCGTTGCCAGCGCGCGGGCGATCTCCAGCTTGCGCTGCTGGCCGTAGGGCAGGCTGGACGCGAGCTGTCCGGCCTTGTCGTCCAGATGGACGATGCGCAGGTATTCCATGGCCTTGTCGGTCAGCTCCTGCTCCGTGTTCCAGTACTTTTTCGTGCGCAGAAGGCTGCCGGCAAGATTGTAATGGATGTCCTTCGTGAAGGCGATCTTCACGTTGTCGAGCACCGTCATGGCCCGGAACAGACGGATGTTCTGAAACGTGCGGGCAATGCCGGCCTCCACGACCTGATAGGTCTGCTTGCCGTTGAGCTTCTGCCCGCAGAGGTAGAATGCCCCCTCCGTCGGCACATACACGCCGGTGAGCAGGTTAAAGACCGTGGTCTTGCCTGCACCGTTCGGGCCGATGAGTCCCATGAGCTCGCCCTCATGGATCTCCATATTAAAATCCGACACTGCCTTCAGGCCGCCGAAGGTGATGCCGAGGTGCTCCGCTTTGAGCACAACGGGTCTGGTATCGGTCATGCGTCGGCGCCTCCCTTCCTGGCCCTGGCCTTTTTCTTCCCGGCCAGACGGCCGTCGAACAGCAGCCGGTCGAGTGAGAATTCATACGTGCCCAGAATGCCTCTGGGGCGGAAGATGATGACGACCAGCAGCACAAGCGCATAGATCAGCATCGGGAACTGAAACAGCGACTGCACAAAGCCCGGCAGCGCCGACACCCATGCGCCGTTTTTGATCTCATAGTTGAGCAGGTACATCGCGACGGCCGCCAGCACCGAGCCGGTCATGGAGCCCATGCCGCCGAGCACCACGATGACGACGATGAAAGTCGAATTCCAGATCGAGGCGCTGGTGAACGTAAAGCTCGCCGTCGTGAGCGAGGAAAAGCATGTGGCATACAGTCCGCCGGCAAGCCCCGCAAAAAATGCCGAGATAACGAACGTAAGGATCTTATAATACGTCGTGTTCACGCCGGAGGCCGCCGCTGCGATCTCATCGTCGCGGATGGCCTCAATGGCGCGGCCGTATTTGGAGCGGATGAATGTGCACATGAGCGCAATGCACAAAATGGTGATGCCCAGCACGAGCCACACATACTTCGCCTGCAGCGAGGTCGACAGCCCGAGGCCGTTGGCATAGAGCGAGGAGCTGGCCGTTCCGCTCGCCAGACCGTCACCGCCGGCAAAGGGCAGGTTTGCGATGACGTTTTCGACGATGAGGCCGAAGCCGAGCGTCACGATGGCCAGATAGTCGCCGCGCAGACGCAGCGCCGGGATGCCCACGAGCAGACCCAGCAGCCCTGCGAAAATGGCGCCGAGCAGACAGCAGCCGAGCACGACCAGAATGAGCTGGCCGGGCGCCGCCTTGGATGCCTCGAACACGCCCGCGCGCTCAAGCGCGAGCGAGCTCAGCGCGGCGGTATACGCGCCGATGCCCGCAAAGCCCATGTGCCCAAGCGTGAGCTGGCCCAGATAGCCGAGCGTGAGGTTGAGCGACGTGCCGAGCAGGATGAAGATACACATCTGCCAGATGATCGGTACCAGCACGCGGCGATAGGTATTGTCTGGGAGCACCTGACCGAGCAGCAGCACCACGGCAAAGAGCAGCACGACCAGGCCGCAGTTGACACCGGTACCGCGCAGTTTCTTTTTTTGCAGCGTATTCATACCTTCTCACCTACATTCTTTCCGAGGATGCCGACCGGCTTGACCAGCAGCATCACGATCAGGATCAAAAACACCACGGCATTTGCCAGCGACGAGCTGATGTATGCCGTCACGAGCGCCTCGATGATGCCGACGACGATGCCGCCGAGCATGGCGCCCGGGATCAGGCCGATGCCGCCCATGACAGCTGCAACGAACGCCTTGAGGCCCAGCATGGACCCCATCGTCGTCGTCACGGTGTGATACTGCGCGCAGTACATCAGCGCCGCAACTGCCGCAAGCCCCGAGCCGATGGCAAACGTCGTCACGATCGTGCGGTTGACATTGATGCCCACAAGTGTGGACGCCTCCTTATTCTCGGACACGGCGCGCATGGCGCGGCCGAGCTTCGTCTTCTGCACAAACAGCTGCAGCGCCGCCATAACGATGGCTGCGATGATGATCGTGACGACGGCCGCCATATTCACCGACACGCCGCCGATGGAGATCGGTGCCGTGCTGAAGATCTCGTCGGAGATCACGCGCGGGTTCGGTCCCATGGCCGGGATGGCCTGAGCGAGGTTTTCCAGCAGCAGGCTCATGGCGATCGCCGTGATGAGCGCCGACATGCTCGTTCCCTTGCGCCGCACCGGCCGGTAGGCCACCAGCTCGACCACAACGCCCACGAGCGCGCAGATCACGATCGCCGCAAGCACCCCCGTCCACGCCGGCAGCCCCATGCTGTGCAGCAGGATCGGCACGGTGAAATATAGCGTATAGCCGCCGACCATGATGAAGTCGCCGTGCGCAAAGTTGATGAGTCGGATGATGCCGTAAACCATCGTGTAGCCCAGCGCCACGAGCGCATAGACGCTGCCGAGGCGCAGCCCGATGATGAGTTGCTGTAAAAAGTCAGTCATATTCTCTCCCTGCCTTTCGGTTTTTGCGCAGGTCAGCCGCGCCGGAATATTCGTGCGCGAAAGCGCCGGTCGGCGCTTTCGCGCAAAGGTCATTGCTTTGGATCGCGTCCGGTCCCGGCTGTATCGCCGGGGTCGGGTCAGCTCTGCGTCTTGACGAATTTCTGCACGAGCTTGCCGTCGGAGGGCGTAAAGGTCAGGATGGCCACGCTCTTTTCCGGTGTGCCGGTCTCGTCAAGGGTCATGTCGCCGGTGACGCCGACATAGTGCATGCCGCTCATCGCGTCGCGGATGGCCTCGTGATCGATGCTGCCGGCCTTCTCAATGGCCTGCTTGACCATGTACATGGCGTCATATGCCAGAGCGCCGAGGGCGTTCATGGATTCGGAGCCGTACTTGGCGGTATAGTTCTTAACGTAGTTCTGGACGATCTCGGAGCTGTCCTCCGGGGAGTAGTGGTTGGTGAAGTAGACATTCTCATAAGCGCTCAGGTCGCCGGTGGTGTAGTCCTGCGTGCCGTCAAATCCGTCGCAGCCCATGATCGCGCCCTTGAAGCCGGCCTCACGAGCCTGCGGGATGATTTTCGGGCCGACCGCGTCGTAGTAATACGGGGCAAAGAGCATATCCGCGCCGGAGGCGGCGATGGTCGCCAGCTGCGAGGAGAAGTCCACGGCGCCGGTGTCGGACGAGGACTGCTCGCAGACGATCTCGATGCCGTATTTCTCGGCCGCCTTCACGAACGAGTCGTGCAGGCCGGAGGAGTAGGTGTCGCCGGTCGCGTACAGGACCGCGGCTTTCGTCCAGCCCTGATCCTTGGCGTAGGCCGCGACCATCTCGCCCTGGAAGCTGTCCTTGAAGCAGGAGCGGAACACATAGTCGTCCGTGGTGGTGATGGAATCTGCCGTGGAGCTCGGCGTCACAAGCACGATGCCCTCATCGTCGGCCAGACTCGTGATCGCGGACGTGCAGCTCGAGAGCGTTGCGCCGATGATGGCCGCCGCGCCCTCGCTGAGCAGCGAGTTGAAGCCGGAAACCGCTTCTGCCGGCGTGCCCTGATCGTCCTTGGTGGAGAGCTTCACGGTCGCGCCGAGGATGCCGCCGGCGGCGTTGATCTCGTCGATCGCCAGCTGGATGGAGTTCGTGATGGCCAGGCCATAGGCCGCCTGTGCGCCGGTCACCGGGGTGATATTGCCGATGATGATCTCTTTGCCCGACAAATCGCCGTCGGCAGAATCATCTTTGGCGTCTTTTCCGCCTCCGCACGCTGCCAGTGAGAGCACCAGCATGACAGAGAGAAGCAATGCAGTCAATCGTTTCAGTTTCATGTTCATATCCTCCTATCTGAATGTTCGCCCGCCCGGTGGGCCCAGTTCCGTTTTTTGTGTTTTTTCCGTTTTTTGTGGGCGAAGGAAATAAAAAAACGCAAGGGCGCACAACTTCTGTTCGAAGATGTGCTCCCTTGCACGCTCTTATTATAGGGGAAATCGCACGCAAAAATCAACGGCGATAACCGCCAAACTATTTGTTTTCTTAATCGATATATTTAGCGAAATTCATAAAGCAGCGTCTTTTCCTGTCTGCTCCCGCTCAAAGGCGTCCGCCTGCCCCGCCTCCGCCAGCGTGTGGCGCAGGCACGTCAGGCACGGCTCGGCGTCCCAGTCGCAGTACATATACTTACAGGCAAAACACAGCGTTCTGGCCGCCGGATGCGCCTTGCGCGTCTCCGAAGCGGGCGATCCCTGCTGCGGCTGCGCAGCCCGCTGATACCGGTCGACGCCCTGCTGCGCCAGCTGTGTGCTGCGCAGACAGTCTGCGCACGGCTGCAGATCCCGATCGTGGAATCTGTGCTTGCAGGCAATACATAATGTCTTGTTTTCCGCCATGGTAATCTCTCCATTCTCTGTTTGCCGGACCCGAACCCACTCCGGGATGGTTTCAGTATATGCCGCCGTTTTGCGAATGTAAAGTGTGAGTTATGCCTGAATTTTCAAGCGCCTTTCCTCTTTTTGTGTTTAAATAGCTAATGAATCCGCCGTGCGGCGTGCCGCGTTTGTGGAAAGCGGAAAAAGTGCATCCGACTGCTTGACAAGCGATGATATTTGGGCGTATGCTTGCGCCAAGTTCAAAGCAGCAAACCACAGAAGCAGAGAAGTAAGCGAGGGTTTGCGTCTTTCCCAGAGAGCTGCCGGCCGGTGCGAGCGCAGCAGAGACGACCTTGCCGAATGGACTGCAGAGGGCGGACGAGACGCCGTGAGGCGGTAAAGTCCGACGGGCTTTTCCCCCGTTACCAAGGAAAGGCGTGTGATGGCACGTCGCTGAGTGGGCGCATTGCGCCAATTTGGGTGGCACCGCAGAAGTTTTCCGACTTTTGTCCCAAAGATCAATTCCGTATTGGTCTTTCATGGACAAGGGTCGTTTTTTCTTGCCCGGAAAGGCCCCGCCGAAAGGAGCAGACATCATGGCAAACGATAACATCCCCTATAAGATCTACCTGAATGAAGACGAAATGCCGCGCACATGGTATAACGTCCGCGCGGACATGAAGGTCAAGCCCGCGCCGCTGCGCAATCCCGCCACCGGCGCGCCGATGGCGTTCGACGATCTGCGCCCCGTATTCTGCGACGAGCTCATCCGCCAGGAGCTTGACAACGACGACCGCGAGATCCCCATCCCGGACGAGATCCGCGATTTTTACAAGATGTACCGCCCGTCGCCGCTCGTGCGTGCCTACTGTCTGGAAAAGCAGCTGCAGACCCCGGCGAAGATCTACTACAAATTTGAAGGCAACAACACCTCCGGCTCGCACAAGCTCAACTCCGCCATCGCGCAGGCGTATTATGCCAAGCAGCAGGGGCTGCGCGGCGTCACGACCGAGACCGGTGCCGGCCAGTGGGGCACGGCGCTGTCGATGGCCTGCGCCTACCTCGGGCTCGACTGCAAGGTCTACATGGTCAAGTGCTCATATGAGCAGAAGCCCTTCCGCCGCGAGGTGATGCGCACCTACGGCGCGTCCGTGACACCGAGCCCGTCCACGGAGACGGAGATCGGCCGGCGCATCCTCGCCGAGCACCCCGGCACGACCGGCTCGCTCGGCTGCGCGATCAGCGAGGCCGTCGAGGTCGCCACCTCGACCCCCGGCTACCGCTACGTGCTCGGCAGCGTGCTCAATCAGGTGCTGCTGCACCAGTCGGTCATCGGTCTGGAGACGAAAACGGCCCTTGACAAATACGGCGTCGTGCCGGATATTATTATCGGCTGCGCCGGCGGCGGCAGCAACCTCGGCGGTCTCATCTCCCCGTTCATGGGCGAGAAGCTGCGCGGTGAGCGCGACTATCGGCTCATCGCCGTCGAGCCCGCCTCCTGCCCGAGCCTCACGCGCGGCAGGTTCGCCTACGACTTCTGCGACACCGGTAAGGTCTGCCCGCTGGCCAAGATGTACACGCTCGGCAGCGGCTTCATCCCCTCGCCGAACCACGCCGGCGGCCTGCGCTACCACGGCATGAGCTCCATCGTCTCGCAGCTGTACCACGACGGCTACATGGAGGCCCGCGCCGTCGAGCAGACAAAGGTGTTCGAGGCGGCCGAGCAGTTTGCGCGCATCGAGGGCATCCTGCCCGCACCGGAATCGAGTCACGCCATCCGCGTCGCCATCGACGAGGCCGTCAAATGCCGCGAGACCGGCGAAGAAAAGACCATCGTCTTCGGTCTGACCGGCACCGGCTACTTCGACATGGTCGCCTATGAGAAGTTCCTCAACGGCGAAATGCGTGACTTCATCCCCACCGACGCACAGCTCGCCGAGAGCTTTGCATCCCTGCCGCAGGTGCCGGGTCTCGACGGCTGAACGAACGTATACGACCGCCGCACGGCGGGTAAAATTTCAACAGTCAAGAACAAAGGAGATCGGATCATGGGTCTGAAAAACATTGAAAAAGCACAGGTGCTGCGCCTCGGCGACGAGGTCGAATACCAGCAGGGGCAGATCGTGAGCAAGACGCTCGCGCAAAACCGCGCCCTGAGCATGACGCTCTTCGCCTTCGAGCAGGACGAGGAGATCAGCACGCACACTGCCGACGGCGACGCGCTCGTCACCGTGCTCGACGGCACGGGCCGCTTCACCATCGACGGCGAGGCGCACCTCGTCTCCGCCGGGGAGAGCATCATCATGCCGGCGCACGTGCCGCACGCGGTCTATGGGCAGACACGCTTTAAGATGCTGCTGACCGTGATCGTATAACGCGGGATATCTTCGTATATGGATCTCTCTGAATGCAAAAAACCACAACGGCCATCCCATAGGGATGGCCGTTGTGGTTTTTCCGTGCGCATATCGCGCGCCGAACTGCCGAACCTTTTTTACTTCGATTCCGACAGGTTTTCCGTCACAAAGAGCGTGATCACGTTTTTGAGCGTCTCCTGATCGTAATCCTCGGCGATCGCAGAAGCGTTCCAGTAGGCATAGTTGCCCTCGAACCAGCTCTCCAGATCATTGAGATCCTCCGCGTAGCGGAACTCCAGGTGATAGGTGGTCGCCATCGTGTCCGGAGAAAATGCAAAGTATGTGAATTCGCCGGAATTCTCGTCCTCGCTCTGATAGAAAATGAAGCCGTTTTCATTTTCCTTGTCCAGCAGGCGGTAGGTGTGGGAGAAAACTTCCTTTCCCTGCGCGTCCAGGCCGGTGATCTTGTGGCCGTCCATCACGAACTTCGCAACGCCGCCCAGGAAATAGCAGTCGAAGGCCATGCTGTCCGGATCCGCCGTGTATTTTTCGGCAGCGTCCGCACCGTAGATCTGCGCGGTGCACATCCCGATCAGCTTGTCCGTGGCAGCGTCCGCATTGTCTTCGCCCACCAGTGGCGCGGTGGCATCATGCCAGATGCTCCGGTAGTCCGCTTTCGACAGCTCGGGGAACAGCTCCACATACGTACCGCTGATCGTCGTCAGGTAATCATCCGCGACCGTCTGCTGATTGGCAGCCGACGGGTTGTTCGTGTCCGCTTTGGTCTGTCCGCAGCCAACGACCGACAGCAGGCAGATCACGCACATCAAAAATGCAGCAATTCTCTTTTTCATTGTGTACCTCCTGATATTAGTTAGTCTCGTCTAACCACCAGGAAGTCTATCACATCTCTCCTGCCCGGACTACTCCGTTTTGGTTTCACTGCTCCGTTTTGACGCCTGCTTTGCATGGGCGCGGTACTGCGACGGTGTCGCGCCGTAGCGCTTTTTGAAGCACGCGGAGAACTTGCTGGCATTGTCATACCCGGCGGCCTGCGCGATCTGCGTCACCGGCCGCGTGCTCCGCACCAATTCTACCGCGGCCTGTTCCAGCCGGTACTCCTTGATGTAGTGGTACACCGGAACGCCATAGACCTGCTTAAATATCTTCTGCAGATGAGACACCGAGATCTTGTGCTCCGCCGCCAGCTGCGCCAGAGAGACATACCCTTCCCGATCGGTCAGCAGATGGTCCCGCAGATGCCGGGCCAGCTCCGCCTGCCGGGCAGAGCAGTACGGGTCAGCAGCGGAGCCGCGCGGAACGCGGCCGAGCAGCATCAGCAGCTCCAGCACCTTGAGCTGCAAGAAGCCTGGATCCAGATAGGCAATGCTCTCATATAGCTCCCGGAATACATGCTCACAGCGCGGTCCGGCAAAGCCATACGTGTACCACTTGCTGCCGAGGAGGTTGCGCTTGAGTGCAGAAAAGTCCACGGAAAACACCGGCGCGTTCCGCTCGATCCAGCGCTGGGCGGCAGCCGGATCCACCTCCAGGCAGATGCCCTCATAATAGCCCAGCGGAAAGTGCGACTCCGACATCGTGCCGTGCACGCCGTCATAGCAGCTGATGGCCATGTCCCCCGGCTTGAGCAGGACATGATCCCGCAGAGAAAACCGGGTCTCAAAGCGCCCATTGGCGCAGAAATTGATCTCCAGCATCCCGGTCTGGGTGCGGAGCTCCGTATAGGAGCCCATCTCCAGCCGCATCCGCATGGCGCTCACGCCGTCCAGCAGCGGATAGAAATGGATCTCTCCGTTTCCGTCCGCGTTTTCAAAGCCGCCGGCCTGCCCGGACGGGCAGGAAACGTCGGCCGCTTCATCATGGTATTGGATCTCGATCACAGCTATCTCTCCTTCCAAAGGCGCGGGCATGTCACCGTGCGGGAGCCTCGCGTTCCCCGCGCAGCGTTCGGATCGGCCCAGTGTAAGAGCAGCTGAGGCAGGTGCACATCGCCGCATACACGCCGACCAGAACCGTCAGGACGCAAAACCACGCGCTGGCCCGGAGCGTAAGCGCCAGAAGTGCCGCAAACACGATCCAGCTCAGTACACTGCCCACGCGCATGGGGCGGCGGATGGTCTCACTGATCGCAAGCTCCTCCTCCGGCGTGTAGAGCCGGAAGTCGTGCTCGCTGCGAAAGATCGCCCAGAACGAATAGCGGGAAACGAATTCGATTCCCTTGGCGGCAAGCTCACGCTTGAGTGCTTCCACCTCCGCATTGCTTTTGCCGCGCAGGTAGCACACGCGGAATATGTATTGATCCGGCTCGCAGGGCACGAAGGTCCAGACGCGCTCCACAAGGCTTGTCACCGCCCAGCCCGCATGGCACATCTTGGCCATATAGGCCTCGTCCGCCTTGTGGTTAAGCGTGTAGTTAAACTTTTTCATGATTCGATGCTTCCAGCGCGTTCAGAAACGCCCGGATCGTCCGCACGAACGCATCCGCCTCCAGGATCGTGGATAAGTGCCCACCGGAAACATAGGCGATCTGCGGGTCGTGCATCAGGCGGACCAGATCCGCCTGCATCTTCCCGGAGAAAAAGTCCTGATCGGGCAGGATGAGCAGGATTTTTCCCTCCAGCGCCGCAAAATCCGCCGCCGTCATCGGCGTCTGGTGCATCACGTCTGCAAGCAGACCGGAAATGTGCACATCCTTTTCCTGCTTGTAGTCGCGGAAAATCGTCTCGAACAGATCCCGCGCATAGGCAATCTCCTCCGGGCTCTCGTTGCGGATGTGGCGCATGCTGGCCCGGATGAGTTTCGGCTTGAGCTTTTCATAGTTGCAGTGCTTCATGTACCACAGCATGGCCGGCGCAAGAAAGTACTTTTTTTCAGGCTCTTGAGCGTTTCTGCATCTATGCCGCCGGTCGAGATCAGCACCAGTCCGCCGGCCTCGCCGGGGTATTTCTGCACATAGATCTGCGAGACCATGCCGCCGTCGCTGGCGCCGATGAAGATCGGCTTTTCGATGCCGAGCTTTTGGAAAAAGGCGTGCATGCCCGTCACCAGTTCCTGATTGGTGCGCAGCTGCTGCGGGTAGTCAAACAGCAGCACACGGCAGCCCGTGGAAAGCGCATCCACATAGTCAATCCACATTTCCAGCGTGTTCATGCCGCCATTGAGCAGCACCAGCGTCCTGCCGTCTGCTTGCCCGCTCAGCACATAGCGGAACACTGCGCCATCCACGGTCACCATTTGACAGGGGTGTGCTGCCGAAAAATGTCTCAGCTTTTCTGAAAATAACATATCGTTTCCTCCATTGCTTTGATACCGGCGGCTCTGTTCTGCCGGCGCGCCAACGGGCAAAGCCACCCACTGTGAATGCGCTGCCGCCTTAAGTCCTTTCCAGCACGATGATCTTGTTGGAGACATTCCGCACGGCGGGCAGCTTATCCAGCACCTTGTAAACCGGGGCAAACACCACCATGCCTTCGGTCAGGCAGTGCTGCTCGACAAAGCGAAAGTCCGGCAGCAGCGCGGCAAGCGCTTCTCCGTTTTTTACGCCCCAGGTGAATTTCGCATGGCTGCCCTCAATGGACTTTTCCTGGAACCGCTTGACGACCATGGGGCTCATGGTCTCGACGAATACCGCCGCCGTCGGGAACCGCCCGGCGATCACCGTGAAGATACGCTGCACATCCGCTTCCGACAGATACATGGTCAGGCCCTCGATGATGACGAGCACCAGCGTGCCCTGCTCCGTGATCTCGCCGCCCCAGTCGTCCATAGCGGACATGGCGAGCTGCGAGATCTCGCCGTGCTCCGGCAGGAGCCGCTCGCGCACGGCGATGGTCTCCGGCAGGTCGAGGTTATACCAGCGCGCGTACCCATTCACCCGATAGCACCGGGTGTCCAGACCGCAGGCGAGGTTGACAACGACGGCACCCGAATTCGGCGCCAGCCACGCGCACACCAGCCGATCAAGCACGATTGTGCGGGCAATGACCCCGCTGCGCATCGCGGTGTCCTTGTCCGCAAGGGAGAAATCGTAATCCAACCTGCGGATAATCTCCTCCGCTTTCTGATCATGGATCGTGCCGCGCCCGGCGCTCTCCCTTGCGCGGGCATAAACGGTCTGCAGCATCGTCTCCGGTACGCCGGAGAGCGTAATCTTTTCGGTCATTATCGTATGTCTCTCCTCTCGCTTTTCGGTTAGAGTAAGCTAACCGAAAAGCTATGAAAAAGCCGCATTCCTGCGGCGGGCCGTGCCCGCAAGCGGTGGCTGCAGGCGCTCTTATGGTATTATCGTAGCATAGGCAGCCTCGTTTTTCAATAGAATGCCGAGGATTTTCTGTGCTTTTCCCAAACGTCATATGGCGGGAGACAGGACACCCCTCAAAGCGAAAAACGGCCGCATTCCCGGTTCGGGAATGCGGCCGCTCGAGATGGATTTCTATTGGCAAAGTGCCAGGTCACTGCTCCTCGCGGATGGCAGCCTGTGCCGCGGCCAGGCGGGCGATCGGTACGCGGAACGGCGAGCAGGACACATAGTCCAGGCCGACCTTGTGGCAGAACTCGACGGAGGACGGATCGCCGCCGTGCTCGCCGCAGATGCCGAGCTCGAGCTCCGGATTCGTCTGACGGCCGAGCTTGCAGGCCATCTCCACGAGCTTGCCGACGCCGTTGATGTCCAGATGCTGGAACGGGTCGCTCTCATAGATCTTGGTGTCGTAGTAGCTGCCAAGGAACTTCGCAGCGTCGTCACGGCTGAAGCCGAAGGTCATCTGCGTCAGGTCGTTGGTGCCGAAGCTGAAGAAGTCCGCTTCCTTGGCGATCTCGTCGGCCGTGAGCGCGGCGCGCGGGATCTCGATCATGGTGCCGACGTGATACTTCATGTCCACACCAGCCTCCTTGATCAGCGCGTCCGCCGTGCGGACGACGATGTCACGCACGAATTTGAGCTCCTTGCGCTCGCCGACCAGCGGGATCATGATGTAGGGCGTGATCATCTTGCCGGTCTCCGCGCTGACCTTGAGGGCAGCCTTGATGACGGCGTTGGTCTGCATCTCGGCGATCTCCGGATAGGTGACAGCCAGACGGCAGCCGCGGTGGCCCATCATGGGGTTGAACTCGTGCAGGGATACAACGACGTCCTGCAGCTCTTCAGCCGTCATGCCCATCTCCTGCGCCAGCTCCTCGATGTCCGCCTTCTGGGTGGGCAGGAACTCGTGCAGCGGGGGATCGAGGTAACGGATCGTCATCGGGCGGTCGCCCATGATGCGGTACATGGCCTCAAAATCGCTCTGCTGGAACGGCTCGACCTTTGCCAGCGCAACCTTGCGCTCCTCGACGGTGCGGGCACAGATCATCTCGCGGACGGCCTTGATGCGGTCCTCAGCGAAGAACATGTGCTCGGTGCGGCACAGGCCGATGCCCTCGGCGCCGAGATCGACCGCCTGCTGCGCATCGCGCGGGTTGTCGGCGTTGGCCTCGACGTTCAGGCGGCGGGCTGCGTCAGCCCAGCCCATGAGGCGGTTGAAGTTCTTGTTGCCGGTAGCGGCGACGGTCGGGATCTGGCCGGCGTAGATGTTGCCGGTGCTGCCGTCGAGGGAGATCCAGTCACCCTCGGTGAACCTGTGGCCGTTGATCTCAAAGAACTTGTCGGCGTAGCTGATGCGGACATTGTTGTCATTGCCGCAGCCGGAGACGCAGCAGGTGCCCATACCGCGGGCGACGACGGCCGCGTGGCTGGTCATGCCGCCGCGCACGGTCAGGATGCCCTGAGAGACCTGCATGCCCACGATGTCCTCGGGGCTGGTCTCGAGACGGACGAGCACGACCTTCGGCATGGTCTTGTTCTTGACGGCCTCCTCGGCCTCCTCGGCGGAGAAAACGACCTGACCGCAGGCGGAGCCGGGGGATGCGGCAAGGCCCTTGCCGATGGCGTCGGCGCGCTTGAGCGCCTCGGCGTCAAACTGCGGGTGCAGCAGGGTATCGAGCTGCTTGGGCTCGACGCGCAGCACGGCCTCGCGCTCGGAGATCATGCCCTCGTCGACGAGGTCGCACGCGATCTGCAGCGCGGCCTGCGCGGTGCGCTTGCCGTTGCGGGTCTGGAGCATGTAGAGCTTGCCATCCTCGATGGTGAACTCCATGTCCTGCATATCCTTAAAGTAGTGCTCAAGGCGGTTGGCGATCGCCACGAACTCATCATACACCTCGGGCATCTGCTCCTGCAGGTGGCTGATCGGGCTCGGGGTACGCACGCCGGCGACGACGTCCTCGCCCTGCGCATTGATGAGGTACTCGCCCATGAGCTTCTTCTCGCCCGTGGCGGGGTCGCGCGTGAAGGCAACGCCCGTGCCGGAGCGGTCGCCGGAGTTGCCGAAGGCCATCTGCTGGACGTTGACGGCAGTGCCCCACTCGTAGGGGATCTCGTTCATCTTGCGGTAGACGTTCGCACGCGGGTTATCCCAGCTGCGGAACACGGCCTTGACGGCCTCGATGAGCTGCTCGTTCGGATCCTGCGGGAAGGGCTTGTGCTCGTTGTCCTCGTAGATCTTCTTGAAGATGACGACGAGCTGCTTGAGATCGTCGGCATCCAGATCGACGTCGTTCGTGACGCCCTTGGCGGCCTTCATCTTGTCGATCTCTTCCTCAAACAGGCTCTTGGACACGCCCATGACGACGTCTGCAAACATCTGCACAAAGCGGCGGTAGCTGTCGTAGGCAAAGCGCGGGTTGCCGGTCTTCTTGGCCAGACCCTCAACGGACGCGTCGTTCAGACCGAGGTTGAGGATGGTGTCCATCATGCCGGGCATGGACTGGCGCGCGCCGGAGCGCACGGACACCAGCAGGGGATTTTCCACGTCGCCGAGCTTCTTGCCGGTGATCTCCTCAAGGCCCTTGACGTGCGCAAAGATGTCCGCCTGGATCTCCGCATTGATCTGCCGGCCGTCCGTATAGTACTGCGTGCAGGCTTCCGTCGTGATCGTGAAGCCCTGCGGCACCGGCATACCGGCCGCTGTCATCTCCGCCAGACCGGAACCCTTGCCGCCAAGTGTGTTGCGCATCGCGGTCTTGTCACCGCCGAACGCCTGACTTCCTTCGCTGAAATAATACAGATACTTTTTGCTCATTCCATTACCTCCAACTGTTCGATTTTCGCTGGGATACGTTTCCGTTCTATTTCGTTTATATTATATCAAGCACCCCCGTGCGATGCTATAACGAATGTGCGCAAAACTGTCCAAATCTTCACAATGTGCGCAAGCGGTTTTTATACAGTTTGCAAGAGAATGCCCAAATTCGTAGAATTTTCCGAAATCAAATACAGAATTTATGAATTTTCGTGAATGATGACGGGGAAAAATGCAAAATCGGTTTGCCATTTTATACAATATTTGCTTTGTGTGCAAAAATCTCTCGCCGCGCCGGAATTGTGTGCATTATTCCAGTTCTGTAATTCATTTGTATTGCATACAGATATATACACCGAACGGTGCGCAGGTACGCAGCGGCACGCCAGCCCCGGATTTTCCGCGCGCACGGAAAAGCTTCGGCACCCGCACCCACGATATCAGGAGGTAAGCAAATGACAAGACGAAACAAACGATTTTTGAGTCTGCTGCTGGCACTCACACTGGCCGTGAGCCTGTGTGTGCTTCCGGCGGCGGCCGCAGACCGGACCTGTCCGAGCAGCAAAAGCGACCCGGTCGTGTTCGTGCACGGTCTGATGGGCTGGGGCGAGCGCGCCGGTCTCAACAGCGTGCTGCCCTACTGGGGTATGACGACCGGCAGCCTGACGGCATATCTCAACTCCCTCGGCTACGAGACGTATTCGGCCACCGTCGGTCCGATCTCAAGCGCATGGGACCGCGCGTGTGAGCTCTACGCGCAGCTGACCGGCACGACGGTCGACTACGGCGCGGCGCACAGCGCAGCGCACGACCACGCGCGCTACGGCATCACCTACGACCGGCCGCTCTTTGACGGCTGGGGCACGCGCCGCGCCGTCAACCTCGTCGGCCACAGCTTCGGCGGCGCGACGACACGGCTGTTTCTCGAACTGATGGCAAACGGCAGCGCGGAGGAAGTCGCAGCGGCCAAGGCCGCCGGCACCGCACCGAGCCCGCTGTTCACCGGCGGCAAGAGCAGCTGGGTGCACTCCATGACCGAAGTCGCAGCGCCGCATAACGGCACGAGCTTCATTGAATCCAACGGCACGATCATGGACGTGTCCACGAACCTGGCCGAGACGCTCGCCAAGGGCTTCGGCATCACGGAGCTCAAGAACCTGCTCGACTTCCAGCTGGAGCAGTTCGGCATCTACAAAGACCCCAATGAGACCGTGCTCGAGACGCTGCAGCGCGTGTTGAGCACCGACTTTCTGTCGCACAATGACAACGCCTTCCTCGACCTGACGATCGATAAGTCGCTCGAGATCAATGACGGCATCGGCATCGAGCCGAATGTCTACTACTTCTCCTATGCCGGCAACCAGACCGTGCAGGACCCGGTCTCCGGAAACTACATCCCGTCGGCCAGGATGTGGACGCTGTTCTACCCCGGCGCATACAACATGGGCAAATACTATGACAAGTACACCGCCGGTGGCTTCTACATCGACAAGAGCTGGCGCCCGAACGACGGCATGGTCAACACTGTCTCCGCCTTCTACCCCATCCACAGCGACGGCACCTGCCTGACGCGCGACGGCAAGCAGGGCTGGACGAATTACGACGGCTACTCCAGCATCAATTTCAAGCCCGGCATCTGGTATGTCATGCCCGTGCAGTCGTTTGACCACATCCAGTTCGTCGGCGGCATGCTCAACGGCAGCCTCGTCAAGACGCGCGCACTCTACCGCGGCGTCATGGAGGACATCTACAGCACCTATACCACCGCAGCGACCGATACCGCCTTCCCGTTCACGGACGTGGCCGAGTCGCGCTGGAGCTACCCGTATATCAAGGAGCTGTATGACGCCGGTGTCGTCAGCGGCACGAGCGCTACGACCTTCTCCCCCGCCGCGAACGTGACGCGTGCACAGTTCGTGACCATGCTCGCCGGGCTCGCCGGTGCGGACGTGTCGGACTGCCCGGCCACGCCGTTCCGTGACGTGCCGGAAGGCGCGTGGTACGCCCCCTATGTCAACTGGGCGCTCGCCAACGGCATCGTCAGCGGCACGAGCGCCACGACCTTCTCACCCGACGCGAGCATCACGCGGCAGGACATGGCCGTGATGCTCTACAGCTACACGCAGCGCTTCCAGGTGCACCTGCAGCAGCAGCCGGTCACACCCTTCACGGATGCGGGCAGCATTGCAGCCTATGCTCAGGTCGCCGTGCAGACGCTGCAGCGCGCCGGTGTCATCAGCGGCATGCCCGACGGCAGCTTCCAGCCGTACGGAACCGCTACCCGCGAACAGGCCTGTACCATGCTGTGCATGCTGTAAATCCCCGCTTTGCAAACGTCTCCCGGCTCTGGGCCGGGGGACGTTTTTTGTACGCGCACACAGATGCCCGCGCTGCCGTTCGACAGATACGGTCACGTGTCCAAAAACCTCACACGCGAACGAATCTGACACAACATCTTCTGCGTTACCAGGATTGCAAACCGGCGCGGCTGGAATTATAATACTCAAAAAATAGAAGCGCGCCCGGGCGCGCCGGAAAGGAATGTGCATACACCATGAAAAAAAGCAAGAAGTTTTTGTGTCTGCTGCTCGCACTGGTGATGGCCGGGAGCCTTCTGCTCCTGCCGGCGGCCGCTGCGAACACGCAGTCCGGCGCAACGCGCTACCCGACGGTCTATGTCCACGGCCTGATGGGCTGGGGCGAACATGACCAGATTTATTCCGCCGTCCCCTACTGGGGCCTGTCGACCGACCTGATGCCGTATATGACAAGCAAGGGTTATGAGAGCTATGCCGCCTCCGTCGGCCCGCTCTCGAGCGCGTGGGACCGCGCGTGCGAGCTCTACGCCCAGCTCACCGGCACGACCGTGGACTACGGCGCGGCGCACGCCGCCGAATATGGCCACGCGCGCTACGGCGCGACGTATGACAAGCCACTGTTTGCCGGCTGGAGCGAGAGCAAGAAGATCAATCTCGTCGGCCACAGCTTCGGCGGCGCAACGATCCGCCTGTTCCTGGATATTCTGGCCGACGGCTCTGCAGAGGAGCAGGCTGCGGCCAAGGCCGCCGGCACGGAGGTCTCCCCCTTCTTTGAGGGCGGAAAGGCCGACTGGGTCTATTCCCTGACGACGCTGGCTGCCCCGCACAACGGCACGACCTTCCTTGAGTGCTGCGACAACATGGCGCAGTTTGCGGCCGAGGCCTCGACCGCGATGGCAAAGCTGCTGGGCATCTCGGACTTCAAGGGCGTGTATGATTTCCAGCTCGAGCAGTTTGGCTTCTACCGCAAGGACGGCGAGACCGTGCTCGAGGCGCTCGACCGCGTGCTGCACTCGGACTTCCTGTCGCACAACGACAATGTATTCCGCGACCTGACGATCGACCGCGCGCTGGAGCTCAACGACGATATCGAGATCCAGCCCAATGTCTATTACTTCTCCTACGCCGGTGACAAGACGCGCCAGAGCAGCGTCACCGGTGAGCGCACCTCGGCCGTCGACATGACGCCGCTGTTCGTGCCGTTTGCAAACAGAATGTGCAGCTATTATGACCAGACGACTGCGGGCGGCTTCCGCATCGACAAGACCTGGGCACCGAACGACGGACTCGTCAACACCGTCTCCGCCCTGTATCCGACCGACAGCGCCGGCCGCTGCCTGACCAAGAGCGGTCAGACCGGCTATATCCAGCAGGATGGTTACTCCAACGTCAGCTATCAGCCCGGTGTGTGGAACGTGATGCCTGTGCGCCACTATGATCACGGCAACTTCATCGCCGGCATGCCCGTGCCCGATCTGGCGTCGCAGAGCGTGACCGCGCTGCGCCAGTTCTACCTGAGCCTGATGGGCAATCTCTCCCACGTGAGCGCGGCGTCCGGTCTGCCGTTCACGGATGTGGCAGCCGACCGCTGGAGCTACACCTACATCAAGCAGATGTATGATGCCGGTGTCGTCTCCGGCATGACGCCCACGACCTTCGAACCGGCTGGCGATGTCACACGCGCGCAGTTCGTGACCATGCTCGCCGGTCTTGCAAAGGCAGACGTGTCGAAATACCCGGCCACCTCGTTCCGCGACGTACCGGAGGGTGCGTGGTATGCGCCCTACGTCAACTGGGCGCTCGCCAATGGCATCGTCAGCGGCACGAGCGCCACGACCTTCTCGCCTGACGCAAAAATCACGCGGCAGGACATGGCCGTGATGCTCTATCAGTATACGCAGCGCTACGATGTCGCACTGCAGCAGCAGACAGTCACGCCCTTTACGGACGAGAGCAGCATCTCCGTCTATGCTCTGCCCGCTGTGCAGGCGCTGCACCGTGCAGGTGTCATCAGCGGCATGCCCGACGGCAGCTTCCAGCCGTTCGGCACTGCGGCCCGTGAACAGGCGTGCGTCGTGCTGTGCGCCCTGTAAGACAGACTTTCAAATCTATTGCATTGCCCTCCCGGAGCCATCCGGGAGGGCAATTTTATGCGCTCGCACGGTCTTCGCCGGTCATTTCCGGCTGCGTCTCGGCGCCGAGGCAGGCCGGCACTGCCCACGCCGCCTTCGCACCGCTTGCTGTTGCCCGCGCGGTGCATTTGTGGTATACTCGCGGCAGACTGAAAAATGAGGCGACGACATGGACATTCTCTATCAGGACAACAGCATCCTTGTGTGCATCAAGCCTGCGGGCGTACTGTCCACGGACGAGCCGGGCGGCATGCCCGAGCTGGTGCGTCAAACGCTCGGAGACCCGAAGGCCTGCGTGCGCACCGTGCACCGGCTCGACCGCGTAGTCAGCGGGCTGATGGTGCTCGCGCGCACGCCGGGCGCTGCGTCGAAGCTCTCGGCGCAGATCCGCGAGCACGACTTCGGCAAGACGTATCTGGCCGTCGTGCACGGAGCGCCTTCGCCGCTGCAGGGCACCTATCGTGATCTGCTGCGCCGCGACCCGAACGAGCGCAAGACCTATGTCACCGACAAGATGGCCAAGAGCGTGCAGGAGGCCGTGCTCGATTACGAAGTGCTCGGCACACGCGCAGAGCTTTCGCTCGTGCGCATCTATCTGCAGACCGGGCGCACGCACCAGATCCGCTGCCAGTTCTCGTCGCGCGGTCTGCCGCTCTGGGGCGACCGGAAGTACAGCACCCTGCCAGATGACGGGCCGATCGCGCTCTGGTCGCACTGCCTGCACTTTGCCCACCCGAAAACCGGCGAGGTGCTCTACTTCGAGCAGCAGCCGCCGGACTGCTATCCGTGGGACCGATTTACCGAATTGGACGACTGAAATTCCCCGCGCTGCCGCGCGGGGAAAATTTTTACGCAAATCAGCGCCGTTGTCCCATAAAATGTCTTGCAAACGACACTATGTCCCGATATAATGTACACAAATTGCCGGTTGCTGTGAGAATTTTTAATGCGGAAACAATCACTTGACTGGAGGTTATTATGAACAAAACGCGCAGATTTTTGTCCCTGCTGCTCACGCTCGTGCTCACGCTGAGCCTATGCGTGATCCCGGCTGCCGCCGCGAATACTCAGGCCCGCTCAGACGACCCGGTCGTGTTCGTGCACGGCCTGATGGGCTGGGGGCAGCGCGACAAGATCGACCGCATCATGCCCTATTGGGGCATGACCACAGGCAGTCTGACAGACTACCTCTCCTCACAGGGCTATGAAACGTATGCCGCTTCCGTCGGCCCGATCTCGAGCGCATGGGATCGCGCGTGCGAGCTCTATGCGCAGCTCGTCGGCGCGCGCACGGATTACGGCGTCAAGCATTCCCAGGACTTCGGCCACGACCGCTACGGCATTGACTACGAGCAGCCGCTCTTTGACGGCTGGGGCACAGAGCGTGCCGTGAACCTCGTCGGTCACAGCTTCGGCGGCGCGACCACGCGTCTCTTCCTTGACATCCTCGCCAACGGACGTCCGGAAGAGGTCGCCGCAGCCAAAGCCGCCGGTGTCGAGCCGAGCCCGTTTTTCCTCGGCGGCAAGGGCAGCTGGGTACACTCATTGACCGCCATCGCCGCACCACACAACGGTACGACGTTCATTGAGACCTGCGGTGACTTTACGATGGTCGCAGCCGAGCTCGCCACCTCGATCTCCAAGGCGCTGGGTCTGTCCGCATTCAAGGGTGTGTACGACTTCCAGCTCGACCAGTTCGGCATCCGCAAGGACGACGGCGAGACCTTCTCGCAGGCGCTCGAGCGCGTGCTGCACTCGGACTTCCTCTCGCACAATGACAACGCCTTCCTCGACCTCACGATCGACCGCGCGCTCGAGATCAACGACGACATCGGCATCGAGCCGAACGTCTACTATTTCTCCTACGCCGGAAACCGGACCGTGTCGAACGCGGCCGGCGACAGCTTCTCCCCCTCGCCGGCTATGTGGGGACTGTTTCACCCGGGCTCGGCGAAGATGGGTAGATACTATGACCGCTACACCGCCGGCGGCTTTTACATCAACAAGCGCTGGCTGCCGAACGACGGCATGGTCAACACCGTCTCCGCCCTCTATCCCACCCACAGCGACAGCACCTGCCTGACCGGTGACGGCGCGCGCGGCTGGAAAAACTACAACGGCTACACCGACACCACATTCCGCCCCGGTCTCTGGTATGTGATGCCCGTGCAGACGCTCGATCACATCCAGTTCATCGGCGGTATGCTCAACGGCAGCATCCTCAACACGCGCGCGCTCTACCGCGACATCGTGCGCGACATCTACAGCACCTATCCATGACGGGCGCGCACTGCCCGGCATGACCCAACAGCAGAAGGGACGCATCCGCTTGGATGCGTCCCTTTTTTCGTGCGCGCCAAACGCTGTTGCGCACTGCACACGGCACCGGGAAATGATCGGCAGGTTTTCGTCAAAATGTCTTGCAATCAACAAATTCCGCAAGTATAATATAGACACATTGCCGGTTATGTGAGAAGGATGAACCTGTGAAACCAACAAGACAAGGGGGTAAACCATGAAAAAAACACGTCGACTTTTGTGCCTGCTGCTGACAGTGGTGCTCGCGCTGAGCCTGTGCGCCATCCCGGCCGCCGCGGCCGATGACCAGACCCGCTCAGACGACCCGGTCGTGTTCGTGCACGGTCTGCTCGGCTGGGGACAACGCGACAGGATCTACCGCATCATGCCCTACTGGGGCATGACCACCGGAAGCCTCACGGACTATCTGTCCGCTAAGGGCTACGAGACGTATGCCGCCTCCGTCGGTCCGCTCTCGAGCGCGTGGGACCGCGCGTGTGAGCTCTATGCGCAGCTCGCCGGCACACGCACGGACTACGGCGTCAAGCACGCGCAGGACTTCGGGCACGACCGCTACGGCATCGACTACAAGCAGCCGCTCTTTGACGGCTGGGGCACAAAGCGCGCCGTGAACCTCGTCGGCCACAGCTTCGGCGGCGCGACCACGCGCCTTTTCCTTGAGATCCTCACCAACGGCTGCCCGGAGGAGGTCGCCGCAGCCAGGGCCGCCGGTGTCGAGCCGAGCCCGTTTTTCCTCGGCGGCAAGGGCAGCTGGGTGCACTCGCTGACCGCCATCGCCGCGCCGCACAACGGCACGTCGTTCATTGAGTGCAACGCAGACTTTACAAAGGCCGCGGCCGAGCTTGCCACCTCCGCATCCAAGGTGCTGGGGCTGTCCAAATTCAAGGGCGTGTATGATTTCCAGCTCGACCAGTTCGGCATCCGCAAGGACGACAATGAGACCTTTGCACAGGCGCTCGAGCGCGTGCTCAAATCCGATTTCCTGTCGCACAACGACAACGCCTTCCTCGACCTCACGATCGACAAGTCGCTGGAGATCAACAAGGGCATCGCTATCCAGCCGAACGTCTACTATTTCTCCTACGCGGGCGATCAGACCTCGACCGATCCGCGCACCGGAAACCACTATCCCACGGTGTCCGCCATCCCGTCGAACGGTATGTGCGCGCTGATGCTGTCGTTTTCGTACAACATGGGCAAATACTATGACAAGCACACCGCCGGCGGCATCTACATCGACAAAAGCTGGCTGCCGAACGACGGGCTGGTCAACACCGTCTCTGCCCTCTATCCGACCACGACGGACAAAAACACCACCGAATGCCGCAAGCAGGACGGCTCGCAAGGCTGGGTCAACTATGACGGCTATTCCGATATCGCCTTCCGTCCCGGCATCTGGTACGTCATGCCCGTCACACGCGCCGACCATATGCAGTTCGTCGGCGGCATCGCCAACAAGAGCATCGTGCAGACGCACCTGTTCTATCTGGACCTGATGGACGATATCTACAGCACCTACCGCGCCGTGCAGCCGGGTGAAACGCCCTTCCCGTTCACGGACGTGCCCGAGAGCCGCTGGAGCTATCCGTACATCAAGCAGCTCTATGATGCAGGCGTTGTGGCCGGAACGAGCGCTACGACCTTCGCCCCCGCCGCAAGCATGACGCGCGCAGAGTTTGTGACCATGCTCGCCGGGCTGCAGGGTGCGGACGTGTCCGCATACCGGACAGGGAAATTCACCGACGTGCCCGCAGGCGCATGGTATGCGCCCTACGTCAACTGGGCAGCCGAAAACGGCGTCGTCCATGGCGTCTCTGACACCGCGTTTGCGCCCGACGCCAACATCTCCCGGCAGGATATGGCCGTCATGGTCTATCGTTATGCCGAGCGCTTCGGCATCCGGCTGGGCACGGATGTCCCGCCCGTCGCGTTCACGGACGCCGGTGACATCGCAGCCTATGCCCTGCCCGCCGTGCAGGCGCTGCAGCGCGCCGGCGTGATCAGCGGCATGCCCGACGGCAGCTTCCGTCCGCGCGAGCACATGACGCGCGAGCAGGCATGTGTTGTGCTCTGCGCACTGTAAAGCCAAGATAAGAAACCGCAAAAGAGGCGCAGCCGCACATCCGGCCGGATGTGTGACTGCGCCTCTCGCGCGCGGATAACAAACAGGATAACAGAAAGAGAAAGCAAACGAAATGCGGCATCAAGGATGCGGCTTGCCCTCACGGTAGTTTTTCATCACGTCGCGAAACAGCTCCGCACTGGACGGCGGCGTCCAGACGATCGCGTTGGCGCCCGCACGGATGGTGGCACGGATGCTCTGCTCATCCGCGCCGCCGGTCGCGATGATGGGGTAATCCGGAAAGCGCTCGCGGATCTCGGCCACGATCTCCGGCGTCTGCGCACCGGCGGCCACGTTCAGGATCGCAGCGCCGTCCTCGATGCGGTGGCGGTAGTTTGTGTCGGAATTGGCCACTGTGACCACGACCGGCACATCGACGCTGCTGCGGATGCGGTTAAGGATGCGTCCCGGTGTCGGCGCATTGACGACCACGCCGGTCGCGCCCTGCATCTCGGCGTACATGGCGAGGTTCACGACGCGCTTTCCCGTCGTCAGCCCGCCGCCGACACCGACGAACACCGGCAGGTCGCTCGCCATGAGCAGCGCCTGCGTGATGATCGGCTGCGGCGTAAAGGGATAGACCGCAAACACCGCGTCGGCGTTGACGTTGCGGATGATGCTCAGGTCGGTTGAAAAGACCAGCGACTTGATGCGCTTGCCGAACACCATGATGCCGCTGCACGCATCGATCACGTCCGGCACGCGCAGCGCAAACTGGCGCAGCGTGCCGTCGACCGGCGTGGGCATCTGCGGCGCGACGTGCACGTCGCCAGGCGTCGTCACCTGGCGGTCGTCTGCGGCGGGCGCATCCTCGCCGACGCCGCCGAGCTGCAGCGGCTCGCTGTCGAGCTGCTCGAAGTCCTCCGTCTCCGGGGAATCGGTCATATCATAGATCAGGTCACGGTTCTTGCTCATAAAATTACCTCCTTGCGGTTATGGGGGATATGTCTTGACTTTTGCAGGCGGTTGTGTTTTACTGTGGTCAGAAAAGTTACATCCGGCCTGTGTATAGAAACCAAAGTTTCGTTTTTGATTAACGTAACTTTGGTATAAACTATTTCTACAGGTTTGTCAAGTCCTTTTCCGAAAAAAAATTTTTTGTTTCTGCAAGAACGGAGGGCGCATCATGGGCAAAGACATCGACGAGGCCGCGAACGGCTTCGGCAACGTGTTCCGCGACCGGCTGACCTATCTGATGAACGGCAACAATGTGTACGGCAAGCCCGTCAACACGCAGGAGCTGG
>OGYD01000347.1_pt1 | contig 39072 bp, 36 predicted proteins | sample 1576441 | NCBI WGS metagenome assembly OGYD01 (sample SAMEA3541537, study PRJEB24748) | human gut metagenome | biome: human gut; feature: human-associated habitat; material: faeces | place: China | collected 2012 | reverse complement strand
ATACCAGCGGAACATCAGGCCACCATACCGCACAATACTGTCGGCCCTGTGGCGAATGTCTCAGCGCCGGAAATCATCTGGATTCTTGGATGTGTTCTCTGTGCGTTCTTCTTTGCGGCAGCCTACTGGAAATCCTATAAGGAGTTTCAAATGTCCCTGCCTGTCAGAAATGATGGGATTGAGAAGTGGTTGGAAACTCATCCAACAAAACGAACCATTACCGTGCGCCAATCCAGTTTGGTATCTTCTCCATTGACCTACGGCGTGATTCGCCCCGTCATTTTACTGCCAAAAACCACAGTCTGGAATAATGAAGAGACGCTGCATTATGTTTTGGCCCATGAACTTGTGCATATCAAGCGATTTGACATTATAACAAAAGTTGTGCTGGCGGTTGCTCTCAGTATCCATTGGTTTAATCCTCTGGTATGGGTCATGTATGTTCTGGCGAATAGAGATATTGAGCTTTCCTGTGACGAGACGGTAATTCGCCAGTTCGGAGAAAATACTAGAGCAGTTTATGCCAAAGTTCTAATCAGCATGGAGGAAACAAGGAGCGGTTTCACCCCTCTTTGTAATAATTTCAGCAGAAATGCGATTGAAGAAAGGATAACAGCAATTATGAAAACACGGAAAACAACAGTTGTATCTCTGGTTCTTGCGGCGTTGATTGTTGCGGGAACGACAACGGTCTTTGCAACCTCTGCCCTCGCCGAGAGTAAAGGGCCTATGGACACGAACTATTATGAGACGGAAACCTCCGAAGGTGTTTTGACTTCCTATACTGATGACAACGGAGAGACTTACTATGTTCTTGATGACGGAAACACAACAAGAACGCTGAGTGAAGAAGAATTTGAGCAGCAGTACCCCTCCCCGGTCATCGAGTGGTGGACTTACGACGAATACAAAAACTGGCTGGATAGCGAGAAAGAAGCGCTCCAGGGGATAGTCGGCGAAAAGTGCTGGACTGCGAGTCGGGGTGAGTTTGTGTGGACACAGGAAATGGTCGATGAAGCGATTGCCGAATATGAAAAGGTACTCCAGGAAATCAAAGACGGCATGATGTACTCCAAGACCGTTGACGGTGGACAGGATATCATGGTGTGTTATAATCCGGAGGACATCGTGACCAGTTCAAGCTATGATTATTTTGTGAAGCTGGAGAACGGTGAAGAGAAGTTATTTGGGCCTTATGAAACGCCCGACGAATTGCTTGCGGCGGTAGAGTCTTTCTGTAATGATCAGGTCAAATTGGGAAATATGGATCAGAGTGAGGCCCGTGAAATCGTTAGCCAGTGCGTACAAAACTAAATTGCATGAGCATGTGCAAAATGGAATGGTTGCTCTGTCCAATTTGCAAAAATAAAACCAGAATTAAGCTGCGCGCTGATACGGTACTGGAATATTTCCCGCTTTATTGCCCCAAGTGTAAACAAGAAATTCTGATATATGTAAAACAATTCAATACGAAAGTTATCAAAGAGCCAGACGCACAGACGCAGAGCCGATAACCCGTTAGCCATTAGGTGCGGATTATCGGCTCTTTTCATTTGATAATAGCTGCGCTGGCATTCACAACAAGACCGGTTTGTTCGGCCTTGCAGCGCAGAACGGCGGTTTTGAAATATCATATTTCAAGCCGCCGTTTTCCTTTTGAAAAATTGGATCAACGGGGGGTGTGGTAAAGTCGCCCTTTTTAAGGATACGGCGGTGTCCGAGGAGGTATCGCCGTGTCCATTTTACTTTTCCATAGCGTTCATGATCTGCACCAGCTAAAAAAAGCATAGCCCCTCCATCGGAGCAGTTCGTCTCTGAATATGAAATTAAACATCATGTAACAAGATATTTATTTGCTTGCGCCCGCATAGCGTCATGCTGTGCGGGCGTTTTTATATGCCCCTGCTTCTGGTCACGGTGGCCAGAGGCTCTAAGGTGCCGGGGGCCGCCTGTTCTCCATTTCAATCCGCACTCACCAACCACCTTTTGAAATGGAGGACAATTATGACGACTATCAACCTGAAACGGTATTACCCCTATATGACCGAAAATGTGATGCTGGAAGTTTCGGACGAGATCGCCGCCACCCTCTCTATGGGAGGCCGCCTGTGCGACAGCTACAAGCGGCAGAAGCGCAGAAATGGCGAGTGCTCGCTGGACACCGATCCCGGCTTTGAGGCCGACGTGCTCCGCCAGCCCATGACCCCGGACGAGTACATTGAGGCGAGGGAAACCACCTTTGCCCTCTATGATGCGATGGCCCAGCTCCCGCCCACGCAGGCCCGGCGTGTGTACCAGCACTATCTTCTCGGCATGAGCAAGGCCGAGATCGCGGCAGCCGAGGGCGTTGGCCGGAGCCGCATCTGCTGCTCCATTGAGCGCGGGCTGGCCGCTATGAAAAATATTTTGAAAAAATCTCTGTAAGAGGGAGTACATTTGCCCCCGAAACCTCCTGATAGGTGAGAGGAGTTTTCTTCCTCGCCTTGAAAACTGAATAGACAGTATTCCCGATACGAAATCCGCGTGATAGCGACGTAAGGTGCGCCGCCACGACAGCCAGCTCAGGAGGTGATGGACAAGCTGGCCGAGCGATCAACGCAGCCTTTGACCCGGTGCTGGCAAACCGGGCGCGAGGACAGCGCGGAGGATAATGAAACTTGCTCACGCCCTCCCACAGACTTGAGGGGGAGTTCCTGCGGTATGCGCCAGCCCTCCACGGGCAGCGGTGCTGTGGGGCTATGCAGCCGAAGCCATCGGCGGTCTGGAATACTCCCCGTGCCGGGGATGCGTGGCAAATACGGCACACAACAATCATACAGGGAGCCGTCAAACCGGGTCTTTCTGTCTTATGACAGCCCAAACCATTCCGGCGCGGCGGCTCCCTCTTTTGTGGATTGAAACGGAAAACAACTGTCCCGCTGCTTCTGGTCATCGTGGCCAGAGGTGGGGCAAGGTCAAAGGACGGCGCTTTTGTGCCGTCCTTTCACGTTTCCCCACGGACAACGGGAAACCATCAAATCTATTCACATCGCTGATTTTTATAGGAGGTTTTCAGATGACGGAGGCAAGAGTCGGCTATCACAAGGAAGTCAAAACCGCGTCTTTTCAGGGCAAATCCATCACCGTGGAAAACCTGACCCCGATGCTCTCTCCCCGAGCACGGGACAAGCGCAAGCGTGAGATTGAAAGCTGTCTGTATGAGGTCTTTGTGAAGTATGCGCCGGGACGGGCGCAGATGCACTAATGCGGGACATCCTTGAGATGCGGGGCTGCCAGAGGTATAATATAGGTGTAAGGTTTGGTAGCTCCTACACGGAAAGGAGCACCAAATGATTATTCGTGAAGATGCCATTTATGGCAGACAGTCCGTTGACCGCAAGGACAGTATCAGCATTGAAAGCCAGATTGAGTTCTGCAAGTATGAATTGAGAGGAGGCAATTTCCGCAAGTACACCGACAAGGGCTATTCCGGCAAGAATACCGACCGGCCCAAGTTCCAAGAAATGATGGCCGATATTCGCCGGGGCCTGATCAAGCGCGTGGTGGTCTATAAGCTGGATCGTATCAGCCGTTCCATTCTGGACTTCGCAACCATGATGGAAACTTTTCAGGAATACAATGTTGAGTTCGTATCTTCCACGGAGAAGTTTGACACGTCCACCCCGATGGGGCGGGCCATGCTGAATATCTGCATCGTGTTCGCCCAGCTTGAACGTGAAACCATCCAGAAGCGCGTGACCGATGCCTACTATTCCCGCTGCCAGCACGGTTTTCACATGAGCGGCGCGGCCCCCTACGGTTTCCAACTGGAGCCGACCACCATTGAGGGCATCCGCACAAAAATGATGAAGCCTGACCCGGAAACGGCAGATATTGCAAAGCTGATGTTTGAAATGTACTCCCAGCCCGGAACCTCTTTCGGGGACATCGCCCGCTACTTTGCCGACGAGGGCATCCTGATCTATGGCAAGGAAATGAAACGGGGCTTTATCTCCCAGCTTTTGAGAAACCCCATTTACGCACAGGCTGACCTCGATATGTACGAGTTCTTCAAAAGCCAGGGTGCGGTGGTAGTCAATGAAGCCACAGATTTTGCCGGGACAAACGGCTGCTATCTCTATCAGGGCCGGGATGTGCAGGAAAGAAAAAACAAGCACCTGAAAGATCAGATACTTGTTCTGGCTCCCAGCGAGGGGCTGGTATCGTCTGATACATGGCTGCGCTGCCGGAAGAAGCTCATGGCAAACAAGACATTCCAAGGCGGGCGCAAGGCAAAGAACACATGGCTTGCCGGAAAGGTCAAGTGTGGCCGCTGCGGGTATGCGCTTATGAGCGTCGGCAATCCTACAGGCGTTCAGTATCTCCGCTGCTCTAAGCGGGCCGACAGTAAAAGCTGTGACGGCTGCGGGACACTCCGTACACGGGAATTTGAAAGGTTCCTGTACGGTGAAATGGTCAAGAAGCTGTCCGAGTTCCAGACGCTGACGGCAAAGCGGGAAAAAGTCAATCCCAAATTGACCGCGCTGAACATGGAGCTTGCCCGCGTGGAGGACGAGATTGAAAAGCTGCTGAATACTCTGACCGGGGCCAATGCGGTGCTGCTGTCCTATGCCAACAGCAAAATCGAGGAGCTGGACACACACCGCCAAGCCCTGACAAAAGAGATTGCGGCGCTGTCGGCGGAAACCATGTCCCCGGAGCAGATCGAGCGGTTGTCGGTCTACCTCAACCAATGGGAAGAAATTGACTTTGAGGACAGGCGGCAGGTTGCCGACGGCCTGATCTCACAGATCCGCGCAACCGACGAACACGTTTCGATTGAGTGGAAAATTTGACTTTTACTTATCCATCGCACACGACAAAGGGCTGTGTGCCCTTGTCAAGCGATGTAAGCATCTGAAAAACATAACCGAGTTGCTTATGCTTACTTACAGGAGTAGCTTTATATAATTTTCTGACGCTATCCCTGTAGAGTTTCTGATAAATAGCGCTGTCTGAATTTTGCCTCAGTGCTCCGAAAATAAATGTTCTGTTATCCAGCGATAAATAACCATCCTCATCAATAATCAAATATGATTTGGCAGCATATAAGAACCTGTTAGCTTGTGCTCTGGATATTCCTAATTTGTTCGGCAGATCATTTGCCGTTAGCCGTCTCTTGCTGCGGAAACATAGGTCGCCGCTGCCGTATTCTAAGTATGTGCTTAAATAAATAAGCTTTGCTAAATCGGCAGGAGACAAAGCGGAGAAATTAGCGTCGATAGATACGAAATTAAATTTTCCGAGTTTTTCAGCTCGTGCAATCCCTTCGCTGTATGCTCCACAGCGACGCTTGCGCTCTGCGTTTCGTCTCTCGTTTTGCGGCGTTACTATGCCGCTGCCTACTGGAACACAAAATAATGTTGTTGGTAATGCTTCGCCTGTATCTTTGTCCACTGCCAGCGTTTGACCTGTTTCAGCGTCGTGAATATAGTTATACCCTCCTACTTCTAACGCTCCTTGTTGGTGCGGAACGGCTATTATTGAATTCATAATATTTATTCTCCTTTATTATTTTTTTAATACAATTCTTATGCGGCTCATCTTAGAGTGCTTAGTTTAAAGACGCTTATTTCTGTATGAGGCTATAAGCCTGTTTTTCAAGGTGCAACGCGATAACAAGATGTTGTTGCTCAAGGTGAGAGAGGCGTACAAAAATCTCAAAAACGCCAAAAATGAGCACAACACACCTGCGCAGAATACAATCGGTTATCCTACGAAGATATGTAACGCTCGCTCCTACGGGCGACGCCTACGGTATATTCCAGCGGAACTCATAAGAGTTCATACGAACATATATTAACAAGCTCATGGCTTGTGTGATCGGCGCGTGTCCACATACTTGTTATTCACTTTTTAGCAGAGACACAACGCCTATGCTACATCATAATAATAACACACTCGGAATACTTTGTCAATAATTTTGGGCAAATATTATACGCTTATTATGCAAAAAAGTCAACAAATATTTTCTCGCAAATTTGTGCATATTGCCTTAGACTGGAATTCATTAATCTGTCATGGCGGCGGTCTTGCGCTTTTCAATTTATCATTCCTCCGAAGTTATGCGGCGTGAAGCCATAGCCCTTATTCCTGTAAGATGAAGCGTTCCGAACGCTTCGGGTATGTATTCATTAAATACATCTGGCGGATACTCCAACAGCTTAGATTGCAGCCTGATAGCGTTCAGCGTGTTATCCGTCCAGCCGGAGGTATGGCGGCGCTCTTTCCTGCTCGCGCTTACTGGCTCTGTAAACTCAATATCGCTTTTAAGAAGCTCGTTGAGACAGCTAACAAAACTCTCTGCATCACGGCATAAAATTCGGAATGTTGCTGTGACTATGTCATGTATACCAGTGACGCTCTTTATCTCATTTTTGATGAAATCAGAAGCATTTTCGTTCGCAACCAGACGCGCATAAATGCGGTAATTTCCGTCTGCATCGAATGCAGCCACAAATGCGGCTGGATATCTTACACGGCTTATAATGTCGTTTTTCTTATTGCCGTTTAGCGCAGAACTCATTAGCGAAAGATTGCCCTTTGTGTTGTTGAGAAAATCATCATTTAGATGATCAATAACCAATCCGTCCGCAAGAGATTGAGCCTTGAAGCGCAATAGATCATCAGCAAAATTATTTGCGTCATTTACATATCCGTGATAACAGGCATAGGCTAACCAGTATGAATAAACCTTCTGATACTCGCCGCTGCTTGTTTGAACTCGCAGCGTTAACCTGTGAGATGAAGGAGTGCTATTATTTCGAGTGTCAATGTCGGGCATAACGTCACTTCTTCTGAGAATTTTAAAAAGTGTATCGTTGTAAGAAAAATAATGTTTGACCTTATGAAAGTTATAAACAATTCTGCCATCGCGTCGGGTTACATTTGTTCTGAGTTTGTTTTTTGCCATATAATTACCTCTGTTAAAAATTGATTTATATGTAATTGATAACTTCGCTCTCCGTGGTGGAGGTCGTGCGTGACGCAAAAGAAACAGTTCCTTTCCGATGCTGGGCATAAAAATAGCCGCTCACCGTTTTTTCGGTGAGCGGCTTAACGCTGTCCGGAGATGGAAAACTTATTGAATTTATCCGTTCAAAACACCAAAAACAAGGGGCGAAATGCGGCGTTTCCCTCGTTACTAACCGTAAACGTCCCTCCTTATATACCGCAAAGTGGCCTCCCCACAATATGTAGTGGTTAGAAGGACGGAAAACCATAGCCAGAACACAAGGCTATATTACTAACCGCAACCGTACCTTCTTTTCGTCTGCCGCCACTACTAACCGCTAAGTGGCAACCCTACCACTTGCCGCCGTCATATATAACTGCAAAGGGTACGACAAGCCGAAAATGAGCAAAAAATAAGCCGCTTACCGCAAGGTGAGCGGCTTATGCTGAGAGTTATGCTATTACAATTCCAGAGCGTCGGGGGAATGAAGGGTCGGATTTCGTTAGCTCCAAAAGTCTGCAAGCAGCGCCAGCAGGCTTATTTCTTCCAGCCTCCCACGCCTCAACGGTTTTGACAGACACACCCATAAACTCGGCAAAAATGACCTGCGTCATTCCTGCGCTTTTGCGTATGTCCTTTATTTCCTGCGCGTCATAGTGACTGATAGGGGCTATGGTCATTTTGTGCGTTTTTGCTTCAAGCTCGCCTCGCTCGAATGCAATAGCTTCTTCCAGCCCCATTTTGATCTTATCAAATGCGCTCATACTCAGCCCTCCTTGTTAAGCCGACTTTCAAGCAGCTCGACAAGCCGTTTAAGCTCGTTACGCTCTGCTTTAGTTAAATTGTCCTTTTCACTTTTAGGATATGCGGTTAAAAGGTATAACTTTTCCTTGAGTGCAAAGTCAATATAAATAACCCTGACGCTGCCGCTCTTGCCTCTGTGCTCAAAAGCAAATCGCATTTTACGAACGCCGCCAGTGCCTACCATGGCTGCACCGACAGTCGGATTTGCCAGCAATTCAATTTGAAGCTGTTTCAAGTCCTCGTCGGTTAACCCCATTGACAGCCATTCATGCCGAAAAGATGGAAGCTCAACAAATGTCCTCGTCATAAATCTACCTCGTTAATGATGTCTGTAGTTGTATTATACCCTATCAGATAGGGTGTGTCAACACTTAAATGCTTATGCAAAAAAAGAGCATGCTAACGCGCAGACAGCGTGTGCTGTCTGAATTACCAGAAGGTTAAAGGGTGTTGAGCGGAAAGATTGAGCGACTACCACAGAACACAGGGAGAGAACAGGAAAAAATATCGGAATTAGCCCCTACTATCTGGAGCATCAAGGACGAACAGAGACGAGAGTTGAACATAGCAACAGGTACACTACGCAGACCAATAGAAGATACAATAGGTACACTTGTGCATGAGATGTGCCACATATACAACAACGAAGTACTCAACACACAGGATTGCAGCAGAGGCGGCACATACCACAACCGCGAATTCAAGAAAGCGGCAGAGGCACACGGCTTGAAGGTCAGCCGCTCCGACAAATACGGCTACAGTCATACAAGCCCTGCCGACAGCCTGTTAGAGTGGTGCATGTCGCATGACCTCAGAGACATAGAGCTGTGCCGACTGGATATAGAGCGCGGCACAGGCAGCGGCTCAAGAGCCATAGGCGGCAGCGCGACAGTAAAGCCGACAGCAGCAAACCACAATCACCGCTTTGTGTGCCCCTCGTGCGGCGCAGTAGCCAGAGCAGGAAGAAGCCTAAACCTCATATGCGGCGATTGCTTAAAGCCGATGCTGGAAAGCTGAGGCACTGCATGGATATAGCGGTACTCATGGCTATTGTATATGTAGCAGTGAAGATAATAAAAGCAATCATAACAGCATACGGCACTAAGCTTTTCAAGGCAATAGCCGCCAGATAAAGGAGTGTAGATCATGGACATAGGAACAGGCAACAGCCTTATAGTACTGCTGATACTGGCAGTAGTCAGCGTAGTTTGCCCTGTACTTGTAGGAGTGCTGCTCCTGCTGCTGGGTAAATGGATCGTGTTTTCCGAGTGATTGTGTATAAGCATAAGAGGCACTTCTTACTCAGTGCATTGAACGAGAATAAAACGAAAGCGGAGGCGCAATGCCTCCGCTTAGTACTTTTTGAAATTATCTGTTCAATTTCCAATCTTAAAAATACCATAGACGCCATTTTCGGTAACTGTTTTGATAAAGAACCATGCTTAAATGATCGGCAATTTCGGCTATTAAAGCTCCTTAACGGCAAGATATGCAGCACCGGTTGCGTCGCCTATGCGGCCGGGATTAGTGCAGTCACCGATATTGACAACCTTGTCAAAGCGCTTCTGAAGCTCTTCCATGAAGGAGAGATCGGGACGTATTCCGAGCGAGAGAACAACGACATCGACCGCGATCTCACTGGGACCGTCGTCCTCAGTTGTCTTGAGATCAATGTAACCGCTTATGTTGCGCATACCCTGAAGTCCGGCGCTTATGAATTTACCGTGGTAGGGCTCAATGACTATGGAGCCGTCTTTTACCTCCTTGAGAGCAGTGCAGGTCTTGAACTGTGCGCCGCGCTCTTCAAGAAACTTCTTCGTCATGTTGACGTTATAGACAAAGATTCCGTCGCCGAGAAGTGGCTTCATTTCGACTATGATGACCTCGTTGCCGTCATCGGCAAGCTTTTCGGCGGTTTCGAGACCGGTCATGCCGCCGCCGATAACCGCAACTTTCTTACCTGACATTTTCACCTTGCCGGTGAGAATATCAAACGATGCTATGCCCTTTTCAATTCCGGGGATGTTTCGGGAAACTATGGGCTGCCCACCGCAGGCGAGAACGACTGCGTGAGGATCAAGTGCCTTGAATTCGTCGAGCAGCGCCGGAGTGACCTCGGTATTCAGATGAACCTCAATGTTGGGGTCTTTTTCGATCTGGTAAATGTAATAATGACGCAGATTTTCCATACGGAACTTATTGGGCGCTTTATTTGCAAGATTCATGCTGCCGCCAAGCTCGGGACGCTTATCATAGAGCTTGACCTTATAGCCGCGCTCGGAGAGCGTCATGGATGCCTGTATGCCGGCAGGACCTGCGCCGATAACTATGACGGTGCCTTCGCCCTTGGGCAGCGGCATGAGATTGTCGATCTCACGGCCGAGAAGAGGATTGACCGCACAGCGGATCTGCTTATCCTCTGCGTTTACGCGGTAAACGCAGTAGTTGCAGCTCAGGCAGGGACGTATATCCTCGGGATGACCGGCCTTGGCCTTGTTTGCCCACTGAGGATCTGCCGACTGAGCTCTGCCGAGAAGAACAAAGTCAAACACGCCGTCCTCAAGCATCTGCTCCGCTTCATCGGGAGTTCTGGTTTCATTGTTTCCGTATATGGGAACGTGAAGCTCCTTCTTGAATCCCTTGAGATATTCGCTGCGCCAGCCGGTCTGTATATCGGGAGAACCGGTGCGATTAGCCGTGCCTACGGAGAAGTTAAATGCGTCAACGCCGTGTGCTTCGAAGTGCTTGGTGATCTCTATCATATCATCGACCTTCAGCTCACCCTCATAGCCGTCATTGTCAAAAAGATGTATACGAAGAGTAATAGCAAATCCATTGGGGGTGCGCTCACGGATCTTGTCGATTATCTCGTCGACTATGCGGCAGCGGTTTTCTATGCTCCCACCGTATTCATCGGTACGCTCGTTGCGAATCGGACAGATGAACTGATGCAGAAGATAAAAGTGACCGACGTGGAGCTCAACACCGTCTGCGCCTGCCCAGAACGCATGCTCGGCAGCATTGGCAAAGGCGTCTTCTATCTCGTGGATCTCGTCGACGGTCAGCTCGTGGGCAAGCTCCGTTCTGCCATGCATTTTAGAAGGCATTGCGGTTGCGGACACTATCATGTTGCCGTCGTTATACATTGAAGAACCTCTGCGGCCGGGGTGATGAAGCTGGCAGAAGAGCTTTCCGCCGTACTCATGCACACGCTCGGCCAGAACGCTCATCGCACGGCGATCGTTCAGATTCCAGAGATGAATCTGGCCGCTTTTGCCGATACCGGAAAGCCGTGAGTCCATAACGGAAATATATCCTGCGATAACGAGACCGCAGCCGCCCTTGGCCTTGTTTGCGTAGTATTCGATGGCGCGCGGAGTGATCTCGCCGCTTGCCTGGCCGAGAGTCTCCTCCATCGGGGACAGGATAACGCGGTTTCTTATTTCAACGCCGCCTATCTTGCCTTTTGTGAAAATCTTTTCGTACATAGCATGTTCTCCTTAAAATAATGGTGATAGGTTAGTCTGATGCTTTGCGCGATGAATCCGATATCGGTGGATCAAAATTGAGCCGCTTGCTGATTAGAACTTATCACCGCGCCGCAAAAACGGTCAAACAAATAGAATTGGTGGAAAGCATAAAAAACATTTATTTCACAATCTTGCGACGACGTGATATAAAATTAACAGCCTGATGAAGCGATGCGTGGTGATGCAAGCTGAACGAACCGATACTGTTTCAAGGAGAATTTTACGATGAATAAATTCCATTTTGCCTGTCCGGGTGAGATATTCTTCGGACGAGGATGTGTACTCGAACACGCCGATGTGTTTTCGCGCATGGGAAAAAGAGCATACATCGTGAGCAGCAAATTTGTTGACGGAGTAAAGAATCTGGCACTTGACGATGTAAAAAAAGCACTCGAGGGCAAAGGAATACTTTATGCTGTTGACGAAGAAGCGCAGCCCGACCCTCCGGTTGACTCCGTAGTTGCCATAAAGGATCGAGCACTGAAATTCAATCCAGATTTTCTTGTAGCCGTCGGAGGCGGATCATCGATGGACACCGTCAAGGCGCTCAATGTTCTGCTCAAGCGCCCGAACGATGATCCGTATGATGTTCTGTTCGGAAAAGGACCGCATGTTTACGGCGTCGGCGGACCGGATGAAGGTGCGCTGCCGTTTGCAACGGTTGCAACAACGGCCGGTACGGGAGCGGACATAGCCGGAATAGCTGTGCTTACGCGCAATGATATTCAGACAAAATTCGGAACGAATCATCGAAGCTTTGCCGATTATGTGTTTGTAGATTCCGGATATATTTCAAGCTGTCCCAAGTGGCTCAACCATGCGGCGGCGCTCGACGCACTGTGCCACGGTATCGAAACTTACCTCAGCCGAGGCAGCATGGATGATGTTATGACAAATATGCTGACCGAGACTTCTCTTAGAATATTCTCTAAGATCAAGAAACCGCTGCTTGACGGAACAATGACCGAAGAAGATTATGACCTTCAGGCTCTGCACTCGACGCTTCAGGGTATTGTTATAGTTAATGAGCTGACCGGTGTACCGCATGGCCTCGGCTATCCGCTGTCTTATTACTATCACGTTCCTCACGGAATTGCATGCGCTGTGTTTGAAGGCGAGTATCTGCGCACGGTTTCCGATAAGGCTCGTGTCGGAAGAGTCCTTGAACTTCTCGGTTTTGAGAGTGTGGATAGCTTCTGCGCCTATATTCGGGAAATGGTGATGCAGAATGTCAGCATCAAGGTCACTCCTGAGCAGATAGATGAGTGGACCGACACATTCTGTGCAACCAAATGGCGCGTTGACAGACACCCGGAAGAGTTGAGCCGCGAAACGGTAAAAAGCATCTACGAAAAGGCGCTTTCGGAGTTTATAGGTTAAGAGTGTAAATGTATCTGCCATTTATGCGCAGATGCATTTATTCCGAATAATAAATTTGAATTTTGGAGGACATTATGAACAATTTTAACTACACGATGCCGGCAACCTTGCTTTTCGGTTATGGCTGCATCGGCAAAAACCAGCAGGTATTTGCAACTCTCGGAAAAAAGGCATTTATTTTTACCGGTCCGTATCTCAATGGTCAAGTGACCGGCAAGAAGCATCCGGCTGTTGAGGATGTTGAAAATGCACTGAAATCGCAGAACATTGAGTATACCGTCTATGACGGCTGTATCCCCAATCCGCCCGTATCAAGCTGCGTTAAGGCTGCCGAGCTTGTCAGAGTGTATAATCCCGACTTCCTTATTGCCATCGGCGGCGGCTCGAATATCGATACGACTAAGGCGGTTAACCTGCTGCTGCGCTACCCCGGTCACGATGAATATGACGTTTTGTTCGGCGATGTTGCGCCCGAACGTGCGACAACCGAAATACTCGGCACATGGGCAATGGGCAATTCCGACGGCAACAAAAAACTGCCCTTCATCACGGTCCCGACGACTGCCGGTACCGGTTCAGAGATCACCGGCGCCGCCGTTCTTGACCGTGAGGATATTGACAATAAAGCTGGCACTAAGCCTTTCCTGTGGTCGGACTACTCGTTCGTAGACCCCGATTATATCAAGACCTGCGACAAGAAGCTGAGCCAGGCAAACGCTCTTGATGCACTTGGTCACGGCCTTGAACCCTACATTGACAGAGGAAGCAAGGATCATTATATCGTTAAGGCTTTTGCTGAAATGGGCTTCAAGCTCTTTGCTGAGATAAAGGATCATCTGCGCGACGGAAACATGACCGATGCAGACTATGAAAAGCAGATGCTTATGAGCACAATCATGGGCTTTGCAGAGACTCAGGGGCAGACCGGCGTTCCTCACGGCCTCGGATATCCGCTGACCCATGTGAAGGGACTGCCTCACGGCCTGGCCTGCGGTGCCTTTGAAGGCGAATATCTGAAGACCTTCAAGGATACTTCGAATATTGACAGAGCCCTTGAGCTTATAGGCTTTGAAAGTGTCGACGAGTTTGCCGACTACGTCCATGCCGTTCTTGATCCCCATATGGAGGGCATGACCGTTACCAGACAGGAAATCGAGGAATGGACCGATACCTTCTGCGCTACCGAGTGGCGCATGGCCCGTCACCCCGAACCGTTCTGCCGCGATGACGTCAAGGGCGTATACGAGCGAACCCTTGCAAAGTTCATTGTTGACTGATATTTGAAACGTACATATAAAAATCTCTCGCTTCTTTCAAGCGAGAGATTTTTGCAATATGGAGCTAAACAGCGCCGCCGGTCTCGAAGTATTCAACAATAAGCTGCTTTACATATGTTCCGGCCTGAGACAGACGCCGATTGGTGGGCCATTCTACGTACATCGGGCGATTTCTCCCGGGATGATCAAGCTCAACCTGAACAATATCATAGCTTGAGGTATCACAGCGCGGCGCGATCGTCAGACATCTCCCGGCCGATATCTCGAGAAATATCGACAGCCAGTCCATGCTTGGCTTTATGTTGCTCGCGGTGAGCCCCTGTGCGGTGAAAAGATCTTTATACCACTCAACTGTTGATTCGTTTTCGCCGGTTACAAAAACAAACGGCTCATCCTTGACTTCATCAAGAGTGAGTTTTTTGTGATCTGCAAGCGGATGCGATTTAGGAAGCATGAGAACATGCTCGCGGTGGCAGACAAAGGTTGCTTCAATGTCATCACGAACATTGTGGCACGCAAGACCGATATCCGCACTGCCGTCTATCAAAACGTCTTCGACGATCTGGTGGTCATAGCCTTTGTTTACCATAAAGGTCTGAAGATCTATCTGCCTGTTTTCTCTTGCCGAGCGCAGAAGTATGTATCGCAATATGTCGGGCATGGGGCCAAGACTGAAAATGTACGAAAAAGCGAGACATACCTTGCCGCTGCCCGGATTGGTCATCTGGCTCAATGCATCGCACCCACCCTGAAGCTCCGAAAAGGCCTTTTTGACATATGGCAGAAACTCCAGACCGTAGCGTGTCATTGAAAGCTCATTGTTTTTTCGGACGAAGAGCGGCAGTTTAAGGCTTTTTTCAAGCTCGCGTATGGCGTAACTTATGTTCGACTGAGAAGTGAAATTCTTATCTCCGGCCTTTGTAAAGCTGCCGGTTTCCGCAACATCCAGAAAATATTTAAGTTGAGAAAGCTTTAATTGTGAAATGTTCACATTGTCACCTCCTGATGCAAGTATATTTTATCGCTGCTCGCTGGGTTGGAAAATTGACAAATTGGACAAAAATGCACGACATATTTCTACGGCTCGGCAGATGTGTAAGACGGCGGATAATAACAGATTAAATAAAAGTAATGAGAATTCAATGTATTTTGTGCTTAAACAAAGACAAAAACCTGCTTTCGGCAATGACAATTGATCTCGAGGCAAGAACGACAGGGTTGCGGCCGAATTAGGCGAATTGCACCAACCGACATATTTTTGACGATATAAAAGTTTTACGTGGAGTTGCGCGAAACTATTTGTTTGTAGATTAACGAAAAAGCTGTTAATGTATTAGCAAAGTTAATCGATCTTTAAAATTTGTCAAACCGGCGATGCCTGAGTCAATCGGGTTCGTCCAAAAATAAAGAGTTATTGAAAGGAGTTTCTCTAATGCAGGAGAAGAAAAAAATCTATTACGGCTGGTGGGTTGCAGCTGTCTGCTTCCTCGTAATGTTCTTTACGGTCGGCGCGACGACAACGGCGTTTTCGGCGACCTCGGCTTACGTTGTTCAGGAGTGGGGCATAAGCCAAACTGAAGTGTCGTCGCTTATAACCGTGCGTACAACGGTATGTGTTATTGCGATGTATCTGTGCGGACTGTACTACAAAAAGATCAGCCTTCGCGTTGGCCTTACGCTCGGCGTGGCAATGGGTGCGGCAGGCTATGCGGTGTTTGCACTCAGCAGCGGCATGACCGGCGCACTGATAGCAATGGTCATTATCGGCGCATGCAGCGGCTTCGGCGGCATGTATGCCATATCGCTTCTTGCAGAACACTGGTTTTTCAAGAAAAAAGGTCTCGTGCTCGGCGTTGTTACCACGGCATCGGGCTTTACATCCATGATACTGCCGAAGATGATAACCTCGATCGTTGAGTCTGCGTCTCTTGCAATGAGCTTCTGGGTAACGGCAGCAATGTTTGCGGTGGTAGCACTTGCCGTTGCACTGTTTGTCCGCGACTTCCCGTCGGACATGGGCCTTGTTCGTTACGGCGAAGGCGAAGAGGGCGACAAGTCCAAGCGCACAGTCACCGAACGCTATGCCCCCAGCACCAAGCATTGTGTTTACATGATGATCGCCTGCTTCATAATCGGAGCTATTTGCTATGTTCAGGGACAGATCCGCACACTTAACCTGACGACCGTCGGCTGGTCTGCGGCAGATGCTGCGGCGGCGCTCGCACCTTACGGCGCATTCATCATCATCGGCAAGCTTATCTACGGCCCCATATCCGATCGCTGGTCTCAGCGTAAGATAGGCTGGATATTCTTTATGCTCGTCGGTATCAGCCATGCGATATTCGCGCTTGCACCTTACGATTTCTTTAATTACACGCTGGTTATTGTCAACGTTATTCTCTATTCCCTCGGCGGACCTATCTGTACGATCGGCCTTGCTCTTTACGGCATAGAGCTTGCAAAGGATGGGGACACCGTGAAGTGGATTCGCAACTACCTCGTTGTCTATAACATTGCCCCGATAGTCCTCACTCCGCTGGCCGGCATGTCCGCCGATGCAACCGGAAACTACAGTCTTTGCTTCTGGATACTGGCGGCGCTCTCCGTGGTCGGCGCAGTATTTGCTCAGCTGGCATACAGCGGAGCGTATAAGCGTTATAACAAGCTCCATGGCGGCCAGAATGCGGCTGAAGCAGAGCAGGCATAACTTAAAAGCAGCATAACTTAACGAAGCATCTCCGGAGAGTATATCCGGGATGCTTCAACCGCAAAAACCTTATCTATCGGAGATGATAAAATGATAAAAGAAATAAAATACAAAGCTCTGTTTGAGCCGTTTAACATCGGAAAGCTGCGCGTTAAAAACCGCATCTGCTATGCACCTGTAGGTACGGGACTGAGCGACAACGGAACAAGTGCGTTTGACGACGCCGATATTGCCTTTTACACGGCACGTGCTAAGGGCGGAGCCGGACTTATAACCACCGGTGCAATATTTACAGATCTTGAGGTCGATGCATACAAGCCCGGAGCACTCGGAACATGGCAGATAACTTACAATCCACCGCTGTTCAGACTTCAGGCGGCAAAACTTCTTGACAGAGTTCATAGCTTCGGTACAAAAATGTTTGCTCAGCTGTCGCTCGGTACGGGACGTAATTCGGGAAGCTATGCGCCCAGCCCGATCCCACAGTTTGCAGATCCGTCAAAGCAAAGCCCGGTGCTGACCGAGCAGCAGCTTCGCACAAAGATAGAGTATCTTATAAAAGGCGCTGAGATAGCAAAGAATTCCGGATTTGACGGCGTGGAAATACATGCGCTGCACTTTGGCTACCTTCTCGATGAGCTTGAAATGGAGATATCAAACTTCCGCACCGATGAATACGGCGGCAGTTTTGAAAACCGCATGCGTGCATGCCGTGAGATCGTCGAGGGCATAAAAGCCCGCTGCGGCAAGGATTTTCCGGTCTCGATGCGCCTTGGCATGAAAAGCTATATTAAAGGCTTCAATCAGTCCTCTCTTTCGGGCGATGATGAGGCAGGACGCACGCTTGAAGACAGTATCAGAATATGCCGTGCGCTTGAAGAGTACGGCTATGATCTGATAAGCGTTGATGTAGGAATTTATGATTCGTACTACTATTGTTATCCCCCGATGTATCTGCCGATGGGGCTGAATGTGGATATGGCCGCCGAATGCAAGAAAGCTGTATCCATCCCCGTTGTTGTCTGCGGCAGAATGCATGATCCGGAGATCTGCGAGGAGGCCGTGGCATCGGGAAAGGTTGATGGCGTAGTTGTCGGAAGGCAGATGCTTGCAGACCCGGATTTTGCGTTGAAAATCAAAACCGAGCGTGTAGATGATATCCGCCCCTGTTTGAGCTGCAACTTCGGCTGTCGGGGAAAGATGCAGGACGGTCTTGGCCAGCGCTGCGCGGTAAATCCGCAGATGCGCCGCGAAAAAGAATGCGGACTCGTGCCGGTCAATGAGCGTGAGAGAAAGAACATAATGGTTATCGGCGGCGGTGTTGCCGGACTTGAAGCGGCAAGAGCTGCGGCAACACGCGGACATAAGGTCAGCATATATGAAAAGGAAGACAGAGTCGGCGGCCTTGTGAATGTTGCCGGAGCACCGTCATTCAAGGCCGAGGACAGGCAGTTGATTGCATGGTATGTCCGCCAGCTAAATTTGCTGGGCGTAAAGATAGAGTGCGGCAGAGAGGCCACGCTTGACTTTATACTTGAAAAAGCACCGGATGCGGTTATATCAGCAACGGGATCTGTGCCGATCGTACCGCGCATAAACGGAGCGGATCATCCCAAAGCGGTCGGTTTCAAAGAAGCGATGCTGGGCAAAGCCGAGGTAGGCAGGAAAGTCGTCGTTGTCGGCGGTGGGCTTGTCGGCTGCGAGGTGGCGCTCAATTTCACAAAACTCGGACACGAAGTAACGATTGTCGAGTTCCTTGACGATATCCTGCGCTCCGGCGCACCCACGCCGATAATGAATAAAATGTGCCTCAAGGATCTGTTCAAAGAGCATGAAGTGCGCATCTGCACGGGAAGCGCTTTGACGGAGGTTAATGACGCAGGCGCTGTTATAAAAACCGCCGATGGTATTAAAACGCTTGAAGCAGATACGGTAATTCTCGCCGTCGGCCTTCGCTCGAGAGACGGCTTTGCCACTCAGCTTGAGAAGTATAATATTGAAGCATATTCAATAGGCGACGAGAATATGGTCGCAAATATTCTGCACTCGGTAGCCGAAGGCTACGAGGTCGGAAGAAACATATAACGTCATTGCGCTCGCTGAGCATACCCGGCGAGCGCTTGACAGAACTAAATGCCCCTGCTAAAATTTCAATGTTAATCAATTAACACAGGAGTAACGATATGGCGTGGTCATACTTTCTTATAATAATTGCACTTGTGATCGTCCTGTTTATATTCGTAAAGCGGCCAATGTACGAAGTTATGTTCGTTGCATTCATATCGCTGTGTCTGATCACAGGTAATGCATCTAATGTCGGAGAATACTGGGTCTCGGCAAGCAGAAGTTATTTGCCGTTTACTCTGACTGGCTTTGTAATATTCGCAGTAATATTTGAAAAAACAGGTATTATCCGGGATATTATAGATATAATCGTTGCGCTTGTCGGACGCTTTCACGGCGGTGCGGGCTATGTCGCGCTTCTTGCTACCGCCGCTATGGGGTCATTCTGCGGAACCGGACCGGGAACAGCCGTCGCAACAGGAACAGTAACCATCCCCACAATGAAGCGCACAGGCTATTCTTCGGAGCTTGCTGCCGTCGTTTCGGCAGCCGGGTCGACTCTGGGACCTGTTATTCCGCCTACAGCGGCAATTCCGGTCATGTACGAAATGCTCAATGCCGTAATGCCCGGAAGATACAGCGGCTCGCAATTCTGGATGTTTGCGTGGCCCATATGCCTGTGGCTTATTCTTCAGCGTTTTATAACTCTTTTCTTTGTGATCCGTAAGCAGAACGTGCAGCCCGTCCCCAAGGAAGAGCGCCTGTCGCTTAAACTTGCACTGAAAAAAGGCTGGCGTTCGCTGCTGCTCCCGATAGTGCTGTTTATTCCGTTTATGTTCGGAATGCTCTGCGAGGACGGATTTATCACAGACCGACTCGGCGCGGCAGCGGCAGGTCATTTTTCTTCCGTACTTCTCTGCACGGTTCCTGCCATAGCGTCTGCCTTTGCACTTGTTCTTTATAAGCAGAAGGGGAACGATGTCACTGCAAAGGATATAGTTGATCTTGTCGGAGAATCAATAGTTGCGGTTGCCCCGGTCATAGTGATAACCTTCTCGGGCTATGCGCTTAATGAAATGCTTCAGCACATGGGGATCACCGATTCTGTTATAGCGTCTCTGGAAGCAATGCATCTTTCAAAGTTTGCCATTGTCATACTCGGACCGCTGTTTTTCACCATTATGGGTATGTTTATAGAAACATCGACCCTGTATCTTATTTTCGGACCGGTATTTATTCCTCTTGCCATAGCTGCCGGCGTCAATCCGCTGATTGCCGCAATGTCGGTGAACATTATGACAAACGCGATGGGACAGCTGACTCCGCCGTTTGCGCTGTGTCTGCTGGTCTCAATAGGAATCGCCGATGCTGATTTCAAGGAAACAAGCAAGCAGGCAGTGGTATGGTGCGCCGCTCAGTTTGTGGTCATAGTTCTGTATCTGTTGGGATGGCTTCCAATGTTCGGGATGGCCGTATAGGAGAAAGCGAAATGAAAGAAAAATTGGCAAACGTATTCAAACGCATTTTTGCTGTGTGCCAGTCGCTGCTTCTGGTGGCGTCGCTGGTTACAGTCCTTGCCTATATTGCCGCATTTATCATCGGCGGCGAGACGGCGGTGCTTATTGACAGTATTGTCTATAATAAAGTTTTTCCCATCATGTTCTTTTTAGCCGTTGCCTTTGCCTTTGTTGGCGTAGTATATCTGTATCTTACGGGGTACAGAACGTTCCGCTTTGAAACAAAGAAGAAGGACTGATCCGAATGCAGCCTTCGCAAAGCAGTATCGATAAAACCGCATATCTGTATATCGCGATAACTTCGCTGCTCTGGTCGGGCATGGAGGTCGCGTGTAAGTACGTTGCCGAGCAATTTAACCCGCTGCAGCTCACATTCGGCAGAGTTTTTGTCGGTGGTATGATTCTTCTGCCGTTTGCCATCAAATCTGTCAGGAAAAAAGGAATTGTCTTAAACTGCGGGGCAATGGGGAAGTTTGCAGCGCTGGGGCTGTTGGGCGTGGCAATAAGCATGACGATCAATCAGCTTGCAATAGTGTACGCTCCGGCGTCTGTCGTTAGCTCAATAGCCTCCGGAAATCCTGTTTTCATTGCGCTTCTGTCGTGGCTGCTGATAGGTGAGCATTTCGGTCGAAGCAAAAGGCTGAGCCTTGCTTTTGATCTAATCGGAATCTGCCTGATAATCCGCCCATGGGATATTCATATTACTGTACCCGGAGTTATATACTCGCTTCTTGCTCCGCTGACGTTCTCGCTTTATTCGGTGCTCAGCAAGCGCGTGTGCAGAGAATACGGTGGACTTACAACGACGTGCTTCTGCTTTATCTTTGGCGCACTTGAGATGATGACGGCGGCGCTTTTGACGCATGTTCCGGCAATAGCGGAATTTCTGACGGCAGCGCAGCTTGAGAGCTTTGCTTATGTTCCGTTTTTCAAAGGGTACACGGTTGGAGGCATCCCGGCGCTTCTGTATATAGCTGTAGGTGCAACCGGCATAGGTTTCTGCTGTTATTTTATGGCCATAGAAAAAAGCACTGCCTTGCATGCCTCGCTCGTGTTTTTCTTTAAGCCGATACTGGCTCCCGTATATGCGGTAATACTGCTCGGAGAGAATATAAGCGAGAATGTTTTGGCGGGTATAATATGCATGGTGATCGGCGCGGCGCTTTTTGCGCTGCCTGATCTGCTGAAAAAGCCGATGACCGACGGCAATGTACAAAAATTGGATGCTTGATGCAAAATCTAAGCGGAGGCGTAGTGCCTCCGCTTAGTACTTTTTGAAATTATCTGTTCAATATCCCGCTCTCAGCTCGCGCTTATACTTGTAGAATGTATTTCTCGCCAGTCCTGCAAGCATATAGCGGTTAACGCCTTCGAGAATGTAATAAACATCATTACCAGTTAGACTTATGCTGCTCTGCAATGTCTGCCTGTATGTGTCCGTGTCAATGTGTCGCTCTTTGAGAAACACAAGGCTGACTCCCTGACGATACAGCGCCTCGTATGCCTCTACGCCCTCGGCAGCGTTGCGGCTCATGCGGCTTACGCTGTCAAATATGATAGTATCGCCAGAGGAAACACAGCGCATAAGCTTTTGCCATTCCTTGCGGTCAAGCTTTGTGCCTGTATATTCTTCCTGTACTATAACGGCATCGGGAAACTCTCGGAGAATGTTCCGTATCTGCCGCTCAATGTTCTGCTTTCGTGTGCTTATTCTGCAATAGCCGTATACCATGTCTAACTCCATTCTTTCAGTATCAATTTAACCCTGTCTGCGTTTAGTATCAAACTTTCGGCAAAACTCGGCGTGACAGCGTCATTTGCCAGTACCATTTTTATCGTTCGTTTTGTCTGATACCATCGTAGCAGATGAAAAGGGAAACGCATACTTCAAAATGCGCAGTCAATCGGTGCTTTACTCAATGTACAACGCTGGTTTGTCCACTGAGTAAAACACAATTTTTTAGTTAAACAGTTCGGCTTGAAATACGTCCAAAATACGTCCAAACGAGCTTAAATCAAAATGCATGCAAAACATGGCGGTTTTGTTTTTTCTTAGTGCCTTCTTTATTTAATGTGAAGAAATAAACCTTGATAAATCAGCAAAAAACAACGCCCATAGAGAGGAATGGGGTTCAAGAGGCCGCTGGTTCAACTCCAGTCACTCGGACCAAGTAAAACAGTCGTCACAGTGTGGCGGCTGTTTTTTTGTTCAGGTGATAGGGACCAGCGGCCTCTTGCAAATTCAAATCCGCCGCTCGGTGTGCCGAACGCAAAGCGTCGGCATGCCGCTGGTTCAACTCCAGTCACTCGGACCAAACGAAACAGTCGTCACAGTGTGGCGGCTGTTTTTTCGTTTAGAAGAAAAGGAACCGGCGGCAAATTCAAATTTGCCACCGACTTACCTGATGTTGTCCTGACATGTGCGCTTCAACAAAATAGACAAACAAAAGCACACAAATTTGCAAACTTTCACTATTTGTCGGGTAAACAAAATGTGGTATAATACCTCATGAAGAGGGCAATCCAAGGTCGTTTCCCACTATGCCGGTACTGCGTGCCGCGCCGCGGCCTTCAATTCGGTAGAATATGCCCTACAAAATACAACTGCACCGCACGGATATCCCCCGTCCGGTGCAGTTTTTTGATGCACTCAATGGCATGACGGTATTAGCATAAAATCTCAAGTGTGTATTGACAAAAAGATATACAGTACAATATAATTTATTTACCAATATTGCGAAATTTGTAATCGTTTTAGGAGGATATTAGATGAGAAAACGTTTTCTTAGCACAGTGCTTGTCTTGATAATGTTATTAAGCCTTGCGCCGATGTCAGCTTTGGCAGACGATACGTTTAGAAGTGGAGATTTTACATTCGTGATCGAAACCGGGGTCGCTTGTGTGAAAAAATACAACGGTTCGTCGTCGTCCGTGAGCGTACCGTCGAAAGTTGATTATGACGGAGTGACATACAAGGTCAGAAACATACATCAGGATGCTTTTAAAAACTGCACCACTATTCAAAAGCTCGTCCTGCCTGAAACTGTTAACCGCATCGGAAAGCAGGCGTTTGCCAATTGCACAAGTTTAAACTCGATCACCATTAACGGAGATTTAAACGGAGTCTATACCGTTGATAACACATTCTATAACATTGGAGCAAATTCCGATTACCTGAATGTTACTTTCGGCCCGGAAGTCACGGCTATACCGAGTAATCTGTTTGACTCTACATATTCCAAAAGTGAAGGATACTATCCTCACATTACCAACGTTACGATCCCTGATTCGGTGACAAGTATAGGTTTGGGCGCATTTAACAACTGCCATGATTTGAAGGCGGTTCGCCTGGGAAGCGGAGTGAAATCTATTGGTACAAATGCATTTCGTAACACTGCCATACAGTCATTGACGATAGACGGCAACTGCGCTGTCGGTAAATATGCGTTTTTGTACTGTTATTCACTTAAGGAGCTTACCATAAACGGTGATTGCACGTTGATCGAGGGCTGCTTTGCTCATTGCACCAGTCTGGAGTCAATAAAAATAAATGGCACGATCAAGGATAATATACTATCATCGATCAGTGAAAATCCGGTACTATTTATTGCTCCGCCGTTTTATAATGTCGGCTCAAATTCTGATTCGCTGAAAGTAACGTTCGGGAAATCGGTTTCGGTGATACCCGAACGCCTGTTTGCTACTCACTCATCAAAAAGCGAAGGAACATATGCACGCATAACGGAAGTTGACCTTCCAAGCTCGATCAGCAGTATCGGAGACTATGCTTTCTATAATTGCCACGACCTGAAGGTTGCAAACTATGAAGGCTCACCTTCCGAATGGATCAACGTGCCGGTAGGCGCCGGTAACGAGCCTCTTTGGTCTGCACATTTCAATTTCGGCAGCTCGTATAGTTTTTACGATGTGCATCCGACAGACTATTGCTATGATGCCGTCAAATGGGCTGTGGATAATGAAATAACAATGGGCACAACGCCCACGACCTTTGAACCTAAAAAAACGTGCACTCGCGCACAGACTGTTACTTTCCTCTGGCGTGCAGCCGGTAAACCGGAACCGGTTGGAATGTCAAACCCGTTTTATGATGTAAAACGCGATGATTATTATTACAAAGCGGTTCTGTGGGCAGTTTCGGAAGGTATAACCAAAGGTACGACAGATACAACCTTCAGCCCTAATGCAACGGTATCCCGTGCGCAAACAGTGACATTCCTGTGGCGTATGGCAAATAAGCCGATGATTTCCGGCAACAATCCGTTCTATGATGTTGTCAAAGGCGACTATTTCTATGATGCTGTGCTGTGGGCAGCAGCAATGAATATAACAACAGGAACCACACCTACAACATTTTCGCCCAATGATGGCTGCAATCGCGGACAAATCGTGACTTTTATTTACAGATACATGGGCAAATAAATCAAAAACTACAAGACACCCGACCGTCGGTCGGGTGTCTTGCTCTTACTTCACTATTGCATTTTGCTTGACCCACTCGCCCCACTTTCTATAGGCGCTGCCGTCGGGGTGGATACCGTCAGAGGTAATGTCCGAGGAAAGCGTGCCGTTTGCGTCGTCGAACAGATCGTTGCACTCAAGATAGAAGATCGTCTCGCCGTCGGCGAGGGTCTTGGTATAATCATTGAGGTTATTAAGATTTGCGTTATTCACCGCGGTACCGCGCGAATCCTGCGTTGCAGAAACGTGAAGGTTCGACATGATGTAGATTATCGCATCCGGCTGAGCCGCACGGATCTTATCGATAAGATTGCTGTAGGTCTGCTTGAGCGCTTCGACAGAGCCGCCGATATCGTTTATGCCGAGCATGACATATACCTTGCCGAACTGCCTGCTTTGCAGAAGCGCCGGAAGAGTAGTCGTTCCGACTCCGGAAACATCTGCACTTGTGCTCATTGCACCGGTCAGGCTGAGACCTACGGTCGTGAAGAACGTTGCTCCGTCGATCGTCTCCATCATCTGAATGCCCACCATGCGCGAGTCGCCGATAAACAGTGCGTCGTTAAAATAGCCCTCGGGCGCGGTCGTGAACTGCAGGGGAGTGGGCGTAGGCTCCGGTGTCGGCTCAAGGCTCTCGGAGGGCGCGGCGCTCGTCCGGGTGTCATCGGCAGTTCCGCTGTCTCTTTTGTTCTGGAGGCTGACGCATATAAGCGCGATCAGAACTATGATAAGCACAAAGGCAATGACCGCAATAACTTTCTGCTTTTTTGTCATATAAAGATCTCCTTTTGGGATGTATGGACGACACACCAATCAGCGTGCCGTCCATGAATTATAATTATTTTTCACTGCTGAGCTTCACCTGAAGCTTAACGGGGTTGTGATCGGAATAGGTGAAGCCCTCGTCGAGAGTGTTCACCGAAACAAGCTCAACATTCGGGGATAGAATGAAGCCGTCTATGACATAGTGCTGAGTGTTCTCGGTGTCCGACGGGTCATAAGGCTGATTGAGAAGGCGGCAGCTCGGCGTTTCGAGATCGTACGCAAGCGTCCAGCCCTCCGGCATGATATCCTCGCTTATCGTGCCCGGTTCCCATAGATCCTTGTGCGTGTTGGGGTATTTCTCAAGCCCATTGGGGAAAATTTGATTGAAGTCGCCGCCGGCTATAACATAGTTGCCCTTTTCGTACTCGGACTGAATAAACTCACGCAGCTGCTTTGTCTGCGCGATCTTGCCCTCGCCGTCGTCATAAGCCTCCAGATGGAGATTTACGATAACAAGCTTGCTGTTTGTTCCGGATATGGGCAGATAGCTTACGAGCAGGCAGCGCTTGAGATTTGCGGTACTGACCGGCCAGCTAAACGGGCAGGGCAGCGATATGCGCTCGGCCGAGTCGATATCGTACACCGTTGTCGTCAGAAGTCCGCTGTTTACCCGGCCGATAGGAGGCACGGGGTAGGGGACGAATTTGCACGAGTAGTTGAGCGCATAGGTGCTGTTGTTTATGCCAAGCGCGTAGGCTTCGTCCTTTCCGTAGGTGCGAGAGGAGTTTTTATCGACCTCCTGCAGCATGAATATCGTTGCAGGATCCGATGACGAATAAAGCGTTTTGTATATGCCTAAAAGCGACGCGGCGACCGTGTCTTGGTCGGCGGAAGAGACATTCGTGCCGCCGTCCATAAAAAAGTCCGATCCCTTGCCGAGACCGGCATAGCCTATGTTCCAGCTTATGACCGAAAACTCCTCATCCAGGAACGGTGAAAGGCCGCTGACCTCCGAGTTTGCCTCGACCTTAACATCCATAACGTCTCCGGGTTTGAATTCGGTGACCGACAGCCAGAGGATCAATGCGGCGGCTGCCAAAAGAATTATGCCAAGAATTACAAGAACTGTTTTAAGCAATTTTTTTGCCATGTCCTCACCTCACGAGTGTATATTATCACAGCCCATTCCCGTATTCAAGTAAATTCGACAGATGCCTGAGCAAAACGACAAAATTGCGCGATTTTGCTTGATAAGGAGCATATAATGGCGTATAATTGCAAAGATATTATTACTTTTACGGGAGGCCGGAAAATGAGTTATGATACTATAAGAATGAGCGACCCAGAGTTGTACGGCGCAATGAAAAACGAGCTTGAGCGCCAGCGCGATCATATTGAGCTGATAGCGTCGGAGAACTTCACCAGCCGCGCCGTAATGGAGGCAATGGGAAGCCATCTTACAAATAAATATGCCGAGGGCTACCCCGGCGCGAGGTATTACGGCGGCTGCGAATATGTCGATATCGTCGAGCAGCTTGCCATCGACAGAGCAAAGGAGCTTTTCGGAGCCGAGCACGCAAACGTTCAGCCGCACTCCGGCTCGCAGGCAAACGTTGCGGTCTACCTTGCGCTTTTAAAGCCCGGCGATACGATACTCGGTATGGATCTCAGCCACGGAGGACACCTGACGCACGGCTCGAAGGCGTCTATCTCCGGCAAGTATTTTAACGCCTGCTTCTACGGCGTCGATCCCGAGACCGAGATGATCGATTATGAAAAGGCAATGCAGATAGCCGGCGAGTGCAAGCCGAAGCTCATAATTGCGGGCGCGAGCGCCTATTCACGCATAATCGACTTTAAGAAAATGCGCGAGATCGCCGACGAGGTAGGAGCATACCTCATGGTCGATATGGCGCACATCGGCGGCCTTGTCGCAGCCGGCGTTCACCCCAGCCCCGTGCCTTACGCCGACGTTGTTACAAGCACGACCCACAAGACACTCAGAGGGCCGCGCGGCGCAATAATCCTGTGCAAGGATGAGCTTAAAAAGAAGATAAACAGCGCAGTGTTCCCCGGAACTCAGGGCGGACCGCTCATGCACATAATCGCCGGCAAGGCCGTCTGCTTCAAGGAAGCGATGAGCGAGGAGTTTAAGGCGTATCAGCGTCAGGTCGTGAAAAACGCCGCCGTTCTGGCCGATACCCTGTCCGAGGGCGGCATACGCCTCGTGTCCGGCGGCACTGATAACCATCTTATGCTGGCCGACACCATGAGCCTTGGCCGCACCGGCAACGAGGTTCAGGAGCTTCTTGACGCGGCGCATATAACCGCAAATAAAAACTCCATTCCCTTTGATACTCAGTCCGTCAAGCTCACAAGCGGCATGCGCTTCGGAACGCCGGCAGTTACTACGCGCGGCATGGGTGAGGACGAAATGCGCGATATAGGCAAAATGATAGTGCGGATTATAAACGACGACGGCGATGAAGCAATTGATGATGTAAAGCAGCAGGTACTGTCCCTGTGCGAGCGTTTTCCGCTCTACCCCGAGATCGAGATGTAAAGCGCCGGAAAAATGAATAGATCATTGCTGAATGTTTTGGGCTGCTACATACTCTGGGGGCTGCTGCCGATATTCTGGAAACTGCTTGCCGGAGTCAACTCAGCCTATGTTCTCGCGCAGAGGATCGTGTTCTCCTGCGTGTTCTGCCTTGCCGTTATACTAATAAAAAAGCATGGCGGCGAGATTGGAAGGATCATAAAGAACAAGTCCGAGCGGCGCATGTTTTTCCTGTGCGGCATACTTATCTCGATAAACTGGGGAGTGTATATCCTCACGGTCGCGATGGGCAGAATACTCGAAGCGAGCCTTGCGTATTATATGAATCCGCTGTTTTCCGTGCTCATCGGAGCGATATTTTTCAAGGAAAGGCTCAGCCGGGTGCAGTGGGCGAGCGTCGCACTTGCCTTTGCCGGGGTCATGTTCTCCGTCATCCGCTATGGCGAGGTGCCGTATCTTGCAATTATAATCGGCCTGTCGTTCGCGCTGTACGGCGCGCTTAAAAAAGGCATAAAGGCCGACAGTGAGACGTCGATATGCATGGAAACGATGGCAGTGCTGCCGATAGCGATTGTGTTTATAGCATATGCGCAGTTTTCCGGCTTTACAACATTTTCATCGCTCACAACGGCAGAAGCGCTGCTTCTTATAGCAACAGGCCCGATAACGTCAATTCCGCTCATGCTGTTTGCAAAGGGCATAAAGGAGACGTCGATCGTAACCTCCGGCATACTTATGTATATTAATCCTACGCTCCAGCTGCTTGTCGGCGTGTTTATCTATAACGAAGCCTTCACGCAGACAAATGCGATAACCTTTGCATTCGTCTGGGCAGCGGTCATACTGTTCGTTTTCGACAGCCTGAGAAAGAATAAGAAAGTGAATGCGTAAAATTACAGAGCTATCCACCATCCGGGGATAATAGCAAAAGGCGTGACTGCCAAAGTCACGCCTTTAATAATATAGTGCGCCCGAGTGTTTGCCCGGAGAGCTGAATTTCAGCTCTTCTTATATGTCATAACTATACCGACAATAGCCGCTGCAAAGACTATAGGAGCAAGCCTTACAAAAACAAATTCAAATCCATGCAGGATCGTTCCGGCGACTGCAAGTTCGGGATTGTTGTAATTCCAGTCCATATAGGAGCCGTTTATTGCGGCAAAAGCAATAAATATTACCGCCATAAATGCACACAATGAGATAAGCAACCAGCGAATGGTTTTTACTTTCGACGAATGCCTGTTTGAAAGCTGCAAATTTATCACCTCGAGCTTTTCGGAAATGGCTCTCAATTCATCGGAAGCTGACTCGCTTATGGCTTCTCCGAGCAAATAACTGACCGAAACGCCGAATTCGTCTGCCAATGAAATAAGCATGCTTGAGTCCGGAACGGATAAACCGTTTTCCCATTTAGATACGGTCTGCCTCACAACGTTTAATTTTATCGCAAGCTCTTCCTGCGAAAGCCCTTTTGCTTTTCTGAGCTGTTTTATATTTTCGTCTAACATAACTATGCCTCCTTGAGTTGATAGACTGATTATACAGTCAAAAGAGCCGCTGCAGCAAGCAACGCAAATTAACAGAACGCTTATTCGCAGGGCATTGAGTAAATTCGTATTAACATATAAAAAACAGCCGCGGCAGTATAAGCTGACGCGACTGCTTTTCATGAACGTTATTGCAAAATTCTCAGATCTTTTTCCACTTTGCGCCGTTGGGGATATCGGTGACTTCGATGCCCTGAGCCTTCAGCTCATCGCGGATGCGGTCGGCCTCGGCGAAGTTTTTGGCCTTCTTTGCCTCGGCGCGCGCCTTGAGCAGCGCCTCAATCTCGGCGTTCTGCTCGCCGGACTCGGAGATAACGGTGAACTCCGCGCCGCCGGAGACGGCCTGCTTTTTAAGCTCTTCGCGCCGTGCGTCGGCCTTTTCGATAAGACTGAGGCTGAGCACCTTGTCAAAGTCGGCGATCGCGGCAAGCTTTGTGTCGTCGTTGGTCTTGTATTTAAGAACGTCATAAAGCGCTGTGACGGCAAGCGAGGTGTTCAGGTCGTTGTCCAGCGCCGCGGTGAACTTGGACTTGAGCGCTGCCATTGCGTCCTCGTCGATTGCTTCGCCGCTTGCCTTGAGCGCGGCTATGCGGTTTACGAGCTTATTATAGGTGCCCTGCGCGTTGTCAAGGTTTTCCCAGCTGAACACGAGCGACTTGCGATAGTGGCTCTGCAGGCAGAACAGACGGTAGGCGAGGGGGTCATAGCCCTTTTCCTCAAGCAGCGAAACGGTCAGAAATTCGCCCTTGGATTTGCTCATTTTGCCGGAGTTTGTGTTCAGATGCAGAACATGCATCCAGTAGTTGCACCACTTGTGGCCGAGGTAGGACTCGGACTGAGCGATCTCGTTGGTGTGATGCGGAAAAGCGTTGTCGATGCCGCCGCAGTGAATGTCAAGATCCTCGCCGAGGTGCTTCATGGATATGCCGGAGCACTCAATGTGCCAGCCGGGATAGCCGACGCCCCAGGGAGAGTCCCATTTGAGCGCCTGATCCTCGAACTTGGACTTTGTAAACCACAGGACGAAGTCGTTCTTGTTGCGCTTGTTTACGTCCTCCTCAACGCCCTCGCGCACGCCTACATCAAGATCGTCGGCGTTAAAGTCGTTGAAAATATAGTAGCGCTCAAGCTTCGAGGTATCGAAATAAACGTTGCCGCCGGCAAAATATGCATAGCCCGTGTCCATGAGCTTGGAGATGATCTTGATATACTCGTCGATGCAGTTTGTTGCAGGCTCAACAACGTCGGGAGTCTTGATGTTGAGCTTTGCGCAGTCGGAGAAGAATGCGTCGGTGTAGAACTTTGCGATCTCCATGACTGACTTGTGCTCGCGCTTTGCGCCCTTGAGCATCTTGTCCTCGCCCTCGTCGGCGTCGCTCGTGAGGTGGCCGACGTCGGTAATATTCATAACGCGCTTGACGTTATAGCCGGCATAGCGCAGATACTTTTCAAGAACGTCCTCCATGATGTACGAGCGGAGGTTTCCGATGTGCGCAAAGTGATACACCGTCGGGCCGCAGGTGTACATCTTGACTATATCCGGATGATTGGGGACAAAGTCCTCTTTCTTTCTTGTTGCAGAATTATAAAGCTTCATAATTAAACTCCTTATGAAAAATAAAGCCTCTCATGGCCGTGACCATGAGAGGCGTGATTTACGCGGTTCCACTCTCTTTTGTAGCTTAAAAGCCTTAACGCGGCATACGCGGAGGCATTTCCTCCTCCGAGGCTCCCGGACGCATTTCCTTCTCATCACCGCGGCCATGCTCTCAGCTTATGCAAAGCCTCTCTGTACGGGCGAGGGGAGAAGTACTTCTTCCGTTCAGCGCCAATAGAATATTACCATTGCGGACAATTCGTGTCAAGCACAGCGCTTGAACACATTGATGTTTTTTACGAAATATTCGATACCGGAGTACAGCGTCGTGACAAGGATCAGCACCCAGCATATGACCGCAACGACCTGCGGAGCGGGGAACCAGGGCTGGGTAGCGATGATGAGAATGCCGAGCGCGACCATCGTAACGCCGGTTTTGATCTTTCCCGACCACGCGGCGGCAATGACTATGCCTTGCTCGACTGCAAGCAGCCTCAGACCCGAAACGCCGAACTCGCGCAGCAGAACGACCGCGACTACCCAGCCGGGCATAAGTCCGACCTCGACAAAGTAGCACATTGCCGACAGCACGAGCATCTTATCCGCAAGAGGATCCATAAACTTGCCGAAATCGGTGACAAGATTATACTTTCTTGCGATCCTTCCGTCAATAAGGTCGCTCATGCATGCAATTATGTAAACCGCGAGCGCCCAGTACGGGAAATCAAGGTACAGCAGCACCATGAAAACGGGAACAAGAATAATTCTGCCAATAGTGATCTTATTAGGTGTGTTCATGCTTATTCCTCCAGTCCGATAAGGTTGCCGTCGTCGGAAACGGCGGTTATGCGCACGGGAACTATCTGCCCCTCGCCGCCGCGGCCTTCGAAAACAACAAGACCGTCAATGTCGGGCGAGTCATAGCAGCTCCGGCCGATCCAGTTGCCGTCGGCGTCGTGGTCGGTGCAGATGACCGGCAGAACCTTTCCGACGAGCGAGGCTGCGAAATCATCCATTATGCGCGCCTGAATATCCATGATGAGATCCGCGCGGCGCTGAGCTTCCTCAAACGGAACATGCTCCATTTTCGCTGCCGGGGTGCCCTCCTCGGGAGAGAAGGGGAAAACGCCGGCGCGCTCGATCTTGGCTTCAAGCAGGAAGCTGCACAGCTCTTCAAATTCATCCTCGCCCTCGCCGGGCAGACCGGCAATAAGGCTTGTGCGCAGAACAAGTCCGGGGATGCGGCGGCGCAGGGTTTTAAACAGTGCGCGTATATCGTCGCCCGTGCCGTGCCTGTTCATGGTTTTCAGGATCTTGTTATTTATATGCTGGATGGGTATGTCCAGATATTTTACTATCTTGGGATTGGATGCGATCTCGTCGATAAGCTCATCGTCGAACTGATCGGGATAGGTGTAATGCAGGCGTATCCATTCAACGCCGTCGATCTCGCTTATCCGGCGGCAAAGCTCTGCAAGGCAGCGTTTTCCGTAAAGATCCGTGCCGTAGCGCGTTATATCCTGCGCGATGACGATGATCTCCTTCACGCCGTGCGCGGCGAGGTCGCGCGCTTCCTCAACAACGTTTTCCATCTCTCTCGAGCGGTATCTGCCGCGTATGTACGGAATCGCGCAGAAGGCGCAGAAGTTATCACAGCCCTCGGCGATGCGCAGATATGCCCACGACGGGCCGGTGCTTACAACGCGCGGTATCTCGTCCACGGGGGCGCTGTTGTCCGCAAAAAGGCTCACCGGCTTTTCTTCAAAAACTGCGTTCACAGCAGGAACGATATCGCCGAAGCTGCCGACGCCGAGGATGGCGTCAACCTCCGGAAGCTCATCGGTAACTGCGGCGCGGTAGCGTTCGGTAAGGCAGCCGGTCACTATGATCTTGCCGAGTCTGCCCTCGGCTTTGAGCTTTGCCATTTCAAGAATGGTATCGATCGCTTCGCTTTTTGCGGCGTCTATAAAGCCGCAGGTGTTTATTATAACTGCGTCCGCGCCGTCCGGCGACGGGGCGAGCGCATAGCCTGCTTCGCTTAGCAGATACAGCATCTGCTCGCTGTTGACGAGGTTTTTTGCACAGCCCAAAGAAATTAGGGCAATTGTCCTGTCCATTCAGTAATCACCTTGAGTATCAAATTCGTTAAGTGCGTGTTTTATCTGATCCCACGAGTAGCCGCGCCGAAACAGCGCGTCCGAGACCTTTTTTACCTGCGCCCGGTCGCCGGGATCGCTGAGCCTTGAGCGGAGAAATCGCGCAAGATATTCGTCCTGCTCGGGCATCTGAGACATGGCCTCGTCCCACAGCTCGCGCGAAACTCCGTGCCGACGCAGCTCCTGCTTTATGCGGGATGCGCCGTAGCCCTTGGCGGCGTAGTGCCTAACAACGCTTCCGGCGTATTCGGCGTCGTTAATAAGGCCCATTTGGCACAGCCACTCGGCGCATTCCTCGGCGTTTTCGGGCGTTTCGCCCTTTTCGACGAGCCGCTTGCGCAGCTCCTCGCGCGACATCGGACGGGCGTTTATGATCCTCAGCGCCCTTGCCTTGGCAAGTGCGAGCGTGCATGCCGAAACAAGCTCGTTGTATGCATCCTCGTCAAAGTCCATTCCGGAGTGGATAAAGCGCTCGGTTATTATGCCGAGTGTGGTTTTAAGCTCCGTTCCGTCGTCGAAAACGAGCGTGAAGCGCTCGGGCGAGGTCTGCTTGATCTCACGCAGCGTCACTTGTATCAGCCTTCAAAATCGTCGGCGGAAACATCCACCGCGCGTCCTGCTGCCTGGGCTGCCTTGCGTGCCTGCGGGCTCATGAGCTTGTACGCATTATCGCGTATTTGCTGTTCAATGTTATTGCAGATCTCGGGATTCGCAAGCAGGTATTCCTTAACGGCGTCTCTGCCCTGAATGCGCTGCTCGCCGACGGTGAACCATGCGCCGGCCTTGTCGATTATCTCAAGCTTAACGCCGAGGTCAACGATTTCGCCGACCTTGGAAATACCCTCGCCGTACATGATGTCAAACTCTGCCTCTTTGAACGGGGGAGCGCACTTGTTCTTTATGACCTTTGCGCGCGTGCGGTTGCCGATCATCTCTCCGCCCACCTTGAGTGTCTCGATCCTGCGCACGTCGATACGAACGGAGGCGTAGTATTTAAGCGCAAGACCGCCGGGAGTGGTTTCCGGATTTCCGTACATAACGCCGATCTTCTGACGCAGCTGGTTTATGAATATAACGGTGCAGCCGTTTTTCGAGATGCAGCCTGCAAGACGGCGCATCGCCTGCGACATGAGTCTTGCAAGCGCACCGACAACGGAGTCGCCCATTTCGCCCTCAAGCTCGATACGGGGGATAAGGGCTGCAACCGAGTCAACGACAACGACGTCAACCGCGCTTGAACGAACGAGGCTTTCGGTTATGTCGAGCGCCTGCTCGCCGGTATCGGGCTGCGAGATGAGCAGACTGTCGATATCGACGCCCAGCGCACGGGCGTATGCAGGCTCGAGCGCGTGCTCGACGTCGATGTATGCCGCCTCGCCGCCGGCCTTCTGAGCCGCCGCGACGACGTGCAGCGCAAGCGTTGTTTTACCCGAAGCCTCGGGGCCGTAGATCTCGATGATCCTGCCCTTGGGAACGCCGCCTATGCCGAGAGCAAGGTCGAGCGAGAGCGAGCCGGTCGACAGGGCCTCAACGTTAACGGGAATATCGTCGCCAAGGCGCATGATAGCGCCCTTGCCGTAGTTTTTCTCTATCTGCGCTATGCAGGTCTCAAGAGCTTTTTTCTTATCGCTTGCCTGCGAGTGAGTGGAGATGGGTGCTTTTTTCTTTTCAGCCATTTCTTTTACCTCAACTTATATCAGAATTCGTTTTTCCATTTACCTATAACGACGCGCTCAAAGCCGAGCGTATCGTTGCGGCCCTCTACCGAAACAAAGCCAGCTTTGAGCAGCATCATCTTGACTTCGTCAGCCTGACCTTCGCCGACCTCAAACATCATAAGTCCGTTAGGCCGCATGGTTATTGTCCAGTATTTGATGATGGCTCTGTAGAAATCAAGGCCGTCCTCGCCGCCGTCAAGCGCCGTCATAGGCTCGTAATCGCGCACAGAGCAGTCAAGCTCAATAAGCTCAAACGAGGGAATGTACGGCGGATTTGAAACGATGACGTCAAAGCTTCCGATGCTCATCGGCGGCCAGGTCGTCGCGTCGGCGTTCATGGGGATTATCCGTGAGGTGAGCTTGTTATCCTTGATATTCTTTCTGCAAACCTCAAGCGCCGAAGGACTTATGTCGGCGGCCACGACGCGCGCGGCAGGGAGTTCGTTTGCAATGGCGCAGGCGATGCAGCCGCTGCCGCAGCACAGATCGAGCACTCTGCCCTTCATGCCAAAGCCCTTTATCGCGTCTATCGCCGCATCGACGAGTATCTCGGTATCCATGCGCGGAATGAGAACATCAGGTGTTACCGTCATCGGCAAACCGTAAAACTCCCATGAGCCGGAGATATACGCAAGCGGCTCACCCTGAAGCCGGCGCTCTATCATGCTGTGCGCCTTTTCCTCGATCTCGGGCGATGTGTAGAGATACATATCGCGCATGAGCTGCTCCGTTGTTTTTCCGGCAGCCGCGGCAAGAAGTATACGGGCCTCGAGGCTGAAGGCCTCAACGCCGCTTTCTCTCAGCTTGTTTCTGACTGAGAAGTAGATATCATTATATGTTTTCGGCATTTTCCAAGATCCTTATTTACCAGGCATCGCTGCCCTTTTCTTCGGGGATAACGAGCTCAAGCGCACGGATGGCGCATTTGATCATCTCATCGTCGGGCTCATTTGTCGTTATGCGCTGAAATTGCTTGCCCGGCCATGAAAGTATTGCAGAACAGATGTTGTCGTGTCTGCCGACCCAGCGGTTAAGTTCGTAGCTCAGTCCGACGATGAGCGGAAGCATGAGGAACTTAAGCCCCATGCGCAGCAGCGTGTCGGAAACATGGATAAACGAGCCTGCTATTATACTTATTATAATAACGACGAATATGAAGCTCGTTCCGCATCTCGGATGCAGCCTCGGCTGAGGGCGCACATTTTCAACCGTCAGCGGAAGCCCCTTTTCATAACAGAAGATCGTCTTGTGCTCGGCTCCGTGATAGGCAAAAAGGCGCTTCATATCCTTCATCTTTGAGCATAGTATCAGATATATAAAGAAAATGACGAGCTTGAGTATGCCTTCAAGCAGAGTCCGCCAATAAAAATCGGCTTTAACGGCCGGGAACAGGCCGACAATAAACGTCGGAAGGAACAAAAACAGAAACAGCGAAAGCGCAATGCCGAGAACAACGGCAACGCCTATTATAAGTTTCTGCGCGGTTTCGTTTGAAAAGTGCTTTTCTATCCAAAGGTCAATCTTATCCGGCTCCTCCTGCATATCCTCGGGAAGCTGATCGGCAGAGAACGACAGTGCCTTAACGCCGTTTACCATAGACGAGATAAAAGCTGCAACTCCGCGGATAAGAGGAAGCCCGAGTACGGGACTTTTTGCCTTGAGCGGCGTTACTTTCTCGACTTTTTCGACCATTTCGCCCGAGCCGCGGCACACGATCGCGCGCTTTTCCGGGCCGAGCATCATAATGCCCTCGATAAGAGCCTGACCGCCGATGGAGGTCTTGAATTTTACCGAAGACGAATCTTTTTTATCTGACATTTATATACCTCAATTTTCTGACAAGGGTAAACTTATTTCGGCAATGCAGCCGCCGCCCTCGGCATTTGCAATGTCGAGCTTTCCGCCGTGACGGCTGATTATCTCGTCGCACACCGCAAGTCCTATGCCGCTGCCGCGGTTTTTGCTGCTGCCTTTGTAAAATCTGTTCTTGACATACGGCAGCTCGCCGGCAGGAATTCCCCTGCCGTAGTCGCGGATACGGATGATGACGTGATCCTTTTCAAGCGTAAGCGTTATGTCGACCTTTCCACCGTCGCCGCCGTGCTTTGCGGCGTTATCCAACAGATTGAGAAACACCTGTTTTAGACGCTCGGGATCGCCGGATATTAGCGGGATGTCATACTCTGGCGGCTCATAATTGACCTCGATCCCGGCCTCGCTCATGAGCTTACCGTAGGTAAACAGCGAATCCTCAAGCTCGGCGGCGATATCGACAAGCTCCATGCGCAGATTAAATCTGCCGTCCTGAATGCGCGTAAACTCCAGAAGATCGGCGACCATGCCGGTCAGCCTCTCGGCCTCCTTGGAGATTATCTTCACACCGCGCAGAGATTCGTCTTTTATTGCCGGATCATACTGCAAGGTCTCGCTCCAGCCGAGTATTGCCGTCAGCGGCGTGCGCAGCTCATGCGATATCTGCGAAATGAACTCGGCCGTGGCTTTGTCCGAACGCGCAATTTTTTCGGACATGATGTTTATATCTTCCGTGAGCCTGCCGATCTCGTTATCTCCGACCGACTGGACCTGCGCGCCGTAGCTGCCGTCGGCAATGTGCCTTGCAGATTCGCTCAGATCCTCAATGGGTTTTGATATGTAGTGATCGAACCATATATTGACGAGAATAATGTAAGCCGCGATTATGATTGCGATTATGATCGCCGGAACAATAAGCTTGTTTGCGGCAAAGGCGATCAGGCATGCGATAAGAATGACCGCCGCAATGCTCGATGCAAGCAGCTGCCATTTAAGATTTTTAAAAAACATTGGACACTTCCCGGGAAATAATCTGCATCAGTAGCCCCACTTATAGCCGAAGCCCCAAACGGTCGTGAGAAATTCGGGCTCGGTGGGATCGGCCTCGATCTTCAGGCGAAGACGGCGAATATTGACGTCAACGGTCTTAAGCTCGCCGGAGAAATCGTCGCCCCAAACCGCTTTAAGTATATCCTCGCGCGACATTGCCTTGCCGGGGTTTTCCATAAACAGCTTCATCAGCAGATATTCTATCTGCGTAAGCTTCAGGCGCTTGCAGTCCTTTTCGAGGGTGCGGTTGCGCGTGTTGAGCAGGAACGGACCGCTTGATATTTCATAGCTGGGCTTATCGCCGGCATCATTGCCGAGGCGGCGCACGAGTGCGTCAACGCGCGCGGTAAGCTCAGCAGGAGAGAAGGGCTTTGTAACATAGTCGTCGGCGCCGGTCATAAGTCCTGTGACCTTGTCGATCTCCTGGCTTTTGGCGGTCAGCATGATTATGCCGATCTTCGAGCCGGATGCGCGTATGCGGCGGCAGACTTCAAAGCCGTCGATATCGGGAAGCATGACGTCCAGAAGAGCAAGGCAGACGTCAGGATTTTTCTCAAGCAGAGCCAGAGCGGTCGTGCCGTTTTCGGCTTCGAGGGGTTCATATCCGCTGCGGCGGAGGTTAATGACCACAAAACTGCGGATATTCGGTTCATCCTCAAGTACGAGTATCTTTTTCATGGCTTGGCCTCTTTCTTATAATTTTACATTGAAATATTGTAACATATAATTTTCAATTATGGTAGTGGCAAAGACAAAAAAATTGTAATCCGAGAACAAAAAATTACACAGATTATCTGAATACCGCTCTTGAATAATGCGCTTTTATAGGTTATAATACTACTGTTTCTGTTCGCCGGTGTGATGGAATGGTAGACGTAGCGGATTCAAAATCCGCCGGGGGCGACTCCGTGTGGGTTCGAGTCCCACCACCGGCACCAAAAAAGGACAGCGTCCCACGGGGGCGCTGTCTTTTTTGCATGAAAGGGACTCGAACCCGAGGGCGCTTAGAAACGTGCCGGCGGCACGTTTCAACCCGAGGTGGCCTGCACCGCAGCGCAGATCGAGTCCCACCACCGGCACCAAAAAAGGACAGCGTCCCACGGGGGCGCTGTCTT
>OGYD01000336.1_pt1 | contig 39483 bp, 36 predicted proteins | sample 1576441 | NCBI WGS metagenome assembly OGYD01 (sample SAMEA3541537, study PRJEB24748) | human gut metagenome | biome: human gut; feature: human-associated habitat; material: faeces | place: China | collected 2012 | reverse complement strand
CGCTTCGGCTTCCGCAAGGTCTGGTCGAAGCTCATGGGCGACCCCAAGTACGGCCGCTTCGCAGGCACGACCCTCTACCGCGTCCGGAAATGCATGTCCGAGCTGGGGATACGCGGCATCTGCCCCAATGCCTCCCGGAGGACGACGGTGCCGGACAGGGATGCGCCTGTGCGGCCTGACCTCATAGGGAGGGACTTCTCGAGCCCCGTCCCGACCACGAAGCTCGTGGGCGACATAACCTATCTCAGGACCACGGGCGGCTTCATCTACCTGGCCGTGGTCATAGACCTGTGCACGCGCATGGTCGTCGGCTGGAGCATACGGGACAGCATGAGGGCAGGCCTCGTGGTTGCAGCCCTCGAGATGGCCCGTTCGCGCGGATACGTCGCCGGAGGGGCCATATTCCACAGCGACCGCGGCAGCCAGTACACGAGCGCCGAGCTCGCCGCCTGGGCAGCAGCGCACGACGTGAGGCTCTCCGTGGGCCGCACGGGCAGCTGCCACGACAATGCAGTCGCGGAGTCGTTCTTCGGAACGCTCAAGAACGAGTGGTACCACCACGAGCGCCTCTCGGATGCCTCTGACACGAAGCACAAGGCGATCGAGTTCATCGAGTCCTACTACAACCGCTACCGTCCGCACGAGTCCATCGGTGACCGCGTGCCGGCAAAGGCGATGGAGGAGTTCTTCGAGCGCTTCGAGAGGACCCTCGCGTACGACCCGGAGACGATGGAAGCCGCATAAAATCTGGGATCCCACTGTCCATTATATTGACAGGGCTCACCCCGCCGCACGGAGAAGAGGCGCGAGGTCGGCTATCTGACGCAGGAGGAGGTCGGCTGGCTCCTCGATGCATGCGATGCCGCCTCGCGGCGCGGGCAGGAGGACCATCTCCTGCTGTCGCTGCTCTTCAGCACGGGAGCGAGGATAAGCGAGGCCGTCGCCCTCAGGATGCGCAGCTTCGAGAGGCGCGGGGGCAGGCTCTCGGTGCATCTTGCGGGAAAGGGGCGCAAGGAGCGCACGCTGCCCCTTTGGCCAGAGGTTGCCGGCGAGGTCACGGCATTCGCCGAGGAGAGGCAGCTCGGAGCCGACGACTTCGTCTTCCCCGGGAGGAATGTCGAGCATCTGAGCAGGTCGGGCGCAAGGTCGCGGATCGATGCAGCCGTTCGCCGGGCGTCGGAGCTCCATCCTGCCCTCGCCGGAAAGCGGATCACGCCCCACGTGTTCCGCCATTCCTGCGCGATGGCCATGCTGGAATCCGGAGTCGACCTCTCGACGATCGCCATATGGCTGGGGCATGAGAGCGTGCAGACGACGCACAGATACATGGTCGCAAGCATGTCCAGGAAGGAAGATGCGCTGGCGAGGGTGCATCCGGACAGCCGGCAGGAATCCGGCTGCAGGCGCTACAGAGCCCAGGGGGACATCCTCAGCTTCCTCGAATCCCTGTAGCGCGATGCATTATGTGCTGGGCGCCGGATGGCCGGGCCCCTCCGCCTGCCGTCCGGCACCCACTCGGCACATAATCGCATCCAGCGCATTAGAGTCGTTCTTCGGGACGCCCAGGAACGGGTGGTGCCGCCACGAGCGCCTCTCGGATGCCTCCGACACGAAGCACAGGGCGATCGAGTTCATCGAGTCATATTACAACCGCTACCGTCCGCACGAGTCCATCGGGGACCGCGTGCCGGCAGAGGCCATGCAGGAGTTCTTCGAGCGTTTCGAGAGGGCCCTCGCGTACGATCCGGAGGCGATGGAAGCCGCATAAAATCTGGAATCCCACTGTCCATTATATTGACAGGGCTCAGGACGAAGGCCGAGCCGAGGTACCGGGACGTGGACATCCTGACATTCAGGGGGACGATCGCGCCGGACACCCCATGCTGCCCGGAATGCGGAGGGGCGCTCCACAGGAACGGCACGGCCCCATGCATGCTCCTGCACATCCCCATCGGAGGCACCCTGTCAAGGCTGTGCATAGAGCGACAGAGGATGCGCTGCCCGGAATGCGGGTGGTGCCGGGCGGATCCCATCCCCTTCAGGGCGGAGGGCCACATGTGCACCGAGGCGCTCGCGCGCTACGCGGAGGGCCTGCTCGCATACGGCTTCACGCTGAAGGAGACGGCGCATGTCACGGGGCTGTGCCGCAATGCCGTGAAGGACATCGACCGGAAGCGGCTGGAGCGGCTGTGGCTCGAGGATGGCCCCAAGGACGGGCAGAGGCGCCTGAGGCTTCCGGACAGGCCGCCGAAGCGCATAGGGATACACGAGTTCAAGCTGCATGATGGCCACCGCTATGCGACCATCATCGCCGACCTGGAGACGGGGCATGTCCTCTGGGTGGCCCACGGAAGGAAGAAGCAGGTCATGTACGGCTTCGTGGAGCGCGCAGGCATGGAATGGATGGCGGGGGTGGAGGCCGTGGCGAGCGACATGAACTCCGACTACCAGGAGGCGTTCCTGGAGCTCTGCCCGCATCTGGATATCGTATATGACCACTTCCGCATCGTGAAGAACTTCAGCGAGAAGGTGATATCGGAAGTCAGGAAGGACATCCAGCACGAGCTTGTCCGGAAGGGCGACAAGGAGGCCGCGCGGAAGCTGAAGCACACCAAGTACCTGCTGATGTCCTCTGCCGGCACCCGCGCGAGATGGGAGCGCGAGGCCGAGGAGGGCCGCCCTGCCGAACGCGGGGCGGAGCTGTTCGGCAAGCCGGAGCGGCTCCGGAAGCCGGGAGCACAGAGCCGCTACGAAGAGCTCATGGAAGGCAACGAGCTCCTGCTTGCGTGCGACCTCGTGAAGGAGAAGCTGAGAGATGCCTACACGCTCTCCAGCACGGAGGAGATGGCATGCGCCATCCGGGACACGATACGCATCTGCCGGGAGACCGGGGACAGCCACTTCGCATGGTTCGCAAGGCTGCTCGAATCCCACTTCGGCGGGATAGTCGCCCATACGAGGCACCGCATCTCGACAGGCAGGGTGGAAGGCACCAACAACCTCATCAAGACATTGAGGCGCAAGGGATACGGCTATCCGGACGACGACTATTTCTTCCTCAAGATAGTCGATGCCTCATACCGGAAGGACAGGTACTGATATGGGGCCGCACACAGGAAAAATGCAAGACCCTAAATTCGCCCGGCGCTAACAATCTCAAACTGGGCCTATCATGGCATCTTATCCGGATTGCCAAAGCAGAAGGCTATATCCAGCCCTGAGTGGATTGATTTGGCCATCGATCGCTTATCAATGAAGGGATGCACCGCAAAATAGGATGCATCCCTCTCTTTCTTCGCCGTTGGTGACATTTCGCAAGCATGGCCAGCCCCGCGGCTCAGCATCCCACAGGATGCCAGAAGCCCAGAGGCTACGCCATGTAGCCTCCATCGATGGCTGATGTTGCATGCTCGCAGTACAGCTTCATCACGCCATGCGAGAATCTGTTCGGCCGCGGCTTCCAAGCCTTCTTTCTGGCTTCCATAACCGATTCAATCTCTTCCGGTGCCTTTCGCTCGCCCTTGATGCCTACGATTGCAAGCCGCCTGTTCTCGATATCGATTTCAATCAGATCGCCTTCTTCGACCAGAGCTATCGGACCGCCCTCAGCCGCCTCCGGCGAGACATGGCCAATGGAAGGACCCTTGGAGGCACCGGAGAACCGCCCGTCAGTGATCAGTGCAATCGTATCCCCAAGCTCCTCATCGGATGCGATCGCTTCCGTCGTATAGAACATCTCGGGCATTCCCAGGCCCTTCGGTCCCGCATAACGGACGATGACGGCATCGCCAGGATGGACCTGATGCTTGAGAACCGCATCGATCGCATCGTTTTCACAGTCGAAAGGACGTGCATGCAGAACAGCATGCCACATGCGTTTGGGGACAACAGTATGCTTCACAACCGCTCCGTCGGGTGCAAGGTTGCCTTTGAGTATCGCGATGCTGCCGTTGGCATCTATGGGATGGTCATGCGGCTTGATCACACCGTTGCGGGAAACGTGCCATTTCTTGAGCTGCGATTCGCATTTCTCGAAATAGCCCCCCGCACGGAGATCTTCGATATTCTCTCCGACTGTCTTTCCCGTCACTGTCATCGCATCAAGATGGAGCTGGTCGGCAATCTCTTCCATGATCGCAGGAACGCCTCCTGCATAATGCAGGAACTGTGCGGGCCACTCACCTGCCGGCCTAATATTCGCCAGATAGCACGCTTTCCTGTGCAGGGCATCAAACTGGTCTGCCGTGACCTCAAGGCCAAATTCCCGGGCTATCGCTGGATAATGCAGCAGTGCATTGGTCGATCCAGATACTGCCGCATGAACCAGGATCGCATTCTCGAAAGAATCAGCGGTCACGATATCACGGGCGCAGATGCCGCTCTTGACAAGCCTGACTGCCTGCCGCCCTGATTGATATGCAGCCTCGAGTATTTCGGAACCCGTGGCCGGAAGAAGAGCGGTTCCAGGGAGCATGAGGCCCAATGCCTCTGCAGTGACCTGCATGGTGCAGGCAGTTCCCATGAACGAGCAGGCTCCGCATGACGGGCAGGCATGATGCTTGTAGTATTCCAGCTGCCCCGGAGCAATCTCTCCTCGCCGGCATTGAGCGCTGTACTTGCCTATCTGCTCCAAAGTCAGCAGGTCGGGTCCCGCATCCATCACGCCGCCCGTCACGACAATCGAAGGAATGTTGACCCTGCCTATTGCCATGAGATGTGCAGGGAGCCCCTTGTCGCAGCTTGCGATGAAGACCCCTCCATCAAATGGCGTTGCCTGTGCATGGATCTCGATCATGTCGCAGATGAATTCCCGTGAAGGAAGGGAATAGTCTCCGCCTGGCGTCCCCTGCGATTCTCCATCGCACATATCGGTGCAGAAATACCTGGCTCCAAACCCTCCTTCATCTGCTATGCCTGCACGCACCCGGTCCACAAGCGCATTCAGGCCAGAACTTCCTGGGTGGGAATCTCCGAACGTGCTTTCAATCAGAATCTGGGGCTTCGAGAGATCGTCGATGCTCCACCCGGCACCTAGGCGCAGGGGATCCATTTCCGGAGAGATCTTTCTCACTTCTTGGCTCTTCAGCATGTTTGCTCCTCTTTGGTTCCCGATAGGTCTCCAGTATCGCTGCACAGCAGAATCAGGTCATCGGCTGGCAAGCAAATGCCTAATCGTGAGCGGCCTCAACATCCATCTGGCTCAATGCGGCCATTGCCTCTATCGCCAGAAGGGCCTTCGAGAACCATGCAGTAGGCTTTGTATTTCTGTCATCAAATAGCTGGTCGTCCTCAATCCAGATCGTGCAGGTGGCTTTCTCTGCAAGCGGGCTGGTGCTGACGCCCGTGATTGCGATGGAGGGTACGCCTTCCGATGAGGCCTTGTCGAGACGGTCGAGGACGTGCTGTGTCCTGCCCGAACGGGAAAAGAGCACGAGCGCATCGATTGTGGGCAGAAGGCTCTCGAAGATGGCAACCGAATCAACAGCTGAAGTGAAGAGCACTTTTCTTCCCATGCCCAGCAGCTTCTTCGTGAAGTACTCTGAGAGCAGCGAAGAATATCCCTCACCGTAGACAAGCGAAAGCTCACTTCCTGCCAGCAACTCGGATGCCCGCTCGATGGAAGGACGGTATGAAGCATCAAGGCCTTCGACAATGCCCCAGAGCTCCGCCGTCTCGTATGATCTCAGTCCGCTTGCCTCCCTGCCTTCCACAGAAAGGTCTTGGAGCCGGTAGCACATATCGACATAGCCGCGATAACCGAGCTTCTTTGCAAGCCGCATGACGGTGGAAGGCGAGGTATAGCATTCCCGCGCGATGCCACGTACTCCCAGCTTCCTGGCAGAATCCCGGTGTTCAACTATGAAGGCAAGAACTGCCGCTTCCGTCTCAGACAGATTGCCATTCTGTACCAGCTTGGAAAGGTCAATATGCCCATCCATCTCCATACCCCCAAACAGCAGGCCCCTCCTTGGAAGAGCCTGCTTGATATCACGATGCATCCAATGCTCAATGGTACGAAGATTGGCCCCTGATTTCAGGTGCTAATGGAGCTCGGGCCACCAGCCTTCATTGGCGACAATCAGGTCATCCAGGATCTTCTTCGCAATGGAGGCGCTCGGTACTGTCTTGGAGAGCGTCAGCGCTTGCCACATCTTGAGATAGCTGTGCCCGCAATACGCTTCTACGACCAGCTTCTCGACCGCAAGCTGCTCCGACATCAGACCCCGCTCAAACAGGGGGATCTTCCCCTGGCAGAGGGCTTCAGGCCCATTACTGCCGACCACGCAGGGCACTTCCACCATAGCATCCGAATCGAAGTTCTCGATGGCGCCCTTGTTCTCCACGATGCAGATCATGATCTCATGGGTGTTGTATGCAATGGCGCGGGCAAGGGAGACGATGAACTCAGCGTGGTTGTCCACCGTGAACTCGCCGCCAGTGGCAGTTCCCTTCTCGACAATCTGCTTCGCCGCACCGAAGACCTGCTTCTCGCGTCCTTCCACCACCTCATCGGTCCGCACATGATTCGGGTCCGTATGCTCCACCACATAGTCTGGATAGAGATAGTACTTGAGATAGGTATTGGGAAGGAATGCCGGATCGAGCGCCAGAAGGTCCTTTGCCTTGCGATGCGTTGCCTGCCAGCTTGCATCCATATGCTGCGTCTCTATCGCCTTCTGCGTCAGATAGCCATTCTGGGAGACATAATCGATCAGCTGGGGCATCAGGTCCTCTCCGGTATGGACATCATGCACCGAAGTCCACCAGCCGAAGTGGTTGAGGCCGAAATAGCGGACGTCGAGATCCTCGTAGCTGCGGCCCGCGATGAAAGCCATCCGCCTTCTCGTGCCGACTGGCATGTCGCAGATGTTGATGACCTTTGCCTTTGGCCGGAGCACTCGGCATGCTTCAGCGACGATTGATGCGGGATTAGAGTAGTTCAGCATCCAGCAGTCAGGTGAATACTCCTCCATATAATCAATGATCTCGAGCATCCCCGTGATGGAGCGCATGCCGTAGGCAATGCCGCCAGGCCCGCACGTCTCCTGGCCGACGACTCCGTACTTGAGAGGGATCGTCTCGTCCTTCCGGCGCATGGGCAGCCCGCCGACGCGGATGTGTGCCATGCAGAAGTCCTTGCCAGTGAATGCCTCTGCGGGATCGTCTGTGTAGCTGAATGCCACCTCAGGGGCTTCCTCACGGATAACGATATCGAGCGCACGGCCGAGCTTGCTCTGCCTCTCAGGATCGTTGTCGTAGAGGGTGATCGATGCCAGAGGGAAATCATCGAGGTGCGTGAGCATCATCTTCACGATGCCCGGTGTATAGGTGCTGCCGCCTCCTGCAATAACGATATTGAACTTCTTTCCATCCATTGCTTCATCCCATCCTTTCGGCTTCAGGGAGCATTTCAATCATTCGTTTCCGAGGTATGCATCGACTGCGCCGCGGACCTTGTTGATTCCCAGGCCATAGACGACCTGGACGGTCTCGCCGTCCTTGAAGATCCCCATGGCACCGGTGTCATTCTTCAATGTCGCTTCATCGACAAGCGACGAATCCTTCACGACGAGCCTCAGCCTTGTGAAGCAGCTGTCCACCTTCTGAATGTTGTCTTTGCCACCAAGGGCTTCGACAATGAGGGCTGCATCGACATCCGATGCGCCATCCTGCTTCTTGAAACCCTCGTCATTCTTGTGCGAGGCCTTCTCCAGGTACTCTGCCTTGGAGTGGAGCTTCATCTCGCTCTCGTCGTCCTCACGGCCAAGCGTCTTCAGGTTGAGCTTGGTGATGAGCAGATAGAAGACGACGTAGTAGACCGCAAATTCGCACAGGCCAATCAGGATATATGTCGGCCAATGCGTCTTGCCGATGCCGAGCGGAAGGTTGTACAGAAGGAAATCCAGGAAGCCATTAGGTCCGATAGCGCGGCAGTTGAACACATTGAATGCGACCATTCCCAATCCGCTGAGGACGGCGTGGACCACGAACAGGATCGGCGCAACGAACATGAAGGAGAACTCGATCGGCTCCGTGACGCCTGCGATGAACGAGGTGGCCGCCGCAGGAATGAGGATTGCCTTGATCTTCGCACGGTTCTCAGGCTTTGCTGTCTTGTACATGGCAAGGCAGGCACCGATGAGGCCAAACATCTTCGAAAGGCCGCGTGCATCCCATACAACAGATTGGGAAAGGAGCGTCACATTCGGATCGGCGATTTCCGCATAGTAGATGTTTCTTGCGCCCTCATAGATCTGGCCGCCTACTTCGGCCACGCCACCGAGCTTGGTATACAAGAACGGCGTATAGACCAGGTGATGCAGGCCCGTCGGAATCAGGAGACGCTCGAGCATGCCATACAGGAAGATGCCGAAGTTGCCTGATGCCTGGATGAAGTAACCCAGGTTGTCGATGCCAAGCTGGATGATTGGCCAGACATAAGTGAGCACGATTGCCATGAGGATTGTCACAGGAATCAGGACAATGAATACGAACCTCTGGCCACCATAGATCTGGAAGGCATTGTCGAATTCGGTATCGATGAAGCGGTTATGGACAGCAGCGGTGACAAGTCCAAGCATGATTCCCAGAAACACGCCCATATCCAGCACCTGGACGCCCAGGACCAGAGCCTGGCCACTTCCGCGAAGGGCATCGGATGCGACGAGCATATCGTTCAGGCCCATGAACTTGTTCATGGCATTGATGAAGACCAGGAATGCAAGAAGCGCCGTGAAGCCAGCCTCTGCCTTCTTCTTGCTCGCCATGCCTGTTGCAAGGCCGACACAGAAGATGACGCCCAGATTGTTCAGGATCGCCACCAAGGATCCAGAGAGAATCGTTCCGAATCCCTTCGTTATGGGATTGTCGAAGAGCGGAACCATCTTGATGAGCGTCGCATTGGTGAAAACATTGCCTACGGCAATCAGGATGCCGGCAATAGGCAGAATGAGCACTGGAATGAACATGGCTTTCGAGAATGTCTGCATTGCAGACATTGCCTTGTGTTTCATGAATGACCTTCCCTCTCCCTGTTCTGAAATCCCAGCAATCGCCGCTGGAACCATCGAACCCCTAGGTCAACAAATACTGGCTACCATTTGCCCGGCCCGGCGATAACAAGGTTATTCTTCGTATGCATCGGCAAAGCCCACACCGGCGATGTTGAGCTTTTGTACGACCTGTCCGGAACGGGTTCCGAAACGACTAGCGGGCATTCATTTTCGGCAAACGGTACAGAGCTGCAGCAGGTCCAAGGCCGCAGCCAGCCCATCTTTGCAGAAGAGTCCATCCTATCCATAGTGCTTCTCGATCCCTCAGGCAGGGGCATCGCAGGGACGACGATGCCAGAATGGCCATCATGCAATCATCAGGATGCTTGCTTCGGCAGAACAGCTGGAAGGCATCCATGAATGGAGCCAATGCCAATGCGTCCAATCACGCGGACCGGCAGTTACCAGCACAATACATTCAATCGACACGCCGGTTGACTTCGACAGCACGCGAAGAAGATGACTTGAATTCAAGATTGCGCCGGTAGTTCCTTGCAAAGACCATCGCATACAGCATGTCGAGCAATGTGTTGATCGATGCTTCGGTCGAGAACGTCCCAATCTTGTTGTAAGTCTCTGTTAGACCACAGTTGACATGCAGCTCTCCTGCTCCCACCAGCCCCAGAAGGGCTGCTCCTTGTCGGTGAGCATCCTGCGGGTGTTGTCGTATCTGCCCTGCGCCGCCTGGCCCGGGAGGATCTCCGACTGCAGGGCGTCCGACTTGCGCGCCTGCTCCGTCCATTCGAACCAGGCAAGGTAGTGGACAAGGCGCCTGGTGGATATGCCGCTGAACTTGGCGAGGAACCGCTTGAGCCTCTGGTGGAGGGCATTCACGAGCCCGAGGCCGCCATGGGACCCTGCGCCCGCCTCGGAGGATACGGAGGATGCGCCGAGCCCAGGCAGCACGCGGGCATAGCCCTTGTGGCCATCGGTCTCGACCGGGGAGCCGTCGAATGAAGGGAGGGAGGATTCCAGCTCCCTGTCCGTCGGCCTGCCGCGGCCCACCACCCTGCAGAAGGAGTCGCCGAGGCTGTTCGCGCCGCACACGATGCACACCTTCTGGTTCGAGATGCCGCGCTCATGCACGGAGCCTCCGTGCCTGTGCGGCGCCCTCGGCATCTTCACGGCGGCCCTCTTCCGGCTTCCTGAGAGGGATTCGTCGAGGTAGGTGCCGTCCACCTGCCAGGATATGGAGGGGCCCGTCCTGAAGGGCTGCAGGCCCTTCTCCATCACCTCGCATATCCGCATCCTCATGAACCAGGATGTCTTGAGGGAGACATGGCAGGCAGCCGCGCATGCCCTGAGGCTCCCTCCTGCCTGCAGCATCCTCTCCACGTACAGCCCCCAGGTCTCCGGAGGGAGCTTGGAGAGGGCAAGGAGCCCCATCGTCTTCCTGGAGAAGGTCCTGCCGCAGCCCCTGCAGAGCCACCTCTGCGAGCCATCCCTGCCATGCCCTTGCGCACGAAATCGGCGGACCCGCACCTCGGGCACGCCGCCGGGGCATCGCCTGCACCGAATCCAAGCTCCCTCGCCACGGCCGCCTTGGTCGCCTCTATCAGCCTGCGCTTGTCGCCAAGCGTGAGCTCCTGCATCTCATGGAGTATAGTGTCAATCATCCTGTTCCCCGCTTGCTGGTGTTCTGTCTGGCGACTGCATCATACGCGGGGAGCAGGACAGTATTGACGCCATGTCATGTCATTTCTGGTCTAACAGAGACATATGCAAAGGCAAGCGGCACAGGGAGCCATCCCCATGCCGCTTCTGCCATCCCCTGCATGTTCCGGATCCAGCTACTTGAGGATTGCATCGATCGAGTGGATACAGGCAGCGCGGAAGCCATCCTCTTCGAGCGAGCAGACGCCACGTATCGTGGTGCCACCTGGCGAGCACACGGCATCCTTCAGGACCCCCGGCTGCTCATTCGTCTCGAGGGCCAGGGCAGCAGAACCCTTCACCATCTGCGCGACGAGCGCATAGGCCTGTGCACGGGGCACCCCGTACTTCACGGCTGCATCGGCATAGGCCTCGATCATGAGGTCGACGAATGCCGGTCCGCAGCCTGTGACCGTGCCCGCTGCCGCCATGAGCCTGCTTGGCACTACCTCGACGACACCGACGGTCGAGAAGAGGTCCATGAGCTCTTGGCGCTCAGCCTTCTCGAAGCTCGTCTTCTCCTCGAAGAGGAGCACCCCTTCCCTCACCATGGCAGGCGTGTTGGGCATCACGAACTGGAAGCGGGTATCCGAAGGCAGCACGCTCTCGTAGCGAGCGAAGTCCCAGCCAGCCGCAATCGAGACCAGGGCCTTGCCCGAAAGCGCATCGCCGAGCTCTGCCACGACGCTCTCGATCTGGTATGGCTTGCATGCCATCACCAGCGTATCAGCTGCAGCAGCAAGCTCGGTCAGAGACGCAACCGCCTGGAAGCCGATGCGCTCTGCATTCGCACGGAGCTTCTCCTGGTGAGGAGCATAGGCAAAGACCCGCTCGCCCTTGAGCGCACCCGATGCAATGAAGCCCTGGGCAAGCGCCTGTGCCATGTTGCCCATGCCGATGAAGCCGAGGCTTTCCATAAGGTCCCCTTTCGTGTGCTTCCTAGTCCGTGAAGACGTAGCGGTCGAGGCGTGAGAACGCTTCCTCGACACGTGCCGTCGGCAGTGCCAGGTTCATGCGGATCGTATCTCCTGCCTGGAAGGGACGCCCATCCTGCCAGGCGACGCCCACATCCCAGCCGGCACGCTGGAGCTCGTCGATCGAGACCTTGTGCTCCTGGCACCAGCCAGCGCAGTCGAGGAAGAGCATGTAGGTGCCCTCGGGGCGGAAGAAGTCCACACCCTTGTGGGCCGAGAGATGCTTCACGGCGACATCGACGTTCGTATCGAGGACCGGCAGGAGCCCGTCAAGCCAGGCCTCGCCTTCCTTCGAGAAGGCGCCGATGGCGGCATACATCGAGAGCACGTTCATTGCGTTGTAGTGTGTGCGCGTGCTTGCGGCAACGAGACGGTCCCTGAGATAGCGGCTATAGACGATGTGGTAGGAGCCCACAAGGCCAGCGAGGCTGAACGTCTTGCTCGGCGCATAGAAGGCGATCGTGCGCATCTTTGCATCGTCGTTTATGGACTGATACGGGATATGCTTATGTCCGGGAAGGATGAGGTCGCTCCAGATCTCATCCGAGATCACGACGCAGTCATGTGCCGCATAGACCGCATTAGCCGCCTCGAGCTCCTCGCGGGTCCAGACACGGCCGCAGGGGTTGTGCGGGTTGCAGAAGACGACGAGGTGGATCTTGTTCTCCTCGATCTTCTGTGCCATGTCCTCGAGATCCATGCGCCAGACGCCGTCAGCGTCGCGCTTAAGCGCAGAATGGACAATCCTCCTGCCTGCATGCTCGATCGAGCCCGTGAAGCCGATATAGGTCGGGTTGTGGACGAGGATGGCATCGCCTGGCGAGCTGAAGGCTTCGAGCGCAGAGACCACGCCGCCGAGGACGCCGTTCTCGTAGCCGATATCCTCCTTCGTGAGGCCCTGGACGCCGTTTCTGTCCTTCTGCCAGCGGATGATTGCATCGAAGTACTCATCCCTCGGCTCGAAGTAGCCGAAGGTCGGATGCTTCAGGCGCTCAGCCATAGCATCGGTGATGCAGGCGGGAGCAAGGAAATTCATGTCTGCCACCCACATCGGGATAGCATCGAAGCCTTCCTTCGGAGCGCCCGGCACTCCCGGCTTGCCGAGCGCATCGACCGCTATCGCATCATATCCGGCACGCTCGGGGAGCGTGGTGTAATCGAACTCCATGGACCTTCCTTTCTGCGTGCAGGCAAGAGCCCGCCTCTCATATGCACCTAACTGTAGCCCATATGGCCAGATGTCCTTTCCACAAACATGGCTTCCAAGACGCACCGCAACAGGACCGTTACCATGCCCCGCCTGCGGCATAGGCACACCGGAAGCCGAGGAGGCTTCGCGCTTTCCCGACAGATGTCCTATTCTTTACCTGTACAGAACATTTCCCGATACAGATGTATCGGCCCTATAGGCGGTGCCCGAAGGAGCTGGCAGATGAAGACCTATGACTTCTATGTAGGCAACGAGTACTTCGCACATGAATATCTGGGTGCGCATCTCGTGCTCGGAGGTGTGACGTTCCGCACGTTCGCTCCCGCCGCAGAGTCAATAGACCTCGTGCTCGACGGCAAGCATTTCCCGATGAACAAGATCGAGGACGGCAACTTCTGGGAGGTCTTCGTGAAGGGTGCCACGGCAGGCACCCCCTACGAGTACGCAATCACGCATGGGGGAAGGACCGTGAACCACGCTGACCCGTATGGCTACGAGATGGAGCTGAGACCTGCCCACCGCTCGATTGTCTGGGACCTCTCCTATGCCTGGCATGACCAGGACTGGATGCAGAAGCGCACGAACCGTGTGGACGGCCCCATGAACATCTACGAGATGCATATGGGATCGTGGCGCAAGAAGTCGGGAGACGAGCCATCTGACGACCCGCATGACTGGTACCGCTACGACGAGCTGGCAGAGCCGCTCGTGAAGTACCTCACGGAGTCCGGTTTCAACTACGTCGAGTTCATGCCCCTGAACGAGTATCCCTTCGACGGGTCCTGGGGCTATCAGCCAACCGGCTTCTTCAGCCCGACCTCCCGTTACGGCACGCCGCAGCAGCTCATGGAGCTCGTCGATGCCCTGCACCAGGCAGGCATCGGCTGCATCCTCGATATCGTGCCCGTCCACTTCGCAACGGACCCGTATGGCCTAGCCGACTACGACGGCACGCCGCTCTTCGAGTATCCGAATGACGCGGTCGGCGTCTCCGAGTGGGGCTCGCACAACTTCATGTACTCCCGCGGAGAGTCGAGAAGCTTCATGCAGTCCTCTGCGAACTTCTGGCTTGGCTGCTACCACTTCGATGGCCTGCGCATGGATGCCATCTCCCGCATCATCTACTGGCAGGGAGACGAGGCAAGAGGCGTCAACAACGATGCCGTGGCCTTCGTCCGCAAGATGAATGCCGGCGTCAAGAACCTCAACAAGGGCAGCTTCCTTGTGGCTGAGGACTCGACGAACTTTGCCGGCACGACAAAGCCCGCATCCGAGGGCGGCCTCGACTTCGACTACAAGTGGGACATGGGCTGGATGCATGACACGCTGAGCTTCTTCCAGACCGACCCCTATTTCCGCGCCGGCAACTACCACAAGCCGAGCTTCTCGATGATGTACTACTACAACGAGAGGTATCTGCTGCCGCTCTCCCACGACGAGAATGTCCACGGCAAGGCGACGGTTGCCCAGAAGATGTGGGGCGACTACGACAAGAAGTTCCCGCAAGCCCGCTCGCTCTACCTCTACATGATGATCCACCCTGGCAAGAAGCTGAACTTCATGGGATCCGAGATTGCCCAGCTGCGCGAATGGGACGAGAAGCGCGAGCAGGACTGGTTCCTGCGCTCCTACCCCATCCACGACGGGTTCTACCACTACTGCGCAGCCTTGAACCACCTCTATCTCGAGCACCCTGCCTTCTGGGAGGGAGACTACGAGCAGAAAGGCTTTCAGTGGCTCGACGTGGCCTCGACGACGAGGGTCTGCTATGCCATCGAGCGCAGGAGCAAGGAAGGCGAGCGCATCTGTGCCCTCATGAACTTCAGCGGTGCCGAGCAGAAGGACTATGTCGTGCCCCTGCCTGATGCCAAGACCGCAACGGTCATCCTCGACTCCGACTGGGAGCGCTTCGGCGGCACGACCCCGGACGATACGGCAAAGGTCGCCTTCGATCCTGAGACCGGAAAGATATGCGCAGACCTGCCGCCCTTCGCAAGCGTCCTTCTTCTTGTAGATGCACCCTCCGCTCAGAAGAAGGCTTAGACGCCCAGCCGAAAGAGCAGCATCCTCACAGCAGGCGCATATTAGACTGAATGGCAGCTGCCTCACGGGGCGGCTGCTTCGTTCCTGCCATATCCTGGGAGGTTCCCATGAGTGAGATCGGATTCAAGATCCAGATGCTGCCGCAGTCTTTGACCGCCGAGCAGACCGAAGAGCTCCGCCGTCACTATCTTGTCTATGCAAAGGCAGAGCGCGACGAGGGACGCGACCTCCATCGCGACCTTGACCGCATATATACGGAGGTAGACAGGCTTGCTGAGGAAGGCAAGCTCCTGCGCCTCGTGACCTCGCTCCATGAGTCGAAGCACGTCGTGGTCTTCGCGACGGACGCTTCCATGCTCGCTCTGCGCGAGTTCCAGCAGGCCATGCTTGCAGAAGGCAGGGTCGTGCGCCTCATCTCCGAGTCCTCCCCTGAAATCAACTTCGTGACCGCAATGATGCCGACAGACCTTCTGCTCGTCGTCACGACCTCGAACGGCTTTGCAAGGCGCCAGATTGCCCGCATCAAGCAGAGCCGTGCCGACAAGGCCATCATCACTGCCTCGGAAGACCCCGATCTCCACAGCGCCTTCAATGAGGTGCTGACCATCGGCCATGGTGCCGAGGAAGGTTCCGCAATGCACCGCATCTATGCAACCTTCGGCGTGACCTACTTCTTCGACCGCCTCTTCACGCAGTACGCAAGGGCCTTCGACCCCGAGCTTGCCTGAGCGGCAAGGCACGAGGAACCCGCAGATACGAGCGGCCCCGGACTTCAAGCCTGGGGCCGCCTTCTTTATGCCTCCGCCTTCCCCGATCCAATTGTGCGCCTTATTTGTTTGCTTGCTTACTGTTTGAATACGAACTATTATAGAGGCAGAGAGAAGGAGGAGAGATGCTGGAAGATGAGCTGCACTATCTGCTCCTGGCTGCTTTCAGCCAGTCGAGCAGGGGCATCAACGACGAGGCGAAGAAGCTCGGGCTCACGCCGGGCCAGCCGAAGGTGCTGGAGTATCTGCTCGAGCATGACGGCGGAGAGGCACGGGAGATCTGCCGGATGTTCAGCCTCGATCGCTCGACCGTGGCTTCAATCCTCCTCAGGATGGAGAAGCGTGGCCTCATCACGCGCACCGATGATGCAGCTGACCGCAGGGTGCAGCATATCTGGCTCACCGATGAAGGCAGGAAGCTCGCCGAGGACATGAAGGAGCGCATTCTCGCCTTCGACGAGCGCTTCTGGGAGGACATCCCGAAAGAAGATCTCGAAGCGACACGCAGGGTGCTCAGGCGACTTGGCAGAACAGATGGAAGGGATGCAGCAGATGGCAGATAAGACAGAAAGCATCAAGACGGGCTTCCAGATGGATTCCACCCTCGCGAAGCGCACGCTCTGCTTCTGCTTCGGCCTTGCCGTGAACTCCTTCGGCATTGCCCTCATCACCCGCTCGGGCCTTGGCGCAACACAGATCTCGAGCCTCCCTTACGTCTGGAGCCTCGCCACACCGGCTGTGAGCTACGCTCTTGCCACCTTCATCGTGAATATGGGCTTCTTTGCCGTGGAGGCAATACTCGTCGGCAGGAAGTTCTTCCCGCTCCAGCTCTTCCAGGTCGTGGCAAACATCATCTTCAGCAGCTTCCTCGGTCTCTCGATGCAGCTCCTCGCCTTCTGGCAGCCGAGCATGCTCCCCTTGCAGATTGCAGGCGTCCTTGCTGGCTGCTGCATCCTCGGCACCGGGATCGCTATCGAGTGCTCGCCCCATCTCACCTACGTCCCCGGCGAGGGCATCGTGCGCGTCCTTGCGGATATCTTGGACAGGAAGCTCGGCACGGTGAAGCTCGTCTTCGACGCTGTGCTCGTCGCCTCAGCCATTGCGCTCTCCTTTGCCGTCTTCGGCGAGCTAGAGGGTGTCGGGGTCGGAACGATCCTCACTGTCCTTATCACGGGCAACATCGTGAACTTCGCCGATGCGCATCTGCCACTCGTCAGCCGCATGCGCGAGCTTGCCTGTGCCTGAGAGCAAGACGGCACGAAGTCCCTCATAAGAAAGCCAATGGCCGGCGGATGCAAAGTCCGCCGGCCATCTCCTTGCGTGCGCTTATGACAGGGAGCTCTTCCCTCTACTCGAACTGCAGCTCGCCGAGCCAGCGCTCGAGCACCTCGTCCGGGAACGCCACAGAAAGAAGGCGTGCGCCACGTACTGTCGAGCCCGGTGTCAGCGCCTGGATGCGGGCAGGGCTGGATCCCATATCTGAGCCGCCGCTCGTCGCGAAGGGGACGATGATCTTGCCCGTGAAGTCATTGCCCTCGAGGAAAGAATCGATGACACGGGGCTCCTGTCCCCACCAGATCGGATAGCCACAGAAGATGACGCCGTAGTCCGCAAGATTGCGCTCCAGGGGCTCGAGCTCAGGCCGGCAGGAATCGTCGCCCATCTCGAGCGAGCTTCGAGATCCGGTATCGCCCCAGTTCAGGTCAGCTACGCTGTAGGGCACCTTCGGCAGGATGGGCACCGCTTCGCAGCCACGAATCCCAGCTATGCGGGCAGCCAGCTTGGCTGTAGTGCCGGTAGCCGAGAAATAGGTGACGAGTTCCTGTCTGGACATGATGCCTCCCTGTGCCAGAGCTTCGGTGCGGATGCCGTGCTGATGGGCCATTCTTCAATCTGGACAATTCTATCGCGTCTTGCGAAACGGCGCGAAAAGCGTTTCTCTAGACAAGCTTTCCCTGGCAGTGGTCGATCATGTGCTGGATCATCTGCGCATACCAGCCCACAAAATCACGGGTCTCGGAGACGAGCTTGCCGCCCTTGAGCTCCTGGTAGCTCACGCGGATCTTCTGGTAGCGCGTGACCTTCGAGACCGCATCCTTCGTGAGGCAGCCTTCCTCGGTCTTGTAGGGACGGATGCCGAAGAGGAGCTTCGGATTGTAGAACACATAGTCGTGCCCGTTGTCATCCGTCAGTGCGCAGACAGCCTTCGAGACGCCGATCTGATTTGCTGCGAGGCAGGATGCATCCTCGAGCGAATCGAGGGTATCCACGAGATCCTGTGCGAGCGCTGCATCCTCTGCTGTTGCCTTCTCGCAGGGCTTGGAGAGGATGGCTTCGTCCTTCACGAGTTCCTTGATCATGAGCTGCCTTTCTGAAGAGGGATATGCTATCCCGGCATTCTTAAGTCCCTAGTATTGTACGCGGAACTTGGTATCGTGCACGCAGGGCACCTCCCGCTCCGAGACGAGTCTGGCATCGATCCAGGTATTGCGGCTCTGCGAAAGGTCCTCTACCCCTTTCTTGTAGGCAGAAAGCTGCGCCTCTGTCCCCTCGACCTCGAGGAGCACGTCTCCGTCTTCGAGGTTCTTCACCCATCCGGTTACGCCGACCTTCTGGGCAAGCATCTGTGCCTGGAAGCGGAAGCCCACCGCCTGGACCTTCCCGGTGTAGCAGAGGCGCTCGCGGAGAAGCCCTGCCCCGGAAGCTTGTCCTGCAGAGACGCCAGCCACCTGGGCTGCATGCGCTGCCGCCGCCATCTCGTCCGGCACATCTGCGGTCTTCCTCTTTTTCCAGGGCCAGCGGATATCCATTGCGAAGAGCCTCCCCCATCTGTTCCCGACACCTGCAGTATCCCCGCATTTCCTGCCGGCTGCAACAGCAGCCTGCCAGCGGAGCCGGCAAAGACACGAACAATTTCTGCGGAGATACGCATCTTTTTGCTCTCTCAACGAGAGGAGTGCTCAGATGCATCCAAGCATCCCATCATCCAGCAGGAACTGCTCGATGCCCATATAGAGGATTCCCTTATCGTCTCGCCACGGCTCTATGCGGTCACGCACAAGCACCGCCTTGGCAAAAGAGTCTGGAATATGTACCAATGAAGCGATTTCCTGCCGGCGTTTGTCAGGATCGGCTATCGAGAGAGCGGACTGGAGGTATATGCGGCTGCTCCCCCGATTGACCACGAAATCTACCTCAAGCTGCTTGCGTACATGCCTCCCCTGCCCATCTACAGCATTCTGTTCTATGACACCCACATCCACATCGCACCCTCTGCGGACAAGATCGCAGAACAGCACATTCTCCATTATGTGGGTCTCTTCCTGCTGCCTGAATCCCAGCTTGGCATTCCTGAGACCGACATCTGAGAAGTAATACTTCACAGGTGTCTGTATATACCTGTTGCCCTTTACGTTGTAACGCTTCGCTTTATATACCAGAAAGGCATCTTCGAAATAGTCTAGGTAGCGAGCGACTGTCGCCGAATTGATGCGAAGCTTCCTGTCGCTCATGAAGGTATTGGAAAGCCTGTTCGGATTTGTCAGCGAGCCCACCGATGACGCAAGTATATCGAGCAGATCATCCAACACCTCCATATCATTGTCCACGCGATGGCGCTCTACGACATCCTTGAGATAGGTGCCGCGGAACAAATCTCTGAGATATCGGCTCTTGTCTTCATGGTCCGGAAGGCTTACGGCTTCAGGCATTCCTCCATAGGTCCAGTACTCTGCCCATGCGTCATCGGGGTTTCCTTCATAGGCCTCTCTGAATTCCGCATAGGAAAGAGGAAAGACCCGTATCTCATCTCCCCTGTCACGGAACTGCGTCAGGATATCGGAAGAGAGCATCTTGGAGTTGCTCCCCGTCACATAGATATCAGCTCCCGGAATCTTCATAAGGCCTAGCAGCACGTCCACAAACGTGATCTTTGCCGCATCGCCGTCTACATAGGGGTTTGCCATCTCTGCTACGAACTGAATCTCATCTATCAGCACATAGCATGCTCCATGCACCTCTTTGATACGCTTCCTAAGGTAGCTGTCCAATTCGAATGGATTGCGGTAGCGGATATTTGAAAGATCGTCCAGTGCAAGCTGGATGATATTGCTGTCCGGAACTCCCGCATCATGCAGATAGCGCACGAAGAGATCGAACAGCAGATACGATTTTCCGCAGCGTCGGATCCCCGTGATGACCTTCACGCGTCCATCATGCATCTTTGAGACCAGCTTCTCCAGATACTGGCTTCGGGCAAATTCCACCATATGCGCCCCAGTCTACAGATAATTATTGCGGATGTACGCACTTTTTCCTCGTGGACAGCATATCGCATCGGATCAAATAAATACGAAATATTTTTTGCGGATATACGCACTTTTTCCTCGTATAAAATCTGAAAAAGCAGGGGCAGCCCCGAAGGGCCGCCCCTGTAGCTAGGCTTCTGTGCAGAAGGCTGCAGGTCCTTATGCCTCTTCCTGGTAGGGCTTCTTCCAGAGGGAGAGGATGAGGCAGGCAACGATGGCTCCTGCAGCGAGCGCGACAAGATACATGGCCGGATTGCCGATGACGGCGATGACCCATGCTCCGCCATGGGGCGCAGGGCTCGTGCAGCCGAAGGCTGCGGAGAGGGCGCCTGCAAGGGCAGAGCCGATAATGCAGGACGGAAGCACGTGGCCGGGGTCTGCTGCTGCGAACGGAATGGCGCCTTCGGTGATGAAGGAGAGGCCCATGATGTAGTTCACGATGCCGGCGTCACGATCGGCCTTGGACCACTTGCTCTTGAAGAAGGTCGTGGAGAGAGCGATGGCCAGAGGAGGAACCATGCCGCCGACCATGACAGAAGCCATGATGATCTGGCCAGAGGTCGTGCCAGCCGCGAGAGCACCAGTGCCGAAGACGTAGGCTGCCTTGTTGAACGGGCCACCCATATCGATCGACATCATGCCGCCGACGACTGCACCGAGAAGCACGATGTTCGTCGTGCCCATGCCGTTCAGCCAGTTGTTGAGGCCGGTGTTGATGGCGCCGAAGAGCGGGTTCAGGACGAACATGACAGCGCCGATTGCAAGCGTGCCGAGCAGAGGATAGATGAGCATCGGCTTGATGCCTTCGAGCGAAGCAGGCATGTGGTCGCAGAGACGCTCGATGCCGAGGACGATGTATCCTGCCGCAAAGCCGGCAAAGAGCGCTGCGATGAAGCCGCCGGAGATGCATGAAGCCGCTGCCGCCTTGGGATCGGAGTTCAGGAGCGTGATGTAGGCAAGGCTGTAGCCGGTCTTGGCAAAGAGGCCGCCGACAAAGCCCGGCGCAAGGCCCGGGCGGTCAGCGATGGACATGGCAATGAAGCCTGCAAGGATCGGCAGCATCATGCCGAAAGCTTCGCCGCCGATGGTCTTGAAGAACGCAGCTGCCGGGATCGAGGAGCCGTAGGCAGCAGTGCCGAGGCCTGGCTGGTCGACGAGGAAGGCGATGGCCGTGAGGATGCCGCCGCCGATAACGAACGGGAGCATGTGGCTGACGCCGTTCATCAGGTGCTTGTAAATCACGTGCCAGGTGGAGTCCTTCTCGCCCGACGTCTCGGAAGCGGAGACCGAGGTGCCTTCCTGGATGGGAGCCTTGCCGTCGAGGATGGTCTGGATGAGCTTCTCCGGCTCGTTGATGCCGGCGGAGACGTTCGTGGAGAGGACCTGCTTGCCGCCAAAGCGCGCACGGTCGACGTTCTTGTCTGCAGCGATGATGATGCCCTTTGCGTGGGCGATCTCGTCAGCCGTCAGGATGTTCTTGGCGCCTGCAGAGCCCTGGGTCTCGGCCTTGAGCGTGATGCCCATCTCCTTGGCCTTCTTCTCCAGGTTCTCGGCTGCCATGTAGGTGTGGGCAATGCCGGTCGGGCAGGCGGTGATGGCAAGGACCTCAGGGTATCCTGCAGCTGCCGCTGCCTCAGGAGCGGCCTTGGCAGCATCTGCTGCCTCGCGCTTTGCCTCGGCGTCGTCGATCACGGACATGAACTCTTCCGGCGTCTTGGCAGCGCGCAGGGCGTCTGCGAACTCCTGGTGCATCAGGAGCTTCGAGAGCTCGGCGAGCATCTCGAGGTGCGCGTTGTTCTGGCCTTCCGGAGCTGCGATCATGAACATGAGGTCTGCCGGCGCATCGTCCGGTGCATTCCAGTCCACGCCGCCCGGTACCGTCATCGCTGCCAGGCCCGGACGCTTCACAGCTGCGGTCTTGGCATGAGGAATGGCGATGCCGTCGCCCACGGCCGTCGAGAACTCGGCCTCACGGGCGAGGATGGCCTTCTTGTAGGCAACCGTATCGTTGATGTTGCCTGAGGCATCCTGGAGGGCAATCAGCTGGTTGATTGCGTCATCCTGGCTTGTCGCCGTGGCGCCCACCTTGATTCCCTCGGGTTTGAGCAAGTCAGTGATCTTCACGTTGCTCCCCTCTCTTGTCTGGGCACCATGAAGTGCCCCTCGAAGCGCCGGCAATGATGCCGACACGCTCTACCTATCTCGGCTGCCTTCCGGCAGGTCTGGCTACAGGGTCTTGAGCAGTGCCTCGACCTCAGGACGCGTTGCAAGCTTCGGCGAGAATGCGCTCGCAGATCCCGTGCAGACGCCCATGCGGAAGGCCGTGGCGTAGTCGCCCTTGCTCTCCTCGTAGCCTGCAATGAAGCCTGCGACCATGGAGTCGCCGGCACCGACGGAGTTCACGACCGTGCCCTTCGGCGCTGCGCTCTCGACGACGTCGCCCTTCTCCGGCACGAGGACGGCTCCCTCTCCCGCCATGGAGATGAGGACGTTCCTGGCGCCCATCTCCTGGAGCTTCCTTGCATACGGCACGACATCCGGCCTCTTCTCGAGCTCCACGCCGAAGATGGCGCCGAGCTCGTGGTTGTTCGGCTTGATGAGGAAGGGGTGGTACTGGAGCACCTTCACGAGCAGGTCGCGCTCAGCGTCGACGACGATCTCGATGCCGCGGCCGGAGAGACGCTCCATGATGCGCTCGTACATATCGGACGGAAGCATCGAAGGAACAGAGCCCGCAATGACCAGGACGTCGCCGGCCTTCAAGGCATCGAGCTTTGCATAGAGCGCCTCGATGTCTGCCTCCTCGATTTTCGGGCCGATGCCGTTGATCTCGGTCTCCTCCTCGGCCTTGATCTTCATGTTGATGCGGCTCATGCCTTCCTTCACCTGGATGAAGTCGCACGTCGCACCGTAGGCCTGCATGCGGGACTCGATCTCGCGTCCGGTGAAGCCGGCAACGAAGCCGAGCGCGCAGGAAGCGTGTCCGAGGTTCGAGAGCACGATGCTCACGTTGATGCCCTTGCCGCCCGGCAGGACATCCTCATAGGTGACACGGTTGATCTCTCCAGGCACGAGCCTGGGCATCCGCACGATGTAGTCAATCGACGGATTGAAGGTGACGGTGTAGATCATGGGCGCTCCTCCTCTAGGTCCACAATGTTCTCCGCATTGCTATAGGCACTCTCGGGATCGAGATGGTCCGTGATGATGGAAGCCTGGTCGAAGGCTGCAAACGTGATGAGGGAGACCTGGTCGAACTTCGTCGCATCCGCAAGCACATAGGGGCTCTGCGTATGGGCAATGCTCACTTCCTTGACCTTGGCCTCGGAAAGCTCAGGCGTCGTGAAGCCGGCAGAAAGCGAGATGCCATTCGTGCCCCAGAAGCCGAGCGTGAAGTGCAGGCGCTCGAGCGAGGCGATAGCGTCCTCCCCGACGACTGCCTCCGTGACGGGCTTCACCATGCCGCCCAGAAGATACGTCTTCATGCCTTTGGCCAGAAGCGCCTGGGCATGGGGAAGGGAGTTCGTGACATAGGTCGCATGGGTCTCCGTCAGCGAATCGACAAGCATCATCGTCGAGGATCCCGCATCTATGAAGACGAAGTCTTCCGGATTCACGAGCGTCGCAGCGTAGGCGGCGATCCTCTCCTTCGCAGAGAGGTTCACCATGCGCTTCTGCGCGACCGGCGAATCCTGGATGACCATATGGCGCTTCGGCGCACAGGCGCCACCGTGCACGCGCACGACCTTGCGCTGGCGCATGAGGGTATCGAGATCTCTGCGCACCGTCGACTCTGATGCATCGAGCGCTGCCATGAGCTCAGGGGTCGTGACGCTCCCCTGCTCCGCCACGAGCTTGCATATGAGGTCCTGGCGTTCTGTCGCGAGCATCTTTCACCCCTCTCCCTGATTGCTGAAGACAGTATGCACCCAAAATCCGTCACTTTCAAGCACCAATCTTCATTTTCGGTGACTGTTTTTGAATGTTTTAGGAGGTGTACCCCGAAAACCGGTAGCGCTTCCAGCACGGCAGCAGCCCCTCCTTCCACCGCATCCCGCCTTCGCCTACCATGGATGGAACAATATTCCAGAGGAGGCCGCGATGAACATCCAGATCTTCGGGACGAAGAAGAGCAATGACGCAAAGAAGGCAGAGCGCTGGTTCAAGGAGCGCCGCATCCGCTTCCAGCACATCGATATGAAGGAGAAGGGCATCGCGAAGGGCGAGCTCGAGTCAGTCGCCCGTGCCGCAGGCGGCCTCGAAGCCCTGATCGATCCCGCCTGCAAAGATGGCTATGCCCTGGCCCTTGTGCAGCACACGCCGAAGGCGATGCTCGAAGGGGTCCTCCTCGAGAACCAGCAGGTCATCAAGCTCCCAATCGTGAGGAACGGCCGCCAGGCTACGGTCGGCTATGCACCCGACGTCTGGAAGACGTGGGAATAGCCCTCAGCCACAGACTCCTGTCCTGCACGCAAGCGTGCCGAGACTTGCGGCAAGCTCTTCTATCTCTCCATCTTCGAGCCGCTCGTACTGGAGGACGAAGCGCGCAGACCCGTCTCCTCGATACGGCAGCTGTGCATACGAGGAGAGCGCTGCAAGCCCTATGCCGCGCTTTCTGGCAGCTTCCACAAGCGCCTCTTCTGCTTCCTGTTCGCGTCCGCACCATGCGGGTTGAAGCCTGAGCGCAAGCACCATATGGAGGCCGGAGTCTGCCTCTTCGAGCTTCATGCTCTCCCCGAGCTCCCGCAAGAGTGCCTCCGCAAGATGGTCACGGCGCTCCTTCACGAGCCTCCGGTAGCGTGCGACATGGCTCTCGTAGCTTCCGTCCTCGAGCATCGTAGCCAGTGCGAGCTGGTCGATCGTGCCGAGCGTGCCTGCCGCAAAGGACCGGAGCTCTTCGTAGCGCCGCGCTGCTGCAGGCGGAAGCACTGCATAGGCTGCGCGCACGACCGGACCCAGGCTCTTCGAGAACGTGCCGATATAGATGACAGCACCCGTCGCGTCGATGCTTGCAAGGGCAGGAATGGGCCTTCCTGCGAGCCTGAACTCGCAGTCATAATCATCCTCGACAATGAGGCGGCCAGGCACCTCCGCAGCCCAGCCCAGAAGCTCATAGCGCCGGGAGATGCTCATGACACGGCCTGTCGGGAACTGGTGCGACGGCATCGCATGCACGAGCTGCACATCCTTGCTCCTGACTCCTTCCATTGCGATGCCCTCTGCATCGAGCGGGACCGGCACCGCCCTCTTCCCTTCTGCCTCATAGGTCCTTGCAATGCGCGGGAATCCCGGATCTTCCACGGCACAGAGGGAGCCTGCCGGCAGGAGCTGCGCCACAAGCTGGTAGAGCACCTGGGCGCCTGCTGCCACGACAATCTGGTCTGCCTCCACCCTCATGCCGCGTGTCTGAGCGAGATGCGTGGCTATCGCTTGCTGGAGCCTCGGCAATCCCTGTGGCGTGAGCGAAGAGAATGCCTCGTCGAGGTCTTCTGCCGAAAGGACATGCCGAAGACTCCTCTCCCAGAGGAGCAGTGCGCTTCTGTCGGGACGTGCTGGCAGATGCGATGTATCGATGCGGAGCTGCTCCCTCTCTGGGAGAGTCTTCGCCTCTGCCTTGGGCAGTGCCTGTGCCGTAGCCTCCGGAAGCTTTCCCAGCCGCTCGACATAGTAGCCGCGACGGGGACGCGCCTCGATATAGCCTTCTGCCGCGAGCTGGGAGAGGGCTGACTCCACGGTGATGAGGGAGCAGCCAAGCTCATCTGCAAGCTTCCTCTTGGAAGGCAGCTTCTCTTCCGGAACAAGCTTTCCTGCCACGATTGCATCGCGGATGGTCCGGTAGAGATATTCGGAGCGCGAGAGCGTGCCACGGTCTGCAAGATCGAGAGAAAGCATCTGCTGGTCCTATCTATCTGCATGATCTGACCTTGTTCTGGTCCTGCCAATTATATGTCTTCTGGCTCTAAACACAGAACCAGCTATCCCCTATCCTCGCCTGCATGCGCAGAAGGCAGCAGAAAGGATGGACAATGGGAGCAAAGGGCCCGGAAGCAGGACCGGAGCGCGCAAAGCTCAACCGCGAGCTTGCGCAGATGCTCAAGGGTGGTGTCATCATGGACGTCACGACGCCCGAGCAGGCCAGGATTGCCGAGGATGCAGGGGCGTGCGCAGCCATGGCGCTGGAGAGGATACCGGCAGACATCAGGGCTGCAGGAGGCGTCTCCCGCATGAGCGACCCTGCGATGATCGAAGGCATCCAGAAGGCCGTAAGCATCCCGGTCATGGCAAAATGCCGGATCGGGCATATCGCAGAGGCACGTATCCTTCAGGCCATCGATATCGACTACATCGACGAGTCCGAAGTGCTCTCGCCTGCTGATGACATCTACCACATCGACAAGACGAAGTTCGCGGTGCCCTTTGTCTGCGGCGCCAAGAACCTGGGAGAAGCACTCCGCCGTATCCAGGAAGGCGCCTCGATGATCCGCACGAAAGGCGAGCCCGGCACAGGAGATGTCGTGCAGGCTGTGCACCACATGCGCCAGATGCAGAAGGAGATCCATGAGATTCAAGCCCTTCAGGAAGACGAGCTCTTCGAGGCCGCCAAGCAGCTCGAAGTGCCCTACGAGCTTGCGAAGAGCGTGCATGATGCAGGAAAGCTCCCCGTCGTGAACTTCGCCGCAGGAGGCGTCGCCACGCCGGCCGATGCTGCCCTCATGATGGAGCTCGGCGCAGAGGGCGTCTTTGTCGGATCGGGCATCTTCAAGAGCGGAAACCCCGCCAAGCGTGCAGCTGCTATCGTCGGCGCCGTCACAGCCTGGCAGGATCCCGAGAAGCTTGCCTATCTTTCCCGCGACCTCGGCGAGGCCATGGTCGGCATCAACAAGGACGAGATCGACCTTCTCATGGCAGAGCGGGGCAAGTGATGGGGACGGCAGTGCTGGCGCTCCAGGGCGCCTTCATCGAGCATGAGCAGAAGCTGGAGAAGCTCGGAGAGCCCTTCTTCGAGATCCGCGAGGAGGCAGACCTCAAGCGTCCCTTCGACCGTCTGATCCTGCCGGGAGGAGAATCCACGGTACAGGGAAGGCTCCTCAGGAAGGAGGGGCTCTTGGACCCTCTCCGCGAGCGCATCGAGGACGGCATGCCCGTTCTTGCAACCTGTGCAGGCCTCATCCTTCTGGCCAGAAACATCGAGGACCGCATCGAGGATGGCAGCGCGCGAAGCCAGGTGCGCCCTGCCCGGCACTTCGGCACCCTCGACGTCACGGTCTTCCGCAATGCCTATGGCAGGCAGCTCGGAAGCTTCCATACCGAAGACACCGTCAAGGGCATAGGAAAGGTGCCGATGACGTTCATACGGGCACCCTATGTATCAGAAGCAGGGCCTGAAGCCGAGGTGCTTGCCACAGTCGGCGGACGCATCGTCGTTGTCCGCCAAGAGTCCCAGCTGGCTCTCGCTTTCCACCCCGAGCTCGATCATGACCTGAGAATCCACGAGGCATTCCTCGCGCTCTGACTGAGACCGGCTGCATCCGCTTCAGGATGCAGCCGGTTTTATAGTCCTTTATAGTTCTCAAATATTTTTATAGTCGTTTATATTCTGCAGCCACAGTTGGCCAGAAATGCCCATCTTTCGTCAATGCCGGCTTCACCTGCACCGTAAACCTGGCTGCCGGCAAGCACCGCCTGCCCTGGGATGATGAGATCCAGATCAAGGATGGCTCGATCTGCGGCTACCCAGCAACAGGCGGCCGCTTCGGAAACGGCTGAGCGTGCCCCAAACCCAGGGGGTCCCGCCGCTCTATGGCTGCAGGAACCCTTCTTCAGCGCCTGCACCTCAGGCGCTAAAATATCTCTGCCTATGTGCACAGATTTTTCAATGAGGCATCCCTCCAGACACGCATTCAGCCAGCATACGTACGTTATAGCGAAAGAGGCATCAGCCCATTTGGCATGAATGCGGGAGAATGGCTGTGCGTTCATGCGGCAGACGTTGTTTCCGGGTACAATATAATGAAATTAGTATGCACTTGTGCACATATTTTTCAGCAGATAGGTAAAGCGCTCATGGAAATTCACAGGGACCGCTATCTCAGAAGGCTCATCAGCAAGAAGGACAATGGCCTTGTGAAGGTAATCACGGGGTTACGCAGATGCGGCAAGACCTATCTGCTCAGAAACCTCTACCAAAGCTGGCTCATAGAAGAGGGAGTCAGGAAGGAGAACATCATCTATCTCGCGCTGGATGCAAATATCAATGCATCCCTGCGCAACCCCTGCAACCTTGACCGCTATCTCAGAGAGCGGATTTCAGAGACCGAGAGTCGATGCTATGTAATGATCGATGAGATCCAATACTGCGTCTCAGTGCCGAATGAAGCACTGCCGGAAAGCGTGCGTTCTGCCGAGAACGACATCACCTTCTATGACACTGTCCTGGGGCTCATGGATGAATGCGATCTCTATATCACAGGAAGCAACTCGCATATGCTGAGCACGGATATCCTGACGAATTTTCGGGGACGGGGGGATGAAGTACGCGTCTATCCACTCAGCTATAGCGAGTTTCTTTCTGCCTGGCCCGGGAATCCTCGCAATGCCCTCAGAGAATACCTCTATCATGGCGGCATGCCTCTTGTGCTCGCCTATCCAGACGAGCAGGAGAAGGCAGCCTATCTCAGAAACCTTTTCGCGAAGACCTATGAGTCGGACCTTGTCGGCCGGCATCATCTGCGCAGCAGCGAAGATTTTGGTGCCGTGCTCGATTTCCTGGCCTCGTCCATGGGCTCTTTCATCAACCCCACGAAAATTGCTGCGCGTTTCCAAGCTGAGCACATCGCAGAAATGTCCCGAAATACCGTTGCGGACTATATCGGATATCTTGAGGATGCCTTTCTCATCCAGGAAGCCAAACGGTTCGATATCCGGGGAAAGGAATATATCTCCGGCCAGCAGAAATACTACTTTGCCGATCTGGGACTCAGAAATGCCCGGCTCAATTTCCGCCAGTTTGACCGCAGCAGGCTTCTGGAGAATGCCGTCTACAACGAGCTTGTAATGCGCGGCTGCTCGGTCGACGTTGGCAGAATCCAGATGCGCACACGAGATGTCGCAGGAAACCAGAAAGTGAAATCTCTGGAAGCTGACTTCATCGTGCATAATTTTGATCAGCAGATGTACATACAGGTTGCAGAGGGCTTGGATGACCCCGGCAAGAAAGAGCAGGAGATGGCATCGCTGCTCCACATCCGCGACAGCTTCCCGAAATATCTGCTTATAGACCAGGATATCCCTGCCCATTACACCGAGCAGGGAATCCGCATCATGTCTGTCGAAGACTTCCTGCTCGGCAAGAGATAGGCCATACCTCTATCCACTGAAATATCCATGCACCCGTGCACAGGTCTTTCAATAAAAGCTACGCCAGGCTGTCCAGGAGCTCGCCTTCCTGTTCGAGAGGAAGCCCTAAGAACACATCCTCCTGGTCCTTGTGACGCCAGATGAGCGTACGCACAAGGTCCATCGCAGTGCGCACCGCTTCCTCGAAAGGCGTGCCAGAGAGGACCTTGCCGAGCATGACAGAAGAGAAGATGTCGCCTGTGCCGGCAAAGTAGCGGGGGATGTAGTCGATCGCAAGGCGGAAGATTCTGTCTTCCTTCTTGTCGTAGCCAAGTACGCAGTCTCCTCCATCGACCTTGCAGCTCGTGATAGCAAGAGAGCCTGCGTCGAGCTCCCTCAGGCGCGAGACAAGCTCTTCTGCCTCCTGCTTGGTGAGCGCCTCCTTGGAAGGATCCATGCCAGCAAGCAGGCAGGCCTCCGTCGCATTGGGCACGGCGTAGTCGGAAAGCGCAAGGAGCTTTCTCATGCGCTCGACGATTGCCGAATCGACGCCGTGATAGAGGGCACCATTGTCTCCCATGATGGGATCGACGAAGATGGCAGAGCCCTCTGCTGCCTTCTTCCTGCAGAAATCGGCGATGGAATCCGCCTCATCCTCTGTCGAGATGAAGCCTGTAGCCACCGCATCGAACGCGGCACCGAGCCTGTCGAGGGCCTGGAATGCATCGCGCACATATGAGCTTGTCTCGAGCACGGCCACCTCTTCGCGGTTGAATGTGCTCGAGATGAGAGCGGTCGGCACGAGGCTCGTTGCATAGCCCATGCGCGAAAGCACCGCATCCATCGCCGTCAGCGATACGGTTCCGTAGCTGCAGAGATCGTTTATCAGCACTATGCGCTTGCCCACGCCTGCTCCATTCCATCTTCGCCAGGACTCTCCTGGCATTCCTTGAAAGGGTAGCAGGAAGCCTCTTCCCAGAAGTCCATCTGCTCCGTTTGGACATAGAGTCCTTACCTGGAGCTTGCCCTGCCACTCAGCACGGGACCTTCGTGCATCTTTTCCAAGCTCGGACAAGCACGTCTTCCGCAGGCATTTCACGTGCTATCGTATGGGATGAGGACAGCATCAGCTGTCCTGGACAGAGCGTGCGCTGTGACTGACGGATAAAACGTGGGCCTACCACGGGGAAGCAGCGTTGCCATACATTCGCCGACCGTCTGGGCATGCGCAGCTTCATGAAGGAGCGCGGGCCCTCATATGCCTTCCTCCTCAGAGCTGTGCTGAAGAGAGAGGAAGACCATGCAAGATCTTCTGGAACTGCTCGAAGGCAATCCCTATCCAGGCCGCGGCATCGTGGTCGGACACAAGCGTGTCTACTACTGGATCATGGGACGTTCCGAAAACAGCAGGAACCGCATCTTCGTATCCACGGAGGACGGCATCCGCACCGAGGCATACGACCCTTCGAAGCTTGAAGATCCCTCGCTTATCATCTACCACCCTGTCCGCACGATGGGCGAAGACCTCGTCGTGACGAACGGCGACCAGACCGACACGATCGTGGAAGAGAAGGACTTCTTCCGCGGCTGCCTGAAGCGCCGCTTCGAGCCCGATGGCCCGAACTTCACGCCACGTATCTCCTCTGTCCTCCATCCGGATGGCTCCTTCGCAATCTCCATCCTGAAGCATGCAGAGACGGAAGCCGACGAGTGCACCCGCGAGTTCTTCGTCTATGAAGGCGTCGAAGAGGGTGCCGGCTATTTCATCAGCACCTACCAGGGAGACGGCAATCCTCTTCCGAGCTTTGCTGGCGAGCCGATAAAGGTCACGATGCCCGAGCCTGACGAGGTCTGGGCAGCCCTCAACAAGGACAACAAGGTCAGCCTCTACACGAATGTCGAAGGCACGGTACGCCTGTTCAACGCACGCGAAGGAGAGTAAGCGATGAACTCACTGGAACTCAAGTATGGCTGCAACCCCAACCAGAAGCCTGCCCGCATCTTCATGAAGGATGGCTCCGACCTGCCCGTGACCGTGCTCTCCGGCAAGCCTGGCTACATCAACTTCCTCGATGCCCTGAATTCCTGGCAGCTGGTCCGCGAGCTCAAGCGTGCAACCGGCATGCCGTCCGCTGCCTCCTTCAAGCACGTGAGCCCGGCAGGTGCCGCGGTGGGCACGCCGCTTTCCGACATCGAAAAGCAGATCTACTTCGTCGATGACGAAGGCCCGCTCACCCCTATTGCCTGCGCCTATATCCGCGCCCGCGGTGCCGACCGCATGAGCTCCTACGGAGACTGGGCAGCACTTTCCGATGTCTGCGACAAGCGCACCGCACAGTACCTCAAGCATGAGGTGAGCGACGGCATCATCGCTCCAGGCTACACGGACGAGGCACTCGAGATCCTGCGCTCCAAGAAGGGCGGCAAGTACAACGTCGTCCAGATCGATCCGAATTACGAGTGCGCACCGGTCGAGCAGAAGGATGTCTTCGGCATCACGTTCGAGCAGGGCCACAACAACTACGAGATCTCGACCGACCTTCTGAACGAGGTCGTGACGAAGAACAAGAATATCCCCGACGAGGCCAAGCGTGACATGGTCATCTCCCTCATCACGCTCAAATACACGCAGTCGAACTCCGTCTGCTACGTGAAGGATGGCCAGGCCATCGGCGTCGGCGCCGGCCAGCAGAGCCGCGTCCACTGCACGCGCCTTGCCGGAAACAAGGCCGATACCTGGTATCTGCGCCAGCATCCGAAGGTGCTCGGCCTCAAGTTCGCAGACGGCATCCGCCGTCCGAACCGCGACAACACGATCGATGTCTACATCTCCGACGAGCACGACGACGTGCTGCGTGACGGAGAGTGGCAGAAGTGGTTTGCCGAGAAGCCCGAGGTCCTGACCCGCGAAGAGAAGGCAGCCTGGATTGCCACGCAGACCGGTGTGACGCTCGGCTCCGATGCCTTCTTCCCCTTCGGCGACAACGTCGAGCGCGCCCACAAGTCCGGCGTCTCCTACATCGTCGAGCCCGGCGGCTCCATCCGCGACGACAATGTGATCGAGACGGCCGACAAGTACGGCATTGCCATGTGCTTCACGCACATGCGTCTCTTCCACCACTAATCGCAAGACCCGTAGCGCAGAAGACAGGCAGGGCCTGCAGCCACATCGCTGCAGACCCTGCCTTTGAATTGACGCGCACTGTCATGACCGCGCAAAGCTGTCGCAAGAGACTACCCTGTCACAATGCTCTTCCGGTCGAAGCGACTTGACTCCGCTCCGTCGTTCTTGGAAAGAAGATAGAGGCAGTATTGATTCATGCTGACACCTTCAGCCTTTGCGTGTTCGGCAAGAGAGCGGTGGAGGCTCTTCGGGAGGCGGAGCTTGAACTGGCCAGAATAGCTCTCATCCGTCTTCGGCTCAGCTATATCCACACCCTCTTCCAGCGCAGCCTTGAGCCAAGCACGTTTTGCATCAGCAGCATTCTGTACAACCTCGTCCAACGTGTTGCCGCATGTGATGCATCCCGGAAGTTCAGGATAGCGCGCTGCAAATCCCCCTTCATCGGGGTCGGGAACGATCTCCAGCCTGTAGGGCAGATTCAAATAGTAATCAATCTTCTTCACGCCTTGCCTCCTGACCTGCTTCGCGGACAAGTTCTCTGTATCTTGATGGGGGACATGACGCGGTGTCGTGATGGGATTCCTGCCGGCTTTCGGAAAATGCAGCGGCTGCTTCCACCTGACGGTCGAGACATTTCATATCCGCAGTTTTCCAGCACCTTGCACAGCTCCACAAACCTCAAATCACCGGAAAGATCCTGCACACGTCTCAGCAGCTAATCCCATTTATGGGTCAGCGGATGCATTTTTTCGGAGCTGAGGAATAGGTCAGCGGCCATCCATAGCTTGTCTTTTTCAAAAGCGAAGAGGCGCCCCATCCTCGAGATGGAGCGCCTCCCATGCTTCAACGCAAGAGCGTCAGCAGCCTACTTCTTGAAGCTGATGACCGGCTCGCCTGCCTGGACAGGTCCCTCGTGCGTGAGCTCGACGGAAGCCAGGTCGTCCGTGTTCGTGAGAGCCATGATAACGACCGTGTCATGGCCAGCGGCCTTGATCTTGTCCTTGGAGAAGGAGAGCAGCGGCTCGCCTGCGTTCACATGAGCGCCCTTCTCGCCGTAGACCTTGAAGCCCTCGCCCTTCATCTCGACCGTGTCGACGCCGACATGGATCAGGACCTCTGCTCCGTCATCGCCCTGGATGCCAAGAGCGTGGTAGTTCGGGGCACCTGCTGCCGTAAGGGTGCCGGAGACCGGTGCATAGACGCACTCGCCCTCAGGCTCGATGCCGCAGCCCTTGCCCATAGCGCCGGAGCTGAAGACCGGGTCAGACACATCCTCGAGCTTGACGGCCTTGCCGGTGACCGGAGCAAGAACGGTGCCTGCAGGCGCAGAGACGCTCAGCGCTTCAGGCTTGGCAGGCTTTGCCGCCTTCTTGAACTTGTCGAAGAATCCCATGATGCACTCCCTTGTATCGCATATGCGCCGCAGGATGCGGCGCCTCTTGCCCTGAGGCACTCCTAGTTTAAGTCATTTCCATTCGTTGCGATGACCTTCTTGTACCAGAAGAAGGAATCCTTGCGGGAGCGCGCAAGCGTGCCCTTCCCCTCGTTGTCCTTGTCCACATAGATGAAGCCATAGCGCTTCTTCATCTCGCCGGTCGAGGCGCTCACCAGGTCGATGCAGCCCCACATCGTGTAGCCCATGAGGTCGACGCCGTGCTCGATGGCCTTCTCCATCTCCTGGATGTGGCTCCTGAGATAGTCGATGCGGTAGGTATCATGGATGGAGCCGTCGGGGGCAACCTCGTCCACAGCACCAAGGCCGTTCTCCACAATCATGAGCGGTACCTGGTAGCGATCATAGACGCACTCGAGGTAGTAGCGCAGGCCTTCCGGATCGATGGCCCAGCCCCAGTCGGACTTCTTGAGGTAGGGGTTGCCGGCGCCACCGAAGATGTTGCCGCCCTCCTTGGCCGTCTTCTCCGTCGAGGTCGTGGAGCTCATGTAGTAGCTGAAGGCGTAGAAGTCGACCGTGCCTGCCTTCAGGATGTCGGCATCCTTCTTGGCAAGCGCGGAAAGATCGACCCCTTCCTTCTTCCAGAGCTCCGGTGCCCAGCAGGGGTAGCTGCCCCTCACCTGGACATCGCCGCAGTAGAAGTTGCTCCTGTCCATCGCATCGTGTGCAGCGAGCACATCGTCCGGATTGCAGGTATAGGCATAGTTCGCACTGCCTGCGATCATGCAGCCGACCTTGTTCTCAGGATCGATCTCATGCGCTGCGAGCACGGCCTTCGCGGATGCCACGAACTGGTTGTGGAGGCCCTCGTAGCGCTTCTGCGGATCGTCCCACGGACAGTCGGCGAAGTTCACGTCCCAATCATGGTCCGGCAGGATGCCGAGGCCCATGATGTTGCCGAAGCCGCCCATCATCGCGCAGTTGATCTCGTTGAACGTGAGCCAGTAGCGCACAAGGCCCTTGTACTCGGTGAAGCAGGTCTTTGCATAGTTCACGAAGAAGTCGATGAGCTTCCTGTTCGCCCAGCCGCCATACTCATGCGAAAGCGCAAGCGGCAGCTCGTAGTGCGACAGCGTCACCATGGGCTCAATGCCGTGCTTTCGGCACTCTTCGAAGACGCTCTTGTAGAAGGCGACGCCTTCGGGGTTGGGCTTCTCCTCATCCCCACGCGGGAACAGGCGCGCCCAGTTGATGGACATGCGGTAGCACTTGAAGCCCATCTCGCCGAAGAGCGCGATATCCTCCTTGTAGTGGTGGTAGAAGTCCACGGCCTCGTGGCTCGGGTAGAAGACGCCCGGCTTCACGCCTGCCGGCGTGACCGTGCGCGGCGTCGAGACCGTGCCGCCGGTCATAACATCAGGGACATTGAGGCCCTTGCCTCCATCGAGGTATCCGCCCTCGACCTGGTTGGCTGCGGTCGCTCCGCCCCAGAGGAACCCTTCGGGAAATCCCATGGCCTTCAATCCTTTCTACGGAAAGAGGGACCCGAAGCGGATCCCTCTTCTGCTGTCAATGCTTCATGCCGTGCAGACGCCCATCCTTAGGCCTTTGCCGCTTCCGGCTTGTAGGACACGAACTCGAGGGCAAATCCCACGATAGCGGATGCAACCGAGGCAACGATGGCCCAGATCATGTAGGTCACGCCCATGGTGCCGGAAGGATCGATGTAGGAGAGCCAGTTGAAGACGCCGAGGCCGCCGGAGATGTAGACGACAGCGCCGGAGATGCCGATGATGAGGCCGCCCACAGCAGAGCCGATGCAGGCATTCACGAAGGCACGCTTGTCGGGAAGCGCGACGCCGTAGATAGCCGGCTCGGTAACGCCGAAGAAGAAGGCAGAGATCATGGCAGGAAGTGCAATCTCACGGAAGTTCTCGTCCTTGTTCTTGAGATACATCGCGAAGACGACAGCGCCGAGCGAGAAGGAGTGGCCGATCACGGACGCGAGGATGAAGTCATGGCCGAGCGTCGTGAGGTTGACCAGGGCGATAGGCACGAGCGACCAGTGGAAGCCGAAGATGACAAGGACCATCCAGAAGGCGGAGACCACAATGCAGCCGACAATCGAGCCGACGACCGGAAGGCCGAAGATCAGCTGGAAGAAGGCGGAGAGCAGGTTCGTGAGCAGGGTAGCGACCGGGCCGATCACCAGATAGCCTACGACGACCGAGACGGTGACGACGATGAGCGGCGTGAAGAACATCTTGAGGGAGGCAGGCATCCACTTCTTGACCCAGTGCTCGACCACAGAGCCGAACCAGACCATCAGAAGGATCGGGATGACCGACGACGTGTAGCCAGAGGCCGGCATGATGATCGGCAGGCCGAAGAAGGTGGCGTACCAGGAGAAGGTGCCGAAGACGCCGAGGTCGACCGAACCCAGGATCTCGCCCTTCGTGAGCGCGACCATCGTCGGGTAGACAAGCGCGAAGGCGATAGCGAGGCCATTGAACTCGCTCATCTTGAACTTCTTGGCGGCCGTGTAGCCAAGGACGACCGGCAGGAAGTAGAACATGCCGTCAGCGACGGTATAGAGCAGCGTATAGGCGCCCGAGGCCGCAAAGGCAGGATCGAAGGCCGTGCAGCAGGCAAGGATGCCCTTCATGATGCCGGCAGCGGCGAAGGTGCCGAGCATCGGCGCGAAGACGCCGGAGATCAGGTCGACAATCACTGACAAGACCGTCTTCTCTTCGCCTTCCCCATCGTCGTCGGCAGCGACTTCGCCGGCGCCGGTCAGGCCAGAGATCTTGAGGAATGCATCGTAGACATCCTCGACCTTGTTGCCGAGAACGACCTGGTACTGGCCGTTGGCATTCATGACCTTGATGACGCCCGGAAGCTTCTCGATAACATCGGTCTGGGCCTTGTCCACATCCTTGAGCTTGAGGCGCAGGCGCGTGATGCAGTGCGCGACAGAGCGGATGTTGTCCTTCCCTCCTACGTTCTCCAGGATCTGTTCGGCCAGATAGTCGTACTTTCCTTCTGCCATTGGTTCCTCCTTAAGACCTTTGGCTTCCCCCATAGGGCTCTATCAGGACGCGTCCTCCCACGTCCGGATATGCGGCTAGCGAGCCGTCACGAGACGGTTCACGTGCATCATCAGATAGAGCAGCTCCTCATTCTAGCAGCTCCATCCGTAGGTATCGGCAAGGTATTGCTGTATCTTCTCGACACAGCTGTAGATGTCCGGGAAATCCTTTGCCGCCTGTTCGAACAGCGAGCTGTTCTTGGTCTGTTCGCTCTCGCCGTGCTAGAGGCGGGCCACAAGGTAGCGGAAATGGCCGACGAAGCGGTTGTAGGCATAGGAGCGGCGATCGAGCGTGACGCCGAGCTCGCTCTCGATGATCTTGGTGACCTCTTTCATGATGCGGGCAGACTCCATCACCAGGTCGATGCTCGAGGTGTCTCCTGCTCCGCCCATCTCGCCGTTCACGATATGCAGGGCAATCGAGCAGGCCTCGCTCTCAGGCAGGTCTGCGCCCTCTACGCGGACATTGACCATAGCGACACCGGTGCGGCCGATCCTGAGCTCGTTCGGGTAGACGAATGCCACTTCATTCTGGAGCGGATTCTGGACATCGATGCCTTCGCGGCGGCGCTCGATGGCAAACTGGATATGGTCTGCAAGGGTCACGACGAGATTGGGGTTGAGCTTGCAGTCGAGCTCCATCTTTGCAAGATCGACGATATCGGAGGCAGCCAGAAGCACATTGTCGGAAAGCCCGGCAAGCGTGCCTGCCATGCCTCTGCTCACATCGAAAAAGATACGCTGCACTTCGTCGGTGGGGGTAATGTCGTATGGCATGCGCTTGAAGCCGACGCCCTTGCCGAACACGACGACATCGCGGCCGGAATCATCGATGCCGAGCGCTACGTTGTTGTTGATCTTCTTGACAAGGCGCATAAAAAAATACCCTTCAGGCTTCTACGCGAGACGAGGACTTCGAGTCATGCCACACTTCGCGCAAGTAATGCCTCAAGGGATGAGCAACAATCTTGCTATATATGATTTTAGCAGAAGGACATCCACTGTTTCCAGCAGATGTCCTTCATTTTCCGTTCACCGACAGAATCGCTCCGTTCGCCAGAGCAGAGCGGAGCCTACGCCGTAGCAGAAGCTTCCTTCTCTGCCTGCTCCTTAGCTGCGCATTCCGGACAGAGGCCCTGGAAGATCGTGGCATGCGAATAGACGGTCCAGGGATAGCCCCCTTCCGCGAACGGACGCAGGTCGGCCGTCGCCTGGGCATCGAGCGTCTGGTCTTCATGGACGCCGACGTCCATGACCTTGCCGCAGCGGACGCAGATCACATGGGCATGCTCATCCGTACGAAGGTCGAACCTCTCCCCGCCTGGCGCCTTGATCGAGAGAATGATGCCCTCGTCAGCCAGAAGGTGGAGATTGCGATAGACCGTGGCGCGGCTCAGATGCTCGTCGACCTTGTGCACCTCATCAAAGATCTGCTCAGCCGTCGGATGGTCGTGCCGGGAGCGCACCTCCTCGAGCACCAGCTGGCGCTGCCTCGTGTTTCTTCTCTCTGTCATGCTTCCTCATTTCCTGGGTCCAGAGCACAGCGTCTGGGTTCCGTAAAGCTTCGGAGAGTCGGGCAGAAAGTCCTTGACTTGCCGCTTCTCCCGTCTATCATAATAACTGTTCCTGATAAGAATGCAAGCACCCCTCTGGAACATGCTCGGCCATCGTAGCAGATGCATGCTGGTCAAATGTGTGTTTCATGCGGAGAAGCAGCTTCTCCATAAGACGTCTAAGGGAGACCCTTATGAGAGGAATTCCTGTTCGGGAACAGAAAGATCGGGACGGAAGCGCTGTCCCGGCAAAAGAGAGAGGAAATGCGCCATGAAGTTTGTATGCCCCGTCTGCGGTTACGTGGAAGAGTTCGACGGCGACGAGCTGCCTGCCGACTACAAGTGCCCCCAGTGCGGCTGCCCCGGCTCCCGCTTCACGAAGCAGGAGGGCGAGCTCACCTGGGCTGCCGAGCATGTCGTGGGCGTCGGCAAGGCTGAGGGCGTTCCTGAGGACATCATCGAGGACCTCCGTGCCAACTTCAACGGCGAGTGCTCCGAGGTCGGCATGTATCTTGCAATGAGCCGCGTCGCAATGCGCGAGGGCTATCCCGAGATCGGCATGTACTATCGCCAGGCTGCCTTCGAGGAGGCAGACCATGCATCCCGCTTCGCCGAGCTCCTCGGCGAGGTCGTGACCGACTCCACCAAGAAGAACCTCGAGATGCGTGTCGAGGCCGAGAACGGCGCCACTGCCGGCAAGACGGATCTCGCAAAGCGCGCCAAGGCTGCAAACCTCGATGCAATCCATGACACGGTGCACGAGATGGCCCGCGACGAAGCCCGTCACGGCCGTGCCTTTGCTGGCCTCCTCAAGCGCTACTTCGGCTAGGCCACAACCTGCACTACCCTCTTCGGACAGGCCGGGATCCGCTCCCGGCCTGTCCACTTATCAAAAGCGCCGTAAAACCCCTGGCTTCAGCTATGGGAATATGAGGCGCAGCGGCAGCATGAAGGCACGCGGACAGCAGGGCGTGGCATAATC
>OGYD01000325.1_pt1 | contig 39819 bp, 35 predicted proteins | sample 1576441 | NCBI WGS metagenome assembly OGYD01 (sample SAMEA3541537, study PRJEB24748) | human gut metagenome | biome: human gut; feature: human-associated habitat; material: faeces | place: China | collected 2012 | reverse complement strand
GTACTTTTCGAACAGTTTCCGGTCGATTTTTCGGTGGTGGTACACCATGCGCAGCCCGCGCTGGATGGCAAGGTCGTCGTAGCTGAACACGTTGGGCCGCTGCATACAGAAGAGCAGTATCATCTCCGCCGTCCAGACGCCGACCCCCTTCAGACCTCTTAGCTCCCGGATTGCCTCGTCATCGGGCTTTTCCCAGATGCCGTCAAGGTCAAATTCCCCGCTCTCGATCTTCCGGGCAAAGTCGGTGATGTACTCAGCTTTACGGAAGGTCATGCCGAAGCTCTGCAGCTTCTCAACCCCGGCTCCGAGGACGGCAGCTGCATCCACCACGCCGAACTCATCCCGCATCCGCTTCCAGATGGTCGCCTGCGCTTTCGTGGAGATCTGCTGGCCGACGATGTGGTGTACCACCGCTGAAAAGAGGTCGGCATCCACCTCCCGCTCAATGTGCCCCACCTGCGCAATGACCGCCGCCATCCGCTCGTCTCTTGCGCTCAGATACGCCGTTTCCGCTTCGCCGTATTGGAAATGCATATGGACGCCCCCTTCGTGCTACAACTTTTTGTTTGAGTTTCAGTTGTCGATTTGATTATAGCAGAAAATGAGCGTATCCGCAACACAAAAACCGCCCGCTGCACAGAGTTATGCCGTACAGCGAGCGGGTCATCTTTTCCGCGGGGAGGAATGGGATGTGGTGCAAATATAGAGAAAATCAGCCGAAAATACAGCTCCCCGCATGAGAGACCTGAGATCAAGCGCCGTGCGTGGCGCGGGTACGCTTTTCGGCCAGCGTCCTGAGCAGGACACTCACCACAGCAAAACCGATGGCCATACCGAAGATAGCGCGGATGGTGGAGAGGAAATAGAGCTCCGGGCATAAATCGGCTATAATAAACATCACGTTCGTTCCGGAACGAACGGACGCAGCCAATCGCATAAAGGGGGGGAAAGCACATGAAATGCCGCGAGTGCAACGCGGAGCTGCCGCGCAGCGCCCACCGCTGCCGGCACTGCGGGCGACCGATTCTGCACGAAAAAATCTGGAACAACAAGCGTCTGCGCGCACTGTTCATCGGGATCATCATTGTGCTTATCGCCGTCGGCGCGGGGTTCGCCGTCGTCGCCTCACAGGACGCTGCCGTCAACCGCAGCGTCAAGGACGCCATCTGCAACTTCCAGTTCGACACCGCCGAGACCCGACGGCACGACGTGAAACTCTTTCCCGCAGGCGACAACGACCTGCGCACGGAGATCATCCGCACCGGACGGCTCTATCAGGCCGGTCAGTACACACAGACGCTGATGTACATCGACGACCTGCACGAAAACTACGCCGACAGCGAGCTGGTGGTCTACAGCGGCGTACTCGATGCCATGGAGGCCAAGAGCCTGCCGCAGATCTACGCCGCGGCCGCAAACGACTACAGCGCGCAGGATTATCAGACCGCGCTGGCCGAGTACACCGTGCTCGCCGAGCGCAACTACTCCGACAGCGCCAAGCGCCTGTTTCTCACAAACGCTCACCTGTGCGAAAGCTTGCAGCAGCTCGCGCTCGCATCCGATATGACCAACGCACAGGCGGCGCAGAAGCTATTGGATCTCGTCGGCTTTTCCGACACGAACCAGCTCCTCATGAGCAACGGCAGCTATGCGCAGGTATTCCTGACCGGAAGCTGGAGCAGCGACGCGGGCGAGCTAACCGTATCCGACGAAGGCGTGACCTGCTCCCTGCCCGGTCTCGGCGAAAAAGACTGCGCCATCCGCGGCAACGCCATCTATGACGGCGCGGACGAGGACGCCGCAGCGTTCTACCGCTTCTCTGTGCTCAACAGCCGCATGATGATCGCCGACGCCGTCGGCGACGGACGCGCCTACACCATGTTCCGGCAGTGACCATGACCGATATCCGCACCCCCGCAGCATCTCACGCTGCGGAGGTGTTTTTGTATCTGTCTTCCATTTTTGAGCGGCGCAGCGGAAAGTGCTGCTTGCCAAGCGCGGCTTTGTTCCGTATAATAAATTTGGTGGATTTGGAATACAAAACTACAAAATCAGGAGGAGAAAACATGAAAAAACGCATCACCAGCCTGCTGCTGTGTCTGGTTTTGATCGTATCGCTCATGCCGGCTGCGGCCGCGGCGAACATGAGCGACAGCAAGACCGTCACGGTGCGCTATGCCTCGGGTCACGGAGTGAACACCCATGACTACGCGGCGGCCTTTACCTACAGCGACGAGCTGTTCACCAAGAGCGGCTACACGTACCGGCAGGATCTCGCGGAGATGTCGCTGGGGCTCGCCTTTGCGGCATTTTCCAGCAAGGACTCCGAAAAGGAGGATCAGCTGGCAACGAGCAACCGCAACTTCATCTCGTTTGCCGAGCAGTGCGGCTTTGAAAACATCCGCTCCAACAAGTGGATGACCCAGCCGGCCGAGACCGACTCCATCGGTATCAACTGCGCCAGCAAGACCATCCGCGACAACGGCGGCAGCTACACCCTCATCGCCGTCGGCGTGCGCGGCAACAACTACCACGCCGAGTGGGGCGGCAACGCACGCCTCGGCGCCTCCGGCGAGCACGCAGGCTTCGCCATGGGCCGCGATCAGGTGCTCGACTACCTGCGCGCCTACATCGCCGAGACCGGCATCACCGGCCGCGTGAAGCTCTGGATCAGCGGCTACAGCCGCAGCGCGTCCGTGGCCAACATGGTCGGCGGTATGCTCGACGACGGCTGCAGCCTCGGCGCCGGCGTGAGTCTCAGCCCGCACGACCTGTACTGCTACTGCTATGAGCCGCCCATGGGCGCGACCAAGGACGATGTGCAGGGACGCGTATATGAAAACATCCACAACATCGTCAACACCAACGACCTCGTGACCTACGTCGCATTCGACAGCTGGGACTTTGCCCGCTACGGCGTCGACCGCGTCGTGCCGACAAAAGGCGATGCAAACTACCTCAACTACAAGGCGAAAATGCTCAGCGAGTTCTACCGCATCCCGAACAACGGCGGCAACATCTACTGGCCCGACCACTTCCAGGCGTGGGGCATCGATCCGAAGGACATCACGAGCGGCGACCTCGGCAAGATCTTCAAGGTCAACATGACGCAGGAGGAATTCTACGCCGACCTGTGTGAGGCGATCACGACGTGCCTCGTCTCCTCGCGGCAGGACTATGCCGACAATCTGCAGGATTACCTCATTGCACTGCTCGGCGACATCTTCGGCGCTGCCGACCGCGACACCTCCGGCGTGGCGGAGAGCTTTGCCAAGAAAGTGCAGGACAACGCCAAGAAGCTCTTCTACTCGCTGACCATCCCCGGCATGCTCAAAAACGGAACCGCCGTCAAGCTCCTCACCGGGTATCTGGTCGAGGCGCTCAAGGAAAACGGCATCGTGACCTATGACCTCGACGGCATCCGCGACGCGTTTGCAACGCTCGTGCCGCGCCTGTCCAGGATGGCGCTCAAGTACCCCGGCACGACGATGACGCTGCTGGCGAACCTGCTCGTGATCATGAGCGCGCACTTCGGCGAGAGCTGTCTAGCGTGGATGCGCTGCCTGTCGGACACATATATGACCAACAAACAGCGCGTCAGCTACGCGGGACTGTTTGACGACGTGGCCGCAAGCGCGTGGTACGCGCCGGGCGTGGACTACGTCAAGTACGGCAAGCTCATGACCGGCACCGGCAGCAACCGCTTCGAGCCGGATGCGCAGATGACCCGCGCCATGTTCGTGCAGGTGCTCTACGCGCTGGAGGGCGCACCGTCCGTCAGCGGTCTGAGCTGCCCGCTGGCCGATGCCGGCGGCAGCTGGTACACCGATGCCGTCATCTGGGCATCCAACGCGGGCGTGGCAGCAGGCGTGTCGGCAACGGAGTTTGCGCCGAATGAGCCGCTCACGCGCGAGCAGATGGTGACGATGCTCTACGGCTATGCAAGCCGCAGCGAGCAGCTCACCGGCGACGCGGGCGCGCTGTCTCCCTATCGGGATCAGGCGAACGTGTCGGCCTGGGCGCGGGAGGCAATGGTCTGGGCCGTGAGCACGGGCATCGTCTGCGGCACGTCCCCCACCACGCTCTCGCCGCAGAAGATCGGCACGCGCGCAGAGGTCGCGACCGTGATGATGGGATTTTGTGAACAGTAAACCGGACAAATCAAAAAGCGCTCGGGCAAATTGCCCGAGCGCTTTTTGCGCGGTTTTATCACGTTTTTATCGGATCACGGCTGCACGGCGGCGGCTTTCGCGCCGCGGCAGTTGGCACGCAGCACCGGCATGAGCGCCGTGAGCGCGATGTCCAGCTTGCGGGAATAGTCCCCTTCCATGCCGTTGTTGATCCAGTCGATGAGCATACCGAACATCATGTCCGTATACATACGGATGATCGCCTCGAGATCCTCGGGGGCGATGTCCATGTTCTGCGCATAGCGCGTGATGACCTGACGGGCATAGTAATCGCTCGTCTCCCACGTGAAGCGCTCCAGCTCTTCCTTGCCGTAGCCATGGTAGATATTCAGGATGGCCTGACGGTCGTTCGAGAGGTTCGATGCGAGCGTCAGAAAGCCCTCGCGCATGGTCTCGAAATTGCCGTTCGTGTTCAGGAAGTGCTGCACGCGCAGCTCAAACACATACTGCGTGAGCACATACACATCCGTGAAATAATAATAGAACGTCTTGCGGCTGCAGCCAACGGCATCCGTGATCATCTTGACCGTGATGCGGTCGATCGTATAGTCGTTGAGCAGACGCAGATAGGCGTCCGCGAGCGCCATGCGCGTCCGATTCTGCTTCATGAAGTGTGCCTCCGTTTCGCTGCCGGCAGAGGCCGGCCCGTTGTTTTGAATGTTCTTATAGTAACCCACCTGTCACCATAATTCATTGGCCATTATGTCCTGTTTGTAACATTTTTGCACACTTTGCGAAACTAATCTACTCGTTTGTCCGATTTTTCAAGCATCCAGCTCGCTCTGCAGCTCACAGGTGCGCATCATGAAGGCGGCCAGCTGCGCACGGTTGGCGCCGGCATTCGGGCTCAGCTGCGAGCTGCTCGTGCCGTAGAGCAAGCCCATGGAGACGGCCCAGGTCGCAGCAGGGTATGCCCACTCGGGAACCGTATTCCAGTCCGTATAGCCGCCGATCGGGCGCGGGCGGACGTCCTTTTCCGGCCCGTAGGCACGGTAGAGCATCGTGACGAGCTGCGCGCGCGTGAGGCGGTCATCGGGTGCAAAATGCGTATCGTCCATGCCGGCGGCGACCTCGTTTGCATATGCCCAGCGCACCGTGTCGGCGTACCACGCATCCGGCCCGACGTCCTCAAACGGCGTCTCGGGCAGCTCGGACACGTCCGGCTCCCCGGCCATACGGTAGAGGATCGAGACAAGCATGGCGCGCGTCGTCATGCCGTCGGGGTCGAACAGGTCGTTTCCGACGCCGCTCATGAGGCCGAAGAGCACACAGTAGTCGATGCCCTCGTGCGCCCAGCTGTCGGCGGAGACCATATCGTCAAAGGCGCTCCCGGCGCAATACTTGTCGCCGATGCAGGGGTCGGGGATCTTGGCCGTCTCGGTCTTGCCGCAGATGGAGCAGGTGCGCTCCATGTTCACGGCGCCGTCCTCCGTCTCGATCGCCGTCCAGGTGCTCCAGCGATGCACGGGGTAGGAATACTGCACGGCCTCGGTGACGCGCTCACTGCCCTTGAAGTAGTTGACGGTGCTGCCGTTGGTGAGCGTCATGGTGTAGATCGTCTGGTAAGCCGGATCAAGCACACGGTACTCCGTGGCCGAGACCTGACCGATGATCATGACATAGTGGCCGTTGGCTGAATAGCTGTCAAGGTGGATGATCGGCGGGCTGTAGTTGCCCTCGCCGCCGACGTAGCGCGAGATGGCCTCGGCCAGCGAGGTCTTGTAATACGTCGCGCCGCTGAAGGCAACATCCTCCGGCGTCGTGGCAAAGGGCGCGCCGTAATGCCCGCGGCTGCGCCAATAGTCGCCGAGCGCGCCGGGCGTGGCGTCGATGCCGAGGTAGGACAGGGCCATGGAGATGCACGCCGTGAAGCACTCATGGTTGGCATAGCCGACATAGCTGCCCCAGTAGTCGGCGCAGAACTGATCCGTATAGGACGGCACCTGCGAGATGTAGCGCACGGTGCCCGCTTTCACGCCGGAGTTTTTCGCATATTCCACGCTCGCATACGGCGCGGCATCGACCCGGCTGGCCGCCGCGGCGCCCAGCGTCAAACAGGGCAGCAGCCCCGCGAGCAGGCACAGCGTCAGCGCCAGACTGACAATTCGTTTCTTCATAGATAATACCCTCTGTTCCGGATTTTGCTGAGTGTTGACATAACACGCACACACAGATGCATATTTTACACCAAGTGTTACGAGATTGCAACCTTTTTTGCTTTCCTTTCCAGCCTTTGTGGAGCGCAGCAGTGAATTTTGACCGGGTTTGACGCACAAAGTGGGGACGAAAAGAAAACAAGCGAAAGCAGAATTTATCGTTATGTCAACCGAAACGCCGGGCATTTCCGGACTTATGACACGAGCCGGTGACATCTGCATCCGCGGAAAAGTGAAAATGAGATAACGTTTCGCTTGACATATATGCAAATGCATAATAAAATGGAAATAGAAGGGGTGCACACCGCATGGTGCAAATACGCCCGCCAAAAAACCGCACGGCTGCCGCAAAAGACATCCGTGCGAAGAATTATGTAAACCGTTTGCCGAAAGCGAGGCGAGGTCAGCAGATGGGTGTGGGTACAGCCGGCGGCGCGGTCAGCGGGCGCACGGCGGCTGGGCAGATACTCGGCGGTCGGGCGGGCGGAAAAACGCAAAAGGAGGATGGTACATGGGACAGGAGACGAACGCGGCGCTGCGGCACAAGCTGCGCGCGCAGCGCGCGGCCTATGAGGAGCTGCTGGGACTCGCGGGCGCGATCATGGCGGCGCTGTGCGTGCGCCGGGGCGACGGCGGCACGCTGCGGCTGCCGAAGCAGGATGTGCACGACGCGCTCACGCGCTACGAATTCGCGGCGGCGGCCGAGGGCGAGGACTACGTGCTCTCATACCGGGAGCGCGGGACATGATGGACCTTGAGGACGAAAAGGCGCGCATCCTCGAGCAGCTGGCCGAGATGGCAGCCGACACGACCGTGAAGCCGGAGCTGCGGCTCAAGGCAGCGGGGATGGTGCTCGGTCAGGCGAGCGGCAGGGACGCCGGCGAGGCAGAGCCGCAGGTGCTGCGCTTTGAGGGCGCGCTCGAGCAGTGGAGCCGGTGAGGTGGCGCAATGGCACGCAAAAACGAACCTTACATTTATAAGGTGCTGCGGCGCGAGACACCGAGTCCGCGCCAACAGGAATTTTTCCGCGCAGAGGCGGCAAACATCGCCTACGGCGGGGCGCGCGGCGGCGGCAAGAGCTGGGCCATGCGGCGCAAGCTCGTCATGCTCGCCATGCGCTACCCGGGACTGAAGCTCCTGCTGCTGCGCCGGACGCTGCCGGAGCTGCGCGCAAACCACATCCTGCCGCTGCAGCGGGAGCTTGAGGGATACGCCGCGTGGAACAGCACCGAGCGCGCGTTCCGCTTTCCGAACGGATCGCGGCTCGTGATGGGCTACTGCGACAACGACAGCGACTGCGCGCAGTATCAGGGGCAGGAGTACGAGGTGATCGGCTTCGAGGAGGCGACAAACTTTGAGCCCGACTGGCTGACGTTCATCGCGACCTGCCTGCGCACGACACGCACGGATTTCACGCCGCGCATCTACTATACCTGCAACCCCGGCGGCCCGGGGCACGCGTACATCAAGCGTCTGTTCATCGACCGGACGTTCCGGGACGGAGAGGACCCGGCAGACTACGTGTTCATACCGGCAAAGGTCTATGACAATCAGGTGCTGATGCAGCGCGACCCCGGCTATCTCAAGCGGCTCAAGGCGCTGCCGCCGGCAAAGCGGCGCGCGCATCTTGAGGGCGACTGGAACGTGTACGAGGGACAGGTATTCGCCGAATGGCGTGACGACCCCGCGCACTACGCCGACGGAAAGTGGACGCACGTGATCGAGCCGTTCGATATTCCGGACACATGGCGGGTATACCGCAGCTTCGACTTCGGGTATGCAAAGCCGTTTTCCGTGGGCTGGTGGGCGGTGGATTTCGACGGCCGGCTGTACCGCATCCTCGAGCTGTACGGCTGCGTGCCCGGCGAGCCGGACACCGGCGTGCGCTGGACGCCGGAGCAGATCTTCACGCAGATCCGCACCACCGAGACCACGCACCCCTATCTGCGCGGACGGGACATCCGGGGCGTGGCAGACCCCGCGATCTGGGACGCATCGCGCGGCGACAGCATCGCCGACATTGCCGACCGGTACGGCGTGTACTTCGAGCCCGGCGACCACAAGCGCCTGCCCGGCTGGATGCAGGTGCACTACCGGCTCGCGTTCGATGCGGCGGGACTGCCGATGCTGTATGTGTTCCGCAACTGCCGGGACACGCGGCGCACGCTGCCGCTGCTGCGCTACGACGCGCACGCACCCGAGGACGTGGACACACGGCAGGAGGACCACATCGCCGACGAGATCCGGTATCTGTGCCAGTCCGATCCCATTGCGCCGCGGCCCATGGTGCAGCGGACGCCGAAAGTGTTCGATCCTCTGAGCAATGATTAATTATGTAAACAGGAAAAGACTGCGACGGCAGTCTATTTTTATCGCAAAACTCAAAATGTTATGTAAACTATTTGCCGGAAACGGCAGCAAAGGAGCGTCTATGACAAACGAAAAAACGAATCCCCTGCCCTACCGTGCGGCGGCAGAGGCCGGGCTGCCGGACTTGAGCGAGCCCGTGATCACGCCAGACGATGTGGCGCGCGGCACGCAGCTGCTGCGCCGCTACAAGGACGGCAAGCGCGCACTCGAGGCGCGCATCATCGCCGACGAGCAGTGGTACCGCCTGCGGCACTGGCAGTATCTGCGCGACCGCCGGCGCGAGCAGGGCGCCGACGTGGTGGAGCCGACGAGCGCGTGGCTGTTCAACGCCATCGTCTCGAAGCACGCCGACGCGATGGACAGCTTTCCGGAGGCGGTGATCCTGCCGCGCAGCGAGCAAGATGAGCCGGACGCAAAGGCGCTGTCGGCCATCGTACCGGCGGTGCTGGAAAAGGCGCACTTCGAGCAGGTGTGGTCGGACGCGTGGTGGTATAAGCTCAAGCACGGGTGCGCGGCCTACGGCGTGTTCTGGGACAGCGCCGGCAGCGGCGGTCTCGGCGACGTGGCCGTGCGGCAGCTCGACCTGCTGAACCTGTTCTGGGAGCCGGGCATCACCGACATTCAGGCCAGCCGCAACCTCTTCGTGTGCGCGCTCATGGACAACGACGACATTTCCGCCGCCTGGCCCGACGCGCGGCCCGGCAGCTGCGGCGTGGAGCTAGCGCAGTATCTCTACGACGACGCGGTGGACACGTCGAACAAAAGCATCGTCGTCGACTGGTACTACAAAAAGCCGCTTCCCGGCGGCGGCACGGCGCTGCACCTCGTGAAATTCACCGGGCGTGACCTGCTCTACGCGAGCGAGAACGACCCCGCCATGGCCGGGGGCTTCTACCCGCACGGACAGTACCCGGTCGTGTTCGACGTGCTCTACCCCGAGGCCGGGACGCCGTGCGGCTTCGGCATGATCGCCGTGAGCAAAGATCCGCAGCAGTACATCGACCGGCTGAGCGGCAACCTGCTGGAGATGAGCATGAAGGCCTCCACGCCGCGCTTCTGGGTGAAAAAAGGCTGCGGCGTGAATGCGCAGGAATTTCTCGACTGGTCAAAGCCGCTCGTCGAGGTCGAGGGCAGCATCGACGAGGAGCGCCTGCGCCAGATCAGCCTCTACAACCTCGACGGCCAGTGGGTGAATATGCTGCAGCTGAAGATCGACGAGCTCAAGGAGACGAGCAACAGCCGCGATGTGACGCAGGGCAGCGTGTCCGGCGGCGTGACGGCGGCGAGCGCCATCGCGGCGCTGCAGGAGGCCGGAAGCAAATCCAGCCGCGACACGCTGCGCGCGAGCTACCGCGCGTTTGAGCGCGTGGTCGAGCTCGTGATCGAGCTCATCCGCGCCTATTACACCGAGACGCGCCCGTTTCGCGTGGCGGCGCCGGGCGCGCAGGGCTACACCTTCTGCACCTACTCCAACGCCGGGCTGCGCGCCCGCGTCGTGGGCACGGACGCAGATGGCGGGGCGCTTTGCCGCGCGCCGGCCTTTGACGTGTCCGTGCACGCGCAAAAGGAGAGCCCGTATGCGACCGCATCGCAAAACGAGCTGGCGCGGCAGCTGTACCAGCTCGGGGTCTTTAACCCTGCCTTCGCGCAGCAGGCCGTGCCGATGCTGGAGATGATGCAGTTTCCGGGGCGCGACAAGGTGCTCGAGGCCGTGCGCGGCAGCATCGCGCCGCCGCAGCCGGAGACACCGGAAGCGGACGCGGGCACGGATGCGCTGCTGCGTGCGCAGGAGGAGAAAAACCGCATCATCACAGAAAGCGCCCGCTGAGGGCAGAAGGGAGAGCAGAGCATGGATGAAAACAACATGACCGCAGCCGGGCAGACCGCCCCCGTTGCGGCACAGACCGAAGCGCCGGCGGAAGCCGCCGGGCAGACCGTGACCGTCGGCGCGCTGCGCGGCGCGATCGAGCGCAGGCAGGAGCAGAACATGCGCCGCGCGGCCGAAGAAGCCGCCGCGCGCTGGTCGCGCGAGGCGGACGAGCTGACGGCGCAGTGCCCGGACTTTGATCTGGGTGCGGCGCTGAACGATGACCGGTTTTGCGCGCTGCTGCGCGCAGGCATCGACGTGCGCACGGCATGGTTTGCGCTGCACGCGCAGGCGCTGCTGGAGACGGCCTGTCTGCGCGCCGGACGCAGCGCCGAGCAGCGCGTGAGCGAACACATCCGCGCCCGCGGTCTGCGCCCGGTCGAAAACGGGCTGGGCAGCGGCGGCGCGGGCATCGTGGTGCGGCCGGACGTGTCGCGCATGAGCCGCGCCGACCGTGCGGAGCTTGCCGCACGCGCAGAGCGCGGCGAGCGCGTGAAGCTGAGCCTGTGACCCGCTTCGCGTACATCTGCCGGAACGGCCGGTGCGTGCTGCGCGCGGACGGTCACGCGGCGTACTGCCCGGGCAGCGACATTGTGTGCGCCGGGGCATCCGCACTCATGTGCGCACTGGCGGGTGCGCTCGACACGCTCGGCGCGCAGGGCGTGCAGCGGACGCTCAGCGCCGGACACGCAGCCATCGCAGCGGACGACCGGGCCGATGTGCGCGCGGCGTTTACCGTGGCCGTGACGGGGCTGCGGCAGCTCAGCGCTGCCTACCCCAGCCACGTTGCGGAGGACACCGGCCGCGTCCCCGCACAGGAGACCGAACATCACGGCAGCGCAGCGGCCGGGCGCTGCCCCGGCGCTGTCCCCGGAAGCGGACAGCAGAGAAAAAAGGAGACATGAGTATGGAAAACATCCGCATGGACCTGCGCCTGTTTGATGCAAACACGCAGGTGACCACCCAGCAGAGCCTGACCGAGGAGATGAAGACGTTCTATTCCGACTACCTCATCGACGCGGCCGAGCCCGAGCTCGTGCACGATCAGTTCGCGCAGAAGCACCCCATCCCCGCAAACGGCGGCAAGACGATCCAGTTCCGCCGCTTCGCCCCGCTCGGCAAGGCGCTGACCGCCCTGACCGAGGGCGTGACCCCCGACGGCCAGAGTCTGAGCATGACCACCGTTGAGGCGGCCGTGCGCCAGTACGGCGGCTACATCCAGATGAGTGATCTGCTGCTGCTGACCGCCATCGACAACAACCTCACCATGGCCACGAAGCTCCTCGGCGCGCAGGCCGGACGCACGCTCGACACGATCACGCGCGAGGTGCTCGTCGGCGGCGACAACGTGCAGTACGCAGACGAATCCGTGTCCGCACGCTACCTGCTGCGCGGCGGCAATGCCGGTGCTGCCGACAACAACTACCTGACCGTCGACTGCATCCGCCGCGCCGTGCGCGCACTCAAAAACGCCAACTGCCGCCGCATCGACGGCGCATTCCCGGTCATCATCCACCCCGACGTGGCATACGACCTCATGAACGATCCGAAGTGGCTTGCCCCGCACCAGTACGTGGACACGGAGCACATGTACGAGGGCGAGATCGGCAAGATCGAGGGCTGCCGCTTCGTTGAGAGCACGGAGGCGAAGATCTTCCACGCCGAAGATCTGGCCGCCGACAGCCGCACGCTGCTCGCAAACGGCGCGGTGAGCGGCAAGACCACCGTCGCGTTCGACGGCGGCACGGTCAAGCCCGGCGCGCTCGTCGGCCGTCAGGTGCTCATCGGCAATGCCTGCGTGACCGTCAAGGAAAACACCGCGAGCTCCATGACCGTCGACGCCCCGGTCACGGTCGAGGACAACGCCATCCTCTACCCCGGCGAAGCCGGTGCACAGGGACGCGACGTATACGTCACGCTCGTGCTCGGCGCGGACGGCTACGGCACGACCGAGATCACCGGCGGCGGGCTTGAGCACATCGTCAAGCAGCTCGGCTCTGCCGGTACGGGTGACCCGCTCAACCAGCGCGCAAGCGTCGGCTGGAAGGCCACGAAGGTCGCCGTGCGCCTCGATGACAGCGCCATCCGCCGCATCGAGACCTGCAGCACCTATACCGAGTAAGAAACCAAATGCCTCCCGCCTTGCGGCGGGAGGCACGCATTCACACAAGGAGGAATACACTATGGCAACCAGAAAAATGACCGACCGCGCCGCCGAGGCCTGGCTGAGCGAACCCGTGACCGTGCACCTGTTTCGTGACAACGGCAGCTACAAGGAGGATAAGATCGTGACCGTCAACGGTGAGACCGTGCGCATCCCGCGCGGCGAGGACGTGACGATCGCGCGCCGCTTTGCCCTCGTGCTCGCGCAGGGTGAGGCACAGGATGCGCGCACCGGCGCGCTCATCGAGCGCGAGACCGCCCGCTTTGCCGCCGAGAGCGGCGCGCTGGGGCTCTGAGCATGGCGACGCTTCAGCAGGCGCTCACGCGCATTGACGCGATCTGCCCGAACGCATGGGACGACGCGGCAAAGATCCAGTGGCTCAACGAGTGCGAGCATATGATCCAGATGCGCATCCTCGACGCAGCGCCCGAGCAGTGCGTGACCTATGACGCGGACACCGAACGCGGCACCGTGCTGCTCGTGCCGGCGCCGTTTGACCGCCTGTACGTGTACTACGTCATCGCCATGTGCGACTACGCCGCGCACGAGACCGCGCACTATGCCGACAGTATGGCACTGTTTAACGCCGCACTCGATGAATACGCAAAGTGGCACCAGCGCACGAACGGCGCCGCCGTCCCGTCGCCGGGGCAGAGCCATCAGATCGCCATCAACTCCGCCATGCGCCACCGGCACGCAAACAAGGCCGTGCTCGACGGCATCACGGCGGAGCGGGCGGCGGCATGGGACCAAAAATCCGGACAAGCGGAGGCAACGCCGGCGGCAGCCGGTCTGATGTCGGCGGCGGACAAGAAAAAGCTCGACGGCATGGCACAGCAGACGCGGATCATCCACGTCGGCGGCGATATTTCCGGCACGACGGCCGACATGACGCCAGCAGAGCTGCACGCCTACGTCAGCGAAAATCCGACGCACCGCATCTATGCGCAGCTTTCGTTTCAAGGTGAGCACTTTCTGATGCTCTATCAGGGCGCGACGAACGGCATCCTCACATTCTCGTCGCTCGTGGCCGATTCCGAGCGGCACACGTTCTGCGCCGTCAAGCTTCAGGCGAAAACGACCAGCGATGTCTGGGATGTCCCGGTCAGGATCGAGCTGATGACGCAGAACATCGCGCCCGCCGCGCTGCCGAATCCGAAGGCGCTGACGATCCGCATCGGCGGCACGACGGTTATGTACGACGGCAGCACGGCGCAGACCGTGACGATCGCCGACGGCACGGAGGTGAGCTACTGATGAAAAAGCTCTACGAAGAAGCCGCCGTGCAGGACGTCGCCGACGCCATCCGCGAGAAAACAGGCGGTGCGGAAACGTACAAGATCACACAGATGGGCGACGCGGTGCGCAGCATCCCGGGCGGCGACCAGATCGCCCACGCTGACATCCCGGACTACGTGAAAAACGGCGTGCTCGCGCTGGCGCAGAAGGTGCAGGCCGTGAAGACTGCGTCGAGCATCGTCTTTGTGACGGTCGCTGATGCACACCACGCAACCGACGAATCCACGGGCTGGAAGGCAAACATCGAGGCCGGAAACATGGACGCCTGCCGCGCGATCAAGGCGCTGTCGCACGTGACGCCGCTGGATTTTGCGGCGTTTTTGGGCGATCTCACCTTCGGGTACAAGACGACCACGACGGCGCAGTTCGAGGCGCAGTGCAGGGAGTTTCACCGTTGGCTCGAGGAGGGACTGCGCGGCATCCCGCAGCTCTGGACGCCCGGAAACCACGACACGGGCGAATACTTCGCGGCCGAAACCGGAAGCCTCACAAATCTGTACGGCGCGGCGCTGATCCGGAAGTATTTTTCCGACTACAACACGGGCGCGGTCTACGGCAGCGCGGAGGCCGGATACTGCTACCGGGATCTTCCCGGAAAGAAGCTGCGCATCATCAATCTCAACACCGTCGAGGGCGAGATCACCGGCGGAGAAACCGCGGCCGACGCGCTCTCGGAGGCGCAGCTGCTGTGGTTTGCACAGACGCTTGCCGACCTCGGCAGCAAAGCAGACAGCACGGCGTGGGGCTTTGTGATCCTCGGGCACTACCCGCTGGACTGGGGCAGCGCGCGGGCGGGCGGCAAGGTGCTCAAGGCGTATCTGGACGGCGGCAGCGTCACGATCGGCGGCAAGACGGTCTCCTTTGCGGGGAAAAACGGCGCTGTCTGCTACGGGAATTTCCACGGGCATCTGCACAACTTCAAGACGTCCAAGATCTACGTTGTTCCGGACAGCGTTTCCCAGGCCGACCCGCCGACGGAGCAGATGGCGGCGCTGCGCATCTGCTGCCCGTCCGCCAACTATTACCGGACAAACGAAGTAGGAGAAAATGACCTGCCGGACAGCAACCGGATCGAATTTGGCGAGGAGACGACCTACAGCAAAGCGCCGGGCGCGACCGACACGGCGTTCACCGTCAACGTCATTGATCCGGCGGAGAAAAAAATCTATTCATTCTGCTACGGCGCGGGCTATGACCGCACGCTGTCATTCGATTTCACGGTGATCATGCGCGCCGTCCGGACAACGCTCACCGGCTGCTCCAGCAGCAACGCCGCAGCCGCCGTCGAAGACGGCGCGGCATACACGACCACGCTGACGCCGAAAAACGGGTACACCTTCGACACCGTCAGGGTCAGCATGGGCGGCACGGACATCACGGCGACGGCATACAATGCCGAGACCGGCGTGGTGTCCGTCGCACGCGTGACCGGAGACATCACCATCACGGCAACGGCATCGAAGCCCGTGACGTACACAAACGTTGTGCCCACAGCCGTGGACAGCAGCGGCGCATCCCTGCCGTATCAGGAGGGCTATAACCTGTCGTCGTCCGGAGACGTACAGGAGGAAAACGGGTTTGTGACGACCGGCTTCATTCCGCTGTCCGGGAATGTGACAAAGCACATCTACCGCATCGGCGGCGACGGGATCATATTCTCAAAGACGGAAGAGCATTCCCGCGTCGGATGGTACGACAGCACATTCCAGCTGCTCGGAAACGTCATGCCGGCAAAAAAGATCGACACGAGCGTCTATTACCCGACCAGCATTCCGGAGAGCACCACGGCCATGACGTTTCAGGTGACGGAAACGGCGAGCAACGTGCCCGCCTCTGCGGCGTATTTCCGCGTGAGCGCAAAGGGTAAGGGTGAGAACCTGATCATCACGATCGACGAACCGATCGAATAAGGAGGCGATGGAATGCAGATCATTCCGGCGTTTGTGACGCAAAACCCACTGTATCAGCAGTATACAAGAATCCCGGTGCGCAAGCTGGTGCTGCACAGCGTGGGCTGTCCGCAGCCGAGCGCTGCCGTGTTTGCGCGGCAGTGGCAGACGGCGCGGTATTTTGCGCACGCCGTGCTGCAGGCGGACGGCACGGTGTATCAGGTCGCGCCGTGGGATTGCCGACTGATGCACGTCGGCGCGGCGAACGCATACAGCATCGGTGTGGAAATGACCGAGCCGGACTGCATCCGCTACACCGGCGGCGCGACATTTGTATGCTCCGACCGGGCGCGGGCGCTCGCGCAGGTGACCGGCACGTATAACACGGCGGTCGCGCTGTTCGCGCAGCTCTGCACGCAGTTTGGGCTTGATCCAAACAAAGATATCATCTCGCACGCGGAGGCGAGCGCGATGGGCATTGGCACGAACCACGCAGACCCGGAACACCTGTGGCGGCAGCTCGGCATGGGCTGCACGATGGACGGCTTTCGGCGCGACGTCGCCGAGGCAATGGCAAAGGAAGATCGAGAGGAGGTGCCAGATATGCCGCGCTATGATTCCGTGGCGGAGATGCCGCAATGGGCGCGCGCCGACGCGCAGCGGCTCATCAACCGCGGCGCACTGCAGGGAAACACGGACGGAAAACTCGACGTGTCGGAGGATATGCTGCGCACGATGATCGTGTGTCAGCGCATGGTAGATGAACAAAAGGAGACATAAATGGACAGACTCACAACGATCAAAGCGGCGGTCTCGGCGGCCGCCGCAGCGCTGACGGCGTTCTGGGGCTGGACCGGGTGGCTTGCGGCCGCCTGGTTTCTGGCCATGCTGCTCGACTATGCCACCGGCAGCGCTGCCGCTCTGCGCGCAGGCACATGGAGCAGCCGCTGCGCCCGCGAGGGACTGTGGCACAAGGCCGGCAGCGTGGCGGGCGTGCTGGTGGCGGCACTGCTGGACTTCGCGCTGCGGGCGCTGCTCGGCAGTGTGCCGGGACTGGGCGCACACTATGACGTGCTGCTGTGCCCGCTCGTGACGGCATGGTATTTGCTGACGGAGCTCGGCAGTGTGGTCGAAAACGCCGGTGCGCTCGGCGCGCCGCTGCCGCAGTTTCTCGTGCGGGCGATCGCCGTGCTGCGCGCAGACATATCACAGCACGGCGGAGGGGATGACGACGCATGACGGACTATTCCCCGCTGGAGCTTTCCCTGCCGGAGCGCACCGGTCAGGAGACCGTCGAGCAGCGGCTCGCGGCGCTGGAGGAGACCGTGCCGCGGCTGCTGGAGGCGCTGCAGTACACGCTGTCGAACCTCGGCGCGGAGAACTTCAACGCCGCGGCGCTCTCGCGGCTGCTCTCGCCGATCCGCGCGCGCATCGACGGCGCGGACGGCAGCATCACACAGCTGAGCCTCGACGCCGGCACCCTGCAGACACGCCTGACGTCGGCCGAGGGCAATGTCGCCGCGCTCGAGCAGACCGTGAGCGATCAGGGCGCACGCATCGCGCTCGTGACCGATGCCGACGGCGTGAACGCGGCGGCCATCGTCGCCGCCATCAACAACGGCGACAGCAGCATCGCGCTCTCGGCCGACAAGATCGACCTCAACGGCATCACGACCGTGGCCGACACACTGCACATCGGCAGCCAGAACAGCCTCGAGCGCAAATATCTCATCTTTCACAAGAGCGGCGCGGTGATCTCCGCGACGCGCGGCGATCTGCCGGAGCTGATGCTCTCGGCCGGGAAGATCGACCTGTGCGGCGAACTGTATCACAACGGCGAGCCGCTCAACCTGTAAGGAGGCAAGGCATGTATCTACCCACATTTCCGCGGCGTATGGCTGCCGTCCGCCATGTGCAGACGGACTTTCGCGGCTACGACCACCGCCCGTCCTGCCCCGAGGGCGGCATCTACGAGATGACCAACGGCTCGGCAGCGGACATCCCCCTGTTCTCAACACGCCCCGGCCGCACGCGCATCTATCCGTGCAGCGGCACGCCGAACGGCCTGTTCGCAGCCGGAGACGGGCTGCTCTGGTGCGCCGGCACGACTCTGTATTATAACGGAAAGGCCGTGCCGGGCTGCACGCTCACGGACACACCGAAGGTGTTTGCGGCGCTCGGCGGCACGGTGCTCATCTGGCCGGACAAGGTCTGGTTCCGTCCGGCGGACGGCACGTTCGGCAGCGCCGAGCCAAGCTGGAGCGGCAGCGTGACGCTTGCGGGCGCAGACACGGACGGCGACGGGCGCGCGAGCATCCTCGTGGCCGACGGCGCGGGCGCGCACTTTCGCACAGGCGACGCCGTGACGCTCAGCGGCTTCGGCGACGTGCGCAACAACGGCACATACATCCTGCGCGGCATCGACGGGGCGCGGCTGCGCTTTGACCCGGACACATTCGTGCGCGCGGGCGCAGTCAACGACGTCACGATCACGCGGCGCGTGCCCGACGCGCAGCACGCGTGCAGCTACGGCAACCGCCTCTGGGCGTGCGCGCACGACAGCGTGTGGTGCACAAAGCTCGGCGATCCGCTGAGCTGGTTCTGGTATGAGGCGGACGAAAACGGCGCGGTCGCTACGGCGGCGTGGAGCGTGGACGCCGGCGCACCGGGGGATTTTTCCGGCTGCGCGGCGACGGGCAGCGGCGTGGTGTTTCTCAAGCCCGGCGGGCTCTGGCGGCTCTACGGCACGCGGCCTACAAACTTCCAGCTCGTAGCCTCGGCCGCGCTCGGCGCGGAGCAGAACTCCGGCCGCTCGCTCGTGACGGCGGCCGAGACGCTCTACTACCTCTCCCCCGTCGGCGCGGCGCGCACGGCGGGCGGACGGCCGGTACGCATCGGCGATGCGCTCGGGCGCACGCTCACGCACGGCGTCGCCGGCACGGACGGGACGCGCTGGTATCTCTCGGCGCGCGACGAGCAGGGCGGACGGCACCTGTTTGTATACGACACGCGCAGCGGTCTGTGGAGCCGCGAGGACGATTTTGTCGCGCGCGGCTTTGCGCAGTGCGGCGGCGCGCTCTATGCGCAGGATACACGCGGCGTGTGGCGCTTCGGCGCGGGCAGCACGGCACAGATGGAGAGCCTGCTCGAAACGGGCGACTTTACCAGCGGCAGCCCGGACTGCAAGCGGCTGCTGCGCGTGCAGCTGCGGCTGGAGGCCGAGGCGGGCGCAAGCATCACGGCGGCGGCGCAGTATGACTCCGACGGGCAGTGGCACACGCTTGCAAACGTGACGGCGGGTGCAAAGCGTTCGTTCACCCTGCCGGTACTGCCGCGCCGGTGCGACCACTTTCGCCTGCGGCTGACGGGCACGGGGGCGTGGCGGCTTTTATCGCTCACGCGCACGGAGGCCGCCGCCGGACCGCAGCACTGAGGAAAGGAGAACCTATGGCGACAAAATACAAATACGACAAGGACACCGACTACGCCGCGCTCATGGAGCAGGCGGCCCGGCGCGGCGACAACGCGGCTGCCGCTGTCTATGAGCAGCAGCGCAACGCGAAGATCCGCGGCGAGGGCATGGCCGGTCAGGAACAGACGAGTGACTATGCGCAGTACCTGCCCATCGAAGACGTGCCGGACTATGACGATGCGCACCGCCGCGAGGCCGAGGCGCTGCTGACCGGGCGCGGCACGGCAGACCACCGCGAACAGATCGACCAGATGCTCGACGCACTGCTCGGCGAGCAGTTTGACTACGACCCCGCGTCGGACAAGCTCTACGCCGCCTACCGGCAGCAATACGAGCGGCAGGCGGAGCTTGCGGCAGAAAACGCCCTCGGCAAGGCGGCCGCACTGACGGGCGGTCAGGCCTCGACGGCGGCTGTGGCGGCATCCCAGCAGGCGGGCGGGTACTACCGCGCCATGCTCGCAGGCAAGCTGCCGGAGCTGGCGCAGCTGGCCTACGAGCGCTACAGCAGCGAGCACAAGACACGCCTGAGCGCCATTGACCGGATGCTCGACGCCGCCGACAGCCGTGACGGCGTGACGAAGGCGCAGATCGCGGCGCTGCTCGACATGGACGACGCCGCCTACGACCGCGCGGACAGCAAGCTGCAGCAGCAGGCCAGGGACGCGGCCGCCGCAAAAGCCGCCGCCGACAAGAAAGCCAAGGCCGCGCAGACCGCAGCCGAAAAGGAAAAGGCCGCGCGCGACAAGGCACAGACGGCCGCGCGCAGCGATGCGCGGCGCCAGATCGCGCTCATTTTGCGCAACGGCGGCACGGTGCCCGACGACCTCTGGCAGCAAAGCGGATACAGCGCCGTGACGATCGCGGCGATGCTGCGCGGCAGGAAAGGATAATGATTATGTAAATCAGAAGAACGAAAAGTGCAGCATCTACACAGCTTAAATAAAACAGTTTTGAATTATGTAAACTCAACAGACGGCAAACAACTCCGGAAGCAGTTGATGCTTCCGGAGCTGTTTTTGTTTCTATTTATTTCTATCGGTATTGGCTGCGCCTCAGCCCAGCGCCTTGTCGTAGTTCATGAGAATGGTCGCGACCTGCGCGCGCGTAGCGCAGCCATCCGGTCTGAGGTACGAGACGCCGTTTTCACCGACGCCGGAGATCAGACCGTTGCCGACGGCCCACGCCATCGCCGTGCGCGCCCACGACGGGACGCTGTCCGCATCCGGGAAGCCGGTGAGCGAGCCCGTCTCCGTCAGGCTCTCGGGCGCAAACTGCTTGGTGTAGTTATAGAGGATGACCGCAAGCTGCGCGCGCGTGATCGGATCGTCGGGCGCAAAGGTGCTCGGGCTCATGCCGGAGACGACGCCCGTGAGCTTCGCCCACCAGATCGCATCGGTGTACCACATACCGCGCTCCACGTCGTCAAACGGCGCCGCGAGCTTTTTGAGCTCATAACCGTTGACCTTCGCGGGCTCGCCCTGCACACGGTAGAGGATGCTCACGATCATGGCGCGCGTGCATTCGCCGTCCGGCGTGACGGTCGTTGCCGACGTGCCGGCAATGTAGCCATGATAGACGCAGTAATCCAGCCCCTCATGCGACCAGATGCTCGGCGCGGGCATATCGCGGAAGGCGTAGCCCGGGCAGGCCGGGCCGCCGTTGCAGGTCTCCGGCACGCCGGTTGCGGGGATGGCCTCCGTCCTGGTCTGGCCGCAGACGGTGCAGGTATAGGTCCTGACGCCGGGCTCGGCCACAGTGGGCTTTTGCGTCACGACGCCGGCATCCCACGTGTGGGTGTGCAGCTTCGGGATGTCCTCCCCCTCGCGGTAGCCGCAGCCGTCGCGGTTGCAGACATGATAGCGGTAACCGACGGTCGAGACGGTCGGCTCGATCGACGTGACCCACTCGCCCCAGTCGTGGCCGAGGGCAGGAACGACATCGTCATAGTCCTTGCCGCAGGTCGGGCAGGTGCCCTTGTAGTGGCCTGGCTCGGTACAGGTGGGCGCGACGCTGGTCTCGGCGTAGCTGTAGTCATGCCCCTTGGCGGGGATGACCTCGTCGATCTGCACACCGCAGCGCGCGCACGTGCCGACGGCGCGGCCGGGCTGCGTGCAGGTGGCGGCCGGCTTGAGATCGCAGCGGCTCAGGTCATGGCCGAGCGGAGCGATCTTCTCGGTGCGGGTCGCGCCGCAGGCCGAGCATTTATAAAACGCCGTGCCCTGCTCGGTGCAGGTGGGCGGGAGCGTCTGCGTATTGACCCAGGTGTGGTCGGTGGCGGCGACATAAGTGTCGTCCACGGGGGCATAGGTGCAGCCCTTCACCGTGCAGACGTGGTGCGTGTAGCCCTGCTCGGTGCAGGTGGGTGCGACGACCGTGTCCGTGAACGCGGCAATGTGGTCGCCGTGCCAGAAGCCGGTCTTGTAGCCCTGCCACGTGCCGTCGTCCTTGAGCTCGGCGAGCCACGTGTAGCTGCCCTGCGGGTAATAGACCACGCAGTCATCCGGGAAGGAGCGGTTGGAGTCCGCCGCGCCGTAGATGCTCTTGGCGGGGTCGTTCTTGAAGACGGCGCGCTTGAGCTTCGTGACCTTGGCGATCATGTTCAGGGCCGTGCTGATATCACCGGCCTGATCGGCGTTCTGCTCGGTATCGTCCGGGCGGAGGATGCCGTTGAGCACGCCCTCGACGGCGATCTTCATGGCGTTATCCAGACTCGTGAAGGCGCGGCCCTCGATCGTGTCGATCTTGTCGCCGAAGTAGGCCTCCTCGAGCATCTCGCAGCCGGCGAAGGCGCACTTGTCGATCTGCGCGACGCGGTTGGAGAGGTCGACGGTCTTCATGTGGTTGTCGCCGAAGAAGGCCGCCTTACCGATGGTGAGCTTCTTGTCGCCGGGGCTGAAGGTGAGGTTGTTCATGTAGTAATCGCACATGAACGCAAAGTCACCGATACTCGTGACATTGGCCGGAATGTTGAGGTTCTTGTGGTGGTTGACGAACGCGAACGCACCCGTGCTGATCGTCTGCAGGCTCGACGGCAGACCGAGCGTCGTGTCCTCCTGACCGAGGATGCGGTCCCACGCGAACGCCCACGGACCGATGTACGTCAGGCCTTCCGGCAGGCGCAGCTCGGCGAGCATGGTGCAGCTGTAAAACGCATGATCCTCGATGCGCTTGAGGCGGCTGCAATTGCGCGCGCGCACGAACGTGAGCGTGTCGCAGCCGTAGAAGGCGTACTTGTCGATGAGCTCGAGCTTGCGCGGCATATTGATGGCCGAAAGGTACTCGTCTTTATAAAATGCGGAATCGCTGATGGTGGTGATGTCGTCATTGAGGAACATGCACGTGAGATAGCGGCAGTCCTTGAACGCGCGCGCGCCGACATTCGTGACGCCGGAGTAGCGCTCGGTGCGGCCGTCCCACTCCTCGTCGGTGCCGTCGGCGATGTAGGCCAGCGCGAGATACTCCTCACCGAGGTTTTCCACGACCGTCGTGCCGAGGACCTGTCCCTTGTCGTTATACTCCGTGACCTCCACGTTGCCCATCCACGGGGCTTTCTGGCCGGTCGCCGCGTAGTCCGCCATTTTCCCGTCGCCGAAGATGTACACGCCGTAATACTGCGCATCCTCGCGGTAATCATGGATCTGCCAGATCTGCTGCAGGAAGGGGTTGTCCTGCACAACGGTGGGGTTTGTGACTTCGTAGATCTTATAATGTACGCTCGCCTCGTCCCCGGCGGGGCCGCAGTCACCGTGGGCGACCTCACGGCCGAAGAGCTTTTTGATCTGACCGGGCTGCTTGATAAACAGTTCAAACGCGTCCGCGATCGTGCCCGCCTGTGCCGGCGGAGCACACACGCTCAGCAGTCCCGCCGCGAGCACAAAGCACAGCAGCAGAGACAACACTCGTTTTTTCATATGGTTCCTCCCTCCTGGATCCGACACTTCAAAAAACATGTCTACAGAGCAAGTATACAGGACGCGCCCCGCCATTGCAACAGCCCGAAAGCGTTCACAGGCAAAAAAACGTGTAAAATTCTTGCTCAGATTTGTGGTTTCGTAACAAATCCGTCGGTTTTTGCGTCCTATCCATTGCACACTTTGCCGGAAGTATGCTATATTTTCAACAGAGAGATATTCCCGTTGTACACAGGAACATTACCGTAAGGAGGAAGAAACTATGAAAAAACGCCTGCTCTCGCTGGCGCTGTGTCTGGTTCTGGTCGTGGGACTGTTCTCCGGCCTGACCGTGAACGCATCGGCCAGCAAAATCGACGATCTGAAAAAAGAGATTGCCGAAAAGCTCATCAAAGAGAAGATCGAGCAGTTCAAGGAGGAGTTTGAGATCCCCGATCTGGACATGGATGCGATCCTCAGCAGCTTTGGCACCGCAGCCACCTCGGGCGACTTCGGTGAGAACAACTGCCTGCACTGGGAGGTCTCCACCGGTGTTCTCAGCGGCAAGACGCTGACCATCTCCGGCACCGGGGCCATGCCCGACTTCAACTTCCCCGAGGGCAACCTCGCCCCGTGGTGGAACTATGAGGCGCTGGGTATGCTCACGAGCTTCGGCAACTTCAAACTCGAGGGCGAGCTGAAGAAGGTCGTCATCAAGGACGGCGTCACGAACGTGAGCAACTATGCGCTGTTTTTCCTGCCGGCTGCCACGCAGGTCACACTGCCCGACAGCGTGACGCGCATCGGCCGCTACGGCATCGCCATGTGCTCCAAGCTCACGGGTATGTCCATCCCCAAGGGCGTGACCGAGATCGGTGACTTCGGTCTCGCGGGCGACGGGCTGACCGCCATCACGCTGCCCGACGGGCTGCAGACCCTCGGCCGCGGCGCGTTTGACGCCTGCGCGAGTCTCAGCGGCATGACTCTGCCGGCCGCCATTACCGCCGTGCCCGACAAATGCTTTAACGACTGCACGAAGCTGCTGACCGTCGACTATAAGGGTGAGGTGACCGCCATCGGCGAGCGCGCGTATGAGGGCTGCAAGTCGCTCACCAAGGCGCCCATCCCCGCGGCCGTGACGGCGCTCGGCAACTCCGCCTTCAACGGCTGCGTCGCGCTGACGGATGTGACGCTGCCCGGCGGCGTGACCGCCGTCCCCGACGCCTGCTTCCAGGGCTGCACCGCGCTGACGGACATGAAGCTGCCCGGCACCGTGACGAGCGTCGGCCACAATACCTTCACCGGCTGCACCGCGCTCAAGGACGTGCGCTGCTACGGCGCGCCCCCGACGGTCCAGCCCGGCGGCGCGGCCGAGCACAGCTTCGAGCCCGGCATCGTCACCATCCACTATAACCCCGACCCGGTCTACGGCTGGACGCTGGATACCGACGGCACATGGCAGGGCTACAAGGTCAGCAGCAAGGGCGCGTGTCTGCACACCGGCTACGGCACGACGGAAACCACCGTGCCCGCCACCTGCGGGGCCGACGGCCACATCGACACCGTCTGCGCCAACTGCGGCGACGTCATTGCGACCAAGGTCATCCCCGCCACCGGCGCGCACACGTGGGACAACGGCACCGTGACCACCGAGCCGACCGAGACCACCCCCGGCGTGCGCACGTTCACCTGCGCCGTCTGCAGCCAGACCAAGACCGAGGTCATCCCCGCTACCGGCGCGCACACCTTCGTTTTCACCAAGACCGTCGCACCCAGCTGCACGGAGGCAGGCTATGACCTCTACACCTGCAGAGACTGCGGCGCGACCGAACAGCGCAATGTCAAGCCCGCGCTCGGCCATAAGTGGGACAGCGGCACCGTGACCACGGAGCCGACCGAGAAGGACCCCGGCACCATGACCTATACCTGCACCGTCTGCGGCGCGACCAAGACCGAGGTCATCCCCGCCACCGGCCCGCACACCCACGTCTGGGACGAGGGCACCGTGACCGTCGCGCCGACGGAGACCACGCCCGGCGTCCGCACCTACACCTGCACCGTCTGCGGCAAGACCAGAACCGAGATCATCCCCGCCACCGGCTCTGCGGTCTGCCCGGGCGGCGCCGCGTGCCCGAGCTTCCGCTTCCGCGACGTGCCCGCCCCGTCCAACTGGGCGCACGAGGGCATCGACTACTGCGTGCGCCACGGTCTGATGAGCGGCTTCGACGCGACGACGTTCTCGCCCGACACGGTCAGCACGCGCGCACAGATCGTGATGATCCTCTATAACCTCTCCGGCGACACGACCGACTACAGCAAATACTACGTGCCGTTCACGGATGTCAAGCCCGGCACATGGTACTACAACGCCGTCGCCTGGGGCTACGACAAAGACATCGTCTCCGGTATGACCCCGACGACCTTCGCACCCGACGGCCTCATCACCCGCGAGCAGATGGCCGTTCTCCTCTACGGCTACACCGAAAAGTATGCGCCGGCCTACCTCGGCGGCGCAGCATCGCTCAACGGCTTCCCCGATGCCGCCAGCGTCTCCAACTGGGCATACGCCGCTATGAGCTGGGCCGTCGGCAACGGTCTCATCTCCGGCATCGCGAGCAACGGCGCCGACTATCTGGCCCCGAGCGGCGGTGCCACACGCGCGCAGATCGCAGCCATCATGATGCGCTACTGCCGCCTCACCGGCCTGTGACCGACGCACTGCTCACCCGAAATAGCCATACACCTGCCCCGGGAGCGTTCTGCTCCCGGGGTTTTGTGCACTTGCAGAACACAGAGCGGGCGGCGGGTCTTGGCGCGTGCAGGGCAAAAGCGCAGCAGGATGCCGCCTTGCCGCACACTTGTGCGCGCAGGAAAGAACAGCAGCGAAAAGTGGGAAATCGGGTTAAAGTTAACATAACATCGTTAATTGCGCCCCGTTTGTGTTGAAAAGTCTGTTGATAATGTGGAGAACCGGTTTCCATAATGCCGTTTCACCCTGTGAAAGCCGTCGACCGGCGCGCAATTATGCAACATTTTGTTGGATTACGCGGTGCTGGTTGAGATATTTCAGCCAGAAACAAAGTGGCTTCGGAAAATTGGACGAAAATGTTCAAAGTGTTACACTCTACAAGATTTGTCACTTGCGTTTTGACGCTTTTTCCGCTACAGTATTACCTGTAACCGGCAATACCAACCATCCGGTGCCGTCTGTTGTGTGGGACGGCGGCGGAAATCTGACGAAAGGGGTAAAGTAACATGACCGAATTCAGAGGACCCATCCATATCGGCCTCGACCTCGCCTCCGACATCCTTGAGCGTTGCGGCGAAGAAAAGGCAAAGGAAATCGTTGACGCGATCGCCAACGCACTGCCCGGCTGGATGTCCGTGTAACCTGTAAACCAAAGGAGCGCCCGAAGCGAAAGCTTCGGGCGCTTTGTGCTCTGCACGGGCCATCCGATGCAGAAAGCTGCAGATTGTCGTTATTGTACAAGGATCGCGGCTGCTTTGTAACGATTCGTGACAAATTTCACAACAAATTCTATCATTTTGTTACACTTCGCACTGTTTGTCCGTTGTAAATCCGTATTTTTATCGATAGAATATTCCTGTAACCGGCAATACCAACCATCCGGTGCCGTCTGTTGTGTGGGGCGGCGGGGAAATCTATGAAAGGGGTAAAGGAATATGCTGTATGGCGCTCTGGAACTGGCTGCGAAGATCCTTGGCATCTGCGAGGAGTATGAGGCGCAGGCCATCGTGCAGGAAATTGCAAACTCGCTGACCATGCCCATCTGACGATGGAATATCACGACACCCGAGGCTGCGGCCTCGGGTGTTGAGACTGTCAAAAAGTATTCCTTTTTGACAAGGGAGTTGCGGCCTGACTGCAGCGCACGCGCCCTCCGCCAGAGGCGGCCAGCTCGCACGTTTGCAGGCCGAGCGGTATTTTCTCAGCCGCACATGTCGCCTGAGAAAATGATTGGATTTTCTTTCGCCGTACCGTTGGTGAAAGGCTGCGAGGTTTTGACAAGCTGGACACCCGAGGCGGCGGCCTCGGGTGTTTTTTATAGTGTTTGCCCGCTCCCGGAAGCGCCGACAGCCTTACCGCTCTGCGACGCCGGTGTATTGGAACACATAGTCCACGGCGCGGTTGCTCACGCGCTCGAGCGACTCGTATGTGCTGCCGCCGATGTGGAAAGTGGCAATGAAATTGTCCAGATGGATGAGCGGGTCGTCGCTCGCCGGCGGCTCGTGCTCGAACACATCACTCGCCGCAGCGCGGATCTGCCCCGTTGTGAGGGCAACGTAGAGATCGTGCTCGTTGACGATGCCGCCGCGCGAGGTGTTGACGAGCAGCAGCTCCGGATTCGCCGCGGCAAACACCGGCGCGTTGATGAGGTCACGCGTTTCGTCGCAGAGCGTGATGCTCACGTTCACGAAGTCCGAGCGGCGAAAAAGCTCCGGCAGCGTCGCGACCTGCTCATAGCCCCACGCGGCACATTCGGCGGCCGTGCGGCGCGGATTCCAGCACAGGACGCGCACATCGAATGCCGCGCGCAGAATATCCGCCACGCGGTGGGCGATGTTGCCCGTGCCGACGAGGCCAAGCGTGCGGCCGGTCATCTCATGGCAGACGAATTCCTCTGCGCCGAAATGGTCGAAACGCCCGGCACACAGGCCGTTGTTGACGAATTTCAGCTGCCGGTTGAGCGCCAGCAGATCCGCCACGGCCAGCTCCGCGACAGCCGGTGCGCCGAGACCCGGTACATTCGGCACCGGCACGCCGTATTCGGCGGCGGCCGCCGTGTCGATCGTGTCGCGGCTGACGCCGTGCATGGCAATGACCTTCAGATTCGGCGCGCGCTCGATGACCGACCGCGGCACGGCTGCGCGGCGGATGACCATGGCGGCAAGCCGCTCGGGATGGTCGAAATTGTCCACGATCTCAAAATGGCGCGCCAGCCTTGCATACGCCGACGGCGCGATGTGTTCACTCAGATAGACTTCCACAATGTATGCCTCCCGGGTACAGATGGGAAACGGTCAGCCTCTGTGACCGCAGATCTGAACACGATCATACTACACCGGTGTCAGCGCGGCAAGACGAAACATTCGGGAACAAAGCGTTCAAAGCGCAAAAAAGCTCCTCCGTATGTCTGCTGCATACGGAGGAGCTATTTCATGTATTAACGCTCCGGCGCGGGATTTAACCGCGTCCGTTTCCGCTGCCGCGGCGGCGGCCGCGCGAACGGTCGTTATAGAGGCGGTTGCCGGCCATGCGGCTGTCCGACTCCTGCATGAACTGCTTGAGCCGGTCCTCGAACGCGGCGTCCCCGCTCGGGCCGCTGACCTGCCCCGCCGGCTGGGCCGGACGGTTGGGGCGCGCAGCGCGCGGTGCGCCGCCGTTATTGGGGCGGTTGCCGCCTGGACGGCCGCCGTTCATCGGGCGGTTATTCGGACGGGCGGGCGCTTCCTCCGCCTTCTTGATGGACAGGTTGATCTTCCCGTCCGGCGTCACGGCCAGCACGCGCACCTTCACCTTGTCGCCCAGCTTCAAAAACTCATTGACGTCGCTGACGTAGGTGTTGGCAATCTCGGATATGTGCACCAGACCGCTCTTGCCGTCCGGCAGACTCACAAACGCGCCAAACTTCGTGATACCGGTAACGGTACCTTCCACAACTGCTCCGACTTCCACCTGCATACGGTTCGTTTCTCCTTGCTCAATCACTCGTGTCGTAAAAAATCTTCTCACCGGGCTTGACCAGACCGAGTTTTTCCCGCGCGACCGATTCGCGCATGTCATCGTCGTCGCTGTGGTCGATCTGATATTGCAGCTCGGCATTGGACTGGGTCATCTCGGACACCTGCTGCTGCAGCGCCGCGGCGCGATCCTGAAGCTGTGCCGTGCGCTGATGCACCACGACCAGACTGATGAGTGCGTACACCATCAGCGCCGCGATAACCAGTTTGGTAAATATGCTTGCCTTCTTGAATTTCACGGTCGGCAGTACCTCCCCCCGGATCGTATCTGCGTCCAGTAATACAGCCTATTCTAAAACATCTGCGGCGAGATTGGAAGTGTTTTTTTGCAAAAAACAGAACTTTTTTTATGAATTTTCTTCCCGGAGCCGTGATCTTGCGCATTTTTCGCGCGCACAGGCGTCCAGATCGCTCCAGCTGCGGGAAAATGTGCCCGCTGAGCCAGAGAAAGTAGCACGTCCAGCCGCCGGCGATGGCCGCGAACAGAAACAGGCGCACCTGCCCGTCGCCGGCCGTCATACCAAGCAGGAACACGGCCCCGAGCGCAAGCAGGCAAAACGCGCCGTCGAGCAGCGCGCGGAAAACCGCGCTGCGCGCATGGCGGCGCGGCACGCGCAGCACGTCGAACGCCAGCCCGAGCGCCGCGCCGAGCCCGAGCCCGAGCATGAGCTGCGCAAGCTGACCGAGCAGCGGCAGCTTCATCCGCCGAACAGGCGCGACCAGAAGCCGCCGCCGGATACCGTCTCCTCCGTGTAATCGAGCGCGTCAAACGCGCCGTCGATCGCAAGCTCCCCCGTGTCGATCGCAAGCCGGCCGACGCGCAGCCCCTCGCCGTGCACGGTGAGCATCCCGCGCGACGTGCGCATGGACACCTCCGTGTCGTCAAAGCGCACGACCTCGTCCACTCCCGTAACGGTCAGATGGCTGCGCTCGTCGAGCGTGACCGCGTGCGGCCGGCGCTGCGGCACGGCCTTTTTGTCCTCATATGGCATGGCGCTCCCCTCCTGCTGCGTTTGCTACCACAGTATGCGCGCGCAGCCGGCGGTATGCAGGAAAAGCCGCCAGCTATATTCGTTATGTAAACTATATTAAAACTGTATCCGCAAAAAATCAGGGCGCCCCGCGATGGGAGGCCCTGATTTGTTCTTGTTATGTCAACCAAGCTCCGCACGCAGCGCATTGCTCAGCGCGGCAAACTGCACCGGATCGAGCGTCTCGCCGCGCACGCGCGCATCGAAGCCGCAGGCGGCGACCGCCGCGGCGGCGCGCGCCTTGTCGCAGCCGGGAACACCGGCCGCGAGCGCATTGATGAGCGTCTTACGGCGCTGGCTGAACGCCGCGCGCACGACGGCGAACAGCAGTGCTTCATCCTGCACGTCCGCAGGCGGTGCGCTGCGCATACGCAGCCGCACGACGGTGCTCGTGACCTTCGGCGCGGGGACGAAGCAGTGCGGCGGCACATCGAACAGCAGCTCAAGCTCGGCATACCACGCGGTCAGCACGGTCAGCAGACCGTAGTCCGCCGTTCCCGGCCGGGCGCAGAGCCGGTGTGCGGCCTCGCGCTGGATCATGACCGTGACGGTGTCGAAGCATCCGGCGGTGAGAAACGCCGTGATCAGCGGCGTCGTGACGTTATACGGCAGGTTTGCGCACACGACGGGGCGCAGCCCCGGAAAGTGCTCCGCCGCGAGCTGCCGCAGATCGAGCGCGAGCACGTCGCCAAAGACGAGCTCCACATTCGGATAGGCGGCGAGCGTCTCGGCCAGCACGGGGCGCAGCCGCTCGTCAAGCTCGACCGAGACGACCTTTGCCGCGCGCTGCGCGAGCTGCTCGGTCAGGCAGCCGATGCCGGGGCCGACCTCGAGCACGCCGGTGTGCGCGTCCGCGCCGGAGGCGTCGGCGATGTCGGCCGGGACCCATGCGGCCGTCAGAAAATTCTGCCCCATGGACTTGGAAAAGCGGAAATCATGCCGCGCGAGCAGCGCGCGGATGTCCGCAGGATTCGTCAGCTCCATACACACCTCACTTCAGCAGCTTCTCAAACGCCTGACGGCGCGGATCGTGCCCCGGCTCGTCACACAGGATGTTGCCGCAGAAGCGGTAGCCGTGGCGCTCGAGAAGCTTTTTCTGCGCGCCGTTGTGCCGGTGCGTGTCGACGCGGACGGCGTGCGCGCCGCCCTCGCGCGCGAGCTGCTCCGCCGCCTGCATGAGATGGTCGGCCATGCCCGTGCCGCGCCAATCGGCCGCGACGGCATTGCGGTGCAGCACGGCGGCATGGTCACGGTCCGAGCGCCAGCGCCCGTCCGTGAGCGCGTCATAGGCGGGCTCGGGCGTGCGGCTGAGCGTGAACATGGCGGCGACAGCGCCCTGATACGTGAGCACATGGCACGTGCCGGCCGCGATGTCGGCTGAAAACGTGTCCGCGTTCGGATACTCGCCCTGCCACTGGTCGACGCGGTGGCGGCGCAGGTAGTTGCGCGCCTGCTGCGCGATGGCGAGGATGGCGGGCAGGTCGTCCTCCGTCGCTGCACGGCAGATGGGCGGCTCTGTCAGCTGCGGGCGGCTGCGGTCGCGCCGGATCTTATCGAGCAGGCGCTGCTCGTCCGGCGTCGGCGGTGTTTCCTGAAAGAGGTCCGGCCGCTTGAGCAGGGTTCTCTCCAAACTCTGGCGCGTGCGCCACGCCTCAATCTCGGCGTGGTTGCCGCCGCGCAGCACCTCCGGCACGGTGCGGCCCTCCCACGTCTCGGGACGGGTATACTGCGGGTACTCGAGCCGGCCTGCCCAATGGCTCTCGCCGGTGTAGCACTCGGTGTCCGACAGCACGCCCGGCACCATGCGGCAGACGCAATCCGTGACGACCATCGCGCCGAGCTCACCGCCTGTGAGCACAAAGTCGCCGATGGACAGCTCCTCGTCCACGCACGCCTCGATGAAGCGCTCATCCACGCCCTCATAGTGGCCGCAGACGAGCACGAGCTGGTCATAGTCGGCCTTGAGCTGGCGCGCCTTCGCCTGCGTGAACGTCTGCCCCTGCGGGGAGAGGTAGATCACGCGGCGGCGCGCTTTGGGCACGGTGCTGTCCGCGAGCGCGGCGTCAAGGCAGCTCTTGAGCGGCTGCGCCATCATGACCTGACCCCAGCCGCCGCCATACGGGTAGTCGTCGACCTGCTTCTGGCGGTTTTCGGTATAGTCGCGGATCTGGTGGCAGCGGATGTCGAGCAGGCCGCGCGCCTGCGCCCGGCCGAGGATGCTCTCGCCAAGCATGGCGCGCATCGTGTCGGGAAAGAGCGTGAGAATGTCGATGCGCACGCGCTCACATCCCTTCGATCAGGTGCACGACCATGCGCCCGGCAGCCGGGTCGATGCTGCACACGAACTCCGGCCGGTCGGGGATGAGCACCTCACGCGTGCCCTGCACGACATAGACGCTGCCGCGCGGCAGGTCGAGGATCTCGCGCAGCGTGCCGAGCGGCTCGCCCGCATCGGTCTCGACAGCGATGCCGATCAGATCCTGCTGAAAATACTGCCCGTCCGGCAGCGTGACATCCGCGCGCGCGATGGACACGACGCGGTTTTTGAGCGTCATGGCGGCGTTGACATCGTCATAGTCCGCAAACTTGGCCACGAGCATCCCCTTGTGCACGCGGCTGTGCGCGACGTGCACGGGTGCGCCGTCGATATAAAACGTCCGGAAGCCGAGCAGGAACGCCGCGTCATCCGCCCACGGCTGGATGCGCACCTCGCCGCGCACACCGTGCGTGTTGACGATCTTTCCTGCCTCCAGATACGGTTTTTGCATATTCGTTGCCCCCCTTTTTGGGTGTAGGTGCAAAAAACGCACTGCACGGGTGCAGCGCGTTTCCTGCGTCAATCCATGATCTCCACGGAGACTTTCTTGCCCTTTCTCTGGGCGACAGCCTTCATCAGGATGCGGATCTCTTTGACGATCCGTCCCTGACGGCCGATGACCTTGCCCATATCGCCGTCGGCGACGCGCACTTCAAACACGGTCTCGCCGTTGGCCTCGCGCTCGGTCACAGAGACCTCGTCCGGTTTTTCCACGAGGTTCTGCACAATATAGGTCAGAAGTTCTTTCATCTTTGGGGTCTCTCCTTATTCGGCTGCGAGGGCCTTCTTGAGCAGCGCACGAACGGTATCCGTCGGCTGCGCACCGTTGGCGAGCCAGTAGTTGGCGCGCTCGGCGTCGACGACGATCTTCTTGTCTGCGCTCAGCGGATCGTAAGTGCCGATCTCCTCAATGCATCTGCCGTCACGTGCGAAACGGGAATCCGCCACCACGACGCGGTAAAAGGGAGCCTTCTTAGCGCCCATTCTGCGAAGTCTGATCTTGACCATGTATCTTCACCTCCATCAATAATCTCTGTATCTCCAGCTCCCTGCGGGAGCTTGGAATCTGTTTAGAATCCGAAGGGACGGCCACCGCCGCCGCCGAACAGATTGCCCAGACCGCCGAGACCGCCGCGGCCGCCGCGCTTCATGCGCTTCATGGCCTTGCTGTTGCCGGACATCTGGCGCACCAGCTGCTGCATGAGATCAAACTGCTTGAGCAGCTTATTGATCTCGACCACGCTCGTACCCGCGCCCGCCGCGATGCGCTTTTTGCGGCTGGAGTTGAGGATACCCGGGTTGTCGCGCTCGCCGGGGGTCATGGACTGGATGATCGCCTCGATGCGGCCCATGGCCTTCTCGTCGACGTTCGCACCCGAGAGCGCCTTGGCGTCCATGCCGGGGATCATGCCGGCGATATCCTGCAGCGAGCCCATGCCCTTGAGCTGCTGGAGCTGGTCATAGTAATCGGTGAGCGTGAAGCGGTTTTGCCGCAGACGCTCCGCCATCTCCTCGGCCTTCTTCTGGTCGAGGTTCTGCTCGGCCTTTTCGATGAGCGTGAGCACATCGCCCATGCCGAGGATGCGCCCGGCCATGCGGTCGGGGTGGAAGGGCTCGATCTGGTCGAGTTTCTCGCCGATGCCGGCGAACTTGATGGGCTTGCCGGTCAGCGCCTTGATCGACAGCGCCGCGCCGCCGCGGGCGTCACCGTCGAGCTTGGTGAGCATGACGCCGGTGATGTCAAGCGCATCGTCAAAGGCCTGCGCGGTCGCGACCGCGTCCTGACCGATCATCGCGTCGATGACGAGCAGGATCTCCGCCGGATCGACGGCGGTCTTGATGTTCTGCAGCTCGGTCATGAGCGCCTCATCAATGTGCAGACGGCCGGCCGTGTCGAGAAAGACAAGGTCGTTGCCGTATTTTTTCGCGTGCTCGATGCCGGCCTTGGCGATCGCGACCGGATCGCCCTGCCCCATCTGGAACACGGGAATATCAAGCTGGCGGCCGACGGTCTCAAGCTGCTGGATGGCAGCCGGACGGTACACGTCGCACGCGACGAGCAGCGGGCGCTTTCCCTGCTTGCGCATGAGGCCGGCGAGCTTGGCGCCGTTGGTGGTCTTGCCCGCGCCCTGCAGGCCGACGAGCATGACGACGCTCGGTGAATGGGAGCTGATGTTCAGCTTCTGATTCTCGCTGCCCATGAGGGCGGTGAGCTCTTCGTTGACGATCTTGATGACCATCTGCGCGGGCGAGAGGCTCTCGAGCACATCCGCGCCCGTCGCGCGCTCGGTCACCTTGCGCACAAAGTCCTTGACGACCTTGAAGTTCACGTCCGCCTCGAGCAGCGCGAGCTTGACCTCACGCATGGCCTCCTTGACGTCGGCCTCCGTGAGTCGACCCTTGCCGCGCAGGCGTTTGAACGCCTCGGTCAGCTTGTCCGACAGGGATTCAAATGCCATGGTATCTATCCTTTCAGATCCTGAAGCTGCCGCAGCGCCTGCTCGGCCAGCGGCCGGGCGTCGCCGCCGACACAGTCGCGCAGCTTCGTGAGCGTATCCTCCAGCGCGGCCGCGGCCGTGCGCTGCGCGGCAAAGCGCTGCACCAGACCGAGCCTTGTCTCGGCATCGCGCAGCGCGGCGTCCGCACGGCGGATGTTGTCCCACACGCCCTGACGCGAAATGCCGCTGCTGGCGGCGATCTCCGCCAGAGAGAGGTCCTGATTATAATGGAGGTCATAATACTCGCGCTGCTTTTCCGTGAGCAGCTCGCCGTAAAAATCGAACAGCATCGTGCGCCACACGGTCTCGTCCGGCATTGCAAGTCCCTCCCCGCTGTAAACCGTTTTCCCTTTACAGCACGAGTAGTATACGCCTCTCCCACGCGAGTGTCAAGTATTTTTTCTTGTCACCGCATAGTTTCTTTTCCGCGCGGGCAACATTTTGGTACTGCAAACCGTTTTTGGAGGGATCTACATGGCCGATACCAATGCCGCCGCTCTGTGTGAGGCGGGGCGGCGCGATGCCCAAGCCCTGACCGTGACCGGCCGCCGCCGCGCACACACCGGCAGCATCCGGCACGCTGCGTGCACGCTCGCACACGCGGCGAAAGCCGTCACGCCCGAGACGCCGGACGGCGCGTGGCTGCGCGATAACCAGACCCTTGCCCGCACCGCCGCAAGCGACGCCGCAGCCGCGCTGCGCCATGCGCATACGCTGCGTGCATCCGGCGCGCAGACCGTGCTGCACGTCTGCTGTGCGGGGCTGCTGCGCGCCTGCGGCAACGCGCTCACGCCCAAGGCTGCGCAGGCATATCTCGCCGGCTTTCAGGACGTGCTGCCGCTCGAGACGGCGGAGCTTGCGCTGCTCGTGCCGGGGCTGCAGGCGGTGACAGTCTGCGCGCTGGCAGACACCTATGCACATGACGGAGCTGCCGCGCCCGCGCTCTTCACGTCGCTGCGTGCGCTCGGCACGGCCGCGTGGGCAGTGCTCACCGAGCGGTGCGATCGCGTGGGGCGCATCCTCGCGCGCGATCCGGCGGGCGTCTACCCCGCGATGGACGCAGCCACACGCACCCGCTACCGGCAGACCGTGGCGCGGCTGGCGCGGCGGACAGGCCGGACGGAGATCGACATCGCCGAGGACGTGCTCGCGCGCGCGCAAAGCGGCGATGGTGCGCGGCGGCACGTGGGCTGGTTTTTGCTGCGCGAGGTGCTCGGCGCACCGGAAAAGCGCCGTGACGGTGCATGGTACATCGCAGCCGTCATCGTGGGGACGCTGGCCTTGTCACTGCTGCTGGGCTTTGCGACCGGGAGCGTGTCGGGCGCGGTGCTGCTGCTGATCCCGGTGTCGGAGGTGGTCAAGGGACTGCTGGACGCAGTGCTGCTGCGCGTGACAAAGCCGCGCTTCGTGCCGCGGCTGGCGCTGCGGCGCGGCATCCCGCCGGAGGGCAAGACGCTGTGCGTCATCGCGGCGCTGCTCACCTGCCCCGACGATGCGCACGCGCTCACCGCGCGGCTGGAGGAATACGCGCTGTGCAACCGCGATGCAGGCGAGCAGCTCCACTTCGGGCTGCTGGCCGACCTGCCGGAAGCGGATCACGCGCACGCGCCGGTCGACCCCGCGATCCTGCGCGCGGCGCGCACGCAGATCGAAGCGCTCAACGCACGCTATGGCGGGCGGTTTTACCTCTTCACGCGCGAGCGCACACGGACGCCCGATGGGAACTGGTGCGCGTGGGAGCGAAAGCGCGGCGCGCTGCTCCGGCTTGCGCAGCTTCTGTGCGGTGAGGCGGACGCGATGCACTGTGCCGCCGGCGACGCGGCAGCGCTGCGCGGCACGGCGTATCTGCTCACGCTCGACGCCGACACGCGCCTGACACCGGGCGCTGCACGCGCGCTCGTGGGCGCGATGCTCCACCCGCTCAACCGCCCGGTCGTGGACGCGCAGCGCGGCGTGGTCACGCACGGCTACGGTCTGCTGCACCCGCGCATGGCGACCGAGCTGCAGAGCGCACGTGCGAGCGACTGGGCGCGCGTATTCGCAGGTCCCGGCGGCAGCGACCCCTACGGCGGCGTATGCGGAGAGCTGTATATGGACTGCTTCGACCGCGGCGGCTTTTCTGGCAAGGGCATCCTCGACGTGCGCGCGCTGCTCGCCTGCTGCGGCGGCGATGCCCTGCCCGAGCAGCGCATCCTCAGCCACGACGCGCTCGAGGGCGCCTACCTGCACGGCGGCTTTCTCGGCGACGTGGAGCTCACGGACACCTTCCCCGCCGCGCCGCTTGCATGGGGCGCGCGGGCGCACCGGTGGATCCGCGGCGACTGGCAAAACGCGCCGTGGATCTTCTCCCGGCGCGCACGGGCGCTGCATCCGATTGACCGGTTCCGGCTGGCAGACAGCCTGCGGCGCTCGCTCGTTGCCCCGGCGACGTGGGCAGCCATCTTCCTCGGCTGCGTGCTGCGCTGGCCGGGGCTGCGGCTGGCGGCGTATGCGGCGCTGCTGGCGCTGGCGCAGGGGCTGATCCGCGCGCTCGGCCAGCCGATCGTGCACCCGGCGGACACGCGCGTGCGCTATCACAGCAGCGTTCTGCCGGGGCTCGCCGCCGCCGTGGTGCAGACGGTGCTGCGGCTGATCCTGCTGCCATGGGAGGCGGTGCTCAACGCCTCCGCCATCGTGACGGCGCTCTGGCGCATGACGGTCTCGCACCGGGATCTCCTGCAATGGCAGACGGCGGCGCAGCGGGCGGCAAAGCGCGACGGGCTGGGCGCGTATCTGCGCGCGCTCTGGCCGGCAAGTGCGCTCGGGCTGCTCACAGCCGTGCTCACGCCGAGCCCGACGGGGCTGGCCGCCGGCATCGTGTGGACGCTCTCCCCGTTCGTGCTGGCAGCGCTCGGCGCGCCGAACGCGACCTGGACAGCGCCGCTGCAGCACGCGGCGCAGCGGGAGCTGCTGGGCTGGGCAAAGGCGACGTGGCAGTATTTTGAGACGTTCTGCACCGCCGGGGAGCACTACCTGCCGCCAGACAACGTGCAGACCCAGCCGCCGACCGGCACGGCGCACCGCACATCGCCGACGAACATGGGCTTTGCGCTCTTGTCCGCGCTCTGCGCACACGCGCTGGGCATTGACAACGGGCGCGGGTTGGCTTTGGCAGAGCAGATGCTCACGACCATGGAGCAGCTCCCGCGCTGGAACGGACACTTTTACAACTGGTATCACACGTGCACGCTGCGGCCGATGCCGCCGCTGTATGTGTCCACGGTGGACAGCGGCAACTGTGCCGCCGCCCTGCTCGCGGCGGCAAACGCCCTGCGCGGCTGGGGGCAGGACGCGCTTGCGGCGCGGGCACAGGCGCTGTGCGACGGCATGGACTTTGCCCTGCTCTACGACCCGCAGCGCCGCCTGATGCACATCGGCATCGACACCGGCAGCGGCAAGCGCTCCGAGGGATATTACGACCTGCTCGAGAGCGAGGCGCGCCTGACGTCATACTTCGCCGTGGCGCGCGGCGACGTGCCGCGTGAGCACTGGCGCGCCCTTTCCCGCGCGCAGGTGCAGCATGAACGCTACCGCGGCTGCGTATCGTGGTCGGGGTCGGTGTTCGAGTATCTGATGCCGGAGCTGTTTTTGCCGCCGCAGCGCGATTCCCTGCTGTGGGAGAGCGCAAAATTTTGTCTGCGCGTACAGCGGCGGCGCGTGCGCGCGGGGCAGCCGTGGGGCGTGTCGGAGAGCGCGTACTTTGCGCTCGACAGCGCCCTGAGCTACCGCTACAAGGCGCACGGCTGCGCGGCGCTGGCCATGCAGCCGGACATGGACCGTGAGCTCGTGCTCTCGCCGTACAGCGCCTTTCTCGCGCTGGCCGTCGCACCGCGTGCGGCGGTGCGCGATCTGCGCAGATTCGCTGCGCGCGGTCTGCTGGGGCAGTACGGCTTCCGGGAGGCGCTCGACTGCACGCGCGCACGCACGGGCGGCGGCGGGCAGATCGTGCACTGCGTGATGGCGCACCATCAGGGCATGAGCCTGCTGTCAGCGTGCAACGCGCTGTGCGGCGGGCAGGTGCAGCGCTGGTTTCTGGAAGATCCCGCCATGCGCGCGCACATGAGCCTGCTGTCCGAGCGCCTGCCGCTCGGCGCACCGGCGCTGCGCCGGCGTCCGGAGGCGCAAAGCGGAAAGCCCCGCCGCCGCGCCCTGCCGGACTACACGGTCGAGGGCACGGGCGTGGACGCAGAGGCGCCGCGCTGCACGCTGCTCTCCAACGGCACGTACTGTCTCGCCGTGACCGAGGCCGGGCAGAGCTTTGCACGCTGGCACGCACTGAGCGTCTGCCGCCGGGGGACACGCAGCGAACCCTCTGCCGCACCGGCGGTGTCGCTCGAGACCGGCGGCGTGTGCACGCCGCTGCTGCCGGGCACGGCCGACGCGGCGCGGTGGCGCTTTACGGTGCGCGCGGCGCAGTTTTCGACGCGCCACGGCAGCGTGACCGCCGTGCAGACCTTCACCGTACCGGAGCGTGTCAACGGCGAGGTGCGCGCGCTGACGCTCTCGTCCCCCGACGGGATCGACGGCACCGTACGGCTCACGTTCGAGGCCGTGCTCGCACCGTGGGAGGATTATGTCAACCATCCGGCGTTCGCGCGGCTCGGCTTTCAGAGCGTGCTGCGGCGCAATGCGCTGCTGCTGCGCCGGCTCGGGCGCGGCGGGAAGCCGGAGACGTGGCTGTGCGCCGCGTGCGACCGGCAGGCGGACTTTTGCGCCGAAGGGGCGATCCCCGGCTGGCTGCGCGCGGGGTATGTGCAGGTGCGCGTTGCGGTGCACACGCCGCCGGACACGCCGTGGCGTGTGCGCTTTGCGCTCGGTGTGGGCGCACACGAGGACGATGCGTTCGCGGCGGCACAGCGCGCGCTCGTGCTGCC
>OGYD01000315.1_pt1 | contig 40428 bp, 33 predicted proteins | sample 1576441 | NCBI WGS metagenome assembly OGYD01 (sample SAMEA3541537, study PRJEB24748) | human gut metagenome | biome: human gut; feature: human-associated habitat; material: faeces | place: China | collected 2012 | reverse complement strand
CCGCCAGTTCAAGCGGCAGGCGCTCGCGCGAAGTCTCGCCGTACTGCCGCAGGGCGTCGAGGCGCCGGCCGACATGACGGTGCGGCGCCTCGTCGACTGCGGCCGCTTTCCCTACCGCTCGTACTTCCGCGCGGAGGATCCCAAGAAAGACCGCGAGGCCGTCGACTGGGCCATGGAGGTCACGCATGTCGCAAATCTACAGGGGCGTGAGGTGCAGTCGCTCTCGGGCGGCGAGCGCCAGCGCGCCTTCCTTGCTATGGTGCTCGCGCAGCAGCCTGAGGTCCTGCTGCTCGACGAGCCGACGACATACCTCGACATGGCCCATCAGCTCGAGGTCATGCAGATTATCGCCGCGGTCAACCGGCAGTACAGCATGACCGTCGTCATGGTCCTGCACGACATCAACCACGCCCTGCAGTACGCCGATGCCGTCGCCGTGCTGCACGAGCATTGCATCGTGCGGCAGGGAAGTCCCCAGGACGTCATCTCGGCAGAGCTGCTGGCCGACGTCTTCGGCGTCGAGGCCGACTCATTCACCGACCGGGCGGGCAGGCGTGTGCTCTCGCCCGTGGCGTTAGTCCGACACTGAATGCTGATCGTCGGACTGAGACCGCCAGAAGTCCGACTGCCTGACTGCCTGTTGTATCACTCCGACTATGCGCGTTTGCGCTGGTCGGAGTGATTTTTTCATATTTGCCATTGCTACTGAAAATATTTTTCAAAAAGCCCGCGTTTCGCCTTGACAGTTGATAATGAGATGGGATATCATAATCGTATAAGAAATAATCTCATTATCATAATGCATTGAGATGCATTTAGGAGGCGTTTGATTTGACACTTAAAGACGGCAAGACCGGCATGACGCTGAAGATCGTCAAGATCCACGAATCGGACCTGAAGCAGCGCATGATGACGATGGGGCTGATCCCGGGAACGAAGGTCAAAGTCCTTCGCTCCGCACCGCTTGGTGACCCGATCGCCATCGGCGTGCGCTCGTACAACCTCGCTCTGCGCAAGGCAGATGCCGAGAACATCGAAGTTCAGCAGGTCGGCTGACCCCTGGATAAACGGTACAAAGCAGCAAGGCAGACCTCTGGGGCAATCGCCCTGGGGCAAGCAGCGAAAGGAGACGTATTTTCATCTATGTCAACATTAGCAGTAGCATTGACCGGCAATCCGAATACCGGTAAATCCACTATCTTCAACGAACTCACCGGCGCGCGCCAGAAGATCGGCAACTGGCCGGGCGTCACGGTCGACAAGAAAGTCGGCTACACGCGCTACAAGGACCGCGCTATCTCAATCGTCGACCTGCCGGGCACGTACAGCGTCAATGCGCGCAGCCCGGAGGAGAAGATCGTCATCGACTACCTCATGAACAACAAGCTCGACCTCGTCATGGACGTCGTCGACAGCTCGAACATCGAGCGCAACCTCTTTTTGACGGTCCAGCTCCTCGAGCAGGGCATCCCCCTGCTCATCGACCTCAACATGCAGGACGATGCGGCGCGCCGCGGCATCAAGATCGATGTGAAGAAGCTCGAAGAGGCCATCGGCATGCCGGTCGTCGAGACCGTCGGCCGCAGCAGCAAGAGCACGAAGAAGCTGCTCGATGTCTTCACGAGCACGGTCATGTCCCAGTATCATGTGAGCCCGCAGGTGCAGGAGCACATCGACAAAGTACAGGCCATCAAGGCGGGCAGCCAGTCGGAGAGCGATAAGGAAGCGGCCATCATCGAGGCCCGCTACGCGCTCATCGACAAGATCATGGCGCAGGCCGTCGACATGGGCAATGTCGGCCAGTCGAAGTCCGAGAAGATCGACCACTTCCTCGCGAATGGCTTCCTGGCCCTGCCGATTTTCCTCTTGATCCTCTACGCGGTCTTCCAGATCACGTTCACCTGGATCGGCCAGCCGATTGCGGATTTCCTCGACGATGCCATCAACACGGACTTCGTCGACTTCATGACGGACTTCCTGACGGATGCCGGTGTAGCGGACTGGATGGTCTCGCTCGTCTGTGACGGCATCATCTCGGGCGTCGGCGCGGTGCTGACGTTCGTGCCGCTGATCTTCGTCCTGTTCTTCTGCCTGTCCTTCCTCGACGGCACGGGCTACATGGCCCGCATCGCCTTCATCATGGACCCGATCATGCGCCGCTGCGGCCTGACGGGCAAAGGCGTCATGCCGCTGATGATGGGCTTCGGCTGCGGCGTGCCGGCCATTATGGGCGCGCGCGCACTTGACTCGGAGAAGGACCGCATGGTCTCCATCCTCGTCACGCCGTTCCTCACCTGTGGCGCAAAGCTGCCGATCATGGCACTCTTCGCCGCGATGTTCTTCCCGGATAACGCCGCCAACGTCGTCTTCGCGATGTACGTCATCGGCATGGTCATGGCCATCGTCATCGCCAAAGGTCTCGGCTCGACGGTCTTCAAGGACAAGGGCTCGACCTTCCTCCTCGAGCTGCCGCCGTACCGCGTGCCGGATATGAAGACGGTCCTTTTAGAGACTTGGGACAAGGGCAAGGGTTACCTCATCAAAGCTGGTACCATCATCTTCGCCGCATCCGTCCTGCTCTGGGTCATGTCGAACTACAACTTCAGCGGCCCGGCTGAGATCGAGGACTCCATCCTCGCGACGGTCGGCAGCTGGATGTCGCATCTCTTTGTCTTCCAGGGCTTCGACACCTGGGAGGCTGGCGCAGCTGTGCTCTCGGGCATCATGGCGAAAGAGACGGTCGTCGCGACGATCGGTATCCTCTACGGTGCCGGCGATGTCTCGACGGAGGCAGAGGATGCCGCCGATACGGCAACCACGATGATGCAGACGGGCATGGCCACGGCCTTCACGAGCCTCTCGGCTTTTGCCTTCATGGTCTTCTCGCAGCTCTACACGCCTTGCGTGACGGCGCTCGGCACGATCAAGAAGGAAGCGGGCGGCTGGAAATGGGTCGCGTTCTCCGCGCTCTACATGTTCGCGATTGCCTGGTTCGTCTCGCTGCTGGTCTACCAGATCGGCCGCCTGCTCGGCTTTGAATAAGCCCTGTACCGCAGCGGTACATGCGTGTATACTTAATTGTATCTGAATGGAGGGATTGAAATGGCAACCTTTATCACCGGCGCAATCGTCGCAGTAGGTCTCTACTACGCTCTGCGCCATGTCTACCGGAATTTTCGCATGGGGCGGGAGGACTGCTGTGGCGGCAACTGTGCAGCCTGCAGCGGTCACTGCATGGGTAGCCATGCCGCCCTGCCGAAGAAGGGCGCATGATGCGTCCGTGCTGATGCATTCCTGATATGCGTTGCGATGGTTCCGCGCTCCTTCTTTCATCTGAGCGATTGCGCAGATGAGTAGACAGGAGTGCGGAACTGTGCTATCATAGGTCATAGAGATTTGTCTTTGAGGCGGGGAGCATTCCCCCACCGGCGGTAGAGCCCGCGAGCCCCGAGTATTCGGAGCATGATCCGGTGAGATTCCGGAGCCGACCGTATAGTCGGGATGAGAAAAGGCATGTACGTGTGATTTGCATGTAAGAGAGCCGTCGGAAGAAGATCTTCCGGCGGCTTTTTGTTTTCTCGTGTCTCATGAGCAGGTCCATCAAAGAAAACAGAGTTCGATAGTTTGAGGTGATGGAAAATGCAGGATGAAGAGTTCATGCGAGAGGCGCTGGAACTCGCGCGCAATGCCGAGGGGCGGACCTCGCCGAACCCGATGGTCGGCGCCGTCATCGTGCAGGGCGGCCGCATCGTCGCCGCGGGCTGGCACCGCAAGGCCGGCACGCCGCACGCGGAGATCCACGCGCTGCGCATGGCAGGTGAGCTCGCGAAGGGCGCGACGCTCTACGTGACGCTCGAGCCGTGCTCGCATTACGGGCGCACGGGCCCGTGCGCCAAGGCCGTGGTGGAGGCAGGCATCAAGCGCTGCGTCATCGCGATGAAGGACCCGAACCCGCTCGTCGCGGGCCGCGGCATCAAGATACTCAAAGACGCTGGCGTCGAAGTTGTCTGCGGCGTGCTCGGGGCGGAGGCGAGACGGCTCAACGAGGTATTCCTCAAGTGGGTGCCGGAGAAGATGCCGTTCGTCGCGCTCAAGACGGCGATGACGCTCGACGGCAAGATCGCGACGCGGACGGGCGAGTCGCAGTGGATCACGAATGAGGCCTCGCGCCGCCGCGTCCACGAGTACCGCGACCGCTACGACAGCATCCTCGTCGGCATTGGCACGGTCTTGCACGACGACCCGAGCCTGACGACGAGGCTGCCGGACGGCACAGGCAAGAACCCCGTCCGCATCATCGTCGACAGCCAGGCGCGCACGCCGCTGACGGCGAAGGTCGTCTGCGACGGGCAGGCCAAGACCATCGTGGCTGTGACGGAGCAGGCGCCGGCAGAGCGCATCAGCGCGCTTGAAGCGGCAGGCGTCGAGGTCGTGCGCGCGGGCAAGGGCGCGCATGTCGACCTCAGAGCCCTCATGCAGATGCTCGGCCAGCGCGAGATCTGCTCCGTCTTTGTCGAGGGCGGCGGCAGTGTCAACTTCTCGCTCTTGCAGGCCGGCCTCGTCGACAAGGTCTACGCCTTCATCGCGCCAAAAATCATCGGCGGTTGCACGGCGCTGACGCCGGTCGAGGGAGCGGGCTTTGCCGCGCTCAAGGACTGTGTCGAGCTTTCAGGCATCCAAGTCGAGGAGATGGCGGGCGATATCCTGCTGACCGCCTACACGCGGCACTGATTGCGGCAGGGAGGAGAAGTCATGTTTACTGGTATCATAGAAGAAGTCGGCACGGTGCAGCGCATCGGCGGCGGTTCGCTTGCCATCGCGGCCGAGACGGTCCTCACGGATGTGCATCTAGGCGACAGCATCGCCGTCAACGGCATCTGCCTGACGGTCACCTCGTTTGACCGCCATCACTTCACGGCGGACGTCATGCCGGAGACGGTGCGGCGCACGTCGCTCGCGGAGCTCAAGAAGGGCAGTCCCGTCAATCTCGAGCGGGCGCTCTCGCTTTCCTCGCGGCTCGGCGGCCACATCGTCAGCGGCCATATCGACGGCACGGGCAGCATCCGCTCGCTTGAGAAGGAGGGCAATGCGCTGCTGCTCAAGGTAGCAGCCGAGCCCGCCATCCTGCGCGGCATCGTCGAGAAGGGCTCTGTCGCCCTCGACGGCATCAGCCTGACGGTCGCCGCCGTCACGGAAGAAGACTTCACGGTCTCCTTGATCCCGCACACGCGCGAGGTCACGAACCTCCGTGAAAAGAAGCCCGGCAGCATCCTCAACATTGAGACAGATGTCATCGGCAAGTACGTCGAGAAGATGATGCAGGGGGTCTATACACAGGAGGGCAGCAAGGCTGTGCCGGAGAAGAGTGCTCTCACGCGCGCGTTCCTGCTCGAGAACGGCTTCTGAGCCCTTTGAACCCTTTATGATCATTCATTTACGATAACAAGATACGATAAAGAACTGGAGTGAAACACATGTCAGATTTTGCAACGGTGGAACAGGCCATCGAGGATATCAAGAACGGCAAGATGATCGTCGTCGTCGACGATGAGGACCGCGAGAACGAGGGCGACCTGATCGTCGCCGCCGCGACGGTCACGCCGGAGGACATCAACTTCATGGCGACGTATGCCAAGGGACTCATCTGCACGCCGATTGACGGCAAGTGCCTCGACGAGCTCAACATCGGCCAGATGGTCGCCAACAACACGGACAACCACGAGACGGCCTTCACCGTCTCGATCGACGCCTACGACACGGAGACGGGCATCTCGGCCTTCGAGCGCTGCCACACGATCAAGAAGCTGCTCGACCCGAAGGCGAAGCCGGCGTCCTTCCGCCGTCCGGGCCACGTCTTCCCGCTGCGCTCCGTCGAGGGCGGCGTGCTGCGCCGCGCCGGCCATACGGAAACGACGACGGACCTCGCGCGCCTCGCGGGCTTCTACCCGGCAGGCCTTTGCTGCGAGATCATGGACGATGACGGCCACATGATGCGCACGCCGCGCCTCAAGGAGTTCGCCAAGAAGCACGGCCTCCACATTATCACGGTCCAGTCGCTCATCGAGTACCGCAAGCGCACGGAGAACTTCGTACACGAGGTCGCCGACGTCGACTTCCCGAGCAAGTACGGCCACTTCCGCATCCACGCCTACGAGAACGAGCTCAACAACAAGTGCGACATTGCCATCGTCAAGGGCGATGTGCGCGGCAAGAAGGACGTGCTCGTGCGCGTCCACTCGGAGTGCCTCACGGGCGATGCGCTCGGCTCCATGCGCTGCGACTGCGGCGACCAGCTCGCGCTCGCACTCAAGAAGATCGAGGCAGAGGGCGAGGGCGTCGTGCTCTACATGCGCCAGGAAGGCCGCGGCATCGGCCTCGCCAACAAGATGCGCGCCTATGCGCTGCAGGACAAGGGCCGCGACACAGTCGAAGCCAACGTCGAGCTCGGCTTCGCGCCGGATCTGCGCGACTACGGCATCGGCGCCCAGATTCTCGCGGACCTTGGCCTCACGAGCATCCGCCTGATGACCAACAACCCGGCCAAGCGTGCCGGCCTCGAGGGCTACGGCCTCGAGATCACGGGCCGCGTGCCGCTGCAGGTCCACGCCAACAAGTTCGACAAGCGCTACCTGACGGTCAAGAAAGTCAAGATGGGCCATCTCTTCAGCGACGACACACTGAAGTAAGAGAAGGCTATAAGAGCAAGGGAGGAAAAACACATGGCAAATGTATATGAAGGTTTTGTATCCGGCAAAGGACTGAAGTTCGGCATCGTCGTCGCCCGTTTCAACGAGTTCATCACGAGCAAGCTCCTGGGCGGCGCACTCGACACGCTGCACCGCCACGAGACGAACGATGATGACATCGACGTCGCCTGGGTGCCGGGCGCTTTCGAGCTGCCGATCGTCGCCAAGAAGATGGCCGAGTCCGGCAAGTACGACGCCGTCATCTGCCTCGGCGCCGTCATCCGCGGCTCGACGACGCATTACGACTACGTCTGCAACGAGGCCTCGAAGGGCATCGCGCAGGTCGGCATGCAGACGGGCGTGCCGACAATCTTCTCGGTCGTGACGACGGAGAACATCGAGCAGGCCATCGAGCGCGCCGGCACGAAGGCGGGCAACAAGGGCGCCGACGGCGCTATGTCCGCCATGGAGATGGCCAACCTCCTGAAGAAGCTCGGCTGAACGCCTTAAGCCCAGCGAACTGGAAGTAAATGAGATACAAAGGACCGTTGACCGCTGCCAGAGGGCAACGGCCAGCGGTCTTGCTGTACCCATAGATAACCGATACGATTGCGATACAGATAAGAAAGGGGAATCCTCATGAAAATCGGGATCATCAGCGATACACACGGCCATGAGATGGCCTGGGCCAATGCCTGCGAGCGCTTCTTCAAGGGCGCCGACCTCATCCTGCATGCAGGCGACGTGCTCTACCACGGCCCGCGCAATCCGATGAAGGCCGACTACAATCCGGCAGGGCTCGTCGCGCGCATCAACAGCTGCGATATCCCCGTCGTCATCGCCAAGGGCAACTGCGACTCCTCCGTCGACGCGAGCTGCATCGACCTGCCAATCGAGGCGCCGTACGCCTACGTCGTCTGGGAGGGCCTGCGCATCATCGTCACGCACGGCGACGCCGTCATGAGCGATGCCGAGAAGGATGCGATGGCGAAGCGTCTCAAGGCCGACCTCTTCATCAGCGGCCACATCCACCAGACCGTCCTCGAGAAGCGCGGTGCGACCGTGTTCCTCAACCCCGGCTCGGCCGCACTCTCCAAGCGCGCCGACGGCCGCAACACGGTCGCCGTGCTCGAGGATGGCGTCATCCGCATCTTCGACATCGATACGGGCGATGTGCTCCACGAGCTCGTCCTCTGAGACGGAAGTAGATACATTGAGAAAGGAAAAGAACAATACTATGAAGGATCATCTCGTCAAAGCGGTGGCAGACGGCGTGCGCGTCTACGCCGCTGTCACCACGGACCTCGTCAATGAGGCCATCCGCCGCCACGGCTGCCATCCCGTCGCCGCCGCCGCGCTCGGCCGCACGATGACGGGCGCACTGCTGCTCGCGGCCAACCTCAAGAACCGCGAGGCACTTACGGTCACGTTCGATGGCCACGGGCCGCTCGGCAAAGTCACGGCCGACGCGACACCGGAGGGCTTCGTGCGCGGCTACGTCACCAATCCGTACGTCGACCTGCCGCAGAACGCCAAGGGCAAGATCGATGTCGGCGGTGGTGTCGGCACGGACGGCACGGTCACCGTCACGCGCTTCACTGGCCTGCGCAACCCTGTCACGGGCAGCGCGCCGCTGACGGACGGCGAGATCGCCGACGACCTGACGAAGTACCTCTACGTCTCGGAGCAGACGCCGTCGAGCGTCGGCCTCGGCGTCCTCATTGGCCATGCGGGCGAGAAGATGGCCTGCATCGGTGCGGGAGGCTTCATCATCCAGCCCATGCCCGACGCGACGGACGAGACCATCGACAAGCTCGAGGCCAACCTCAAGAAGGTCAACTCCGTCTCGCACATGGTCGAGCATGGCCTCGATGCCAAGGGCATCATCGCGGAGCTCTTGCAGGGCTTTGCCGTCGACTACTTGACGACGACCGAGCTCGCCTTCCGCTGCCCGTGCTCGAAGGAGCGCATCAGCGAGGTCCTGCTGAGCCTCGGCCAGTCCGACCTCGAGTCCCTGATTGAGGACGGCCATGCCGAAGTCTGCTGCCACTTCTGCAACGAGCGCTACCAGTTCAGCAAGGAAGAGCTGCAGGCCATCTACGACAAGGCCATGGCGCACCGCCAGCAGAAGAGCTGATTTTAACCATCCTGCAAGATTTTGCAGGGCGCTCGTTGCAAAATATCTGCGAACATGGTAGTATGTAGTGGTGTGCCGAGGAAATCGGCATAAATAACAAAGAAAAGAGATTTTGACTATGACTATGTGGAAAAAAGTTTGCGCTGGTATGCTCAGCGCTGCGCTCGTGACGAGTGCAGCCGGAACGGTCTTCGCTGCTGAGTCAAGTGACGAAGTCGTCTCGCTCGTCACGCAGCCAGGCCAGCCGCTCGTCACGACGACGGCCAAGACGACGGCCGCTGCTCCTGCAAAGGAGACGGCTGCCAAGGCTGAAGCACCGGCCAAGGTAGAACTTGCAGATAAACTCGTCATCAACCTCGCTGCCCGCTCGATTGCCGCCATCCGCGACAACCAGAAGGTCGCCCTCTATCCGGTCGGCCCGGGCAAGGTCTCGACGCCGACGCCGACGGGTTACTACAAGGTCATCGACAAGGAAGTCAACCCGACCTGGACGGACCCGGGCGATGCCTCGGCATCCATCCCGTCCGGCCCGTCGAACCCGCTCGGCTACCGCTGGATCGGCATCGGCGGCAACTACGGCATCCACGGCACGAATCATCCAGATTCGGTCGGCCATTACGTCTCCAACGGCTGCATCCGCATGCATGAGGAAGACGTCGAGAAGATCTACGACATGGTAGAGGTCGGCACGCCGGTTGAGATCACCTACAACCGCATCGTCGTCGAGAAGACGCCGGACGACCAGATCGCCTATTACATCTATCCGGACGGCTACGGCTGGCAGAATGTCACGACGGCTGACGTCAACAAGTGGCTCGCTGGCTACGGCGTGTCTGACTTCGTCACGGATGCCGATGTCGAACAGAAGATCCAGGCATCGGACGGCAACCCGACGTATGTCGCAAAGGTCTATCCGCTCTACGTCAACGGCCAGAAGCTCAAGGGCAAGGCCGTCGTACAGGATGACATCACGTACCTGCCGGCTGTCGACCTCGCCGAGGCCGCTAAGGTATCCCTCGGCTGGAAGCCCGATGAGAAGGTGCTCGTGAGCTCCTATGGCCAGGCTGTCGGCTACAAGAAGAAGGATACGCTCTACTGCAATGCCGACGACGTCGCTACGCTCTATCACCTCGACGGCGGCCTCAATGCCGGCAAGTTCGAGCTGAAGACGCATGCCAAGAAGCAGGAGACCGTACCGGTCGTCGAGAACGGCAAGGCTGTCGAGAACGGCAAGGCTGTCGAGAACGGCACGGCCAAGACCGAGGCTGAAGTCTATGCCGAGGCTACGAAAGAAACCGCCAAGAACGCTAAGTCAGCTGTGACGGATGCAAAAGCAGCAGCCAAGGACGTCAAGGCCGAAGCAAAAGCAAAATAAGCGGTTATCCGCATCAGATTTTATCCGGGACCGGCAAGCGCTGGTCCCTTTCGCTTTCTAGAAGAAAAGGGGGAATCTACGTGAAGCAGGAACACAGCAGCGAGCAGAAGCGCTTCCTCGTCCTCGACGGCAGCAGTCTGATCTTCCGCGCATTTTACGCACTGCCGCCAGATCTCAGTGATTCGCATGGTCAGCCGACGGGGGCCATCTTCGGCTTTTCAAACATGCTGACGAAGCTCATTGCCGAGCAGCAGCCCGACCTCATGGCGCTGGCCTTTGACAAGAGCCGCCATACCTTCCGCACGGAGCGCTATGCCGACTACAAGGGCACGCGCGACAAGACGCCGGAGGAACTCCTCTCGCAGTTCCCGCTCCTGCGCGAGTTCACCGCGAACATGGGCATCCCGTTCCTCGAAAAGGACAACTACGAGGCCGATGACATCATCGGCACGCTCGCGACGCAGGCCGCGGCTGAGGGCTATGATGTGCGCGTCGTCACGGGCGACCGCGACGCCCTGCAGCTCGTGCGGCCAAACCTGCGCGTGCTCTTGACCAAGAAGGGCATCTCGGAGCTCAAGGACTATGACACGGCTGCCTTTGAGGAGGAGTATGGCTTTGAGCCGCTCAAGCTCATCGATCTCAAGGGACTCATGGGCGATACGTCCGATAACATCCCGGGCATCCCGGGTGTTGGCCCGAAGACAGCTTCGAAGCTGCTGCTGGCCTACGGTTCCGTCGAGAACGTGCTCGCACATGTGGAGGATGTCTCCGGCAAGAAGCTCAAGGAGCGCCTGATGGAATACGCCGACCAGGCACGCCTCTCGAAGGAGCTCGCGACGATCGAGCTCCATGTGCCGGAGATCGAATTTGTCGAGGCGGACTACCGCATCCAGCCGGACATGGAGAAGATGCAGGCGTTCTGTGATGCGCACGAGTTGCGCGCCGTCTGGCGCAACTTCGAGCGCCTTTACGGACCAGCCGAGCTGGCGCTCGACCTCGGCGGTACAGGAGATGCGGCCGCAGATGACCTCTCCTATGACCTCTGGGATGAGGCGGCCATCAAGGCCGCGGCCGAGGCACCGTATCTGGCCGTCTCCGGCATCTTTTCTGGCCTCGCGCCGTTTGCCTCGCTCGAGGGCCTGGCCGTCGTAGCGGGGCCGGATGCAGAGAAGGCCGGCTTCGTGCCGAAGGACAGCGCGGCCTTTCCCGCGCTGCTGAACCTGCTCGAGTCGGCGCAGCAGGCGGCCGTCTTCGGCCTCAAGCGCTACGACCAGGCAGGTGTCAGGGGGCAGAACGACTTCTTCGATATCGAGCTCGCGGCATATCTCTTGGAGCCGGAGCGCTCGAAGTACGCCTTGCCGGAGCTCTCGCAGAAGTACTTGCAGGAGATGGCCCCCGAGTCGTTTGCCGACGAGCGGAGCCAGGCCGTCTGGGAGGCGAAGACCATCAGCCGCCTCTACCCGCTGCTCGGCGCGAAGCTCGAGGAGGAGGAGCTCACGCACCTCATGGACACGGTCGAGCTGCCGCTCGTCGAAGTCCTCGCTGCGATGGAGCAGAACGGCGTCTACGTTAACCGCGCGCACCTCGCCGAGAAGACGGAGGAGGTCGCTGACCGCCTGCAGACGATTGAGCAGTCCATCTACGAGATGGCAGGCCATACCTTCAACCTCAATTCGCCCAAACAGCTCGGCACCGTGCTCTTTGAAGAGCTCAATCTGCCCGTGCGCAAGAAGACGAAGACGGGCTACTCGACGAATGCCGAGGTGCTCGAGAGCCTGCGCCTCGAGCACCCGATCGTCGAGCAGATCCTCGCGTACCGCCTCTGGAGCAAGCTCAAGTCGACCTACCTCGACGGCATCACGGGGCTCATCCGCACGGACACGGGCCGCGTTCACACGAGCTTCAACCAGACGGTCACGGCGACGGGACGCCTCTCGAGCTCCGACCCGAATCTCCAGAACATCCCCGTGCGCACGGAGGAAGGGCGCATGATCCGCGCGCTGTTTGAGCCGGGCGAGGGGTATGACTACCTCCTGTCGGCCGACTACTCGCAGATCGAGCTGCGCCTGCTCGCACACATGTCGGGCGACGAGAACTTCATCGATGCGTTCAAGCGCGGCCAGGACATCCACGCGCGCACAGCCGCCGAGGTCTTTGGCATCCCCTTGGAGGAGGTCACGCCGGAGCTGCGCCGCCATGCGAAGGCCGTCAACTTTGGCATCGTCTACGGCATCAGCGACTTCGGCCTCGCGCGCAACCTGCACATCTCGCGCAAGGAAGCCGGCGACTACATCAGCCGCTACTTCGAGCGCTATCCCGGCGTGCGCGCCTTCATGGACAAGGTCGTCGCCGAAGCACATGAGACGGGCTACGTCACGACGATGTTCGGCCGCCGCCGCGAGCTGCCCGCCATCAAGAGCCGCAATTTCAACCAGCGCATGCTCGCCGAGCGCATGGCCATGAACACGCCAATACAGGGCACGGCCGCCGATGTCATCAAGCTCGCGATGATTGCCGCCTATCATAGGCTCAAGGAGGCGGGGGTCAAGAGCCGCATCCTGCTGCAGGTCCACGATGAGCTCGTGCTCGAAGTCGTCGAGAGCGAACTCGATGTGGTGCAGGCCATCCTGCGCGAGTCGATGGAGCAGGTCGTGGAACTCTCCGTGCCGCTCATCATCGACATCCACTGGGGCCGCAACTGGGCCGAAGCAAAGTGAGGGATTTCTATGCCAGAGCTACCCGAGGTGGAGATCATCCGCCAATACCTCGATGAGCAGCTGCCGGGCCGCACGATCGCTTGCGCCGACATCCTGCTGCCGCGCCAGCTGAAGTACCCGGAGCCCGAGGCGTTCCAGTCGCTCGTCGCAGGCAAGCGCATGAAGGGCATGCGCCGCCGCGGCAAATACCTGCTGCTCGACTTGCAGGACGGCAGCACCATCGTCTTCCACCTGCGCATGACGGGCAGCCTCGTCTACGACCCGTCCGGCAAGCAGCGCGACGCCTACGCGCGCATGGTCTTCCACCTTGCGGGCGGCGGCGCGCTCGTCTTCGCCGACGTGCGGACCTTCGGCTGCGTCTACGGCTTTGCCGCAGGCGAGGAGATCGCCGTTCCGGGCCTCCAGTCGCTCGGGCCGGAGCCCCTGTCGGAGGCCTTCACACCGGCGTACCTAGCGCAGGCCGTCCGCGGCAGGAAGCAGCCTATCAAGTCGTTCCTGCTCGACCAGCGCCGCATCGCGGGGCTCGGCAACATCTATGCCGACGAGTCCCTGTTCTTTGCCGGGATCAATCCGCGCCGCGAGGCCGGCAGCCTGACCCAGGCAGAGTGCAAGAAGCTCGCAGCGGCCATCCAGCGCGTCCTCCGTGACGGCCTTGCCGACGGTGGCACAACCTTCCGCAACTATCGCAACGGCGAGGGCGGCTATGGTCACCATCAGGAGCACCTCTGCGTCTACCACCGCGCAGGCAAGCCGTGCCCCACCTGCGGCCGGCCCATCGAGAAGATCACCATCGGCGGCAGAGGCACGCATTTCTGTCCGCATTGTCAGCACTAAGGAATTCCTCCCCGTAGGGGGAGTATACGTCTGAGTGGCATCTTCATCAGGGGCTTCTGATTTTGCGGGCGTTACTTTCATGCGTTTTTTAGAGTGGCTTGGTACTATCATCTTGAAGTATGGATTGATTTTAGAGAAGGGGATGGAGCCATGAAGCGCATTGGCCTGACGGGCGGCATCGCGAGCGGCAAGAGCACGGCTTCGGCCATCCTGCGCGGCTGGGGGGCCTGCATCATCGATGCCGACGCCATCGCGCATGGGCTTATGGAGCCGCAGGCACCGCTCTACGAAGCCTACCGCACGCATTTCGGCGAGAGCGTCATCCTGTCGGACGGGCATCTCAATCGGCGCCGCATCGGTCAGATTGCCTTTGCCAACCCTGCCGAGAAGCGCTGGCTCGACGAGACGGCGCATCCCGTGATCCGCAGAGCCATAGAGCAGGAGCTCAAGCGCGCCGAGGCGGCAGGGGAGCCCGCTGTCATCCTCGACATCCCCTTGCTCTTCGAGACGGGCTGGCAGGCGCATGTTGACGAATCATGGCTTATCGATATCCCTGAATCACTCCAGCTCATGCGCCTGCAGAGCCGTAATGGCTACAGCCGCGAGGAGGCCAAGCGCCGCATCGCCGCGCAGATGCCGCTTGTAAAGAAGCGCCGGCTGGCCGATGTTATCATCGACAACAGCGGCACGGAGCAGGAGCTCATGGAGAGGCTGCGCGCCCTTTGGCAGAAGCAGCCGCATCAAGCGGCTGGATCAAACAGCAGGAAGGAAGAGACCCACATTTGAAACGACCTGATTTTCTGGAGCGCGTCGCACAGGCGCGCAGGACGGCACACCGCAAGTACCTCTACGCCATCGCGAGTGCCGTCATCTTCCTCGCGTTTGCCATCTACCTGACCTTCGCGTCCGAGGCCTTCCAGCGCCACTACCTCTATCCCTTTCCGTACCGCGACACCGTCGAGACCTACTCTGACCGCTACCGCGTCGACCCGTACCTGGCCATCGCCGTCATCAAGACCGAGAGCAAGTTCCAGGACGGCGTGCACTCGCACCGCGGCGCCATCGGACTCATGCAGCTCATGCCCGACACCGCCGAGTGGATTGCCGGCCAGCTCGAAGACCCCTCGTACTCTGTCGAGGCCATCCACGAGCCCGAGCGCAACATCCGCTACGGCATCTGGTACCTGAGCACCCTGCAGCGCGAATTCGACGGCAACGACGTCCTCGCCCTCGCCGCCTACAACGCCGGCCGCGGCAACGTCCAGTCCTGGATCCGCGAATACGGCTGGCCCGCCGACTTCCACGACATCGACGCCATCCCCTACCAAGAGACCCGCGAATACGTCCGCAAAGTCCTGCTGACCGAACACAAATACCGCAGCCTCTACCCCGAGGCAGGCGGGATAGGCAGCGGCATGAAAGACTGAACTCAGTAAACAAACGCCTTCGAGAGCAGCAATGCTTCTCGGAGGCGTTTTTGCATGCAGGAATGTTAATCTACTCATAAAAAGCAGGATTTCTATTTTTGATAAAGAAATTTATCAAAGGAACAAAGGAAAAAATTAAGATTTCAACAATTATTGATCTGCACAATGAGATGATTGGAGATGTGTGATATGATGTTTCGCAAGATGAGAAGGTTCAAGCAGCAGCTGCCTGCGGAAGAGTGCGTGGCGATCATGAAGCGGGAGAAGCGCGGGGTGCTTTCGGTGCTCGGAGATGATGGGTATCCTTATGGCGTACCGCTCGATCATTACTACGATGAGGAGAGCGGCAAGCTCTATTTCCACTGTGCGTTGGCGGGCCATAAGCTCGATGCGATCCGCGCGTGTGATAAGGTGTCGTACTGCATCGTGGGCGAGGGGCGTCATGAGGATGGCGTGGAGTGGTCGCTGACGTTCCGCAGTGTCATCGTCTTTGGCCGCATGCGCGTGCTCGAGGATAAGGAGATGGCACTGCGCTTTGCGCGGCTGCTCGGCGAGAAGTTCACGCAGGACAAGGCGTACCTCGACAACGAGGTAAAACATGCTGGTCCGCGCATGCTGATGCTCGAGCTGACGCCGGAGCACATCACGGGCAAGCGCGTCAACGAATCGTGAATCGCGAGCCGCACCGTGATAGCATGGCAACTGGATTCTGTCATGCTGTGATGTGAGCTATGCATTGTGAAGACAATAGAGGAAGGGCGGTCTGCCACAGAGTGGTGGGCCGTCTTTTTTTGATGTGCTTCTATGTGCGGGAAGTATTGGTAATTTCTTATTCAGAAAAGACAGGATTTTCTCATATTTTGTAGAAATAGTAATTGAGAATACAGTTGAGAATAAAGCATAGGACAGGGGGGATTGTGTTGGAGACGCCAGAATTGCTTTGGCAGAATCTTGTGCGGGAGTCGGTGCGGGAGGTGCGTTATGGCATGCGGTCGGAGGTGCCGGGCATCATCCGGCTCGTCGACCATCTGCTTGAGCGGGCGGTGGCCCTGCATGCGAGCGACATCCATCTGGAGCCGCAGGAGATGCGGGTCCGGCTGCGCTTTCGCATTGACGGTATCCTGCGCGAGACCATGACGATGCCTGCGAATCTCGGCCCGGCGGTGACGTCGCGCATCAAAGTCATGGCGGGCATGGACATCGCCGTGCACCAGCAGCCGCAGGACGGCCACATCCTGTTCCAGCCAAAGGGCAGGCGCATCGACATCCGCGTGTCCTCGCTGCCCGCCTCATCGGGCGAAGTCATCGTCATGCGCCTGATGGATGTCTCAGCGCAGCTCTTCTCGCTCGATGAGCTCGGGTTCTCGAAGAAGGATACGGAAACTTTGCGCGAGCTCATCCATCGGCCCGCCGGCATGATCGTGCTCTGCGGGCCGATGAACTCGGGCAAGACGTCTTCACTCTACGCTGCGCTGACGGAACTCAACACGGAGTCGCGCAATCTCGTGACGCTCGAGGACCCGATTGAGCGCATCCTGCCGGGCGTCAATCAGGTGCAGATCCACCCGAAGGCGGGCATGACGTTTGTCGCGGGCCTGCGCGCGGTGCTGCGCCAGGATGTCACGGGTATCCTGCTCGGCGAGATACGCGACGAGGAGACGGCGGCCATGGCCGTGCGCATCGCGCTGACGGGCCATCTCCTGATGACGACAATCCATACGGAGGACGCCGTCTCGGCGCTCTACCGCATGCTCGAGATGGGCATCGCGCCGTATCTCTTAGCGGCGACGCTCTCGGGCATCGTCTCGCAGCGGCTCGTGCGCAGGCTCTGCCCGGATTGCCGCGAAGCGTACCGCGTCGCAGAGGGCTCTGACGAGGCGGCGTTCTTTGCGTGTGCAGAGGGCACACAGCTCTACCGAAGCCGCGGCTGCGCTGCGTGCCACGGCACGGGCTACCGCGGGCGCACGGTCCTCGCGGAACTTCTCGTGCCGCATGAAGCGGTGCGCGAGGGCATCCTGCAGAAGATTCCGCGGCGCGAGATGGTGGAGCGGGCGAAGGCCTGCGGCATGCGCTCGCTGCTCGAGGACGGCAGGGAGAAGGCAAAGGCGGGCATCACCTCGTGGCAGGAGGTCAGGAGAGTGCTGTATGGATAGGGTAGGGCATGAGATGTGGAAGGCAATCCTTGCGGAGGCCATCGCGGCGCGCGCCAATGACATCTACCTGACGGCGGGGCAGGCGGTCTGGCTGCGCGTCGACGGCAGTCTTTGCAGGCTGTCGCGTGCGGAATGGCAGCCGGATGATGCGTTTATGGAGTCGCTGGCGGAAGATCTTCTTTCTGACCGACAGCGCGAAGCACTGGCGTGCGGCCATGCCATCGACTTCTCGCTGACGCATGCGGGGCGTCGGCTGCGCGGCAATCTCTACCGGCAGCAGGCGCATCTGGCGATGGTCCTGCGCCTGCTGCCAAGCAGCATCCCGACGCTGGCGGCTATCCATGCGCCGCAGGCACTGCAGGGACTCCTGGAGGCGAGGCAGGGCCTCATGCTCGTGACGGGGCGCACGGGCTCGGGCAAGACGACGACGATGGCATCGTTCCTGCAGGCGGTCAACGAGAGGCGCGCCGCGCACATCCTGACGCTCGAGGACCCCATCGAGTACGTTTTCACGCCATCCCGGTGCTTTATCAGCCAGCGCGAGCTCGGCCGCGACTTCCGCTCGTTCCCCGAGGCCCTCAGGAGTGCATTGCGCGAGATGCCGGACATCCTGCTCGTCGGAGAGATACGTGACCGCGAGACGATGACGACGGCGCTCGCGGCGGCGGAGACGGGCATGCTCGTGCTCGGCACGCTGCACACGCGCGGTGCGGCCGAGGCGGTGCGGCGCATCGAGGGCTTCTACCCGCAGGAGCAGCAGAGCATCGTGCGCGCGCAGGTCGCCGATGTCTTCTGCGCGATCTTTGCGCAGGAGCTCCTGCCCGCGCGCAAGGGCGGCCGCGTGCCGCTCGTGGAGGTGCTGCTGCGCGAGTCGTCTGTCGCCAGCCTGATCCGCCAGGGCAAGTACAGCCAGATCGAGATGGCGATGATGACGCATCAGGCGCAGGGCATGCAGACGCGCGCACAGGCGCTGCAGAAACTCCTGCAGCAGGGCTTGATCGCGCGCGAGATCTATGAGCGGGCGGAGCGGCGCATGGTCTGATGTTTGGAGAAAGGAGGCTTTATGGGCGTTTTCTTATACGAAGCGAGGAACCGCGCGGGCGAGCTCTTCGCGGGCACAATCGAGGCGAAAGACAAGCGCGAGGCGGCGGGGCTTATAAGGCGGCGCGGGCTCTGGATCGCCTCGCTGAGTCCGCAGGAGGAGAAGAAAGCGGGCGGCCCTGCCTGGCGGATGCAGTTTACCAGGCTCAATGCAATGCCGGCGGCTAAACTGCGCGTGCTGTTCCTGCGGCAGATGGCCGCGATGATGCAGGCGGGCATGCCTGTCCATCAGGCGCTGGAAATCCTCTCGCGGTCGGACGGCAATCCGCCGTACCAGTCGTTTCTGCAGGACCTCCTCAAGGGCATCATGGCGGGCCATCCGCTCCACGAGATGCTCGCGCAGCACCCGCAGCTCTTCTCGGCTTCGCTCTGCGGGCTCGTGCGGGCGGGCGAAGCGAGCGGCTCGCTGACGCAGATCTTCGCGCAGCTCGCGGACTTCGAGGAGCACCGCTACGAGGCGCGCGAGGCGCTGAAGTCGGCGCTTCTCTATCCCGTCATCCTGCTCGTCGTCGCCGTCGTCTCACTCGTGCTCATGACGGTCTTCGTGCTGCCCGCCTTTGCGGCCATGCTGCAGGACCTGCGGGCGGAGCTGCCGTGGACGACGAAGCTGTTGCTCGCCCTTATGGCGTTCGTGGAGAGCCATCTCGCTCTGCTCGTGGCAGGGATTGTCCTTGCCGTGGTCGCCTTGTTTGCTTCGCTGCGGCATGAGAGAAGTCGGATCGTCATCGACGGCATTTTGCTGAAGCTGCCGCTCCTGGGCCTGTTGCAGTCTTATGCGGCCTGGCGCATTCTCTTGGAGCTGCTGGCTGTCATGCTGGCAAATGGCATCCCGCTGACGACGGCGCTCGAGATGGCGCGAGATGTGCCTGCGAACCTACAGGTCCGGCTCGAGATGCGGGCGCTCCAGCAGCAGGTCGAGGCGGGGCAGCCCTTTGCTGCGAGCCTGCGCCAGCAGACGTCCTGCCCTGGCCTGCTCGTCGAGCTCCTGATGGCCGGCGAGACGACTGGCACGCTCGACGCCATGATGGAAAAAGCCGCGGCGTTTGCCGCGGCTGATGTCCGTCACCGCTCGGCAAGGGTCGAAGCCCTCGCCGAGCCAATCATGATTTTCTTTGTCGGTGGCCTGATCTTCTTCTTCGTGCTCTCCATCGTCCTGCCACTCTTGACGACGATGGATGCTTTGATGTAGCCTGCTTACTTGCTTATTTAGCGAGCAGTTCTGCCTTGAGCTCGCGGTAGCGGCGCGTGTAGTAGGCACCGTTCTGGGCTTCGCGGTGGTCGAAGCCGTAGGCGCGGCGGCTGACGGCGAGGATTGGCGGAGCCTGGATGCGCTTGGCAATCGCCATGCCCGTGAAGAGGTTCCACCAGCGCTCGAGGTCTTGGATGAAGTCGGCTGCCGTCGGGAAGTATTTCGCGACGAGCCTCGCTTCGCAGCCGAGGTTCGCTTCGACCGTGCCGGCCTTATACCATTCGAGCAGGTCCTCCGGCGTCGCCTTCTGCCAGCGCTCGACGAAGGAGCGGAAGAGGAAGTCGTGGTACGGGTACTTGATCGGGTCGCCCTTGCCTTCGTCGACGTTCTGGGCGGAGGAGAGCTCGGCCGACGGCACGATGTCGATGATGCCCTGCGGCACGACTTCGCGGCCGTAGACCGTCGTGTTCATGTAGTGGGCGAGCGCGTAGACCTGGTACTTCCAGAGGTCGGCGAGCGCGGCGAGGAAGCCTGACTGGTCGCCGTAGAGTGTCGAGTAGCCGACCGTCGTCTCGGCCTTGTTGGCGTTGCAGGTGAAGCCGCCGCCAAACGCCGCTGCGGCGCCGGCGAGCACGCGGGCGCTGCGGTCGCGCGCCTGGATGTTCTCGGCGACGAAGGAGGAGACGCGCAGATGCGATTCGCTGCCCGTGCCGAGGTTGACCATCGGCGTCTCCTCGAGCTGCTTGATTGTGTGGTCGACCGACTCCTGGATCGGGATGATCATGTACTGGCAGCCGAGGTTGTTGGCGAGCTCTTGCGAGAGTCCCTTCGTCGTCGCGGAGTTGAAGACGCTCGGCATGTTGACGAGCAGCAGGTTTTCCGGGCCGACGACCTTCGCGTAGAGCGCAGCGGCCACGGCCGAGTCGATGCCGCCCGAGATGCCGATGACGATCTTCTTCATGTGGATGTTCACGAGGAAGTGGCCGATGCCGTAGTGGAGCGCGCGGTAGATGTGGGCGATGTCCGGCTCGCCCGTCTCTTTCTCGGCTGGCATATCCTTCATCTCGGCGAGCGGCAGGACGGTCAGCGCCTCTTCGTACTCCGGCAGCGTGCGCACGACGTGGCCCGACTCGTTGTAGGCCGTGCTCGAGCCGTCGAAGGTGTAGACAGTCTTGCCGTTGTTCTGCAGGCCGATGCAGTTGACATAGAAGAGCGGCACGCCGGCCTCGCGCGCCTGGCGGCCGAAGACGCGGTTGCGCTTGTCGTTCTTGCCGAGCGTGTACGGCGAGGCGGAGATGTTGACGTAGAAGTCGAGCTGTTCCTTCTCCTCGAGCAGCTCGAACGGCGCGAATTCGTAGTCGTCGCTCCAGCCGTCCTCGCAGAGCAGGCAGCCCACGCGGTAGTAGGCGTCGCGGATCTTGAGCGTGACAGGGGAGAGCAGTTTTGACGGCGTCGTGCCAAGCTCGCGCGCGAGCTTCTGCAGGCTGAAGAAGTGGCGCGTGTCGTCGAACTCGCGGTAGTTCGGCATGAGCGTCTTGATGGTGTAGGGGTAGGGCATGTTGTCCGGCTGGATGAGCTCGCCGTCGCGCGCGATGAAGAAGGCGTTGTACTTGCGCACGCGGCCGTCGTTGTTCTTCTTCTGCCAGTCGATGGCGACGTTGCCGAACATGACGGTGATGTCCTTCGAGGCCGCGATGATGTCGCGGCCATAGCTCTCGCAGTCACGCAGGAAGGCGCTCTGTTCCCACGTGTCGCCGAGGAAGTAGCCCGGCACCGCCATCTCCGGGAAGATGACGACGTCGGCGCCCTTAGCGCGCGCCTCTTCAATGAAGCGCAGGATCGTGGCGGTGTTCACATCTGGATGGCCGGGGACGACCTCCATCTGAGCCATGGCAATTTTCAACAACTTCAACATCCTTTCTGTTACAAAAAGAGAAAGAAAAACCAATGTTATCCATTATAATGTAACGACAATGTCCAAGCCGTATCCCGGGAGCTGACAATTTGCAGATTTCTATAGGATTCGCCGGGATTCTATGGTATAATGACAGTTGTCCGGTTGCGCAGGCTCTTTGCCCGCGCGGCCCGCTATCATTCTATCATAGTTCCGACTATTTATAAATGAAGAAAGAGGCGATTGTTTTGAAATACAGCAGCACCAGAGGAAATGCCGAGCAGCTCGATTCCGCCAAGGCCATCATCCGCGGCCTGGCAGCAGACGGCGGTCTCTTCGTGCCCGATGCGATGCCGCAGGTCGACATGGCGTTCATTGAAGGGCTCAAGGCCCTGTCGTATGAGGAGCGTGCCGAGAAAGTCCTCGGGCTCTTCCTGACGGATTACACGGCCGAGGAGCTTGCAGGCTGCGTCACGCGCGCCTACGCAAATGGCCGCTTCGACACGGAGAAGCGCGCCCCCGTCAAGGCCGTCGGCGAGAAGAGCGTCCTCGAGCTCTGGCATGGCCCGACGAGTGCCTTCAAGGACATGGCGCTGCAGCTCTTGCCACAGCTCATGAGTACGGCGCTCAAGAAGACGGGCAAGAAGGACGAGGTGCTGATCCTCGTCGCGACCTCTGGTGATACGGGCAAGGCGGCGCTCGAGGGCTTCCGCGATGTGCCGCAGATCCGCATCATGGTCTTCTACCCGCAGGGCGGCGTCAGCCGCATCCAGCAGTTGCAGATGCTCACGCAGGAGGGCGGCAACGTCAACGTCACGGCCGCCACGGGCAACTTTGACGACGCGCAGAGCGGCGTCAAGCGCATCTTTGGCGACAAGGACTTCAATGAAGCGCTCGCCGCGAAGGGCATCCGCCTCTCGTCGGCCAACTCCATCAACTGGGGCCGCCTCGTGCCGCAGATCGTCTACTACTTCAGCGCCTACGCAGACCTCCTGTCGGCCGGCACGATCGAGCCGGGCGAGGCCATCGACTTCACGGTGCCGACGGGCAACTTCGGCGACATCCTCGCGGGCTTCTACGCGAAGTGCATGGGCCTGCCGGTGCACAAGCTCATCTGCGCCTCGAACGCCAACAACGTCCTGACCGACTTCCTGCGCACGGGTGTCTACGACCGCCAGCGCGACTTCTTCAAGACGATCTCGCCGTCGATGGACATCCTGATCTCGAGCAACCTCGAGCGCCTGCTCTACCATATGACGGAGGATAAGGCGAAGGTCGCCGACTGGATGCAGCAGCTGCAGCAGCAGGGCCGCTACGATGTCGGCAGCGAGCTGCTCGCGAAGATCCAGCAGACCTTCTGGGCGGACTGGACTTCGGACGAGGATACGGAAGCGTGCATCGCAGAGGTCTACCGCAAGCATCACTACGTCGCGGACCCGCACACGGCCGTCGCCTGGAGCGTCGCCGAGAAGTACCAGCAGACGACGGGCGATGCGCATTACATGGTCGTCGTCTCGACGGCGAGCCCCTACAAGTTCAACGGCAGCGTGCTCGACGCGCTCGGCGTCAAGACGCAGGGCGTCGACGAGTTCACCCTGCTCGACGAGCTGCAGCAGCGCAATGAAGACCCAATCCCTGAAGGCCTTGCCTCGCTGCGCAAGAAGGCCGTGCGCCACGACGGCATCTGCGCGCCGGCGACGATGGAGAAGGCCGTCATGCTCTTCGCGTCGGCAGATTCCGTTCAAGAATAAGTGAATTGATAAGAGGAATGATGCAGAATTTCTGCGTTATTCCTCTTATTTTTATAGAAGTGAATGTGAATAAGAGGAATAAATAAAACGTTAAAAAAAGTGCAAATAAATATTTGACATTTATGAATGAATAAGTTAATATAATAGCTGTGATGAGGAGTTCACATGAAGTGAACAGCAGATTGCGGATGATGAACGGTTTTTCATCCCGACTGTAAGGCTGCGTTATGTGAGATGCCTCAGAGGTTTACCAGGACCAATATTAATGAAAGAGGTTGAATGCAAATGGCAAACATCGATCTTAGTCAGTATGGTATCACGGGTACGACGGAAATCATCTACAATCCTTCCTACAAGACCCTGTTCGAGGAAGAGACCAAAGAAGGCCTGACGGGCTATGAGAAGGGCCAGGTTTCCGAGCTCGGCGCTGTTAATGTCAAGACGGGCATCTTCACGGGCCGTTCGCCTAAAGATAAATTCATCGTCGATGACGAGACGTCGCATGACACGGTTTGGTGGGATTCTGAGGAATATCACAACGATAACCACAGAGCAACCAAGGAAGCTTGGGCTGCTGTAAAGGACATCGCCAAGAAAGAGCTGTCCAACAAGCGCCTGTTCGTCGTCGATGGCTTCTGCGGTGCAAACGCGAATACGCGCATGGCTGTCCGCTTCATCGTTGAAGTCGCATGGCAGGCACATTTCGTCCGCAACATGTTCATCAAACCGACCCCGGAAGAGGAAGCAAACTTCAAGCCGGACTTCGTCGTCTTCAACGCTTCGAAGGCAAAAGTCGAGAACTACAAAGAGCTCGGCCTGCATTCCGACACGGCTGTCGTCTTCAACCTCACGGAGCGCCAGCAGGTCATCATCAACACCTGGTACGGCGGCGAGATGAAGAAGGGCATGTTCTCCATGATGAACTACTTCCTGCCGCTCAAGGGCATCGCTGCGATGCACTGCTCCGCTAACACGGATAAGCAGGGCAAGAACACGGCCATCTTCTTCGGCCTCTCCGGCACGGGCAAGACGACGCTGTCGACGGATCCGAAACGCCTGCTGATCGGCGATGATGAGCACGGCTGGGATGACGATGGTATCTTCAACTTCGAGGGTGGCTGCTATGCAAAGGTCATCAACCTCGATCAGGAATCCGAGCCGGATATCTTCGGCGCCATCAAGCGCAATGCTCTCTTGGAGAACGTTGTCCTCGACGAGAACGGCAAGATTGACTTCGCCGACAAGAGCATCACGGAGAATACGCGTGTATCCTATCCGATTGACCACATCAAGAACACGGTCAAGGGCTTTGTCAACGACCGCAGCGCTGCTCCGGCTGCTAAGAGCGTCATCTTCCTCGCAGCAGATGCATTCGGCGTACTGCCGCCGGTCTCCATCCTGACGCCGGAACAGATGCAGTACTACTTCCTCTCCGGCTTCACGTCCAAGCTGGCTGGCACGGAGCGCGGCATCACGGAGCCGACTCCGACGTTCTCCGCTTGCTTCGGCCAGGCATTCCTCGAGCTGCCGCCGACGAAATATGCGCATGAGCTCGTTAAGCGCGTAAAGGCGAACGGCACGAAGGCATACCTCGTCAACACGGGCTGGAACGGCTATGGCAAGCGCATCTCCATCAAGGATACGCGCGGCATCATCGACGCTATCCACAGCGGTGCCATCAACGAAGCTCCGACGAAGAAGATCCCGTACTTCGGTCTCGAAATCCCGACGAAGCTCGAAGGCGTTGCTACGGAAGTCCTCGACCCGAAGGATACCTACAAGGATCCGTCCAAGTCGAAGTGGGATTACAAAGATGAGTCCGAGTGGGATACGAGAGCTAAGAAACTCGCTCAGATGTTCATCGACAACTTCGCCAAGAAGTATGCGAACACGGAAATCGGCAAAGGCCTCGTTGCAGCTGGCCCGCAGCTCTGATTTCACTGAACGCATTGCCAATACGGTAAAAAAGAGTCTCCTCGTGAGACTCTTTTTTTGTGCCTGTGCGCGTGTGGTGCGCATCCGGCAAACGTGGTAGAATAAGGGCAAGACCATTCGTCAAGTAAGTCTAGTAAAAATAAGAAAGGATTCGATTCTCTCCATGAAGATCACGGATTCGGTCCAGTACCTCAAGGGCGTCGGGCCGAAGAAGAAGGCGGAGCTCGCGCGGCTTGGCATCGCGCGGGTCTACGATGTCCTGACGTACTTTCCGCGCACGTATGAGGACCAGAGCGCGCTGACGCGCATCGCTGACCTGCGGCCGGGCACGGTCGCGACGGTCGCGGGTACCATCGTCAACCTGCAGGAGCAGACGGGGCGGCGCGGCCTGACGATCCTGACGGCCTACCTCAATGACGGCTCTGGCCTCCTGCAGGTCACCTGGTTCAACCAGAAGTACCTCAAGAACAAGCTCAAGGTCGGGCGGCGCGTCTTCGTCAGCGGCAAGCCCGCCTACGCCTACGGCGGCCGCGGCCAGTTCGCGATGAGCCAGCTGCGCTACTTCCAGATCCTCGAAGAGGGGGAGCAGGCAGCCGGGCTCTGCGGCATCCTGCCCGTCTATGCGGCGACGGAACGGCTGAACCAGAAGTTCTTCCGCACGCTCGTCGAGGAGGCGCTGGAGGCCGCTGACGAGCTGCCTGAGCTCATTCCTGCGCGCATCCTCGCTGAGCACAAGCTCATGGGCCGACGCGAGGCCCTGCGCGCCGTGCACTTCCCGAAGGACGGGGAGGAGCTCAAGCGGGCGCGCTACCGTCTGGCCTTCTCGGAGCTCTACCTCATCCAGTGCGGACTGCTGCTCATCAAGAAGCAGTCCCAGCAGACGCGGCTCGGCATCCGTCACCAGCCCAATGGCAAGCTCGTGAAGGCTGTCCTCTCTGGCCTGCCCTTCACGCTGACGCACGACCAGCAGCAGGCGTGGCAGGAGATCTGCCGCGACATGGAGCGGACCGTGCCGATGCGGCGGCTCGTGCAGGGAGACGTCGGCTCCGGCAAGACGGTCATCGCCATGCTCGCGCTCGTCAAGACGGTCGCAAGCGGCTGGCAGGGCGCGATGATGGCGCCGACCGAGATCCTCGCCGCCCAGCACTATGAGAATCTCTCGGCGAAGCTCGCACCGCTCGGCATCCGCGTCGGCTACCTCTCGGGCCACCTGACGCCAAGAGAGCGGCGCGAGATGCACGAGGCCATCGCGCGCCACGAGGTCGACATTGTCATCGGCACGCACGCGCTGATCCAGGATGACGTTCACTTCGCGCGGCTCGGCCTCGTCATCACCGACGAGCAGCACCGCTTCGGTATCGCGCAGCGCGCGGCGCTCGAGAAGAAGGGCGCCCATGTGCCGGACGTGCTCGTCATGACGGCGACGCCAATCCCGCGCACGATGACCCTGACGGTCTACGGCGACCTCGACGTCTCGCTGATCCGCGAGCTGCCGCCGGGGCGCCAGCCCATCCGCACGTTCGTGCGCCGGCCCGACCGCCGGCCGCTGATTTACCAGTACGTGCGCAGCCAGATCGAGGCGGGGCGTCAGGCTTACGTCGTCTGCCCGCTCATCGAGATGAACGAGGAGAGCGACCTGCCGTCAGCCGAGGAGGTCTACGACGAGCTGCGCTACGGCATCTTTCGCGGCATCCCGTGCGGCCTCGTGCACGGCAAGCTCGCGCCTGCCGAGAAGGAGCGCGTCATGCAGGACTTCTATGCGGACAAGATCAAGCTGCTCGTCTCGACGACCGTCATCGAGGTCGGCGTCAACGTGCCGAATGCCAGCATCATGGTCATCGAGCACGCCGAGCGCTTCGGCCTCGCCCAGCTCCACCAGCTGCGCGGCCGTATCGGGCGCGGCTCCTACGCCTCGTACTGCATCCTCGTCTCTGAGGGCAAGACCGAGAATGCGCGCGAGCGCCTGAGGATCATGGCCACGGTCTCCGATGGCTTCAAGCTCGCGGAGGAGGACTTGCGGCTGCGCGGCCCGGGCCAGTTCTTCGGCTCGATGCAGCACGGCCTGCCCGACCTCAAGATCGCGCGCGTGCCGGAGGACATCGCCATCCTCTTAGAGGCCCACAAGGCCGCCGAGGCGACGCTCACGAGCCAGGGTGACCTCGACTTCATCCGGCCCATCCTCGTGCTGCAATATAAGGAGAGATTCCAGCATATCATGGAAAATTGAATCGAAAATCGTCTTTTTCAACGGGACGTCTTGACACGAATGGCGGACATGCTATACAATAGCAATATCTTTTGACGCTAACAGGAGGCGCATACTTTTGACTACGGTAATCGTAAATGGTGCCTGCGGCCGCATGGGCCAGGCAGTCTTGAAAGCGGTACAGGAAGCGGACGGGCTCGAGCTCGTCGGCGCAGTGGATATCAAGGGCGGTGCAGATACGGGTGCACTCGTTGGCCTGCCGGCAAACGGCATCCTCGTCGAGACGGACCTCGAGGCGCTGCTCACGCGCAAGAAGCCGGAGGTCATGGTCGACTTCACGCGCCCGGACGTCGTCTTCGGCAATGTCATGACGGCACTCAAGCACGGTACATCGCCGGTCGTCGGCACGACGGGCCTCTCGGACGAGCAGAAGGCTGAGATCGCCAAGGCTTCGGAAGAGAACAACACGCCGGCCTTCATCGCACCGAACTTCGCCATCGGCGCGGTGCTCTTGATGGTCATGTCGCGTCAGGCAGCCAAGTACATGCCGGATGTCGAGATCATCGAGCTGCACCACGACAAGAAGCTCGACGCACCTTCGGGCACGGCCATCCAGACGGCGGCCATGATCGCCGAGGTCCGCAAGGCCCACAAGCAGGGCAATCCGGACGAGTTCGAGAAGCTCGAGGGGGCGCGCGGCGCCGACTATGAGGGCATGCACATCCACAGCGTGCGCCTGCCGGGCTACGTCGCCCATCAGGAAGTCATCTTCGGCGGCCTCGGCCAGACGTTGACGATTCGCCACGACTCGATGAACCGCGAGTCGTTCATGCCGGGCGTCGTGCTCGCCGCGAAGAAAGTCCGCAGCCTCAAGGGCCTGACGGTCGGACTCGACAAGCTGCTCGACTGATTTTGCTTTCCTTATCCATATATAAATGACTGCATCGCAGGAACCAGAAAGGAACGATGGACATGAAGAAGTACAATGTAGCAATCCTTGGCGCGACGGGCGCTGTCGGCCAGGAATTCCTCAACCTCATCGAGGAGCGCAATTTCCCGTTTGCCAACCTCAAGATGCTCGCTTCGAAGCGCAGCGCTGGCAAGAAGATCCAGTTCATGGGTAAAGAGTACACGGTCGAGGAGACGACAGATGACTCCTTCAAGGACGTCGAGATCGCTCTGTTCGCCGGCGGTGCTGCGAGCAAGCAGTTCGCTCCGGCTGCCGTCAAGGCCGGTGCCGTCGTCATCGACAACTCGAGTGCCTTCCGCATGGACCCTGAGGTCCCACTCGTCGTTCCGGAAGTCAACCCGCAGGCCATCGCGCGCCACAAGGGCATCATCGCCAACCCGAACTGCTCGACGATCATCATGATGATGGCGCTCAAGCCGCTCTACGATCTCTCGAAGATCAAGCGCATCGTCGTCTCGACGTATCAGGCCGTCTCGGGCGGCGGCAAGGAAGCCATGGCCGAGCTCGAGCAGCAGGTCGATGACATCGTCGCCGGCCGCGAGCCGAAGGCGAACATCCTGCCGGGTGCGAAGTTCCCGAAGCATTACCAGATTGCCTTCAACCTCATCCCGCAGATCGACGTCTTCTACGACAACCTCTACACGAAAGAGGAGATGAAGATGGTCAACGAGACGAAGAAGATCCTCGAGGATGACAGCCTGCGCATCACGGCGACGACGGTCCGCGTGCCGGTCTACCGCAGTCATGCCGAGTCCGTCAACGTCGAGTTCGAGGACGAGGTCAGCGTCGAGGCGGCCCGCAAGGCCATCGACGCCTTCCCGGGTGCCATCGTCCGCGACAACCCGGCCGAGCAGATCTACCCGATGCCGCTCTTCACGTCCGGCAAGAACGACGTCGAAGTCGGCCGCATTCGCAAGGACGAGTCCATCGAGCACGGCCTGAACTTCTGGGTCTGCGGCGACCAGATTCGCAAAGGCGCTGCCCTCAACGCCCTGCAGATCGCCGAGTACATGATTGAGCACGACATGATCTGAAGCTGAACCTGCACAGACATATTGCGTAAAGAAAGAGACTGCCTCTTGTAGAGGCAGTCTCTTTTTCTTGTCATCTTGTATGGCGATCTGTCTGCGCTGCTGTGACGGGGGAGCGCTGCTGCACGAGCGCGATGAAGCACTTCATCTTATGCGAGACGTAGCTGTTCTTCCGCAGGATGGCGTGGAAATGGCGGACGGCATGAGGGGAGGGCACCTTGTAGTAGAGCAGCCGGTCATCCTGTCCCTCCGCAATCATGAACTCGGTCACGAAGGTCGCGCCGAGTCCATGGCGCGCCATGTGCCAGGCCGTTTCCAGCTGCTCGACGCAGAAGCGGACTTGCGGGGAAAAGCCATTTTCCGCGCAGATGGCCAGCGCTCGCGTGCGCAGCTGATTGCTCTCCGTCAGCAGCAGGAAGGGCGTCTCGCGGAAGTCCGAGAGGGACTGCACGGGGCAGTCATTCTGAAGGAAGCGGTGCGCGGCGACTTCCTGCCAGCTGAGCCCCTGCCCGATGGCATCCTCTGGCACATGGGCGCGCGGGACGGCCAGCAGCAGATGGTCGGCACAGACGGCCTGACTCGTGAACCGCTCTTCCTCGACCGGCGCGCTGCGGAAATTGATGTCGGTCTCTCCGTCCAGCAGCCACTGGTCGATGCGGTTGGCATTGTCCTCCCGAAGCGTCAGATGCACGGCCGGATACTGGGCCTGATAATCCTGCAGGACGTCTGGCAGCACGTAGGAATTGAAGTACTGTGTGCCGCCGATGCGCAGCTCGCCGGCATCCATCTGGCGCAGGTCGTCGAACTCCCGAGCGGTGTTCTCCTCGATCTGGCGGATCTCTGCGATGCGGGCGATGTAGATGCGCCCCGCCTCGGTGAGCGTCAGCGGCTGCTGGCTCCGGTCAAATAGGGGCATGCCGATGGCCTGCTCAACCTTCTTGATGGCGATGCTCAGGGTCGGCTGCGTCAGGTAGAGATTCCGGGCTGCCTGCGAGAAACTGCCTGTGCGGTATATTTCATAAATGTAATTCAGTTCTGCCTGCATCTGCTATTCATCTCCATATTAATCTTCTTTATGGGCATATATTATCTTCTAAATTGATTTTATATGGTTCGTGCGCTAAAATCAAGTCAGACAGCAGATAGAAGATACACCATAAGCGAGAAAGAGGGCTGAACATCATGCATGCCATTGAAAAGATACTGGCGGCAAAGGCCGGCAAATCCTCCGTCCATGCGGGCGAGATCGTCAATTGCCGCGTGGACTGGGCGGGCATCAACGATCTCTACTACCAGACGGTCAAGTCGTTCTACGAGATGGGCGGCGAGCGCGTCGTCGACCCGGAGCACGTCGTCCTGTTCTTCGACCACTACGCGCCGTGCGCGACTGAGAAGCAGGCAGACAACCACAAGCGCTTCCGCGCCTTTGCACGCGAGCAGGGCATCCGTCACCTGATGGATATCAATGAGGGTGTCTGCCATCAGGTCATGGCGGACCACGGCTTCTCGGCGCCGGGCGAGGTCATCGTCATCACGGACTCGCATACGACGACGCACGGCGCCTTTGGCGCCTTCGGCACGGGCGTCGGCGCGACGGACCTTGCCGTGATCCTCGCGACGGGCCGGCTTTGGTTCAAGGTGCCGGAGGTCATCCGCATCAACCTGACGGGAAAAATCCCCGCCGGCGTGTACGCCAAGGACATCGTCCTGTCCATCATCGGGAAGCTCAAGGCCGACTACGCGGTCTACAAGGCCGTGGAATTCGCTGGCCCCGCCCTGCAGCAGCTGAGCATCTCGGAGCGCATGGCGCTCTGCAACATGACGACGGAGATGGGCGCCAAGACGAGCTACATCCAGCCGGATGCAATTACCCTGCAGTTCCTGAAGGAGCGCGGCCGTCAGGATTTCACGGTCTACGAGACCGATGCGGATTACGTCTACGCGGCAGACCTCACCTTCGATGTGAGCGAGGTCGAGCCGCAGCTGGCCGCCCCGTTCAGCGTGGACAATGTGCAGGCATTGTCGGCTTATGCTGGCATGCATGTCGACCAGGCCTACTTAGGTTCCTGCACGGGCGGGCGCACCGAAGATTTCGCGGTGGCGGCGAAAATCCTCGCTGGCCAACACATCCCCGCGGGGACGCGCATGGTGATGGTGCCGGCCTCAAAGGCTGTGCTCGCGGAGTGCCTGGCGAAGGGCTACATCCAGACCCTGTTGGCCGCCGGCGCGACGCTGACGGCATCGGGCTGCGCCGCCTGCCTCGGCATCCATCAGGGCCTGCTGGCCGCTGACGAAGTCTGCCTGTCGTCGACGAACCGCAACTTCCCCGGCCGCATGGGCAGCGTCAAGGGGCGTATCTATCTTGGCTCGCCGGCCTCCGTTGCCGCAGCGGCCAGGAACGGCGTGGTGACAGACCCGCGCCAGTATCTGGATGAGAAAGGGGAGCAGGCATGATGAACGCAGAAGAAAAGAAAGCAATGGCGCAGATGGTCCGTGGAAAGGTATTCGTGTTCGGTGACAATGTGGACACGGATCAGATCTACCCGGGCAAGTACGTGGAGTACACGGAAATCGAAGACATCCGCAAGTACGCGATGAGCGGCAGCGCGATGCCGGACCTCGTCAAGAGATTCCATCCCGGCGATATTATCGTCGCGGGCCGCAATTTCGGCTGCGGCTCCTCGCGCGAACATGCCGTCATGACCCTCAAGGGCATCGGTGTCGGCGCGATCCTCGCGGAGTCATTCGGCCGCATCTTCTTCCGCAACGCCATCAACCTCGGCCTGCCGGTCATCACCTGCAAGGACATTGGCACGTTCTTCCAAAATGGCGATACCGCAGCCGTCGACCTGCTCGCCGGTACGATCACCAATGAGACCGCCGGCACATCCGTGCAGGCAGAGCCGCTGAGCGACTACATCATGGACATCCTGCAGCACGGCGGCATCAAGCCCTTGATCCGGGCTCGCCTGGACAAGGGAGCGCTCTGAGGCGGCGCGACAAAAAGCACAAACGATCCATAGAGGCATTCCGCAAGCTGGCCGTGCATTAATGGAAGTTGTTGCGTATGCAGGTAAAAAGCACAGACGATGCATCGATGTCGTCTGTGCTTTTTGTTCAGTTCATTCAGGATGGATTGCCGCTACTTGGCGGATGGCATGTGGATGGCGTATAATGGAGGAGAATATTTGAGAAAGAAAGTGAAATCATGAAGACGTATTCCTTTACCCCGCAGGGTGTCTGTGCCAAGCAGATCACGTTTGCCATTGACGAGCAGGGCAAGCTCCACGATGTGCGCTTCATCGGCGGCTGTCCGGGCAATCTCAGTGCCATCGGCAAGCTGCTCGAAGGCGCTGACCCCAAGAATGTAGCGGTCCTGCTCAAGGGCAACGACTGCGGCGGCCGCGGCACCTCGTGCGCCGACCAGCTCGCCATTGCGCTGAACAATGCCCTGAACGAACAGTGAATCTGCGAACGTAAGGGTAGCCGCGAAAAAGGAAAGGTTGAAGGCCGCTGGAACGTATTGATGGACACTGTTATGCATGCGAAAAGCACAAACGATACGTGAGTGTCGTTTGTGCTTTTCGCGTATATCCGTCATATTCATGGTCGGATATGTCTTGGCAGGAAAATCGGGCACTTGGGTCGAATTAACGTATGTTAAGAATTTAGGTCAGTATGGAGGACGACATGGATAATCAGGAATACAACTCGATTGTTAGCTTTATATGGGGCATTGCGGATGACTGCCTGCGTGATGTGTATGTGCGCGGCAAGTATCGCGATGTCATCCTGCCGATGACAGTTATTCGCCGTCTTGATGCAATGCTTGAAGAAAAGAAGGCGGCTGTTCTGGAAATGAAGAAACAGTTGGACGCTGCGAAAATCGACAACCAATGGCCAGCTCTTTGCAATGTGGCAGGGCAAGCCTTTTGCAATGCGTCTCCTTTTTTGCTGAAAGATCTTACAAGTCGTGGGAAAAAACAGACGCTTGAAGCGGATTTCAAAGCCTATCTCGACGGATTTTCGCCGAATGTGCAGGAAATCCTCGACAAGTTCAAGTTCCGCGATCAGATCAAGACGATGGTTGATGCTGACATCCTTGGCTCAGTCATTGATAAGTTCACCTCGTCCGATATCAATCTCAGCCCAGAGCCTGTATACAAAGATGCAGAGAAGACAATCGTCAAGCTTCCTGGACTTGATAATCATGGAATGGGAACCATCTTTGAAGAGCTCATCCGTCGGTTTAACGAAGAGAACAACGAGGAAGCCGGTGAACACTGGACGCCGCGTGACGTTGTGGAGCTCATGGCAGACCTTGCCTTCTATCCGGTGCAGGACAAGATCAAGGATGCGACGTATTCCTGCTACGATGGTGCCTGCGGTACGGGTGGCATGCTCACCGTTGCGCAGGACCGGCTGCTCCGCCTGGCAAAGAGTCGGGGCAAAAAGGTCTCCATTCATCTGTTTGGGCAAGAGATCAACCCAGAAACATATGCCATCTGTAAGGCCGACATGCTGCTCAAGGGCGACGGTGAAGAAGCTGAGCACATCACGTATGGCTCGACGTTGTCACTGGATGGCAATCCTTCACGGCAGTTTGACTTCATGCTGTCCAATCCTCCGTATGGCAAGAGCTGGAAGACAGACGCCGACAAGCTGGGCGGCAAAGATGAGATCCTTGACTTGCGCTTCAATGCCTATACGGACGACGGTGAGGAACTGAAGATGATACCGCGCTCGAGTGATGGACAGCTCCTGTTCCTGCTCAACAATGTCGCCAAGATGAAGACGGATACGGAGCTTGGCAGCCGCATCATCGAGGTCCACAACGGCTCATCGCTGTTCACAGGTGATGCAGGCACCGGCGAGAGCAATGCCCGTCGCTACATGATTGAGCGCGATCTGGTAGAGGCCATCATCGCCCTGCCGGACAACATGTTCTACAATACCGGTATCGGCACCTTCATCTGGGTGCTGTCCAACCGCAAGGAAGAGCGTCGCAAGGGGAAGCTCCAGCTCATCGATGCGACGAAGATGAAATCTCCTCTGCGCAAGAACATGGGCAAGAAGAACTGTGAGTTTACAGCAGATATCCGCAAAGAGATTATCCGCATCTTCCTCACGATGGAGGAAAGCGAGGTCAGCAAGATCTTCGACAATCAGGAGTTCGGTTACTGGAATGTGACGGTGGACCGGCCACTGCGCCTGCGCATCTTGCCGGATAAGGAAGTCCCTGCTGAGACCGAGAAGGGCAAATTGCTCTTCCGAAAGAGCAGTGAGCTGGCAGAGGTACGCAGTGCGGTGAAGGCGGCCATGGAGACTGCGCCTCTCGATGATTGGGATGCCTTTGCCAAGGCGACGAAGCTGAAGAAAGGCCAGCTCAAGAAAATCCGCCCATTTATCACGAAGACCGACCCCGAAGCAAAGGAAGTCGCAGGGGAGGCCGACCCCGAGCTGCGTGACACCGAGAACATCCCATTTCACTATGAAGGCGGCATCGATGCTTTCATCAAGAAAGAAGTTCTGCCTTATGCACCTGATGCCTATGTGGATGAGGAAAAGACAAAGATCGGCTATGAAATCAGCTTCACAAAATACTTCTACAAGCCTGTAGCGCTCCGCGATATGAAAGATATCCTCGCATCTCTGGCAAAGCTGGAGAAAGAGTCTGAGGGCCTCATGGATGAAATTGTCAGGGGGCTGGAATAATGGTCGCATATAGCAGTATGATTACTACAGGTGTTAATTGGATTCCACAGATACCATCGCATTGGGAGTTACGGAAAATAGATGCTTTGTTTACCGAACGGAGACAGAAGGTTTCGGATAAAGAGTATGAACCTTTATCCGTCACTAAAAACGGTGTACTTCCACAGCTCGAGCATGCAGCTAAATCAAATGATAGTGATAACCGAAAACTTGTGAAGAGTGGAGACTTTGTTATCAATAGTCGATCGGACAGAAAAGGGTCATGTGGTATATCACAACGTGACGGTTCGGTATCGCTTATTAATCTTGTCCTAACACCACGATGCGGATTAAATCGTGAATATATACATTATCTCCTTCGTAATTATAGATTTTCTGAAGAATACTATAGGAACGGAAGAGGCATTGTTGCTGACTTATGGACCACTCGTTACAGTGAGATGCGTACAATTCAACTTCCTATTCCTCCTCGCGCTGAACAGGACCAGATTGTGCGGTTCTTGGACTGGAAGGTTTCGGAGATTAATAAGCTGATTCACATTAAGAAGGAGTTGATTGAACGGATAAGTGAAAAACTCCTTGTTAAAACAAACTATCTTTTGACCCATGGCAAAAAAACTCACGATGCTTTTATCCGAACTGCGATGGATTGGGCACCAGAAATTCCAAATAGCTGGTCAGTTAGCCGAATAAGAAATCATTTCGAAATATTAAAACGTATTGCAGGAAAAGAAGGATATGATGTTTTTTCTATTACACAACAGGGACTTAAAGTAAGGAATGTTCATTTATATGAGGGACAGTTGGCTGCTGATTATTCTGGATACCAATTTGTTTCTCCGGGAGAATTTGCTATGAATCATATGGATTTGCTGACAGGCGGAGTAGGAATTGCTGAGCATTTTGGTGTAACAAGTCCTGATTATAGAGTCTTTAAACTGTTTGATGATAAAAGATGTTATGCACCATACTACTTATATATATTCCAACTCTGTTATCGACGGCATGCTTTCTATCGATTCGGTCGGGGAGCTGCAACCGTAGGTCGATGGCGTCTACCAGCAGATGCATTTAAGAATTTTGAAATACCTGTTCCACCATATGATGAACAAGTTGAGATTGTTGGGATGATTGATAAAGAAGCTGAGAGTACTAAAATAGCAATTGAATATATTCAACGACAGATTGAGAATCTGAAAGAACTAAAATCTGTAATTATTTCTGACGTCGTCACCGGTAAGATCGATGTTCGAAATATAACGATTCCAGCATATGAACATGTTGATGATGTTGCAGATGATGATACCGACAATGATAACGAAGCTGCTGAAGCAGGTGAAGAGGAGGGCTGACCATGGCTTTCACAGATAGGACCGAGAAGGGCTTTGAAACACTGATTGTGAAATGGCTTGTCGAGCACAACGGCTATGAAGAGGGAACGAATGATGACTACAACGATGAGTATGCCATCGACGAGACGCGTCTTTTTCGTTTCCTCAACGCGACGCAGCCCGATGAGATGGAGAAGCTCGGTGTCAACCGCAGTGAGTCGAAGAAGCGCCAGTTCCTGAATCGGCTGTCGGGAGAAATCGCCAAGCGCGGTGTCATCCATGTGCTGCGCAACGGCATCAAGGTGTATCCAGCCAAACTCATCCTGTTCTACTTCACGCCGACGGAGAAAAACGAGCAGTCGAAGAAGCTGTTCGAGCAGAACATCTTCAGCGTGACGCGCCAGCTGCATTATTCACTGGACATGACGAAGTTGGCGCTGGACCTGTGTCTGTTCATCAATGGCCTGCCAGTCATCACGCTCGAGCTCAAGAACCACTTTACAGGACAGACGACGGCAGATGCCGTCGAGCAATACAAGGAAGACCGTAGCCCGCGAGATACACTATTCTCGTTCAAGCGCTGCATGGTGCATTTTGCGGTGGATGATCAGACCGTGATGTTCTGTACAAAGCTCGCAGGAACGGACAGCTGGTTTTTGCCGTTCAACAAGGGATATAAGGATGGCGCGGGCAATCCGCCAAATCCAGATGGCATCATGACAGACTACCTGTGGAAGGATATCCTGACCAAGCAGAAGCTCTCCCGCATCATCGAGAACTATGCTCAGATTGTGGTGGACGAAGATCCAGATACGAAAAAGAAAACCGTCAAGCAGATCTGGCCGCGCTACCATCAGCTGGACTGTGTAGAGAAGCTCCTTGCCGATGTGAAGGAGAATGGTATTGGCAAGCGGTATCTTATTCAGCACAGCGCGGGTTCGGGAAAGTCGAATTCCATCGCATGGCTTGCGCATCAGCTGATCGGGCTCATGCAGGATGGCCGTCCGATGATCGATTCTGTCATCGTAGTAACCGATCGTCGTATTCTTGATAAGCAGATTCGTGATACCATCAAACAGTTCATGCAGGTAAAGAGTACTTTCCAGTGGGCGCAGCACGCTGGAGACCTGAAGAAGGCAATCCAGGACGGCAAGCGAATCATCGTCACCACGGTTGAGAAGTTCCCGTACATCTCTCAGGAGATTGGGCAGGAACACAGCGGCAATCATTTTGCCATCATCATCGATGAGGCCCATTCCGGGCAGAATGGGCGGAATTCCGCCAACATGAACCTGGCTCTCTCAGGTATGGCCTCTGATAACGAGATGGATAACGAGGATAAGATTAACGCTATTGTCGAAGGTCGGAAGCTCGTAAAGACCGCGAGTTATTTCGCTTTCACCGCAACGCCGAAGAATAAGACCGAGGAGGTTTTTGGTACTCCGTATGAGGAAGATGGCGTCATCAAGCACAGGCCGTTTCACGTCTACACGATGAAGCAGGCCATTCAGGAGGGCTTTATCCTCGATGTGCTGAAGAACTACACGACTATTGATAGTTGGTACAAGATTGCCAAGACGGTCGAGGATGATCCGATGTTTGACAAGAAACGAGCTCAAAAGAAACTGCGCTCGTTCGTCGAAGGGAATCCGGACGTCATTGCGAAGAAGGCCGCTATGATGGTAGATCACTTCCACGAGCAGATTATTGCCAAGAAGAAGCTGAACGGGAAATCTCGTGCCATGGTTGTGACAGCGAGTATCCCGCGCTGTATAGAGACATATTACGCCATCAATAAGCACTTGGCAGAACGTCACAGTCCATATAAAGCAATCATCGCGTTCTCTGGTGCATGCAAATATAACGGACAGGAGCCAGCTTTGACTTCTGCTGAGATGAATGGGTTCTCAGATGCGAAGATACCGAAGGAATTCAAGAAGGACCCATACCGATTCCTTGTCGTTGCAAATATGTTTCAGACAGGTTTCGACGAACCGCTACTGCAGACCATGTATGTGGACAAGACACTCTATGGAGTCACGGCGGTACAGACATTGTCCAGATTGAACAGAGCCTATCCGGGTAAGGATGAAGTCTATGTCTTGGACTTTGCCAACAAGACGTCGGACATCGAGGAAGCGTTCTCGAAGTTCTACAGGACAACGATTCTGTCTGGCGAAACCGACCCAAACAAGCTGTATGATTTGATAAATGTCATGGAAGACTATCAGGTATACGACGGTGATGATGTAGAGCACGTGGTCAACCTATTCCTTGATGGCGCTGATAGAGATTGCCTTGATCCGCTGCTTGACCCATGTGTTGTCACATATAATGAGCTTGAAGTGGAGGACCAGATCAAGTTCAAGAGCGCGGCGAAAGCATTCGTGCGCACCTATGAATTCCTTGGTTCCATCCTTCCTTACGGAACTGTAGAATGGGAGAAACTATCTATTTTCTTAAATCTCCTGATTCCAAAGCTTCCATCTCCGCGCGAAGATGATCTGTCAGAGGGCATCCTATCCGCCATCGATCTTGACAGTTACCGTAATGAAGCACAAAAAGCGGTAGCAATCAAGCTCGAAGATGAGGATGGAGAGATTGCACCAGTCCCCCCGGGTAAAGTAGGTCATATCGTTGAGCCAGAGATGGACCCGTTATCGAAGATTATCTCTGAGTTCAATGATATCTTTGGCAATATCCAGTGGAATGATGCAGATAATGTACAAAAACAGATTCTTCGTATTCCTGCCATGGTTTCGCGTAATGAAAAATATCAGAACGCCATGCGTAACTCTGACGAACAAGAAGCTCGGACAGAAAGCGAGCGCGCCTTGCAGAAAGTCATATTCTCAATCATGTCGGACAATATGGAGTTATTTAAGCAGTTTCAGGATAATCCGTCCTTTAAGAAGTGGCTGACCAATATGGTATTCAATCTGACTTATAATAAGGAAGGGCATCCTTATGAAGAGCCTCACTCTGTGCCGCGCGTCAAAGATCGGCGGGTGAAATACAGCGGTTCGTCTGACTGGAGCCAGCAAGACAAGAAAGTTGCCGAACAGAATCCGGGCTACTGAATTATCGAAATGTGAGCTTCTTTCAGGAAAACTATAGGAAGAGGGCGTATGATGGTCCTCAAAGCCAAGATGTGGTAAGATAGAAGCAATAGAGCGGGCGGGGCCCGCAAGAGTGCTTTTGGAGGAATGAACTATGGCAAACAATGAAGAGACCATGATGTTCCGTTTTGGGAACGATGAGAATAAGGCGGAGAAGATCATCCGTTCGGTCTGCGCGGCGATGGAGGAGAAGGGGTACAACCCGATCAACCAGCTCGTCGGCTATCTGCTCTCGGGCGATCCGGCCTATGTGACGAGCCACAACGATGCGCGCAGCAAGATCCGCACGCTCGAGCGCGATGAGCTCTTAGAGGAGCTCGTGCGCTCGTATCTGGAAAAAGGGAACAAGAAATGAAGCGTTACATGTCACTCGATATCGGCGACCGCACGATCGGCATCGCGGTCAGCGACCTCCTGGGGCTGACGGCGCAGGGTGTCGAGACAATCCGGCGCAAGTCGCTCGCGGACGACCTCAAGCGACTTGGCGAGCTCATGGAGATGTACGAGACGAAGTCACTCGTCTCTGGGCTCCCGAAGAACATGGACGGCACGGAGGGCGACCGCTGCGCCATCGTCAAGGAGTTCATGGCGGAGGTCAAGAAGGCGTATCCCGACGTGGAGGTCTTCTTCTGGGACGAGCGCCTCTCGACGGTCGCGGCCACGCGCTCGCTCATAGAGGCGGACGTCTCGCGCCGCAAGCGCAAGAAGGTCATCGACAAGATGGCGGCGGTCTTCATCCTGCAGGGCTTTTTGGACAGCAAGCGTTGACAAGCCTTCCCGCGATACGTTAAAATGAAAGCAGTTATCAAAATGCGCCGTAAAACCCCGTTCCTTGCAGGGCTGGGGATATAAGGCGC